>VFSW01004077.1_pt1 | contig 21786 bp, 15 predicted proteins | sample 5358111 | NCBI WGS metagenome assembly VFSW01 (sample SAMN11554181, study PRJNA540505) | mine drainage metagenome | isolation source: sediment from site ElyBrook_90M | place: USA: Ely Copper Mine, Vershire, VT | collected 2017 | reverse complement strand
ATCGACGAACTTTTCGCAGAGAAACCTTTGACATTCATCAAAATGGATATTGAAGGTGCAGAATTTGACGCTCTGAGAGGAGCGACGAAGGTCATCCAACGGGACCAGCCAATTCTGGCGATCTGTGTTTATCACACTCAGAACGATATCTGGCGCATTCCACATCTCGTGAGAGACATGCTTCCCGACCACAAGTTGTATCTGCGTAGCTACGAAGGAGACGGCTTTCAGACCGTCCTCTACGCCGTTCCTCCAAATAGAAGTCGCAATTCAGAATGACGGCGCGCGGCTCCCGCGGATTTCCTGAGCGCATGTATGGATGTATGCCCTGAATGCGCGTTACTCAGCCTGCGTGTACCGGCGGGCTCTGGCCACATGAATGCTTTGCGCGCCAGAGCCCGATGGGAACGTATACCTGCAACGGTGAATCATAGCTTTGAAATCGAAGGAAAAGCGGATGAAAGCACACCAGCGCAGTATAATCATGGATAAAATTGAAGCCAACGACGGGTCAAACGACCCAGACAGTCTGATTTTGGTTCTTCATGCGCAACATCAAAAGGATAGAGATTGACTCTTCTGCGTTCGCTGGTAAACCGCATTCCTTTCTTCCAGTCCGCGACTGAGCGGTATCACCTTTGGCACTACAAAAGCCTGATTTGGACCCGTACAACGTGGATGGGGATCAAGACCGAGAAACTGCCACTCGATACGTGGAACTATCAGGAAATTCTGTTCGAACTAAAACCCTCGCTCGTGGTGGAATTTGGGACCCGCTTCGGTGGCTCAGCCCTGTATTTTGCGACGATTATGCGGAGCATTGGCAATCCCTTTCGCATCCTGTCAGTTGACATCGACCACGACCAAACCAGCGATTTGACCAAGCGAGATCCTAATGTCGAGCTATTTACGTGCTCATCCGCAGATTCGCTCGTAACGCAAAAAATTGCTGGTCTCCGCAAGGAATTTCCAGGGCCGGTCTTTGCCATCCTCGATAGCGACCATTCGAAGAAGCACGTGCTTGGCGAAATGATGGTGATTCGCCCTGTGCTAAGGACTGGCGATTACGTCATTGTGGAAGATTCAAATGTGAACGGCCATCCAGTGCTTCCGAGCTTCGGAGCCGGGCCATATGAAGCTATAAACGAGTATTTTGGTTTGTACCCAGACGATTACACGCATGATCTGGAACGGGAGTCTAAGTTTGGTCTCACCTGGGCTCCTAATGGATACCTGGTACGCAACTGAGCAGATTGCCCTCTTCGCCAATTATTTTCACATCAAGCCGAATAATAGATTGGTTCATTGTTAGGACTCGTCCTCAGTCAGACCACACGCTTTGCTATGATTGCAGGGGCAAATTCTAATCTTCGTCTTGGACGTTCCATGCTGAACTCAGAAATTTAAGCAAAACTCAGCGGAATATTTACCGATCACTTCGACGACCCTTCCATCGCACTTTCGCCCGAAATGACAGCGGCAGACGTACGCGGCGTGATCGCCATCCTTCGAGTTTAATGGGATACTGATGCAGCCCATGCAGTGTTCTCAGTTTCCTTCTCATCCGTGCTCGAGGTCAAAGTGGTTTGTCTGTTGTCTGTCGGCGAACGAGTCGCTGAACGCAGTGCGCGGTATCCATGCAACGGTGGATTCATGGTGTGTAAGGTTCTACGATCCCATTGACTTTGATGGAAGGGACATGCGCGGTTGCAGAGATATACGGAACTCCATTTGCCATTACGCTGTCTGGAAACTCCCAGTTGGTCGCCAACACACCGGAGCCGCTGACCAAACCAATGTCCTTAAAGGCCGCCGCAGTTGCCGCGACACTTATATTGCTGCTATCGAGAGCGTTGATTACGATTTGTCCAATGGATCCAGAGGGGAATTGGAGTAACTCTTTCACCGGTGGATAGGATCCTTTATCGCTTATAGAGAACCCGCTGAACACAACGTTTTCAATGACTGAGCCGTCCTCCATAATCATGGCGGATACTTCTACGCTGCTATTCCGTTTGATTGCGCAGTTATTCAAAATCAGGTTCGATCCAACATAGGTTGCATTCGGACCCGCAAGAAATTTGGAAGTTCGCAGGAAAGCAAGCCCTGGAGGGGTGATTGAATCGTGGAGTGAGTACGGAGTGAGCGAGACGTTGTTGAGCGTCACGTTTCCGAAATTCGCACCGACATCCAGCACAGAGGGGGCATTCAGATTGCAATCCGAGATTGTCACATTTGTGACAGCATTGGGATTACCTCCCGCTCCGTCCCCGACGAAAAAGCCCGCGTACACGAATTTGCCATTGCAGTTGCTGACGTTGACTGAGTCGATGGTGTACTTGGCAGGACTTCCGGTAAATTCGATCGCGTCGAGTCGCATTAAGCATGTGCTATCGAACGTACAGTTACTCACAGACACGCGCTCGATATTTCCGCCGTGGCCCTCCGGGCAGTTCAAAGCGATCCCGTCGTCGAATGTCGTGAAGTTGCAGTTCGTGATGGATATGTCATTGGCCGGCCCATCGAAATGCACACCATCCGTATTGAGGCCATAGCTCTGTAGCACGCATCCCGATACGGAAACATTGCCCACGTTTGAAAGACGGATGTGAAAAGAGGGGGCGTTTACCACGGCCAGATTCTCGATGACAATATTGTCAAGGTTCATTAGGTTAATGCCGTAGTACCACTCCACGTCGAGTTTGCCCTGCGTCGAACCGGTCGTCGAGTCCCCATCGTGCCCGTTGCCTCCGTTACCGTTCAGTACAAAGTCGCGCAGGGAGACGTTGCTTCCTCGGGGCGGAACCGGAGGGCCTGGATCGGATGGGATGGCAGCATCAGGTGGGCCGTTATGGATTCCATCATTGTTTGTGCCCGTCTTGACATAGAAGCCTGTACCGCAGCCCAGGCCCGCTATGTTCCAGTACCCGCCCGCCGGCATAAACAATCCTGAGATCAAGGCGCTTCCGTCGATGATCAAAGTGATCGGATTAGTTGCCGAAGCGCCCGCCATTGCCGCGTTGAGACGCGGACCGTCGTCGGTGGCAGGTCCGTCTTTGAGTTTGTTCCGCCCGGTTCTCAAATCGCAGTCGAGAGCGCAACCGATTTGGGATGCGCGGATGTACTTCATTCCCGGTACAGGCACCGGAGCGGGGACGACGCTGAGGCAAGGGATAGGGGGCCCATACTCGAAACTGGCGCACCCCATCAGAGGGCCGCCGAAAACCGAACCTGCCGCAAGCAAGCCAGCCCCCTTGACGAAGCCGCGTCTATCAATTACGTGAGCAGTCATTGGTACCTTATCCCAGACTAGGAATGGCTGAGAATCATAGCTGAATTTTGCGTGTAGATAGTGTAGCTCAGGCAATCTCAACGTCTCTAGTAGTTTTATAGACTGATTACGCAGACCCGCATTGCCCCGCAAATGGCCAGCGAAGCGTGGGACGGGTCTTAAATCAATCTTCTCGAAGGGCCCTTCTGTCTGGATTAGCGTCTCGAATGACTTCGGAAGGAGAGTGAGGCACGAAGATAGTCTATTTTTTGAGCGGCCTCAGGTACCTTTTCGATCCTCTTTAAACCAGCTCTGATGAGCGTAATTAAAATTGCAACGATGAACCCGATAAATGTGGCTGCCAGCACGATCAGGCCGCGTTTCGGAAAAGAGCGCCGGTCAGGCGGGATTGCAGCATCAACCACCTGGATCAATGCACCTTGTTTGGCCTCGTCCAATTTGGCAACCTCGAACTGTCGCGCCAAAATGTCGAAGATCGTCTCGTAGTACTTCACATCTCGCAGCTTGCGTATGTATTCCATGCCAGCTATTGGGACCTGTCCCTTTGGCATCATCAGGCCTGCGTCCAGGTTTTCCGAACCTCCCAACTTCGCCAGTTGCACCCTAAGAGCCTCTAGTTCCTGTTGAGCCTGGATCAGCTGAGGGTTTTCCGCAGTTGCAAATGTGCGCAGGGACTGAATTTCAACTTCTTTTTCAGCGATCTGTGCACGGAGAGCGGCTGCTGATTCGATCAGTGCGCGTGCCTGGCTATCGATCTGGATCAAGCCTGTTTTTTGCTCGGTCTGTTTCAGCGCATCTTCGGACTTCGCCAGGTTTTCCTTTGCATCTTGAAGTTGCTGCTCAAAGAAAACTCTGCGCTGCGATGCCTCAGTAATCGCGAGATGCTCAGAAAGGCTTCGAAACTGGTCGACATACCCATTCACAAGCTGAGCAGCGCGGTTGGGGTCTCTGTCCTCAATGGAAATGTGGATGAGACCATCCTTGCCGCTGCCGTCGACAGTGGCATACGTCTCAAATTTCTTGCGCGCATCCGAGAGCAAACGCTGGTGATACTCCTGTAAGAGGCCGAAATGCGTCACCATTGCATCTTCAGCAGTGCGACTCTTCAGCATGGCCACGTACATGTCGTTGGGGTTCTTCAAGCCCAAACTACCGCCCGCCAGGCCCGCCATTCCGCCAAGATTTCCAAGCTGGTTTGACAGGGCACCGGCCATTGAACTGTTCTGTTGAGGCGGGAGAAGCGTTGCGCTCGCTGTGTAGCGCATGGGAAGAACCAGAGAGATGATGATCGCAAAGATAGCAAAAACGGCAGTAACGGCAAGGATGAAGAGTTTCCGTTCGGCAAGAACAATCAAGAGATCCAGCACGGAGATCTCGTCTTCTTTCGCTGGGCGTGTGCCGGAGCACACACCGGAGGACTGGTCCGGATCTTGTTCCGATTCGCGTAAATGAGCGTCTAGTGGCATGGATTCCTGCCGAGGTGGGAGTTTTAGCGGCACTCTGCCTCTATTCTACAGACGGGAAAGACATGGCAAATGACAATCACGATATAGCCTGTCGATCTGGATCTGGCTGTGAAAGGCTGACGACGCCGCCCCGATCGCTTCTGACGGAAGAGAACGGGGCGCTCTGAGGTCAAAAGCACGGCGATAGTCGAGAGCAAGTGAAGCGGCATGACACCCGAGAGCGCACAAATGACGCAGACTGCGTCGAAGAGTCGCATGCTCCCGGTGCCCGACCAGGCACTGAGGGGAGGATGCAAGGCAGAGTGCTCAATTACGAGATCATTGGCATTGCACTCAGCTTGTTCGCTATTGTCAGTTGCGATCGAATGAGAGGCCATGATAGTCGGAACGGCTGACCCGAAGGAGCCCAGTCCATTCGGTTGGCGTTCCTGAGTCTCCTGACTTGCAATCTTTCGTCAGATTTCAGAAGGCGAAAACCGCGTCACAATGACAGTAAGCCTGGACGTCTCCCTGGAACCCTCATTTAATGCGGCCAAAGCTGGTCTTCAAACACAGTATAACTCAGGCCAATGTCCTGTGGAGTTAGCGGGTTTCCGCCAGAGGAGGCCCGATGGCGACGAGATTTGGTTGATCGTGGGTTCTATGCCCTGTTCAGTCGAAAGTTAAAGACTCCAAAAGCACCTGATCGCGAAATCCGGGCACGAGCAATAATTCTCGAAGAGGCCCAGGCCTCGAATCGCGACTCTATCTATATGTCCGCCCGCTTGCCGACCTGACCGTGTAATCGCCTTAAGGGCCGCTCGCGGGCCGTTTCAAAATCTTGAGCTGCGCTGCAGCGGCCCTTTCCTGCCGTTCCGCGATCTGCAGTTCGATTAGCATGGGAAAATTCCCCCTTCAGAAGCGTATAACATGGCCCGCCGTCGCGATCCGCTTGAAAGTGCAATCGAATCGGCCTTGCACCCCGGACGCTTCATCGGTTGGAGTCAAGAGACGCGTTTAGTAGCCGGTCTGAGTGAGACAGCGCGTGAAAATTGCGGCTTTGATGACCGACGATCCCGCACGGGCGGTCTGCTTATAGGAAACGTTTATTGCGACCTGCAATCTGAAGGCCGAGGAGATTGATTCGGAATGGGAGTTCGGGAATTTTGTAGCCGATCTTGCTCGCGGATGGATTCTGGCGCGTCAGGCCGCCCGGGCCGATCGCGCTGAGACGGCGAAGGTCCTTTTGTCCTGGATGGATCGTGACAACCACGGCTTCTTCAACGATTTCGGAGCCGACGCGGTAAACGTGCTGGATCGGACGGGTCTGGTGGCGTTCGAGAAAGCTGTGCAAGAACGATTCGAAGCCGCCTCCGGAGACCGAACGAAACAAGCAGGCAATTCCTTCAGCGATCAATGGGGGCAGATTCTCAGGTCGATCTACGCCCAGCAGCGGAGTGTCGAAAAGTACCTCGACCTCACCGCGCGGACCAAGCTCACGCCGGGAGATTACGCAACTATTGCCGCCATCTTCCAGGCGAAGCGCAAGTTCAAAGATGCGTTGATCTGGATCGAGCGCGGCCTCGAAATGAAGGACTCCTCATCGTTCGTTACGGGCGCCGGATTCGACCTTTTCGGGATGCGGCGCATTGTGTTGGTGAAACCAGTGCGCGGGGACGAAGCGTTGGACTCGGCCTGGGCTGAGTTGCAGGCACATCCGAGCAAATTCACCTATGAAGAGCTTATTCGCTATGTTCCGAAACTCGAACGTGCATCATGGCATGAAAGAGCGATGAGAGCAGCCGAACGAGGCAATTTGGCATCGCTCATCGAGTTGTGGATCGCGGTGAAGGAGACCGGACGGTTGGCGGAACGCCTGGCTCGAGCCGGCGACCGCGAGTTGGAAGAACTCAGCCATTTTGTGACGGAACCGGCAGCGAAAGCTCTCGTCAGGGCGCATCCGGAAGTTGCGGCGAAGGTTTATAGCGCAATGTGCATGCGCGTCCTCAACGCTGGCAAGAGCAAGTATCACCATGCGGCGCTTGCAAACCTTGAAGAAGCCCGAAGGTGCTATCGGGCCGCCGGTCACGACGACCAGTGGGGAACGTTGGCGGCAGAGATCAGTCGGAATCACTACCGCAAGTCGAGTTTCATGCCAGGATTCGAGGCCATTGTCGCGGGAAAACGAGCGCGGTTAGAGCTATCTCTTCTCGATAAGGCACGTGGGCAATGGGCACGCGAAGCTAAAAATTGAACTCCCCATGCCGCATGCGCCACGCGGCCAGAATCTCCTCGATCTTTCCGGCAACTCGCTGCCGGGCAATCATTCGATCGATTCTACGGGCCAGCATTTCATCGTACCCGGTGTGCTTGAGCCGAACCGCCGCGATAGCCGCTGTTGTAAAAGCCTGGTCCTCCAGCTTCCGGCTTGACTCCGTCCGACCGACGCGACCTCTGCCCCTTACAGCCGTGTATTCCGCGAAGGCAGCGAGTTCCTGGGCTGGACAGCCTGGGAACAAGATCCCGATCTGTTTCGCGATGCGAACCACCAACTCGCTGTCCTCTTTGCGCCTCCGCGCCACTTCGCGCACGTGCAACCTCACGTTCCTCGGCATCTTTCAAACACTCCAGCTCAGCCTTTTCCAGCGCCGCATTTTCGACTAGGATGCCTTGCCTCTCGTAGCGCTTCCGAGACCGGCTGAAGCGGACTACAACGTTGGCCCGATTGCTGTGCTTGGTCGCTCGCAGCGTGAGAGCCGTGTCTCCAGCCGCAAGAAACTCAAGATCGTCCATTCCCGCACACGCCATGCAGAGCGGCTGCTCGGCTTCCATCAACAGGAAGGAGCCTTGCGCCATTTCCGCGCCGCATTCCGAACATTGGGCATTCCGCATGAACTCGAATAAAACGGGCTTTTGTGCCTCGCTGAGCTTCTCCTGGAGCCGTAGCTGCTTGAGTTCCGAGAGCGACGGCGACACTTAGTGAGTGCAGTTAATTTGCTCGATTGCCGGATCTCCAGACTTGCTGAATCGCAAGGCTATGGTCTCGGCTCGTGCTACGCGCACGTAGCGGCTTTCGCTCGGCTTGAGACCTCTTTCCCGAGCCCAACGCGGCTTCGTTGCGTTAGCCGGCATGATTCAAACCTGATTGGAGATGTTGCACGAGCGCGAGCACCGTGCGATGGAATGAATTACCAGAGGACCTATTCACAGCAATATTGGGCAAATATATACTTGACGAATCAAGCCGGAAAGCGGACCATAAACCTGAAAGTCTAATTTCGCAGTTGGTTGAAATTTTCGGGAGCGAGTGGCTGATGGTTGTTTTCTATGGCGATGAGAGCGGTTCCCACGGTAAGGGTGATTATGTCATTTCTGGGTATATAGCCCACAGGGATACTTGGAAAGCGTTCGCGGAGATGTGGAATACCGCGCTGCACGCGCATACACCGCATCCTATTGATTACTTCAAAATGAGCGAATGGCAGCATAGAGATGGGCAATTTACAGATTGGACCGATGACGAGGCGCTTGAGAAGTCACACCGTGTCTTCGCTGTTCTGGCGTCCTTTTTGAAGGGAGGTCATATTGGGGAGTTCACCAGTTCGATTTCGTGGGAGACGTATAACAAGTGTGTTAACGGGCGCTGCAAGGACGTATTCAGCAATCCTTATTATTTCAACCTGATGCAGATCGTTAAGAGAGCCGCGCAGTTCTCCAAACTGCATGACCCTGAATTTAATGGCAAAATCCATTTTGTTTTTGACGAGGGTAATAGTGCAGAGGCACACGCCGCAAAGCATTACCAGTATGTGAAGACCTTCGCTGAGAATGGGCTAGGCGATTGTATGGGTACTATCTCCTTCGCCAGTGATAGAGATGAGCCTGGATTACAGGCGGCGGATGTGATGGCTTGGCATACACGTAGGAATCTGGCGAATATAGACCCACCCGACGACTTTAGAAGAGTCCATTTTCGACTTTTACAAGATGCAGCACAATCGTTTGTGAGGGAGCAATTTTCGGAGGACGGTTTGATCTCGTTCAATGATCGCGTTAATACGCTCATAGGTAACTTGGAGCGAGTGGCAGGAGGAGAAGTTATGTACAGTAAACAAAAGGGCAATACGGAGTATGAAGCGTTTAACGCAGCCATGGCCAAAATATTGAAAGCCAACCCAGCGGCAATAAAAAGCGCCATGGAAGAGGACAAGAAGAATCGCGCCAAAAAGCGGAAGTCTAAGAAGACCCCCGCTTCTGGCCCCGTTTCAAGCGATAAGGGTTAGTTAACCGTTTTTCCCACCTTGCCGGTGACCTCGGCATAGGTGAGACGTTTACCAGTCACTTGAGATAGGACCGCAGAGAACCGATCCGAATCAGTTAGCGGGTTATCTTTGGTTGCGCGGTTGTTATAACGGAAAGTCTGCTCATCGAGGTAGCGGAAAAGATGAAACGGTTCGATGCTCACATAAGTCCCATTGATGCCCCGCTTCAGGAGACTCCAAAAGTTTTCGAGGCCGTTGGTATGGACGCAACCATTGACGTATTGAACGGCGTGGTCAACGACCGCGTGAGCGTAATCCGCACCCAAACCTTCGTAGGAGAGCAACGCATCGGTATAGAGCGCCGCCCCCGCTTCTACGTGCTTCTTGATCTCTGCATGAAGGACTTGCTTCTTGCGGCTGGAGACCACAGTCGCCCGAACCTGCCCGCCCCGCTCAAGCATACCCATAACGGCAGTCTTATCCTTGCCACCAGTGCCAGTGATACGGCGCTCACGCTTGCTGACATGCATATTTCTAGCCTTACCGCCGATGAAGGTTTCGTCCGCTTCTACTTCACCAACCAACTTCATAAAGGAACCGCTCTGCATTGCTTTGCGAATCCGGTGGAGCATGAACCACGCAGTCTTCTGAGTGATCCCCAGAGACCGCGCAAGCTCACAAGAGCTAACGCCGTTCTTAGCAGTGGTAATGATCCAGACAGCGGGGAGCCAAGTCTGAAGTCCAAGTGGGGAGTCTTCAAAAATGGTTCCCACCTTAGTGGTAAACTGCCGCTTTGGATGGGTGCTCTTGCACTGCCATTTCTTTTGATTAGCCAGAAAGTTGACATCCTTGCGGCCACAGGTAGGACACTCCACACCTTGCGGCCAGCGATGCTCAACCATGTAAGCAAGGCAATTGTCCGCGTCTGCGAAGTAAATGATGGCTTCTTGGAGTGTCTTAGGGGCTTTCATGTTTTAAGAATAGAGGAAATGCGTTGATTCGTCAAGTATATATTTACCCTGTTGAGGGCACTACAATTGCTATGCTCCTGGATTGAGGCCCGTTCGAACGATCCGGTGCGGCGTTGACGATCTGCGGGAAATGCAAAAAGGCTTCGGTTTGGCGAGCTTCAATGTTGGTGCTCGTGTTCCCGGGATTGAAGTTCGAGCAAACCGAGAAGAGCGAATTGAGAGGGAGAACTGCATGAAAAGAGCAATTGGAACGATCCTGTTTTTTTGCGCCCTGCTCGGGGTTTCGCCAGCGTTTGGCCAGGTGAAGATGACCCGCGATCAAGTTCTCTTTTATACATCGGAGTGGAAGGGCGATCGCTTTCCCGATGGGCGTCCGAAGCTGCCGGACTCACTGCTGAAGCGGGCGGTGGACATGACCATTGAAGACGTGTGGGAGTATTTGCGCGCCCGCGGATACCGCAATCAGTTCGAGTCCGGCTGGCAGGCGCTGCATATCGACATGCCCTTTGCAGGACGCGCGCTCACGGCGCAATACATGCCCACTCGACCGGATATGGCGAGGGCGATTCGCGCAGAAGGCAAGGTGGAAGGGCGTGTTGGCGACAACAATAGTTGGCCAATCAAAGAACTGCAGAATGGCGACGTGTATGTGGCGGACGGCTTCGGAAAGATTATTGAAGGCACACTGATTGGCTCGAATCTTGGCAATGCCGTGGCTGCGCATACGCGCACCGGGTTTGTCTTCGATGCAGGAATTCGCGACCAGGAAGAGAATCGCGCAATTCCCGATTTCAACGGGTTCTATCGCGGCTATGACCCCTCCGCCTGGGCCGATATGGAGTTGACCGCGATCGATGCGCCGATTCGCATTGGGCGGGCGATTGTGCTGCCGGGCGACCTGGTGCTGGCCAAGCCGGAGGGCGTGCTGTTTATTCCCGCGATTCTTGCGGAAGATGCCATCAGTTCCGCGGAGTTCACCGCGCTAACCGATGCCTACAATTTTGAACTCAATCAACAAGGCAAGAATGGCGGGCAGTTTGAAGGCGGATGGACGCCGGAAAAGTACGATGCCTTCGCCAAGTGGATTGACGCCCATCCTGAGAAGCTGAAGATGCCTCGGAGCGAGTTTGAAACACTGCTGGCCCAGGCGAAGCAGCACCGGCAATGACGGACCTTCAAAGCCGCTCTGCTTAACTTGTGAAGCAGGAGATCACCCGTCGAAAACGGCAGTTCTACTGCGTTTGCTCCACTACCAGCGCGGCCTGCAGCATGGCCTTCGCATAGGCAATGTCATAGACGTCGCCGGCATATCCGCCGCCTCCCGGATACCCGCGAATCGGCCCGCGTGCCCGGTCATAATCCAGAGCACGCGGATGCTCGGGGTAGACTTGGCGTGTGTATTTGACCTTGATGAGTTCCCTCATTACCGCGAACATATTCACGTCTCCCTCATCGATGAATCCCTCGTCGTATTGCACATACAGCTTCGTCACGTGCGGATTGCGGTAATGCATGTGGTTGATGCGGTCGCGGGTGCCAAAGTACCGGCACACGGCCACCGGGTCTTCGCCCATTTCGCGGGTCACGCCGCAGTCGAACGTGATCCCGTTCGAGGGGCTGTCCACAATTTCAACCAGGTGCTTCCAGCCGGCAAGCGTACCCATGATCTGCTGCGATCCGCGGCTTAGAGGGAACGGCGGATCGTTCGGATGCAGAGCCAGGCGAACATTCGCCTTTTCCGCAACAGGAACCACTGCCTTAAGAAAATACGCGATATTGGCCCACATCTCGTTCAGGGTATGCGCGCCCTCGTCGGGCAGCGGCGGAAGGTTCTTCATGCGGACATCGTCCGCGCTCGTGAGCCCCGCGCCGCCCCGGCCGGTCTGTTCAAAGTAGCCCTCCATGGCGCGATGCGCGTAGAAGTTGTACTCCATTACCGGCAGGCCGACTTTACCAGCGGCTTCAATCGACGCGCGCACCTTCTCGATTTCTTCATCGCGTCCCGGTTGTCCATAGATCGTCTTCGGAAAGCCGGCGAACATCAGATTGCCCAGCGCCACGCCGCCGATCTTGAGCTTATCGACGAGGGGTTGTAGCTGCTCCACAGTCCATGGAATTGGCGGACCTCCCGCGAGCACGTGACACACGCCCAGTTGCACTACGCTGCGGATGGCCTCGTCGGTGACGCCGTTGTGCAAGTCGATGGCGCAGGCGATCTTCGGTGTGCGCGCGTTCTCCTGCGGCATGCCATCGCCAAGCCACCAGGGTTTTTTCTCTTGTTGCGCAAAGCCCGTAAGGGGAGAAATCGCAGGGCCGAGGGCTGCCGCCCCTACCCCTTTGAGAAGGTCATGGATGAGCCTGCGACGCGAAAGAAGAGAGGGTTGCATAGGAGCACTCCGATGGAATCGATGATGCGAAGAGCATTGACGCGCACCGACGGGCGCACAGCGCGATCGATGGCCGCGAAGCAGTCGAGTGCGGTCATGGCTTCGCATTCTTCCATAAAGCTGCCGAATGCGTCCACATCGGCAGACAGGGCACCCGGGCAGCGGACTTAATTCCTGGAGTAAGATGGGTTTCGCAGGTTTCCGCTCAAAAAGGAATTGGCCACCATGTCCAGCGCAAAGAGCCTCCACTTGAACCGTCGCAGCATCCTCAAATCCTCGCTTGCACTGCTCGCGGGCGGTGTGGTCAGGCAGGCTGCCGATGCCGAGCCGGAGATCAAGAATGTGAACAGCGCATCGAGCCCATCGAGCCTGAAGATCACTGACATGCGGTATGCAGTAATCGTCAAGCCGGGACCAAGCCCCTGCGTGCTGATTCGCATCGATACGAATCAGGGCGTCTACGGTCTGGGCGAGGTGCGCGATATCGCCGGCCCGCAGTATGCAATGGTGCTTAAGAGCCGCATGCTTGGCGAGAACCCGCTGCGCATCGATTATCTCTTCCAGAAGATCGCGCAGTTCGGCGGCAATTCGCGGCAGGCCGGCGGCGTATGCGCCGTGGAGATGGCGCTGTGGGACATTGCGGGCAAGGTTTACAACATCCCGGTCTACCAGATGCTGGGCGGCAAGTGGCGCGATGAGATTCGCGTCTACGCCGACACAACCGAATCCATGGACCCCGCCGAATATGGCCGCCGCGCCAAGGAGCGCAAGGCAATGGGGCTGACGTGGATGAAGATGGACCTCGGCATCAACGTGCTTGACGGCATTCCCGGAACGGTGATGCAGCCCACCGGCATGAGCAAGTGGGAACAGCGCGACCAGCCCAATCCGTTCGTCGCGACAGAGGTCACCGACAAAGGCATCGACCGCCTTTGCGAATATGTGGCCGCCGTGCGCGAGAACATCGGCTATGACATGCCGCTCTCGATGGATCACCTCGGCCACATCGGTGTAAAATCCGTCATCCGCCTGGGGAAAGCCTATGAGAAGTTCAACCTGGAGTGGATGGAAGACGTGATTCCGTGGTATTACACCGACTTATTGAAGGAGATTACGCAGGAGAGCCCAACGCCCACGCTGACTGGCGAAGATATCTATAAGATTGAGGACTTCGAGAAGCTGTGCAAGGAGCACGCGGTGGACAAGATTCATCCCGACCTTGCGACCTCGGGCGGGATTCTGCAGACACATCGCATTGGCGACATGGCTTTCCGCTATGGCGTGCCGATGGCCATGCACTTTGCCGGCACCCCCGTCAGTTGCATGGCCAACGTGCATTGCGCCGCCGCCACGCGCAACTTCCTCGCGCTGGAAAACCACTCACTCGACGTACCCTTCTGGCAGGATCTCGTGACCGGCGTCGAGAAGCCCATCGTCAACAAGGGCTACATCAAAGTGCCGGACACTCCCGGTCTGGGCATCGCGCTCAATGACGATGAACTCAAGCGGCACCTGAAGCCCGGCACCGGCTACTTTGAGCCCACGCCGATGTGGGATGAAGTGCAGTCTTGGGATGATGCGCTATTCAGTTGAGCCCCGCCGCTACTGCTTGATCACGGTGCCGTCGCGTAAGCGTATCTCGCCCCATCCGCCGTTCAGCGGGCTGGCGGTAAACGGCGCCTTCGCGGCTTCCTTCTCGTCGATTTCGATGCCCCATCCAGGCTTTTCGCTCACCCAAAGGTAGCCGTCCCGCCACTCGGGGCAGCCCTTGAAGATGGCCTGCGTACGCGCATTGAACGGAGAATACTCCTGGATGCCGAAGTTATAACTCACCAGATCGAGAGTTACATTCGCCATGTGCCCCACCGGCGAAACATCGCCCGGCCCATGCCACGCGGTTCTCACGCCAAACTGTTCGGCGAGAATTGCGATCTTGCGCGCCGGGCTGAAGCCGCCGGCCTGCGATACATGCACGCGAATGTAGTCGATGAGCCGATCCGTAATCAGCGGCTGCCACTCATGGGGGCTGTTGAAGAGCTCTCCCATCGCAATCGGCGTTGTGCAGTTTTCCCGTATCTGGCGAAAATACCCGAGGTCTTCCGGCGAGAGAGGGTCCTCCAGAAAGAACATCCGATACTGCTCGGCTTCTTTGCAGAACTGCACTGCTTCGTTCGGAGTCAGCCGCTCGTGCATGTCATGGAGCAACTCGACCTCATCGCCAAGCTCACGGCGGCAGATTTCGAGCAGCTTCAGTGCGCGCCGCACCTGCGCCTCGCGATCGAACAGCGGTTTGTCGTGGAGGGCCTGCGGTCTGCCTGTTTCCAGGTGCCGTGAGCCGTAGCCCGCCATGCCGGGTAGCCCCACCTGCACGCGCACATTGCGAAAGCCCTGCGCCATAGAACGCCGCGCGCTCTCAACGACATCGACGAATTCGGCTCCGCTCGCATGCGCATAGGTGTCGGCGGCCTCGCGGCACTTGCCGCCCGCAAGCTGATAGACCGGCATTCCAGCCTGGCGCCCCTTGATGTCCCACAGCGCCTGGTCAATGCCGCTGATTGCGTTGTTCAGCACCGGGCCGTTCTTCCAATACGAACTGTCGTAGCAGGACTGCCAGATGTCTTCAATGCGGTCGGTTGTTTTGCCGAGCAGAAATGGCTTGAGATATTTCTCTACCGCAGGCTTCACCAGGTCCGCTCTCTGCGTGAAGGTGGCGCAGCCGTAACCGTAGAGCCCGTCCTGGTCGGTCGTGATCTTCACTACAGTCAGGCGCACGCCGTCCGGCTCGCATTCAATGACGCCAATGTCCTTGATCCGCGGCGCAGACATCCCGCGGGTGGCACGTTCCACTTGCTCTTGTGCTCGAACAGCACGAGGGGCGAGTGCAAGAGCACCCGCCCCCGCGAAGCCCTTCAATAGTTCACGACGATCGATCGGCAACTGCTTACCCTCCTGCCATCAGCCGCCCACCATTCTACGTCGTCAACTGGGTCAGCGTTGGAAAGCGATAGCGTGCCTTTGCAATCGGTGTGCCCACCACCTCAATGCGGCTCAGGTCGCGCGAGCCCACACCGAGATGTTCGGCCAGGCGCAGCGTGCTGTCGCATTTTTCAAACGGCGCGCTTCCGCGGTCGGCCATGGGATCAAAGCCCATCGTGGCCATCGCGACGGCATCGGTGGAAACGCAGTTCAAGCCCGCAATCAGCAGTCCCGGATGCACCGGCTTGTGAATCCAGTTGCTCTGCTGGTTCGGCAACTCGCCGCCGGTCATGGTATAGATGCCGTCGATCACCGCCAGGTGAATGGGCCGCGCCGCGACCAGATCCGCCGTAATGCGCGGCACGCGGAAGCCGGGATCTTTCGATTCCGCCACGGGCTGCGGAGCGCTCTTCGGCGGCACGCGCGAACCCGAATGCATCGGCCCGCGGTAACCCACCGGCACGATGCTGGGCTCGTCCTCGGGAGCCTCCTGGCTATAAATGGTGCATGGCGTGATGCCGAAGCAGTTCTTCATGGAAAGCGTTACGCCGGCTGTCCTGTGCTCTTTCAGCTTGGCCAGCGAGATAAACACATCGGTGTCGCGGTAGGAGTGGTTCAGGTCAAAGCCTGAGTACATGAGCCCGCCGCCCGGCACCATAAAGCGCGCGTAGGTTTTGCCGCTGCCCAGGAAGTTCGTATTCTCAAACTCGACATTCTTCGCGGCGCCCGCAAAATCCCTGGGCTGCCAGCCCGCGGCCACCATGAAATCCTCCAGCGGCTTGGTCCCGATGGGCGCGCTCTCAAGCAAACGGATGCGCTGCGCACCTGCGCTGCCTAGCAGCGAAATCAGCGAACCGATCACCTGCGGATGAACCCAATGCGTCATCTGGTTTGGCATTGAGTTCAGCTTGTCGCTGGTCGGGCCGGTCATGTTGAGCTTGATGGCCACGGTCTTTCCTCGTGCCAGTTTGTCCAGCCCGCCGAGCTGGTCAAACATGGTGGCAAGCACATCGGTCACCTGGCGGTTGTATTCAGTACACTGTCCGATGGCAACGCGGCTCGCGGGCGCCTTGAGGGCGGATGCGAGAGCCGGACGCGCAATGTGTGCGCCGACCGCCATGCCTGCCGCGCCAAGAAACGCTCTTCGGGAAAGTTGCGATTTCATTTCGGCCCGACCTCCTCATTTGTCAGTAGTATGCTCCCAAACACCGGGCGTTGGGCTGGGAATTATTCGCTTTCCACCGGCGTCGCGTATCCGGCAGCTGGCTCAAGATTTCGATGGGAGCCCCCGGGGTCCACGAAGAGCCAGAGGAGGCCACCTGTGGCGGCAAGGGCCGCTGCGAAGTGGAAGGCCGCGCTCCACCCGAAACGGCCCGCCAGATACGGGGTAAGGGATGCGGTCACCGCCCCGCCGATTTGGCAGCCCATATTCATAACGCCGGAGACGACGCCGGAACGCTCCCCTGCGATGTCCGCGCTCACCGCCCAGAAGGAACTCTGAGAGAGATACAGGGCTCCTGCTCCGCCTGCGAGAATCATGCTGGCAGCATGGGGTCCGCGCACATGCACGCCCACCAACAGGAACACGGCGGTAAGGCCCAGCGCAACAGCAGCGATACCGCAGCGCCCCGCACGCCGGCCGTATTTGCCAGCCAGCCAATCGCTGATCGCCCCGCCGGCAAGGCAGCAGAGCGTCATCGCCAGAAAGGGAATCATCGAAAAGAATGCGTTGGACTTGAGATCCATGCCCAGCCCCTGGGAAAGATAGATGAAGAACCAACTGAAGAAGACCCACGCCACATATCCGAACGTGAAGTAGCTGAAGGTGAGTGCCGCGACGTTGCGATTGAAGATTGCGGCAGCCCACGAGATGCGCGCCTCCGCGACGCGGTCTCCATCGGCAGAGCGTGTGGCCTGAATCAGCGCCAATTCACTGGGCGAAACCCAGGGGTGCTCTTCGGGCCTATCGCGGGAAATGGCGTACCACACCAGCCCCACGAGCACGCCGACCAGCGCGCTGAACCAGAAGGAAGCGCGCCACCCGTACCGGCTGATCAGCCAGGTCAAAACCGGAATGCTCAAGCCCGCGCCCGCGCCAACGCCGGCGAAGATCCAGCCATTGGCTCGGCCACGCTCGGCCACGGGAATCCACCGGGCGACGAACTGGTTCCCCGCCGGATACATCACCGCTTCTCCCGCGCCGAGAGCAAAGCGAATCAAGATGAGCAGAAGGAGGGCATGGCCCAACCGTGGGGCGGCAAGTGTAGTAAGCGCAGTGAACAGGCCCCACCACAGCACGCCGCCGGCCAGCACGCGTCGCGGCCCAAACCGGCACGCCATCCACCCGCCGACAACCTGGAAAGCGGCATAGCCCACAAGAAATGCGCTGAAGACCCATCCCAGTTGGAGATTATCAATTTTGAGTTCGTCACGGATTGCCGCGCCCGCGATGGAGATATTGGTTCGATCAAGGAAAGCAGTGGCGCTCAGCACGAAGAGCCAGAAGACCAGGACACTTCGCACTTGAAAACGCTCCGCTCGCGCCATCCTCATCTTCTTTCGTCAAAAATCGAGGTTCTTCACGCCGGATTCCCGGCGGATCGAGAGGATCCAGCCGATGCATCGATTGCGTTGCCTGCCGAGAATCGAAGCCCGTCCCCTTTTAAACCGCTCCCGCCCATCCAGCACGATAAATATAGCCGGTCTGCCGCTGTGACGGCTCAGTTGACTGCCCCATAGGATTTCGGAATCCCTGAAGAAGGGCCGCGCGGAGTTCGCACGTCGAGGAGTTTCTCGAAGACCGTTTCAAATTTTGCATCTACACAGGGCGCATGACGGTGACCTTGTTTCGCAGCAGCTTCCAGCCTTCGAACCATAGGAGACTGACCGTGCCTCCGGCCAAACAGATGGCGATATCCATGAGGCGAAGAGGTGAAAAGCGGAAGAGCTCTTGCAGAAACGGGACAAAGATGACAAGCACCAGTACGGCGAATGCTCCGCCGACGACCCACCACAGCGCGGGATTGGGGATGCGCAAGGTGGCCGCAATAACATGGGTCCATGATCGGTTGGCGAGGATAAGCATGAGGTTCCCGATCACCAAGGTTGTAAATGTCATGGTGCGTGCGATGGTCTCGGTCTCACCGCGGTACAGAGAAATCGCAAACACGAGGATGACAATCAGGAGCACACTCGCGCCTTGCAGGGAACTCAGAATGATACGGCGCCGGGAGAGTAAAGGCTCGCCGGGATTGCGGGGAGGGCGTTCCATCAGGTCGGGTTCGCTTGGTTCCGCTTCAAAGGCGATTGAGCAAGCGGGATCGATGATGAGTTCCAGAAAGACGATATGAACCGGCATCAATACCAGTGGCCATCCTGCGAGAATGGGAATCAGAGCCAGACCCGCAATCGGCATGTGAACTGCAAATACGAACGACATGGCCTTCTGCAGGTTGTCGAAGATGCGGCGCCCCATTCGAATGGCTTCGACGATTGATGTAAAAGAGTCATCCAGGAGCACCAGGTCCGCCGCTTCGCGAGCGACGTCGGTTCCACGTCCGCCCATCGCAATGCCAATTTGCGCAGCCTTCAACGCCGGTGCGTCATTCACTCCGTCGCCGGTCATGGCCACGACTTCGCCGTTCGCTTTGAGGGCGTTGACGAGGCGAAGCTTCTGCTCGGGAACCATGCGAGCGAAGATATTGGTTGACCGGATGCGCTCCTGCAGTTCCTTGTCGTTCATGAGTGCCAGTTCGGCCCCCGTAAGGACCTGGTCAATCGAGGCTATTCCGACCTGTTGGGCGATGTTCTGAGCCGTTCCAGAGTAGTCACCGGTGATCATAACGACCCGAATACCGGCACGGTAACATTCCACGACCGCGGCGGGCACTTCCGGGCGGATGGGATCGGCCAAGCCCACGAGCCCAACGAATGAAAAGGGTAGATCCCGCTGGTTCTCAGGCAGTTCTCCCTGGCTCCAATGGCTCTTCGCGACACCCAGGATGCGCAAACCTTCTGAGGCCATCTGCGAGGCCCGGGTTGTTACCTCACGAATTGCATCGGGTGAAAGCCGGCAGAGCTCGGCGATCGCTTCCGGAGCGCCCTTTGCAGCGATGATGTTGCCGTCAACCTGCGCAGCGTTCCAGACTCTCGACATGGATAAGAGAGCCGGCGATAACGGGTACTCGTGAACCAGCGCCCAATCATGATGCAAGTGCTCAGTGCCCGCTAAACTTCGGGAGCCGAACTGCTGAAATGCGATCTCCATGGGATCAAGCGGGTTCCGCTTGCTGGCGAGAATGCTGTATTCCAGCAACTCATGGAATTCCTCTGGAAGGGCGCCCATTTGCTCATCGACGCCAAAGGATTGTCCGGCGGCATATAGCTTCTGGACGACCATGCGGTTCTGAGTGAGCGTTCCGGTCTTGTCCACGCACAGAACCGTCGCCGAACCCAGCGCTTCGATGGCGTTGCCACGGCGGGTTAGAACCTGCTTTTGCGAAATGCGCCAGGCGCCGAGCGCAAGGAAGACCGTGAGCACGACGGGGAATTCCTCGGGGAGCAAGGACATCGCTGTGGTTATGCCGGCGAGAAGTCCGTTGACCCAGCTTCCGCGAGTCAAGCCGTACACCACGGCAATCACGCCGCATAGCGACAAGCCGGCGGTCGCCAAAATCCCCGCCAGATGGTTCACTTCAATCTGAAGCCTGGTGGCCTCTGGCGAAACGGATTGCAGTGCCTTCCCGATCTTGCCCAACTCGGTCCGGGCACCGGTTCCGGTAATCCTGGCAAATCCTTGTCCTTGTACGACCAGGGTTCCCGAGAACACAAATGGGAGGTCATCGCCTCCCGGCCGGCCGGTCTCATTGGGAGCTTGATCCGATGAGGTCTTCCGCACCGGTACCGACTCGCCGGTCAGCAGCGACTCGTCAACCGAGAGATTGACAGAGGTGAGCAGAACGCCGTCGGCAGGGACGCGGTCCCCTTCAGAAACAATGACAATGTCTCCGCGCGCCACTTCACGGCCTGCGATGCGCCTTTGGCGCCCATCGCGGACAACCATTGCGCGGGGACTGGAGAGGTCACGCAGTGCTTCGAGCGCATGCTCAGTCTTGCGTTGCTGGTAGAAATCGATGCCCAGAACCACAAAAATCGAAGCCATCAAAACGATCGAATCGCGGAGTTCGCCCAGAAACAAATAAATGACTCCGGCGCCGATCAGGAGCAGGATCATGGGCTCGCGCACCACTTCCCACACCATTGCGATGAGGTTGCGCTGTTTGGCCGCGGGCAATTCGTTCCATCCCTCGGACTTCAGCCTCTCGGCTGCTTCAGCTTCCGTGAGTCCCGCCAGTGTGTCGAAATTGCCGTACGTCAACAGCTTCGAGCCAGCCATGGACACTAAGCTTACAGCAGCGTACGCACTGTCTTCGCCTCGCGAGGATTCACGCCAGCCACTTCGATCTTGAGACCGGCTCCACTTGGTTCACAGGTTAGCCGGGTTTCGTTGCATCGCTGACCTTCGCCAGGCCTCTGTTTACCATGGCTGGCGTCGCTCCATTGCACCAAGGTGAGGATCACCGGGATCGAGTCGAAGCTCAAAAAGGCGCGCTTGAATTGAATTGATTCGAGGGAGGTGAAATAGGGCAGCCATTTGAGCGCCGCTCATGATATACAAAATTGTACTCATTCATGGAAGCACCCATTGCGCGAGTTTCCGAGCGCGACCTATCTTTCTGACAGGGGATGGCGGTTGAGTCCAGATTTTGCAATCACCATTAATGGCGCAAGCGTACAAGTGTGCGCTGGAACCACGGTGGCATCCGCCTTGCTGCAGGTGGGTGCGGTCAGCCGTCGTTCAGAATCCGGTGAGCCCCGCCAACCCATGTGCGGAATGGGTATCTGCTATGAATGCCGCGCCGAAGTGGATGGCCGGCTGCATCAGCGGACTTGCCAGATGCTGTGCCAGCCCGGCATGAAGGTAACGACCGAATGAGCGATGCTTTCGATCTGGTGGTTGTGGGGGGCGGTCCGGGCGGAATGGCCGCCGCTGCAACGGGCGCGGAAGCCGGGCTTCGGGTTTGCCTGGTCGACGACAATCCCGCATTGGGCGGCCAGATCTGGCGGAGCAAAGCAGGAGGAGGATCGACGAGCCGGGCGGCCACGGAGTGGTTGCGGCGCATACGAGCGGCTGCGGTGGTGGAACGAACGGGGTGGCGCGCCGCCGTGGTTCCATCGGCGCCGGGACAGCCCGCGGCATTGCGGATCGAGAGCGGGGGAGACTACGCCGACATCGAGTACTCATCGTTGATTCTTGCCACCGGAGCGAGGGAGCTATTTTTGCCGTTCCCGGGCTGGACGCTGCCTGGAGTTTATGGCGCAGGCGGCCTGCAGGCGTTTGTGAAGTCGGGTTTGGATATCGCAGGGACGCGCGTGGTGATTGCGGGAACTGGT
>VFSW01004076.1_pt1 | contig 21792 bp, 15 predicted proteins | sample 5358111 | NCBI WGS metagenome assembly VFSW01 (sample SAMN11554181, study PRJNA540505) | mine drainage metagenome | isolation source: sediment from site ElyBrook_90M | place: USA: Ely Copper Mine, Vershire, VT | collected 2017 | reverse complement strand
TACGGGATCACGACAATGGCCGCTTTGTATCAGGGCACGGCTTTAGCCGTGCCGCATGCGCGTGCCCCCTAACGAGGGCTTTAATGCCGGCGCACAGCGACGCCGCTACAGAGAAGGCGCGGCAGAAGAGGCGCATTGGAGTCAACTTGTTCGTATTGCGCGCACCCGCCAATCATGTTAGCTTTACACACCAGCAGCAGGTTACTCTTGGGAGGAAGCATGACGCTTGAAGCGTTGGGAATGATCGAAACCAAAGGATTGGTAGGAGCCATAGAGGCCGCTGATGCCATGGTAAAGGCGGCGAACGTGGTGTTGGTAGGCAAGGAGTACATTGGCGCCGGATTCGTAACTGTGATGGTTCGTGGTGACGTGGGCGCCGTTAAAGCCGCCACCGACGCGGGCGCGGCCGCGGCCCGCCGTGTGGGTGAGTTGGTGAGCGTGCACGTAATTCCACGCCCGCATCCCGAGGCGGAGAAAATTCTTCCCGGCGGCACGCTGACAAGCAAGAAATAAAATGTACGTTCCCGTAATCGTGGCGTGGCAAAGTTCCATTGCCGCCGCGATCAGCCCCGGCCATGAGTCTTGACACCGATCTCCAATCCATTCAGGAAGCGCGCACTTTGCTTGAAAAGGCGGCCGTGGCGCAGCGCTCGCTGGCGGGCTTTACGCAGCAGCAGGCAGATGCTCTGGTTGAAGCCTGCGCCGAAGCGGCAGCGCAAAACGCGGAACCGCTGGCGCGCCTGGCCGTTGAGGAAACCACTTACGGCATTGTGGCCGACAAGGTGGAAAAGAACCGGTTCGCTTCGCGTGACGTTCACGCCGCCATCAAGCCTTTGAAAACCGTTGGCATCATCCGCGAGGACGCCGCCAACCGAATCCTGGAGGTTGCGGTTCCCGTAGGCGTGGTGGCTGCCATCATACCCTGCACCAACCCCACTTCAACGGCCATTTACAAGGCGCTGATCGCGCTCAAGTCTCGCAATGCCATCGTAATGAGTCCGCACCCCAGCGCCGTGCGCTGCATATGCGAATCGGCGCGCTTGATGGCCCAGGCCGCCGAAGCGGCGGGCGCGCCCAAAGGCAGCATTTGCTGCCTTTCGCACCCCACCATGGAAGCCACGCAGGAGTTGATGCGGCACAGGATTACCGCATTGATTCTTGCCACCGGAGGCGCGGGCCTGGTGCGCGCTGCCTATAGTTCCGGCAAGCCGGCGCTGGGCGTGGGGCCGGGCAATGTTCCCGCCTACGTTCACAGCAGCGCCCATCTGGGCAAGGCAGCCGCGGACATTCTTACCGGAAAATGTTTTGATAACGGAACGATCTGTTCTTCAGAACAACACATTGTGGTTGACGCTGCCGTGGCGGCGCAGATGCGCGCGGAGGTGGAGCGCCGCGGCGGCTTTTTTCTGGACCCGGCCCAGGCAGAGCGTGTGGCGCGCGTTCTGATTCTATCCAACTTCCGCGTGAACTCCAAAATGGTTGGCCAATCGGCGCTGAAAATTGCTTCGGAAGCCGGTATCAGCGTTCCCGCTCAAACCCGCGCCTTGATCGCTCCGCTCGAAGGCATTGGCAGGCAATATCCGCTTTCGGCCGAGAAGCTGTCGCCCGTACTCTCCTTTTACGTGGTCAGGGATAGTAACGAAGGCGTTGATGTGTGCCGGCGGCTGCTGGAATTCGGCGGTCTGGGACACACAATGGCCATCCACGCCCAGGATGATGGCGTGGTGCGCCAATTCGCGCTGGCCATGCCGGCCTCGCGCATGGTGGTGAACACTCCCGCGCCGCACGGGTCGATTGGGCATTCCACGCGCCTGATGGCCTCAATGTCACTCGGCTGCGGCACCCTGGGCGGCAACATTACCACGGACAATCTTTCGCCCCTGAATCTGATCAACGTCAAGCGCCTGGCTTACGAAGTGCGCCCGGTGAACACTGCGGATGGCATGGCGATTTCGGTTCCGGCGCCGGCGCTTGCCGCGCCCCGGCAGCCCGCCGCGGCAGCGCATGCGGAATGCAAAGTGACGCCGGCGGCAGCAGCGCCGGCTGCAGCCACTCCGCCCTCAGTCCCCGCGCCGCCACAAGCGGGGGTGGCGCGCAGCGCCGCTGGCCAGGCCATTCAGGTTGATCGCGAAACCGTCAGCCGGTTGGTGGGCCGCTTTCTTGCGGAGCGGGCAGGGCGGTCAGCCGCTGCGGGTTCCGGCGAAAGCGCCGGCGCTGCCTGCGGCTGCGCAATTGATGAAAAACCACCTGCGGCAAAGATCGCGCCGGAAGCGCAGGCCGCCGGCACGCCTGCAACCCCTAAGCCCGTGGCTTTTGTGTGCGAAGACGACGTGCGCGCGGCCATCAAGAGCGGCGCCAAAATCGCGTTGAGCCGCCGCACCATTGTTACTCCGTCCGCGCGTGACCTGGCGGGCCCGCATCAGGTGTTTGTGCAAACGGATTAAGCGCCTGCGGATACCAAATTGGCGGGGTGGCGGCGGGCAGCTCGGGGTGGCTCAACGGTGTGCGGCCCACGGAAGTGCTTCTTGTGATCGGAGAATTGTAAAGGTAAAATCGCATTACACCGACTTGCGGAGGGGGAGATGGGCGTGCAATGCCCATGCGGTAGCATTCTGACGCACTGCGAAAAGGAGGCATCAAGATGAGAAAGCTGATTTTGTCTGCTTTTTTTCTAACTCTCGCTCTCGCCTTTACCGGCCATCAGGCAACGGCACAGGATCAAGCCGCGGCGTCAAAACCCGCTGCGAAGGCTGCCAAAACCGCAAAGCATGTCGCCAGCAAGGCAGAGTCTCTTTCCGGCACTATGACCATGTACGACGAAAAAGCCAAATTGATCGTAGTGGCCGGCACGAACAATGTTCCTTTTAACTTCAAGATTACGCCGCACACCCGCATCATGGTGGGAGGCAAACGTGCGAAGGCCTCCGGATTGGCCGATCAGGTCAATAAGCAGGTCACGGTCAAATTCCGGGATATGAAGAAGGCCGGCGACATCGCAGAAAGTGTGGAAGTAACGGGATAACGTGCGCGTAGTGTACGGGTATGCCAGCGTGCCCGCGGCGAGGCTGGCGCGCAGGAAGCCGCGGGCCGCAACGGCCTGCCAATATTTCCTTCGCAGCGCTTGCTGTTATGATCCGATCTGGATTTGGATTTGGGGATTCGGAAGTGCGCAGCGTGCCGGCGCACATCGATTAATTCTTCCGGCAGCGCTCCTTCAACACGCGGACCATTCAGCCCTGACGCCTGGCTTTTACGTTCTTACTCAATCGGCGAAGCCATGGGAGGGGCGTTCTCGAACTGTGCCTGAATCGCCTCGGCGCGCGCGGCCAATCTATCGGCTTCCCCTGTTTTCCCAAGCGCCCGCAATACCTTGGAGTACTGGGCCATGCAGACCGCGGCTTCCTCGCTCTCCTCACCTTTGAGGTGGCATATGGTTTTCAAGGCACGGCTAAAAAAAACTTCTGCCTGAGCCAGTTCGCCGGTCTTGAAATTCAGCAAGGCCAGGTTTTGTAGATCCGCGGCCACCTCCATGTGATCGCGTCCCGAGGATCTTTCATCGATGGCCAGGGCGCGCAAATAGAGCGGTTCAGCCTCGCCCAGCTTGCCCTGGGATTCGTAAAGGAAGGCAAGATTATTCAAATCCGCGGCCACGTCAGGATGCCAGGAACCCAGGGTGTGCTCATCCAGTTCCAGAACTCTCCGGTAGTAAGGTTCCGCCTCCTCCAGCTTGCCCTGATGGTAAAGTGACGTGGCCAGATTATTGAGCGCTTTGGCTACGGCCGGGTCATCCGCTCCCAACGCCTGTTCGTATGTTTCCAACGACTGGCGGTATAGGCGCGAAGCCTCTTCCAGCTTTCCCTGCGCCTCACAAATCCCGGCCAGACGGTTCAAGTCTGCCGCCATATCCTCGCCACTCGTGCTTCCATTCTTGGCGCGAATTCCGGCCGCGCGCCGGTATAACGGCTCAGCCTGGCTATAATTGCGCTGGGTACTGTAAATGGCCGCAAGGGAGTATAACGATGTGGCTACCTCCGGATGCTCCGGGCCAAACGCCGCCTCCTTGATACTGAGCGCCTGACGCAGAAGCGCCACCGCCTCCGCATAGCGCCCCTGCCGCCCGCCGATCGTGGCAAGCTGATTCAGGTGGCTGGCTACCATGGGATGACCCGGCCCCTGCTTTTCCAGGCTGATGGCCAGAGCGCGCTGGAAAGCCTCCGCCGCTTCCGGAAACTTGCCTTGGGCGCGAATCACCAACCCCAGGTTGTTCAGCGTGCCCGCGACTGCCGGGTGCTCCGGGCCAAGCAGAGACTCCTCGATCGCCAGCGCGCCTTCATAGAAGTGCTCAGCCTCGTAATATTTGCCGTCACGGCTGTACCGCCCTGCCAGTTCAATTAAATTGAGCGCTGCCTTGGGATGATCAGGAGTGGGCGAGTTTACGGCAGCAGCATCAGCTAGGTGATCGGCAGAAGGAGAAACGCTGGGCGCCTCATCCGGTGGCGGCGCACCGTGGGCGTGCGGATCACCAGCCTCAGTCAATGCCGCATCACTGGAACAAGGCGCTTCTGCCGTCACGGGCTCCGGCGGGGTGGTAGAAACCGGCAAAGGTGCGCCCTGTATTGTGTTACTCGCTGCCACGTCAGCAGGCTGCGTTGTGGTTGGACCTGGCGCCTGCTTATTGGAAAACTCGCCTTGCGGTTGCGCCAGCCCACCGATTGCAAATTCAGGGACCGGACCGACCGGTGATCCCGCTGAAGGTGGTGGCGCAGAGAGATCTTGGGTTGTACCCGCAGTCTGCTGTGAGGGCTCCGGCGCGGATTGCACCTTTTTTGCAGCACAGGCAGCCTGGATTTCTGCGGCGCGATCCTGATATTGGCGGGCTTCGTCCTGCCGCCCTTCCTCGCGACAAACCGCAGCCAGGCGCAACAGCACCTGCGCCACCTCAGGCCGGTCCGAACCCGGAGCCCGGTGGCGTATGGCCAAGGCGCGCTGCAACACTTCCCGCGCATCCTCGTACATGCCCATCGCCCCCAGCGCCGACCCTAACTGCAACAGGTCCGTCGCCACCTCGGGGTGAGTGGGGCCCAGCGTGTTCTCGTCAATGCTGATCACCCGCACATAAAACGGCACCGCTTCGCTGTAACGTTGCTCCTCGTGGTAAAGTTCGGCCAGGTTGTTGAGGATGACGGCAACCTCCGGGTGTTCAGGGCCAAGCGATTTCTCCTTAATGGCGAGTGATTGCTTGTAGAGCGCTTCCGCCTCCGGAAACTTGCCCTGCTTGTGCGAAATGGTTGCCAGATTATTCAACAGCGTGGCCACCAGCGGATGCTCAGCCCCCAGCGAAGCCAGCCAGATGCGCAACGCTCGCGTAAAAGCCGGCAGGGCGTCGGTGTAGCGCTGCTGGGCCTTGTAAAGCAGCCCCAGGTTGTTCAAGCTGGCTGCAACACTGGGATGATCGCCGCCCAGCGCTCGTTCCTGAATGCTCAACGCGCGCAAATGCAGCTTTTCAGCTTCCTCATTGCGGCCTTGGGCGCTGTAAAGGGCGCCCAGGTTATTCAGGGTTTGGGCAACCTGATAATCTTCCGCACCCAGCGTCTGCTCGCGGATGCTGAGCGCCTGCAAAAAAACTGGTTCGGCATCGGTATACCTTCCCTGGGCCCGAAGCGCCTCGCCAAGACTGTTCAGAGTGGAAGCAAAGCGAGGGTCCGCCACGCCAAAAGCTTCGGCAAACTCCAGCGCTTTTTCATACTCTCGCGCAGCCTCGTGGTAGCGTGCATGCTCCCTGGCGCGATTGGCCCGCTGCATGCAGTCGTTCCACGCATTGCCCTCCTGCGGCGGCGTGGGTGTATGGTCTTTCGAATTGCCAGTGAATGTCGACATGGTCAGCGGCAGCATTAGGCGGCCCGTTCGGAGCAGACGGGCGCTTATCCTAGTTTATATCGGCTGCACGCCAATTGCACTGGAGCAACGCATTTTAGCGAAGCAGCGGTGGCTGCATCGCGAAATAGGCCTGGCTGGTGGATTCCAACCGGCCCGGCAATACGGGTGCGCCCAACCCCTCTGTGGCAGCCGCCATCCTTTGCAGCCCTAAGTCTCTACGGAAACAGCACGAGGCCGTAACATAGTGGGAAGGCTACTCCACAGGCGCCGCAACGGGGTTTGCAGCAGTGACATCGCCCCCATATACGAGTAACCCATGAAGAAAAGCATGAGGAAAGGTGAGGTAAGAAAGTTTTCAATAGTGAAGGAGTAGGCAACGGTAAAAAGGAAGTACGCCGCCAAGGCCAGCTCAACCAGAGGAATCCAACCGCCGCGGCGCAAATACTTCTTGCTTTCCCATCCTGCCGCCGCGCCTTCAACCCGGTACTTCGGAGTGCGCACAAATTCCGATTCCTTGCCAGCCAGAGCTTCCAGCACTGCTTTCGTGTTGGTTACAGACAGCCCGATGCCGGTGGCCATCAGAAAAGGGATGAACTTTATTCGGCTTAACCACTGGCTGGGATAGAGCTGGCGCTGCGCCACCAGATAAAAGCTGGAAACGGAACACGTGCTGGCCAAAAAAAGCGGTAGGTCCAGATATAGCATCTGGAACCAGCCCTGATAGAAGCGGACAATCATGGCCGGCAGGAGAATCAATGCGAAAAGCGTCATGAGCGGATAGGAAATATTGGAGGTCAAGTGCAGTGTGGCCTCAATCTTGATCTTCAGAGGCTCGCGGCTTGCCCATATCCGAGGCAGCAGTTTCTTGGCTGTCTGGATCAGCCCCTTGGCCCAACGCGCCTGCTGTGACTTGAACGCATTCATCTCCACCGGCAGCTCCGATGGCACTTCAATCGACGGATCGTAAACAAACCTCCAACCCTTCAACTGCGCCCGGTAGCTCAGGTCGGTATCTTCGGTAAGCGTGTCGTGCTGCCAGCCGCCTGCATCTTCGATGGCTCTGCGGCGCCACATCCCGGCGGTGCCGTTAAAATTGAAAAAGCGCCCGGAGAAATTGCGGCCTCCGTGTTCAATCACAAAGTGGCCGTCCAGTAGAATCGCCTCGACTTCCGTCAGGTTGGAGTAGTCGCGATTCAGCCAGGTCCATCGGCCTTGCACCACGCCCACCTGCGGGTCTGTAAAGTAGGCCACCAAACGGCGCAGGCAATCGGGTGGCGGGGCAAAGTCGGCGTCGAAAATGGCCACAAATTCAGCCTCGGTTCGCTTCAAGCCCTCCGCCAGCGCGCCTGCTTTGTAGCCTTCGCGATTATCCCGGTGAATGTAGCTGATGGGGCAGCCGGCGCGTGCGTACTGTGCCACCAGGCGTGAGGTAACCATGCGGGTTTCGTCGGTGGAATCGTCGAGCACCTGAATATCAAGCAGTTCTCTGGGGTAATCCAACCTGGTGACGCATTCCAACAGCCGCTCCACAACATAGCGCTCGTTATAAAGGGGCAGTTGCACGGCGATACGGGGCAGAACCGCAAATTCGCCCTCGGGTTTAGGCGCATGCTTACGATGCTTCATGTAAAGGTAAGTGAGGTGGTAGCGGTGAATGCCGAAAACCGACATGGCAATGAGCGTGGTAAAGTAAGGGATGAGAATTGCAAGGTCAAAAGCGTTGGGTTTGTACAGACCCTCAAACGGCGTGCGGCGAAAGATAAGCCCCACGTAATGCATAACCGGATTTGCCGGAACAACCCATGCCGCTAGGGCGTGATGCCATATCATATTGGCTTGCAATACCCCCGGAACTCAGCTTATTTTACCCGGCGAAAAGACTTGCCAGGATCACGCTTTATGTCGAATTCCCTCGTTGCTTACCCTGCACCAGGCAGCCGGGTGGCGCTGTTGGGCGTTATTTCGTGCGGCGTGGGCATTGCCGTCATTCTGTGCTTGTGGAGAAGCTGGCGTACAGCCTCGGTATTTAACGCCCATGTGCCGGAATTCATTGGCAGCGCACTCGCTGCAAGCGCCCTTTACCTGGCTGCCGTATACCTGGCACTTAACCGGCGCATGCCGCGCGTCAGCCTGTATTTCATCTTAGCCGCCACTGTGTTGTTTCGCGCCCTGCTGCTACCTGTCCAGCCGCCACTCTCTGACGACGTTTACCGCTATCAGTGGGAAGGCCGCATCCAGCGCGCCGGTCTGAACCCTTACGGAGCTGTTCCCGATAACCCGGCGCTGAAGCGGTTCCAGGATCCGCTTCACCCTATTACCACCGGTCACGATACCCCCACACTCTATCCGCCGCTTGCAGAGGCTATCTTTTCGTGGGTGTCTACTGTTCCAGGTTACAAGCGTTTATTCACACTTTTCGATTTGGCAACCGCTGCGATTTTAATCTTTATTCTTCAAACTGTTCGCCAGCCGCTTGCGCACGTACTAATCTATGCGTGGAATCCCACTGTACTTGTAGCATTTACCCTTTGCGGGCACTTTGACGCCGTGGCAATCTTCCTTCTTGCTACTGCTATCTTGTACATTATAAAACAGCAATCCTGGTTTTCCAACCTATTTCTGGCGGCCGGATTTCTGGTCAAGTTCTTTCCAGTGCTGCTGCTGCCGTGGGTGATAAAGCGCCGCCGCTGGCAGCACCTGGCCCTGTTTCTGGCCATCGTGGCTGCAGCCTATTTTCGATTCTTAAACCTGGGGTGGGGCCTTTTTCGGGGAGCCTCCAACTTTGCCCGTGGGTGGGAAGCCAACGACAGCCTTTTCCGCGTTCTACGCTGGGCACTACCGTCGCGCCTTACGGCTGAGGCCGTTGCCGCCATTCTGTTACTGGTCTTGGTAGTATGGAGCCTTCAGCAAAAGCTGAAACCCCTTAATGCCGGCCTGCTGCTGATTACCGCTTTGCTGCTGGTATCGCCCGACGCCTTCCCCTGGTACTTCACGTGGGTAGTCCCCTTCCTGTGCTTCGTACCCAATCCACCACTGTTGCTGCTCAGCATTACGGTTGTTCTGGGCTATGCTCCGGTCACAGCCTATGCTGCCGGACAGCCTTACCGGAACAACCACCTTCTGCTCCTCCTCGAATACCTCCCTCCCCTGGCCTGGCTGGCCGCGCGGCAAGCCACCCGAAAATTCGCCTTTCATAGGAAGCCGACTACACAGGGCAAGCCTGCTGACGCCCCAGCAATGTAAGCAAGGGGGGCGTTCCGCCCTGAGGCCACAGAAACCAAACTGCCTTCGTGCCGTTGCAATCCGTTTGCTTGGATGTTTGCGCTTGAACCCATCTTGCAGACCCGAATAATTGCAGTTCCCGTGATGAAAACCAGCCAAGCGTGGTATGGCGCTCCTATCCAACCCGGAACGAAACCGCTATAATCAAAGGTCATTTTGGGAGGGTGGAGGAATTCCAATGCAATTAAGCGAGTTCAGAAACGAACCACTAAGCGACTTTAAGGGGAATCCGGAACACTCCAGGCGGATGAAGGAAGCTCTGGAGCAGGTTGCGAGTGAATTGGGCCGGGAATACGGCCTGGTAATTGGCGGTGAAACCATCAAGACCGAAGAAGTCATCAAATCCCACAACCCGGCACGGAAGGATCAAGTGGTTGGAGTTGTATCGAAAGCCGATCAAGCGCTGGCGGATCGCGCCATTCAGGCAGCCGACAACGCTTTTAAGACCTGGAGTCGCACACCCGCGGCGAAGCGTGCGGAAGCGCTGTTGGAGGTCGGTAAACTGATTCGTTCCCGCAAGTACTACTTTGAAGCCTGGCTGGTTTACGAAGTGGGCAAAACCTGGGCTGAGGCGGATGCCGACGTAGCGGAGGCCGTCGATTTTTGCGAATACTACAGCCGCGAAATGCTGCGCATGGAGAAGCCCCAGCCGCTTACCCCGGTACCAGGGGAAAGGAACCTGTTAAGGTACATTCCACTGGGCGTGGGCATCGTTGTTCCGCCTTGGAATTTTCCGCTGGCGATTCTTAGCGGAATGACCATGGCCAGCGTAGTTACGGGCAATGCGGTAGTCATGAAGCCGTCCAGCGACTCCCCGGTGATAGCCGCCAAGTTCATGGAAGTTGTGGTGCAAGCCGGAGTGCCAGCTGGAGTGGTGAACTATCTTCCCGGATCCGGGGCGGCAGTAGGTGATTACCTGGTAGGCCACGCGCGAACACGCTTTGTGGCCTTTACTGGCTCAAAGCAAGTCGGCCTGCGCATTAACGAGCTGGCCGCCAAGCCTGCCAAAGGCCAGGTATGGGTAAAGCGTGTCGTTGTGGAGATGGGGGGCAAGGATTCCATTATTGTGGACAGCGAGACGGATCTTGATATGGCCGTCGATGGAGTGACGGCTTCGGCGTTTGGTTATCAGGGGCAGAAGTGCTCGGCTTGTTCCCGCGCCATTGTCGTGGAAAAAGTCTACGACGCATTCCTCGAAAAGCTGAAGGCGCGCGTGGAGCAGATCAAGGTGGGGCCTCCCGAGGATTCCACAACCTATCTCGGACCGGTGATCAACGCCAACGCGCGCAAGTCCATTTTGGAGTATATCGAGGTGGGAAAAAAAGAAGGACGCCTGGTTTGCGGCGGGGATGCGGCCAACGGCCCTGGCTTCTTCGTTGAGCCCACCGTGATTGCGGATGTTCCGCCACAGGCCCGAATTGCTCAGGAGGAAATTTTTGGCCCCGTGCTGGCGGTGATCAAGGCCAGAAACTTTGACGAAGCGCTGGAAATTGCCAACAATACTGAGTACGGGCTGACCGGCGCAGTCTACACCAAGAATCGCCACAAGCTGGAGAAAGCCTCGGAAACGTTCCATGTTGGCAACCTCTACCTGAACCGCAAATGCACGGGGGCACTGGTGGGCGGGCACCCATTTGGCGGCTTTAACATGTCGGGCACGGATTCAAAGGCTGGTGGACCCGATTACCTGCTTCTTTTCATGCAGGCCAAAATGGTGGCGGAAAAGGTAGCGCCGTAGCGCATGGGAGGGCCGTCCCCGGTCCTCTGCTTGCTTTTTGCCCTGAAGCTTTCATAATCAAAGTTGTCAGAGTCTCCCAATAACATTACTCCGTGGAGATGCCTCTGAAGCCATGCCTAATCCGAGCAGCGATCCTGACGATAGAAACCAGCAGCGCGAACTTTACGAAGAACTGACTCACGCGCAACGCGAGAACCGGTCGCGAACCCTGCTGCTGTTCCTGGTGGCAGCTATGTTGGGCGCTGGGGCGCTCTCTTTATTCCTGCCGCACACCATATGGCCGCAAAGTAACCTTGAGATTCGTATTCCTTCCACTCTGTTGTTCGTGGGTCTGCTGGTAACCATGGTGCTCACCTTTTATCTGGTGCGGTATGAATCCGAAACGCGCAAGCTGCAGATGCTGATGATTCAGAAAACGCTGGCCGCCCAATCGGCTCATGCAGCTTCCATGGTGGATTCTCTCACTAACGCCTATACTCGAACCTTTCTGCGCAGCCTGCTGGACCGCGAGATTGCCATGGCGGAAAGAAACAGCCGGCCGTTAGCGCTGATGATGTGTGATGTAAACAACTTCAAACTGGTGAATGATCGCTATGGGCACCTGATGGGAGACGATGTGCTCGCCCAGATTGTAAACATCCTGAAAGCGTGCGTTCGCGGCTCAGACCACGTTGTGCGCTACGGCGGCGACGAATTTCTGCTGATCATGCCGGAAACAGATGCTAAGGGAGCCGGGGTTGTACGCGATCGGATTGTGGGCCGGGTGCAGGAGTGGGATGCAAACCATCCTGTCATCAAGATTCCAATTTCGATCAGCGTTGGAACCTTCATTCACGCGGCTGGGAACAGCGTGGAACAGGACCTGGCCGCCGTAGACCTGCAGATGTACTCAGAAAAGGACAAGAGCGAGCAGAGGGAAAGGGCGCTAAAAGGCCGCTCAAAGTAATCGATCTCTTTACCCACCCACCCTGCTCCAGCAAAAAATGCGCCGGCACGCAGCTGGCTTACAGTGGCTCAGCGCGTGCGAGGGGCTTTATTTCTTCTTGCCTGGAGTAATGAACTGCGGATCGATCCCAAAGTCCCAAACGTCCAGGTTCAGCCTGCCATCGTTCAGTATTTCTCCCAAGGCATACTCGCCGGGTTGCAGGTCCTGCTGGGGTTGCAGCGCATAGACACCCGGGGAAGGCTGCGTAATCGTGACCGGAATGGTTTTGCGCAGTTCAGTGGCCTTACCGACCATGCCTTTATCCACATCTTCCATCACGCGGTCGGCTTTGCCCGCCTTTAGCGCGATCAGTTGCATCCGGGCGCCGCTGCCATCGGCAAAGCGAGCGTAGAAGGTGGGACGGGCCTGGCGAAAACGCGCCGGGGCCTTGTTGCCGGGGATCACCACCAGCGACCGGCTCTTGAGCAACGGAGCGGGAATAGCCAGGTTAAGTGCCATTCGCTTTTTGTCACGGGCAAACGTCCCAGTCGCCTGGCCCAGCGGGACAATCCTTTCGCCATCAAAAGCAAAAATGCCCTCGCCTTCGGGCAAGTGAATGCCCGGCGATACCTGGAACGACGATTCTTTGGGCTTCTCAAATCGGGTCTTAGAGATTTCCTTCGCTTCATCCACGTTCTTCTGCCGCACAGTCTTTTCTTCAGCCTGGGCCTTTCGGGTTGCATCAAAATCCACCAATGCTGCCGGAATCTCTTCCCAGGTTGAACGCTCCACGCTGTAGTACCTGACGCGGTCACCCTGAATCTGGTACTCCTTCACCAACTGGTAGCTGCCATCCTTCAGATAGAGCTTAAACGCCTGGGCTGTCAGGCTGGTGGGGACAAGAATCAAGACCGTCAAAGCTGAAAACAGGAGGATGAGTAATTGAAGCCTTTGCTTCATGGCAATCGCACCTATTCTATAGGATGCAGACAAAGCCTTGCCAGGCGCAAGGGCTGTTTAACGATATTCACCCCGGAAGTGGAGGTTGGAGTAATGCGCCGGCCTGCCGCGGCTGGAACTTCAAAAGCTCGCCCTCCAGCAGGCAGCTACAGATTCCCCTTTTTCATTTCCTGCATCAGGTAATCCGTGGAGCGCACACAAAGGGCCATGATGGTGAGGGTGGGATTCTGGCAGGCCGTCGATGTAAACCCGGCTCCGTCAACCACGAACAGATTTTTCACATCGTGCGACTGCTGGAACTGGTTTAGCACAGATTTCTTCGGGTCATTGCCCATCCGCGCAATGCCCACCTCGTGGATAGCCCACCCCGGCACCGGTGGCCGTTGGCGTGCCTGGACGTGCTTGGCGCCGGCTGCCTCCAGCAGCTCCGCCGCACTATCGCTCATATCTTTCAGCATGGCATGATCGTTATCGCCATAGGTCATGTGAACCCGAAGCACTGGTATACCGAAGGTATCCTTCACCGCGGGATCGATTTCCACGTAATTATCCCAGCGGGCCAGGCATTCGCCAAAACCGCCCAGTCCCACATAGGCGACAGGCTCTTTAATCGCCTGCTTGTAGGCCTCACCGTAGCCGGGAGCGTTCATGTTAAAGCTGATGTTGCCACCGCCCTGGTATCCGTAGCCACGCAAGAACGTCTTGGCGCGCGGGCCGTTCAGGGTGTTCCGGAACCGGATGACGTAAATACCGTCTGGCCGGTGCGGGCCGTTGGGGGAGGGTTTGCCAGTGATCTCGGGCATCAGGCCGGATGCTCCGCCCCCGGTCACGTGGTCCATCAGGTAATGTCCCAGCACCCCGCTCGAATTGCCCAGGCCGTTGGGATACTGGCGATTCGCAGAATTGAACAAAATGCGCACAGACTCCAGCGACTGCGCAGCAAGTACCACAACGCGCGCATGCACCTCGCGCAGTTGCCGGGTGTTGCGGTCCACATAGAGAATGCCCTTCGCCCGGTTGTTATCAGCATCCATCAGCACCTGATAAACCATGGCGTTTGAAATCAGCGTGCAATGGCCGCTGGCCAGGGCATCCGCCACCGTCGTGAATGAGGAATTAAAGTACGAATGGGTTATACAGCCTCGCTCACAGGGCCCGCAATAGTGGCAGGCCAGGCGGCCGTTGATCGGCTTGGTCAAATTCGCGCTGCGGCCGAGCGTTGCTGTATACCCTAATTTCTGCTTCAGACGGGTGCGGAACAGAGTTTCCACGCAGGTTAGTCCCATAGGCGGCTGGAACTTCCCGTCCGGCAACTCCGGCACCCCTTCATTCATGCCGGTAATGCCCACATATTCTTCAACCAGGTCGTAGTAAGGCGCCAAATCCTTATAGCCAAGGGGCCAATCTTCGCCGTAGCCGTCGTGTGAAGCCGCCTTAAAATCCAGATCACTCAAGCGATAACTTTGTCGTCCCCAAACGTTGGTGCGCCCGCCCGTAATGCGCAGGCGGCCCTGCCAACTGAAGGGCATGCCTTTGGCGGTGGTGTAAGGCTCATCCAGGTCGTTGGCAAACCAGTCGTAGTTATACTCCATACAGGCATAGCAATCCTTTTGCACGGGTCGGGTGCGGCGGATGACGTCGGGAGCCATATCCCGGTATTTCAGTTCAAAAGCAGGCTTATGCTCGGTAAAGTTGCTGTCGGATTGCGGCTTTCCCGCCTCAACCAGCGCCACCTTAGCCCCTGCCTCGGCAAGACGTTTACACGCCCAGCCTCCCGAGGCGCCGGAGCCCACCACGATGACGTCGTATTCTGGTTGTGAATTGCTTGCCATTTCAAACCCCTTTGGCCCTTTAGTCGTTTCCTGGATCTGTATCAACCGACTCCGGCGCAGGCGCCCGCAACAGCGCCGTCCGCACGAATACTGCTTGCCGCTTCGGCCCGCAAGCAGCCAACGCGCGCAGCGTAGCCTGCACTACAGCCCACTGGCCTGCGAAGAGCCAGAATGTTAACAATCGTCCGTCCAAGCGTCAATTGGCATTTCGATTCTCGGTCAATATTCCACCAGAGCTTCTCGATTTCCCAAGCGTGTTCTAACGTGCTGCGGGACGCACAGCATCATGCCGGCGGCAGGCGACTGCTGTGTCAGCAGGCTCATCGGCTTCGCTTTACCGAGCCAGCCTCCACGTTAAAAATCTTGTAGTGCGAATAGACCGACAAGTTCCGGAAGTAGATGTTATTCCAGGTAATCTCCACATCCACCTGAAGCGGCAGCCAAAGAGGGTGAGGCAAGTTGGTAAAGCTGACAGGGCCAAAAATAATGTCGGTGGTTTGGCGCGTCAAGCCGATGGAATCACGCGGCGCCAGCAAATCCGTCCGCATACGGTCAATCTGATAGTTTTCGGGGTCAATCCAAGCCACGCCCTGAAGCAGAATGATGACTTCCATCCCCTGCGAAGCGAAAAGCCCGGCCTGCCGCGCCTTTCCCGGCGTTTGGGCAAAAGCCAGCACCAGTTCATCCTTCTTGTGCTTCAGTTTCTCATGGCCCAGGAACAAAAAACGACTGTCGGGTTGGAATTCCGTCTGCAGGTGCACTTGCATCGTGGCAAAGCCGGAGGTAAGAATGGTGGCTCCGCCCATAGGGGCAACGCCCATAACCTTGCCGCTTTTATCGGTTCGGTATTCCGTCAGGTGGAAGAGTTTGTCTCCCGGTTTGGCCACGATAACGTAATTGAATTCCTGGGTCTTGTCTTCGTCAACAGTGCCATCCTGCCGTAGCCTTTCCTCGCGAACAACTTCCGTGCAGGTTGAGTTTGTAAAGTTCTTGAAAAAGTCCGCAACGTTTGCCCCCACCTTTTGCAGAATCCCTTGCAGCGGCTCCTGTGAGTCCGCAGGCGCCAGATGATGAAGGTAGTCTATTTTGTGTTTCAGGGCTTGTGGTGTTTCATTCACCATGGGATGGGCGTGCGAATAAACGCGCATGGCGTTCAGGTCCGTCACCTCACCAGGAACCGTAAGCTGCAAAGCCCGGGCCAAGCTGGCAGCGCCAACGCAGAGGCCGGCCAAAAGTAATGCGCGGAGCGCTTTTCGAAGAGCGAACCTGGTCAAGCGGAATGCCATGCTGGTCGGCCTCCCTTCAGCGCCACAGCCATCCGGGAATGGCGATATCCTCCGGTTGCATCCCCACCGGAACCGACGACAGAAGCTTGGCGGGCGAAGTTTCTATCACGGCAACACTCGAAGTGCCGGCGTCCGCCACCAGCAGGAAACGCTCATCCGGGGTCAGCGATAGCGCGCCCGGGTTTATTCCTACTTGGATGGCAGCCATCACGGCGCGGTTGACTACGTCAAACACCATTATGGTCCCGTCACCGCGGTTAGCCAGGTAAAACACCGAGGAGTCGCTCCTGAAAACTCCATTAACAGGGTCTTTTCCGCTGGGATAGCTCTGCTCCACATCGTCATGAAAGGCGTCCAGAATGGTCATTTGCGAAGCCTCAGGAACCAGCGCAAAAATCTCGCCTCCGTCCGGCTTTGGAATCAACCGGCCCGGGCTTGCGCCAATCTCCAGATATGTAAGAATCTGCCGCGCCCCGAGGTCAACCACGGAGATGCGATGCTCGTCCGAATCTGCCAAAAAGGCCTTATTATCCTGCGGAATCACAACCATCGAGCCCGGGTTCTTCCCCAGCCCAAGCGCGGAATCCAACCGCCGCGCCGCGAGGTCAATAAACAGAAGCCGCCCGCCCGCGGCATCCACACCCAGCAGCGTTTTGCCGTCAGGCGCCAGCGCAAGGTGCTCAATACCAGACCCAATTTTCAGCACCGCTGAGGCTGTGAAGCTCTCGCCATCAATGGCGTAAAGCTGCCTTGCCGCATTGGAAAACACATAGGCTGTTTCGCCTCCCGGCGACCAAACCAGGTTGCTCACTTTCTTCCCGGTTTCCAGTACGCGCGTGATTTGCATCGACTCACCATCCAGATCGCCGACTCTTCCCGTGGCGGAAAGAACGTAAAGCTCGCGATGGCCAGGGCGGACGGCAAGCTGTAGGGGTTGTGGGGGAGTTTGGAGGTAAGCACGAACGTGAAAATTGCTCAGGTCCAATACGGCAACGGTGTTACTGCCCTGGTTGGCCACAAAAGCCTGGTAAGGCTTGGGAGGAATACCCCGCCTTCGGCATGAAGCCAGAGCCAGCAACAAAAGCGAGCAGAGCCTCAAGGCCCGGCGCCTGACGCGGCGCTGACCCTTCACATCCGGAGCCGCGATGGGCGCAAATTCCCTGCGATCTCTGCTCCGCCGGAGGTTTCGATAGGACATGGTAGGAACCGTCAGGAGCCGTGCCGCGGGATTCTTGTGACGGGTTGAACGCTTTGTGGTCTGGTGCAACTCCAGATTTTACAAATTCTCCTGGCCCAATCTCCCTTTCTGCTGCTCTCAATCCAGGCACGCCAATGGCCGGTTGCAGGCCTGTGCGCCAGGCCACATCGTCTAAACCGGCGCCACATGCGTGCCGCCGCCAGCGTTCAATACCTGCGCTGGTGTGCTGCGAACGGTTGTGCGGCCCAAAACGCCGGCGATTGCGGTCACTTCCGCCATCAGTTCTTCAAATTGGCTGGGGTCAAGCGATTGATAGCCGTCCGATAGGGCTTTATCCGGTTCCGGATGCACCTCAATGATCAGCCCGTCGGCGCCCACCGCAACCGCGGCTCGCGACAGTGGCAGCACCTTCTCGCGCTTTCCCGTGCCGTGGCTGGGATCAACAATAATCGGCAGGTGCGACAGGCGCTTCACCGCCGGAATCACGCTCAGGTCCAGCGTATTTCGCGAATGGTCGGAAAACGTGCGAACGCCTCGCTCACAGAGAATGACGTTGTAATTGCCCTCAGAAAGGATGTATTCCGCCGCCATCAGCAGCTCTTCCAGCGTGGCGGAAAGCCCGCGCTTCAAAAGCACCGGTCTTTTGGAACGGCCCACCCGCTTCAGCAGCGAGAAGTTCTGCATGTTGCGCGCACCCACCTGCAGAACGTCTGTATATTGCTCCACCAGATCGCAGTTTTCCGGATCGATGGTCTCCGTAACAATCAGCAGCCCGAAGGCCCGGCGCACCTCAGCCAGAATTTTAAGCCCTTCTTCGCCCATCCCCTGAAAACTGTAAGGCGAAGTTCGCGGCTTAAACGCGCCGCCGCGGAACAGCGTGGCTCCTGCCCGGGCCACACTTTCCGCCGCCCGCATGGCCTGGTCACGGCTCTCAATGGCGCAGGGGCCAGCGATAACCGGCAGATCGGGGCCCCCAAAAACCACCTGTGCGCCCGGCCCACCCACACTGATTCGGGAGTCCTCCGCCTTTACCTCACGGCTGACCAGCTTATAAGGCTTTGAAACGCGGATCGCTTCCGCCACGCCCGGCAAGCTTTCGAACTCCAGCGGCTCAATCGGCCCGGGATTACCCGTAATGCCGATGGCGGTGCGCTGCGCCCCAGGGATGGGGTGAGGACGAAACCCAAGCGACTCAATTTTCTGGCAAACCCGGCGCACGTCTTCTGAAGATGCGCTCGGCTTCATCACCACCAACATAGCTTTGCCACTCTCTTTCTTTACTGCCGCGCTTTACGCCCGCAATGCGGCGGCGGGTATTCGCGGTTGAACCGGCACGCCTGAAAGCACATTGAAAATACCGCCACGCCGTTGCAACCCTTGCTGGAGCGGCGGCTCGCGACCGTTTTTTTGGCACTCATCGAGCGCTGCGCCTGTTGCCGCAGTAAAGCGCCTGTCGTTCGCCGCGCTACCGCACCACACCCTCCACCGGGCTGGATGCCGCCGCATAAAGCTTCTTCGGCATGCGTCCGGCGAGGTAGGCCTGGCGCCCGGCCAGCACGGCGTTCTTCATGGCCTCCGCCATCAGCACGGCGTCCTGCGCCCCGGCGATCCCTGTGTTCATCAGCACCGCGTCCGCGCCCAGTTCCATCGCCACCGCGGCGTCGGAGGCGGTTCCAACCCCCGCATCCAGAATTAGCGGCACGCTGGTAATCATCTCGCGCAGAATCCGGATATTGGCGGGGTTCTGAATTCCCAGACCGGAGCCGATGGGCGCGCCCAGCGGCATGATGGCAGCCGCACCGGCGTCAATCAGCCGCCGCGCCGTAATCAGATCGTCGTTGGTATAAGGCAGCACGACGAATCCCTCGCGCACAAGCGTCTCAGTGGCCTTTAGCAGCTCAAAATTATCGGGAAACAGGGTCTTCTCGTCGCCAATCACTTCCAGCTTGATCCAGTTGGAAAGCCCCGCCTCGCGCGCCAACCGCGCCGTGCGGATGGCTTCATCGGCGTTGTAGCAGCCGGCCGTGTTGGGCAGAATAAATATCTTTTTGCGGTCGATATAGTCCAGCAGCGATTCCTTGCTGCGGTCGCTCAGGTTGACCCTGCGCACCGCAACCGTCACCATTTCGGCTCCGGAAGCCGCATGCGCCCGGGCCATTTCCTGAAAGGTGCGGTATTTTCCTGTTCCTACAATCAGGCGCGAGCCGAACTGGCGCCCGGCAATTGTCAGCATATCTTTTTCCATGTCACACTCCTCGCCGCCATTTTATCAGTCCGGTCGCGCTGCGCAGTGTGACGTCTAATACACCCGAAGGCGCTTCCATCGCGCCTCATCACCCAACGCCGGCGGGCTGCGGCCGCCCGGCGCCAGCCTTAGCGCGGTTTTCGCGGCACAGGCTGCGGCGGCTGCCGGCGATACATTTCGTCGATCAGGTCTTTGCAGCGCTCCTCCACCACATGACGGCGAATCTTCTGCGTGGGTGAAAGCTCGCCGGAATCCACGCTGAACTCGCAAGGCAGCAGCGTAATCTGCCGGATGCGTTCGTGGGGCGCCACATCCTTCAGCGCCTCGTCAACGCGCTGCTGCATCCATTCCCGCAGGGCCGGATTGGCCGCCAGTTCTTCGCGCGAACTGAAGGCGATGCCGCGCTTGCGGGCCTCGTTTTCCAGCCTGGCAAAATTAGGCACGATCAGCGCGCTCACAAATTTGCGGGCATTGCCAATCGTCATTACCTGCGCAATTTCAGGATGACCCTGCAGCAGATTCTCCAGCTTTTCCGGGGCTACGTATTTGCCGCCTGAAGTCTTAAACAGATGCTTCTTGCGCCCGGTGATTTTTAAAAAGCCTTCCGCGTCCAGTTCGCCCAGATCGCCGGTGTTGAACCAGCCGTCCACGAACGCCTCGCGCGTGTCCTCCGGCAGATTGTAGTAGCCGCTGGAGACGTTCGGGCCGCGCACCAGGATTTCGCGTCCTTTGCCGCCTTCTTCATCCACGTATTCAGCGCCCAGCTTGATTTCAACGCCCGGAATTGCCTTTCCCACTGTTCCCAGCCGCAAAGCTCCCGGCGTATTCACCGCGAGCACCGGGGAGGTTTCCGTAAGCCCATAGCCTTCGTAAATCGGAATGCCGGCGGCAAAAAAGAATTCCGCCACTTCAATGCTCAGCGGCGCGGAGCCGGAGTTCATAAAGCGCAGCCGTCCTCCCAACCGCGCCCGCACCTGCGAAAATACCAGCCGGTCCGCCACGGCGTGGCGCAACCGCAATCCCACCGGCACGGGCCTGCCCGCCAATTTCAGCCGCACCCGCTCGCGGCCCACGCGAACGCTCCAGTCGAAAATTCTCTGCGCCAGTTTGCCCTTCTGGCGCGCGGTTTCGCGCCCTTTCTCGACCACCCGCTCCAAAACCCGCGGCACTACAATCATTACCGTGGGCCGAACCTCCAGCAGGTTCTGCGGCAGCGCCTCCAGGCTTTCCGCATAGGCAATCGTAACACCCTGCGAAAAGCAGAAATAGTCGATCATGCGCTCGAAAATATGCGAGAGCGGCAGAAACGAAATGCCCACGTCGCGTTCGGAATATTCCTGGATGCCGCGGCTGGCATGAATGTTTGAAACCAGGTTGGCGTGCGTCAGCACCACGCCCTTGGGATTGCCTGTGGTGCCGGAAGTGTAAGGGATAGTGGCAACCTGCTCCGCCTTTACGCTCAGCGCGCGCTCGCGAAACTGGCGCTCCGCCACGTCCGCGTCCGCCGCACCTTCGGCGGCCAGCGTGTGCCAGCTCAGCGCGCCGCCTGCGGTGGGCGGCTCATCCATGATCACGATAAAGCCCAGGTCGGGAAGATGCGGGGCAATGGCGGCTGCCTTCCGAAGCTGGTCCGCGGAGGAAACCACAATCCCTTTGCAACCCGAATCGCGCAGAATGTATTCAATTTCGCCTTCGAGCAGCGTGGGATAAATGGGTACAATCGCCACGCCCATGGCCAGCGCGGCGTAATCCGTAAGCGCCCACTCGACCCGGTTTTCGGAAAGCAACCCCAGGCGGTCGCCGGGCCGCAGCCCCAAGTCCGTCAGCTTCATCGCCAGGCCCGCCGCCTGAGATAACGCCTGACGCGACGATATGCCCTGGTAGCGGCCCTGCCGCTTCACCAGAAATGCATCCTGCTTCTGATACCTGTCCACCGCGCGTACAAAGAGTTCGCCTAGCGTCTGAAATTCAAGAGCGGTCATAAACTCCCAAAGGCCCTCCAGCCATGAAGGTTGAAAGCTTGCATTGTAATCTGCAAACGGATGCGCGGCAATTGGCATCAGCATAATGCGCCTTGTCGCGCAAACCGGTATAACGCCTCCAGCTGATCTGTTTCCACGCGCCCCTAATTGTGGCAGCGCTCTGTGAGCGCGGGCCGTGCCGTGGCTGCGAGCAGCAACAGGTTGCCAGCAAAGACCAGCGTGCAAAGCGCCTTGTATCAGGGCACGGCTTCAGCCGTGCCGACCGCCGGCCCCGTTGCAGGCGGCTTTAGCCGCTGACGCCGCAGGGGCTAAAGCCCAACGCAAGGGCGTCGGGCTCTCACGGCATGGCTGAAGCCATGCCCTGATACAACGCCCGCCGACATCGCTGTTGGTCTAAGTTAACCGCATTGCTCCTGGCGGCGGCTTTACGCCGCCATCTTTCCATTCCGGCATGGAGAGGCCAACCA
>VFSW01004075.1_pt1 | contig 21802 bp, 14 predicted proteins | sample 5358111 | NCBI WGS metagenome assembly VFSW01 (sample SAMN11554181, study PRJNA540505) | mine drainage metagenome | isolation source: sediment from site ElyBrook_90M | place: USA: Ely Copper Mine, Vershire, VT | collected 2017 | reverse complement strand
CCTGACACCTGAGACCTGACACCTTTACAACCACCAACCCACTGGAGTAATCATTTATGGTAGACATTCGCCTCATTCCCATCGCAGAATTTCAGCGCATTAACCAGAGCGCGTTAGACAAATATACCCGTATGGAACTGATCGCCGATATGGAGCGGGCCAATACCCTGGCCGAGGTCAAGCGGGCCGGGTCGGGCCACCTGGGATCTAGTTTTAGCTCCCTGGATATCGTCACCTGGCTGTATTACCAGGAGATGAACACCATCTCGACGGGGGTGAAGAGCCCTGACCGGGATATCTATTTTTCATCCAAGGGGCATGATGTGCCGGGGCTGTACGCGGTCTTATTTTCGCTGGGCGTCCTTCCGGAGGAAAAGTTTATCCGCCTGCGCCGCCTGGGCGGCACCTACGGGCACCCGGTGGTGACTATACCGGGGCTGGAGGCGAACTCCGGGTCGTTGGGCATGGGCATCTCGAAGGGCAAGGGCATGGCCTTAGCCAAGAAGCTGCAGGGCTACAAAGGCCGGGTGTTTGTAATGACCGGGGATGGCGAGTTGGAAGAAGGCCAGATCTACGAGGGCCTGCAGACGGCGGTGAACCAGGGCATTACCAACCTGAACGTGATCGTCGACCATAACAAGGTCCAGTCGGATAAGCCGGTCAAAGAGATCAGCGACCTGGGCGACCTGGAGGCCAAGTTCAAGGCCTTCGGCTGGTATGTGACGCGCTGCAATGGGCACGATTTCAAGCAGTTGGATGCCGTGCTGCAGGATTTCAACAAGGTCAGCGACCGGCCAAAAATTGTGATTTGCGATACGATCAAAGGCCGCGGCGTTTCATTCATGGAACACCCCACGGCGCTCAAACTGGGCAATGGGCTGTACAAGTGGCATTCAGGCGCCCCGGATGATGCTTCGTTTGAAGCAGGTTACTCCGAAATTATGCAGCGCATCAATACCCGGCTGGCGGGTCTCGGCCTGGCGCCCATTACCTCTAGCCTGGTTCCGCCAGAGCCCAAACACGCCAGCGCGACTTCCAAGGAATTCGTGGCCGAGGCTTTCGGGCAGGCGCTGGTAGACCTGGGGGCGCAGCGCAAAGACCTGGTGGTGCTGGACGCGGACCTGTCGTCTGACTGCCGGCTGCGCGGTTTCGAGGCGGCTTACCCGGAGCGCTTTATCGAGGACGGGATCGCCGAGCAGGACATGGTTTCGATGGCGGGCGGCCTGGCCTTGCAGGGCCTGCTTCCGGTGGTCAATACGTTTGCGTCTTTCCTGGCCTCACGCCCGAACGAACAGATTTATACCAACGGCAGCGAGCTGACCCGCATCATTTATGCCTGCCATTACGCCGGCCTGATCCCGGCCGGGCCGGGGCAGTCGCACCAGAGCCTGCGCGATATTTCCCTGTTCGGGGCGCTGCCTAATTTTGAGGTTATGCAGCCCTGCAATGCCGAGGAATCCCGGCAGGTGCTGGAATACTGTGTCAACCAGTCCAAGAACAACTGCGTGATCCGCCTGATCATCGGGCCTTCGCCGCGTGAAATCAGCCTGCCAGATGGCTACCGGCTGACCTTTGGGCGCGGAGCCGTGCTTACCGAAGGCAAAGATGCGGTCCTGTTTGGCTACGGCCCGGTAATGCTCCACGAGGCTTTGGTGGCAAGCGAGATGCTGGCTGCCAGGGGGTTCGGGTTGAAAGTGATTGATATGCCCTGGCTGAACAAGGTGGACCTGGATTGGCTGAAGGACAGCGTGGCGGGTTATCAAGCCATCTTTGTGATCGAAGACCACGCCCCGGTGGGCGGGTTGGGGGACTGCCTACTGAACGGCTTGAATGATTTGCAGATACTGAATGGGCGCCGGCTGGTCAAACTGGCCGTCGAAGGCTACCCAGCCTGCGGCACGCCCTGGGAAGTGCTCCAGGCGCACGGCATGGACGGGGCCTCGCTGGCCAAACGCATCTCCGGGTTGGACTGAGGCAGGCTGAATGGAAAAGCAGCCGATCGACGTGCTGATACTGGTTGAACACGTGGCGCGTGAGCTGGATGTGTCTTGCGCGGTCAAATATTTGATGGCGAAGCGCTTCGGTCTGCACGTCGAAATCGCATCGATCCTGGAAGTACACGGGTTTCAGAAAACTATCGCCAGGTACCAACCGGGCGTGGTGGCGCTGCCTTTCTTCTACGCGGCCAGCGATTTGGGCCCGCAGAAAGTGCTGCAGGCCTGGCCGCAGGCTGTGCTGGTCAACCTGGCTTACGAGCAAATCTTCACCCGGATCAACCAGGCTTACAAGGCGCCTAAAGACGACCTGACCCGCAAGCACGTTCTGCACCATGCCTGGGGCAAATTTTACGCCAGCTACCTGGAAGAGTATGGCGTGCCCAGGGAAAATATTTTTACCAACGGCAACCCTTTCTATGCCCTGTACCAGCCACCCTATAACTCCTATTTTGTTTCAAGGGCTGAGCTGGCGCAGCGCTATAAGCTGGACATCCACAAGCGCTGGGTGTTCGTGCCCGAGAATTACGGGGCGGCTTTCTATGGCGAGGAAAAACTCAAGGATTACGTCAAAAATGGCCAGCCGGATGCTTACAGCTACCGCGATTTTGCCATGGCCTCGTTCAAAGAAGCTATCAAATGGTGGCAGCAAGGCACCTGCACCCCTGAGGTAGAAATGATCGTACGGCCACGCCCGGCCACGCCGCGGGGTGTTTTCGTAGACACCTGCCGTGAGGCGCTCGGAAAAGAGCCAGACATGCATATCATCAAAGAGGGCACGGTGCGTGAATGGATTCTGGCCAGCGACATGGTTATGTCTTCGTACAGCACCACGTTGATCGAAGCGGCGGTGGCGAACAAACCGATTTACATGATCGAGCCGATCCACTTTCCTGATTACGTCCAGGCGGACTGGTACAGGCTGGTGCCCCAGATTGAAACCCTGCAAGAGTTTCTGGAAGTGATTGGCGACCCGGCGGCGCCGAACACCTGCGGGCTGCTGCAAACCTGGGCGCACCAATCCGCCATGAATTCGGCCGACCCGATTGGCGACCTGGCCGACTGGCTGGCGGCGATCTGCAAAGGTGAGACCTTTATTCCATCCCGGCCCGAATCCGATCTTTTGCCTGCGGCGGCGGCTCACGGGCACTCGCTGCGTTCGCGGCGGACGGTGAATGACTGGCTGAGCCTGCCTGCCAAAGTATTCGATTATGCCTGGCGCAAAATCACCCATCCGGAGATCGGAACGGATGGGGTGCCAATTGGGCACCAGCTCGATGAAATAGAGGATGCGGATACCAACCGGCGGGTCGAGCATTGGGCCAGTATTCTGGGAGAGACTCCGGCTGGATAATCATAATGCGCGTGACATTTGCTATCCCATCTTTGGGCTCTGGGGGAGCTGAACGGGTGCTAACCATCCTGGCCAATACCTGGGCCAGTAAAGGATGGGAAGTCACGATTATTTCGCTGAATAATCAATCGTGGGATTCTTTCTATGAGTTAGATGCCCGGATCCGTTGGGCGCGCCTGGGACTGTTGAAAGAAGCTGCCAACCCGCTGGTCGGGTTGTGGAATAATGTGCAACGCGTGCAGGAGCTGCGCAAGGCGATTTACCAGAGCAGCCCGCAGATAGTAATCAGCTTTATCGATACCATGAATGTTTTAGCGCTGGCGGCAGGGCGCGGCCTGGATATACCGGTGGTCATTTCCGAGCGCAGCGATCCGGCGAAACATCCGATCGGGGCGGTCTGGAACCGGCTTAGGAAGTGGACCTACCCTTCGGCCAGCCGGCTGGTGGCGCAGAGCCAGGCGGCGCAGGTTTCATTCAAGCCGCTGCTTGGCGAAAAAGTATGCATCATCCCCAACCCAATCCTTCCGCTGCCAGAAGTCCTGGGTGAAACGCCATTCCTGGTACATCGCCCGGTGGTGTTGAATGCCGGACGCCTGTCACGTGAAAAGGGCTGCGATCTGTTAATCCGAGCTTTTGCGAGGTTGAGCAATCGTTACCCGGATTGGAACCTGCTTATCCTGGGGGAAGGGCCTCAGCGAAAGGAATTAGAAGCTCTGGTGGCTGACCTGGGCATCCAGGAGCGCATCTCACTGCCGGGCAGGGTCAAGAATCCCTACGACTATTTTCGCAAGGCCGATTTATTTGTGTTACCATCCAGGTACGAAGGATTGCCCAATGCGCTGTGTGAAGCCATGGCGTGTGGGATGGCAGTGGTGGCGGCTAACTGCTCACCCGGTGTGGCCGAAGTAATCCAGGATGGGGTAAACGGCGTCCTGGTAGAACCCGAAAATGTAGACAGCCTGGCGGAAGCCATGGACCAATTGATGGGCGACCAGGCCCACCGCGCCAGCCTGGGAAAACAGGCCAGCCTCTCCGTTGAGCCTTATCAGTTGAACAGCGTGATGGTCTTATGGGAAGATCTGGTCAGGGAATTAACCACATGATGAAAAAATTAACGGTACCTCTGGCAATTATTGGTGTGATTCTCATCCTAAACAACTTCGTAGGAGTCTTTGTAAATTTACGCAACCCGGCGATTTACACTGACCCGAAAAACGAATTCCCTAACGATATTACCCTGACCGAAGCGCAATTTTATCAGGCCCTGAAGCAGGTTTCCGGAGACCGTGCGCAAACCCTGACGCAGATCAATGCAATTGTAAATCAGGGGATCGCCCACAACTGGCACGACTATAACGTCGCCAAATACCACCTGACCGTCCCATTTTACGAAAATTACATCCTGTGGGGGACCAGTTTCATCTATCCGGACTTATTTGTTAAGTACCAATTTGTCGATTATCACCGGGCGGTTGAGCGCGGGGTAGGGCTTTGTTCGCAGGAAGTATTTGTGGAAACGGGCATCCTGCGGGAGAGAGGGATTAAAGCGGATATTGTCGGGCTGGATGGTCACGTAGTGATGACCGCGCCGGTTGACGATACTCAAAAAAACTGGTGGATCTTCGATCCAGATTATGGGGTGGTCATCCCCTATAGTATTTCACAAATTGAGGCCAATCCCGAATTGGTTCGACCGTATTACGCGGCTGCGGGATACACGACGAAAAAAGTTGATACCCTGGTGAGTTATTATGAGGGCAGTGGCAATAAAGTTACTGATGGAATTATCGGATATTCGCGTTTCCGTTATTATTACGAATACCTCAGCTATATAATGATCTGGGTAATTCCTGCGATTTTGTTGCTGCCTCTGGGGATCTCGACCGCGCCGAGCTTGTTCAAGAAAGGAACCCTCACGAAGTGACTTTTTCCAATTTCAGCGATCTCAGGGCGGCTGATTTTCATAAAAACCGCCAGTCGCATTGGGATAATGTGGCCGGCCAACCCACCCAAGGTTGGGGCGGTTATTACCACCACCGCCTGGCGCAAATTTACCGCTTTCTGGCGGCCCCGGGACAGCGTGTGCTGGAAATAGGCTGTGCCATGGGCGATTTGCTGGCGGCCGTCAGGCCAACTTATGGTGTAGGGATCGACATTTCGCAAGCTATGGTCGCGCAGGCTGCCCAACGGCATCCCGAGCTTAAGTTCATCCAGGCCGATGCGCATACCTTCGACCTGGGTGAGAAGTTCGACGTCATTATCCTTTCCGATTTGTTGAACGATGTGTGGGACGTGCAGACCGTGCTGGGCCAGGTCAAGCAGATGAGTTTGCCCCATACGCGGGTGATTATCAATTCGTACAGCCGCCTGTGGGAACCTGCCCTGGGGCTGGCTGAAAAATTGGGGTTAGCCCGGCCGTGTTTGTACCAGAACTGGCTGACGGTTGACGATATTGCCAACCTGCTGTACCTGTCTGATTTCGAGGTCATCCGCACCTGGCCGGATATTTTGTGGCCGGTACGGACCCCGCTGGTCGACGCATTTTGCAACCGTTTCCTGGTCAAGTTCTGGCCATTTAATGAACTGGGGCTGACACATATGATCGTTGCCCGGCCCAGCCCGGCGCCAAGGGAAAAGCCGGCGCGCGTTTCAGTGGTAGTTCCGGCGCGCAATGAGGCGGGCAACATCCCGCACATTTTCGAGCGGACACCTGAAATGGGTCTGGGAACTGAGATCATATTTGTCGAAGGGCACTCGCGCGATCATACTTACGAGGCGATTGAAGCGGCCATCGCCGCTCACCCCGAGCGAAGCTGCAAGTTGTTCCGCCAGGGCGGAGCAGGCAAAGGGGATGCGGTGCGCAAGGGTTTCGCCGAATCCAGCGGGGATATTTTGATGATCCTGGATGCCGACCTGACCGTTCCTCCAGAGGACCTGCCGCGTTTCTACGCGGTGCTAACCTCAGGCAAAGGAGACTTTGCCAACGGAGTAAGGCTGGTTTACCCGATGGAAAAAGAAGCCATGCGCTTCTTCAATTTGTTGGGCAACAAATTTTTCAGCCTGGCTTTTTCCTGGCTGTTAGGGCAGCCGGTCAAAGATACATTATGCGGAACCAAGGTGGTGTGGAAGACTGATTATGAGCGTATCGCTGTGAACCGCGCTTATTTTGGCGATTTTGACCCATTTGGCGATTTTGACCTGTTGTTTGGCGCAGCACGCATGAACCTTAAGATCGTCGACCTGCCCGTCCGCTACCGCGAACGCACTTACGGCACGACCAATATCCAGCGCTGGAAGCATGGCTGGCTGCTGTTGAAAATGGTGGCGTTTGCTGCCAGCCGGATCAAGTTTATCTAAAGGGTCAGAAAGCGGCCAATGTTTTCAAGTGCTTTTCGATCACTTTTCACCAGGCGCATTTTGGCAGGCGTGCTGGCTTTGGCCTTATATGGTGTGTTACTCAGCCTGCCCATACCGCAGCAGCTTGGCCTGTCGGTGCGTTATGATTTCACGGCCATTTTAATCCCGGTCATCGGGCTGATATTTCTGGCACTCTTACCGGGAGGGTGGAAAGGTACCCTGGCTGGCCTGGGTATATGTCTGGCTTTATTCGCCCTGGCAGTGTCTGGATTATGGGCGAGTGGGGTCAGCGAGCCGAGTATTTTGGGCGGGTTGATGCCTTTCAGCGACGCGGCCGGATATTACAGCGATGCCCGGCGGCTATTGGAAGGGCAGCTTTTCTCTTCCTTTTCCTCTCGCCGTCCATTATTCGCCGGAATGCTTTCAGCCCTGCTGGGGCTGACCGGGCGCAATCTGCAAGTGACCATTGCGGTGCTGGTGGCAATTACTGGAATAGCCTGCTACCTGTTGGTGCGTGAAGTGCAGAGCACGCACGGCGCCCTGGCAGCCACGCTGGTGATGGTGATCTTGTTCGTCTATTACCGGCGCTTCAGCGGGACAACCCTGACCGAGAACCTGGGGTTCCCAGCCGGGGCGTTGGCCCTGGCGCTGCTCTGGCGCGGGGCTGGCCAGAAAAAGCGCGGCTATGTCTTTGGCGGAATTTTCCTCCTTACCCTGGCGCTGAATGCCCGGGCTGGGGCTTTCTTTGTTTTACCGGTGTTGGGTATATGGGCAGCCTGGGTATTCCGTGAGCAGAAAATCGTGTCACTGCCGGTGCTGGCTATGGCGGCAGGTGCTATCATAGCCGGTTTCCTGGTCAACACGATCATGTTCCGCGCCCTGGCTTCGCCGGAGGGGACTCCTTTTTCCAATTTTTCGTATACCCTGTACGATCTGGCTTCCGGCGGCAAAGGCTGGCAGCAGGTCAAAAGAGACCACCCTGAAATCATGCAGCTTTCTGAGCCAGCTTACTCGCAGAAAATATACGCCCTGGCATTTGCGGAAATCAAGCGGCACCCGGGGAATTTTACCAACGGGGTGTTGAAGACCTGGCCGGCGTTCTTTTCCTGGGAAAAGTCCAGTGTATTTGGCTTTATGGGCGGCGAACAGCCGACTGTGGCTGTGCTGGCCCGGCTGCTTTTATTGCTGCTGAGCGTGGCCGGCCTGGTTTGGTGTATATTTAAATGGCGCGATCCGATCCCGGCCTTGCTGCTGGCGGTGTTGGTGGGTACCTTCCTGTCAGTCCCGTTTGCGCCGCCCTGGGAGGCCGACCGTATGCGCGCTTACGCATCTACACTGTCGTTTTATGCGATCTATCCGGCGGTTGGACTGGCTTTTCTGTTAAGCCGATTCAAACGAATGCCCTGGGCGAAGGCCGCGAAGGTCATGCAAGTTCTTCAGGCCCCCCGCCCGGTTGAATTACCGAGAGTTTTAATCGCGACAAGCGTTATGCTGGCGACATTCGTGGTAATTGGCCCTCTGCTGATGCGCCTGCTGGCCCATCCAGCGCAATATACCCCGGTTACCTGTTCTCCGGGCAGCAAGATACTGTATGCCCGTATTCCAGCGGGTTCGTATGTTCGGCTTGTATCAAATGAGCAAGCTCCGCATCCTCTTTTGCCTGACCTGCGCCTGGAGGATTTCGAGGCCAGCCTGCACGATTTTATGTACTCCGAGTTTATCGGCGAGTTCAATGGTATCCAGGCGCCAACCACGATCACCAATACGATAGGTTTGAATACCGACGATCAAGTGTGGCTGGTAGTCAACAGCGACCTGGTCCCTAAATCTGACGGGATTTTGGGTATCTGTGGGAATTGGTCTGTGGGGCCTGCAAAATCATACAGCATATTCTATGGCAATTCAATCCAGGAAGTATCAGAACCGTAATTTATTTTGGATCAGTAGAATTTTCCCAGGAAGAACCCAAACAGGGTATTGTTATGATGAATTATGTCATTAAAATAGTGGCTGACCAGTACGATAGTCTGATTATCAGATGCTATGTCAGAATCCGGTTTATTATTATTAATATTAACTTGCTCGAAATGATAATGAATTATATTCCGCGGAGTGGCAAGTTGGTAACGCTTGGATGCGGATTTGGATTATTCGAATGTGCGATTGCATTATTAAATCCGGCGTTGAAAATTTTCGGTTACGATTTAGACGAGGACCGGATATGCCAGGCTAAAAAAGTATCAAAAAAACTCAACCTGCGTAACGTCAATTTTTTCTGCCGGGATGTAACCGACGAAGATGTCCGGCAGAATTGTGACTGCATTTTAATACTTGATCTTTTGCATCATATTCCATTTTCAGATCAGGAGAAGATTCTAAAACGTTGTTATGAAATGTTAAGCCCGAATGGTGTGATGATCGTTAAGGATATCCATTGTCGTAATAAAGTGAAACTATATTTCACCTGGCTTTTAGATAAACTTATGACAAAAAATGAACCCGTTTATTATTTCGATCAACTTCTAATGAGATCAAGGATGCAATCCATGCATCTACATACAATAGAGATGCCGATTAATGATTGGCTACCTTATCCACATATTCTATATTTTGGATTTAAATCCTTAGGCATGGATTCTCAAGCTTGAGTTATCAATAATGTGGTCATAGAGTTGTTAAGAGGTAGAGGATTGCAGATTAAAAAAATTCCCAGAGCTATTAATAAAGCTATGAGAGTCGTATTCCTCGTCCGTTCGTTAAATTATGGCGGGGCCGAACGGCAGTTACTTCTCCTGGCCAAAGGCATGGATAAAAACCGCTTCGAACCGGTGGTTTTGTGTTTTTATGGAGGAGGGCCCCTTCAGTCTGAACTGCTCAAGGCGGGTATCCGGGTAATTTCGTTAAATAAACGCAATCGATGGGATGTTGCCGGTTTCTTGTGGCGTTTGGCGCATGAGGTAATCGAACTAAAACCGGATGTCCTGCACGGTTATCTTCCTGTGCCCAATTCCCTGGCAGCTTTATTAAAGCTGGTCTACCCGTCAATGCGGGTGGTTATGGGAGTGCGGACTTCCGGGAAGGAACTTGGCCGCTATGATTGGACCTTCCGGTTGAGTTTCTGGCTCGAGCGCCTGTTTGCAAGGCTGGCCGACCTGGTCATTGTTAATTCGCAAGCCGGCAAAAGCCTTTATCTCAAAAAAGGATTTCCGTCAGAAAAGATCCGGGTTATCTCGAACGGGATAGACACACAAATTTTCCACCCTGAAGCCGGGTTAGGCCCGGCTCTGCGGGCAGAGTGGGGTATGGCGGAAACGGCATTATTGGTAGGGATGATTGGACGGTTAGACCCGATGAAAGGTCATCCTGTTTTTCTTGAAGCGGCCGCAGCGCTGGACAACCAGGATATACGATTTGTGGTAGTGGGAGATGGTCCCAAGGGTTACCGCCAAGACCTGGTAAATCTTGGCAATTCACTTGGCCTCGACAAACGCCTGGTGTGGGCTGAAAGCCGGCAGGATGTGACCCGGGTTTACAATGCCCTCAATATTTGTTGTTCCGCCTCCCTGTTTGGTGAAGGCTTTCCTAACGTGGTAGGCGAGGCGATGGCTTGCGGCGTTCCGTGTGTGGTGACTGAAGTAGGTGATTCGGCCTGGGTAGCCGGTGCTACAGGAATCGTAGTGGCGCCAAATGATAGTAGCGCCCTGGCTGAGGCAATCAGCCGATTATCCAGGCTGTCCAGAGAAGAGCTTTATACACTGGGCCAACAAGCCCGGCAAAGGATCGTCGAAAACTTTTCCGACGGGTTGATGGTCAAAAGTACGGAAGTTGCCCTGGCTGCCCTGATGGGAGACAGGCGTCAATGACCGGCCCGGTGCTCATCACCCATATTATTACCGACCTGTCGACGGGTGGGGCAGAGATCATGCTTTTAAAGCTGCTGTCGCATATCGACCGGGAGCGTTTTTCCTCACGGGCCATATCTCTCACCGGTGGGGGACCCATCGGTGAGCGGCTTGAAGGACTGGGTGTTCCGGTGCAAACACTGGGAATGCGCCCGGGGATTCCCGATCCGAGGGCAGTGTTCCGCCTGGCCGGCTGGCTGCACAATAACCCTCCTGCTTTAGTACAGACCTGGATGTATCATGCCGATCTGGTAGGAGGGTTGGCAGCCCGATTGGCAGGCCGAGCGCCGGTGATTTGGGGCATTCGTAACAGCAATCTTGACTTGTTACATTCCAGACGCATTACGCGCTGGACCGTGAAAGTCTGCGCACTGCTTTCCAACACAGTCCCGGCACGCATTGTTTCCTGCTCGGAAACGGCACGGCGCATTCACAATAACCTGGGTTATTCTGTTGATAAAATGTTAGTTATCCCGAATGGTTTCGACCTGGACCAGTTCCGACCAGACTCTCAGGCGCGCGCCTCCCTGCGCCAGGAACTGCGACTCTCGCCTGAAGCCAGATTGGTGGGACTGGTGGCGCGTTTTGACCCGCAAAAAGACCATCAGACCTTTATCCGGGCGGCAGCTGAAGTCAAGGCCAGGTGCGGGGAGGTCGAATTTCTCCTTTGTGGAAATGGTATCACCTGGGAGAATGAACAGCTGGTAAGCTGGATTGAAGAACGAGGATTAAGCGATTGTTTCCACCTGCTGGGGCGGCGTGAAGACATTCCCCGGCTATCCGCTGCATTGGATATTGCGTGTTCCTCGTCAGCTTATGGAGAAGCTTTTTCGAACGTACTGGGAGAGGCCATGGCCTGTGGGGTTCCCTGTGTGGTTACGGATGTGGGCGATTCGGCGTACATTGTGGGGGAAACCGGAAAGGTCGTGCCGCCAGGCGACTCATCCAAGTTGGCCGGAGCATTGTTGGACCTGCTTGCGCTTTCCCCGGAAACTCGGATGGAACTGGGTGTGGCAGCGCGCAAGCGGACACAGCAAAATTTTGATATTTATGCTGTTGTGCATCATTACGAGCAGCTATACCTGGAAACAATCGGTTCAAGAGCTTAACATTTGGAATCAGGCATGAAAGATAAAGTAATCGATCCGGTTCAATGGGGGGCTTCCACCAGGCGCGCCCTGCAGCTTAGTTCGATCCTGGCGGCTGTTGAAGGGTTAGCCGGTTCCGGTTACCTGTTGCTTATCCCGGCCGACAGTCATAATTCCATCCTCCTGGGTTTTTCACTGCAACGGTTGTTAATCTTGCTTTTTTTCATGGGGGGCGCCCTGGTCCTGGCTTTTTTGGCTTTAAGGTTGAACCAAGATGAAACCTTATGGCGTTCTGTAAAGAGATACGTTGACCTGACAGATCGAGTCTTTATCGGCGTAATGGAAGCAGTGGAATTCGTGGCTCTATTTTGCCTGGCGCCGATTGTTATTTTCGAGATTAAACCGCCTGCGGCTTTCCTGGCTTATTATGTCAGGATGTTACCTCTTCTGGTCTGGTTCGTTCTGCTTTGCCTGCAAGCCATTCTGGTCTATTCGTCGATCCATTATCAGAGCAACCTGGTGACGTCTGTAAAATTGCTTTTGAGAGACCAATGGAGGAGAGCAGGCCGGAGGTCTGCTGGACAGGAACCGGCTCCAAGTCCTTCGGGCTGGATGATCGCCAGCTTGGTGGTTTTCTTGTTGTTGATCGTTTTCCCTTCGGCTAATTACCAGGTTTTCTCAGGAATCCCTTTAGATTCGGGGTGGGCTTTGGCAGCCATGGTACTGCTGGCGCCTTTATTCGTCAGCAAAACGCTTTCAGGCAGGCTTGAGATTTATTTAAAACGGATTCACCGGCGGATCATTTTTGTCTTGCTGGGAGTGGTGGTTCTGGCATTGATTGCAAAGGCAACCCTGTTAGGTTCCGGCACATACCAGGGGTTTCTAGCTTGTTACACTTCTAAAGTGAGTAAGCCAGAGAATGGCCAGTGTGAGCTGTCCTATACCAATCCATTCTTTCTTCGTAATGTTACTCGTATCGATTCCACCCTCGAATTTCCATATAAACGCTGGAATTTAGCTTTCTTCAATTCGACCGATTTCAACCTGGGCCCTTGGAATGGTAAAAAAGCTTATATTCGTGATCGTATCCCTTTATCCGTAGCCTGGCTGGGGCGGGTTCTAACCCAATCCACCCAGATGATTGAGGTTGCGTACGTTGGAGAAGGAACGATCCGTATTGGTGGGGATATCGTCCAGCTCCCACCCTCTTATTTTTCAGAGAATATAATATCCTTCTCGGCCCCGAACGGTGGTGGGCCGGTTTCGATCCGATTCTCCTTCGACGATGGCTCACGCCAGGCGAACCCTCGTCCCGCTGGCCCGCCGGCTATGTTTTTACTCAATGTGAAAAATGGGGATGCATCTGTCCAGCCTCTGGCGCCGGTATCGCCGCCAGGCGGCTGGTTAGGGCTGGCAGGTTTTACCGATCTGGTCATCCTGATTATTTTGATCGGCCTGGTAGGTTTTTACCTGGTTGTGCTGGGCGAAGACGTGTGGTTCTTGCTTACTTTTACTTTGCTTGGCGTTGTATTCAATCTGGCGCTGCCTGAGTTGAGTTTTATTGCTTTGATCGCCGGGGCATTCGTCTTGCTCTTCCTGCAAAAAAGAGAGTCGCGGGTTCTGCTGGCTTATTTTATTATTACCCTCCTGGCCGTATGCAGAGTAACCGTTTTTCTCCCATCCATGGCGATGACGTTTTACAGGGAGGCAGGAGCGGATGCAATTACCTATGAGGCGCAGGCATGGACGATCCTGAACAGCTGGTCGCTATCCGGCGGGGAAAAAGTCTTTTATTACCAGCCGCTCTATCGTTATTTTGTTTTTCTTTACCACCTGCTATTCGGAGACGGGGATACGATCCGCTCCGTGCTCTTTCTTTCGGCGCTTGATTTTGAATTATTCCTTGTATACGATCGTTTATTCCTATCAGGGACTGCGCCTTCAGAAAAGAAGACCTGGCCTCTTCTAACCTGCCTGGCGCTAATTGGCTTAATGAACTCAAACGTTGTCTATATGATCGAAAATGGTTTATCCGAAGCTCTGAGTTGGATTTTATACCCACTCATTTTTCTACTGTTGGTAGGCCATTTAACCAACCGCAGGTGGATTTGGGTTACCATCTTGATCGGGTTGGCTTTTCTGAACCGCACCAACCATCTCCCAGCCTTGCTCTTTTTGTTCGGTATTTTTGGTGTCTCAATCTTCCGCTCCAGGCCAAAACTCGTCCTGGCTTCCGTGCTCCTTTTGCTCGTTCTTCTGGCTCTGCCGGCTATCCATAATTACGTTTATGGACACAAACTGGTCCTCTTGACATCCAGCGCCGATATTCCTCAAAACTTGAAGCTGCCACCCAACCAGTTAGTGCATATTTTTAATGATCCTAAGGTGGCGGAGAGAGCGTGGGTTCAATTTAAATTCCTGGTGGGCCTGGTCAAGGTGAGCTATCTTGATACCAGTCTTCCGATATGGGGCCTGCTGGTGTTTTGGATCGGATCGGGAGTGAAGTGGATCCTATCCAGGAGGGATAGACAGTGGGTAGCCGGGTTGCTGTTGATCCTTCCGGTCTTGTTCCTGGCGGTGCAATTTTTCTTCATTTTGAATACGGCGTACCCGCGCCATCTAATCGCCGGATATGAGGTCATGGGTCTGGCCTGCCTTTATGCGGCGGGAGCGAGATCATGATTGAAAAGCGCCCCATGGGGTATTTTTTTCAAGGGCGCTGCCGCACAGGCTGCCTTTGATTTCCAGCAGGTTTTCTCAACTCTCGTGATATACTTTTGTTGGCCCATGAATTGGAGATCCACATGTGTGGCATTACCGGCTTTCTCGATCTAACCCGCCAGCTCCCAAACAATGAATTAAAGGCCACAGTCATGCGCATGTCAGATATGATCCGCCACCGCGGGCCAGATGACAGCGGCGCCTGGGTTGACGAACAATGTGGCGTAGCTTTAGGATTCCGCCGCCTGGCGATCATCGATTTGACTCCCAGCGGGCACCAGCCGATGTTTTCGGCAGATGAACGCTATGTGATCGTCTTCAATGGTGAAATATACAATTTTGAAGCTCTGCGCCAGGAACTGATTGGACTGGGACATTCCTTCCGAGGGACCTCGGACACGGAAGTGATGCTGGAGTCGGTCTGCCAGTGGGGGGTGGAGGCGGCAGTCGGGCGGTTCAACGGCATGTTTGCCTTTGCGCTTTGGGACCGGCGCGAACGCCGGTTGTTCCTGGTACGCGACCGGCTGGGGATCAAGCCGCTTTATTACGGCTGGGCCGGGCAGGCGCTGCTGTTTGGGTCAGAGTTAAAGGCGCTGTGCGCCCACCCCGCCATGCGTCCCGAGATAGATCGCAACTCATTGGCCTTGCTCCTGCGCCACAACTGCATCCCCGCCCCGTATTCGATCTATGTGGGGGTAAAGAAGCTGCCCCCAGGCTGCATCCTGACCATCGAGGCGGACGCAGGTCAAAAAGAAGCGAACCCTCAGCCGTATTGGTCAGCTCGCCAGGTAGTTGAGAGCAGCGTAGCGGATCCGTTTTGCGGGACAGAAGAAGAAGCCATCGAGCAGATGGATGCTTTGTTACGCGAATCGGTCAGGCTGCGCATGATCGCGGATGTCCCCCTGGGAGCCTTTCTTTCCGGCGGCGTCGATTCTTCGACTGTCGTGGCGCTGATGCAGGCGCAGAGCAGCCGCCCGGTAAAGACGTTTACCATCGGTTTTAACGAAGACAGCTACAATGAGGCCAGGTATGCCAAAGAGGTTGCGGCTCACCTGGGAACCGAGCATACCGAGCTGTACGTAAAACCGGAAGAGGCGCAGGCGGTCATTCCGCTTCTGCCCACCCTGTTTGACGAACCATTTTCAGATTCTTCGCAGATCCCTACCTACCTGGTGGCGCAGTTAGCGCGCCGCCACGTGACGGTCAGCCTGTCGGGCGATGGCGGCGATGAGTTGTTTGCCGGGTATAACCGCTATTTTTGGGGGCGTAAAATCTGGAAACGGATTGGTTGGATCCCACAGCCGGTGCGTAATACTGCCGGGCGGGCGCTGGGCAGAGTTGCCCCACAAAGCTGGGAAACGATGCTCAAACCGACCCATTTTTCTGAACTGGGTGAAAAAGCTCGCAAGCTATCCGAAGTCCTTACGGCTAAAGACCCGCGCGAAATTTATTACCGCCTGACTTCACACTGGAAAGAGCCGTGCCAGGTAGTGATCGGGGCAGTGGAACCGCCGACGATTTCAAACGATAGGACACGCTGGCCGGCGCTGAAGGATTTTACCCAAAGTATGATGTACATGGACCTGGTTACTTACCTGACCGACGATATTCTGACCAAGGTGGACCGGGCCAGCATGGGCGTCAGCCTGGAAGCGCGTGTGCCTTTATTAGATGACCACCGGGTGGTCGAGTTTGCCTGGCGGCTCCCGCTCAGTTTCAAGATCCGCGATGGGCAGAGTAAATGGCTGCTGCGCCAGGTGCTGTACCGCTACGTGCCCCGCCAGATGATCGAGCGTCCCAAGATGGGGTTTGGCGTGCCGATCGAATCCTGGCTGCGCGGGCCCCTGCGCCCGTGGGTCGAAGACCTGCTCAGCGAAAATCGTCTCAAGCAAGAAGGCTTTCTAAACCCTCAGCCCATCCGCCAGAAGTGGCAGGAGCACCTGGAGGGTAAGCAAAACTGGCATTACTATCTATGGGATATCCTCATGTTTCAGGCCTGGCTGGCTGAGAATCATGCCCGGGTCGCTGTGTGAAAATCATCCTTTTTGCCAATACCGAATGGTACCTGTATAATTTCCGGCTCTCGTTAGCCCAGGCGCTGCGCAGCGAGGGGCATGAGGTCGTTTTGGTTTCACCTCCTGGAAAATACAGCCGGCGGCTGGAAGAAGCGGGTTTTCGCTGGATATCTTTTCCGCTCTCGCGGCGCGGCACCAATCCATTGGCTGAGTTAGCGACCATCTGGCGCTTGAGAAACCTGTACCGGGTGGAAAAGCCAGACATCGTGCATCACTTTACGATCAAGTGCGTTTTATATGGCTCCCTGGCGGCGCACGTTGCGGGCGTGCGCATCCGCCGGACTATCAACGCCATTACCGGGTTGGGGTTCGTTTTTATTGACCAGGGCTGGCGAGCAGGTGGGCTGCGCTGGCTGGTAAAGAGCCTTTACCGGATCGCCCTGAAGAATACGCAGGTAGTCTTTCAGAACGAAGATGACCGGGCATTGTTCTTTGATCTGGGACTGGTGACAGAATCCCAGGTTTGCCTGATCCCGGGCTCGGGGGTGGATGTCTCTCGTTTTGTGGTGGAACCTGCCGTTTCAGCAGCGCCGGCGCAAGCAGCCCTGCCGGTCGTGGTGGTTTTACCGGCGCGCATGTTGTGGGATAAAGGCGTGCGCGAATTTGTGGAGGCGGCCCAACTATTAAAAGAGCAGGGTGTTGCAGCGCGCTTTGCCCTGGTTGGAGATACCGATCCGAATTACCCGGCCTGTGTACCCGAACAGCAGTTGAATGAATGGCAGTCGTCCGGGATCGTGGAATGGTGGGGCTGGCAGGAAGACATGCCGGAAGTTTACCGCCAGGCTGATATCGTGTGCCTGCCTTCTTACCGTGAAGGCCTGCCGCGTACTCTGGTTGAGGCGGCGGCCTGCGGGCGAGCGCTGGTGGCGGCAGATGTGCCAGGATGCCGCAGTATCGTCAGGCATGGGGAAAACGGGTTACTGGTGCCGGTACGGGACGGTAAGGCGTTAGCGGAAGGATTGCGCACTCTGATCCTCGATGCGGGCCTGCGGCAGAAAATGGGCCGCTGTGGCCGAGAAATTGTGGTGAGGGAGTATTCGATGGAGAGAGTGCTCAGCGATACGTTAGTACTCTATCAAGTTGGGCCAGTGCCGGGGGCAGCGGTATGATTTTTCTTTCGAACATGTCCGATATTTTCCTGGGGACGCTGACCGGCGTGTTGGTAACCCTGGTGACCGCCTGGCTGGGCATCAAGGTGGCAGTGCGCCTGAAGCTGATGGATATTCCCGGGGCTTTGCCGCGCAAGCAGCACCAACTGCCCACGCCCTATGCAGGGGGGATTGCCCTGTTATTGTCTCTGCTGGTGTTGTTGGTTGGAACGGGCCTGTGGAGGTCGGAAGAGCTGCGCGGCCTGTTCTTAGCGGTGCTGGTGATTTTTGTTTTTGGCATCTGGGATGATTTTCGAAAATTACGCCCGATCGTAAAACTTTGTGGGCAGCTCCTGGCAGCCATTATCCTGATTTATTCCGGAATTTATATCCGTATTTTTGAAAGCACGCAGTTCTTTATCGGTGGGCATCATGAGTTCATCTGGCTGGATTGGGGGATTACCCTGCTTTGGATTGTGGGGGTTACCAATGCATTCAACCTGGTCGACAGCATGGATGGGTTGGCGGCCGGATTGAGCGCCTGGGCATTTGCCTTCTTCATGCTGGCGACGTTGGATTCGCAGCAGCGGGTACTTTCAGTTTTAAGCGCCATGGTGCTGGGTATTTGCCTTGGACTGTTATTCTATAATATAACCCCGGCGCGCTTATTCCTGGGGGATGCCGGGGCGCAGGGCCTGGGTTTACTGCTGGCAACCATCGCGATCATGTATACTCCACAGGTGCCTTACCAGAAATCATCCTGGTTTGTACCGATCTTGCTGGTCGGCGTGCCAATTTTCGACACCGCCCTGGTGTCATTTTCCAGGCTGCGGCGCCGGAAACCGTTTTACCAGGGCGGGGTAGACCATACCTATCATCGCCTGGTGGCTTTGGGTCTCGAACCTGGAAGGGCGGTCATGGCCATGCACATGGCGGCCTTGATGTTGGAATGTGCGGCCTTCGTCGCCCTGTCGCTGCCACCCGGACAGGCCAACGGCATTTTCGCCGGCTGTATTTTGGCAGGTTTCGCCTGCATGTTTTACCTGGATAACCCGAAACGGTGGTTCTGATCGATGAAGATCAACCCGCCGGCCTTGCTGAAGAGCTATTTTAGCCTGGCGTCGATCGAGGCACTGGCCCTCCTGGTGTATGGGCTGGTCAATCCCGCCGACCAGACGAATACGGTATCGCGCTGGGCGGCTTTAACGCTGCTGCTGGTAACACTGCTGGTGTGCGCCTGGTTCACCGGCCTGTCGCTGAGCCGTTTGGGGTGGGCGGAGAATATCTCCGGCCGGTTTATTCCCACCGGGCCGGCCTGGACGCATTGGACCTGGGCGGCCGGCGCAGCCAGCGTGGCCTTCTGTCTGACGGCCTGCTTGCCGGCCTACCGACTGGGTTCTTACGCGCTGTACTTCGCCCGTTTACAACCCTGGCTGACCTGGGCCATGCTGGCCAGCCTGCAAACGCTGCTTGTGCTGCTGGTTACGGGTCTTTCCCGTTCCGGGATGACCCGGGCAGTCTGGAAAAGGCTGCTGCGGGAAGAGAAAACCGCACTGAGCGCCAGCCTGGTTGTTCTGGCGCTGTTCCTGGCCTTCTGGCTGGTAGTGGGTGTCTCGCGGCTGGGGTTAACTAGGGATGTGTTTTGGGACAAGACCGGGGTGCCCTTGTTGAATTTGCAGGTTCTGGCAGCCCTGGCGATCAGTTTACTGGCGGTTGTTGTGGGATCGGCCGCCGCCCTGCGGGCCGGCAGCCTTCGCCTTCGCCGTACACTGCCGTGGCTGGATGCGGCGATTTTTGTGGCCATTTGGGCCGTAGCCGCAGTGGCCTGGAACGGAACGCCACAAACTCACAGTCACTTTGCCCCCGGGCCTTATCCGCCCAACTATGAATATTATCCCTACTCAGATGCCATGAATTACGACCTGGATGCCCAGTTCCCGCTGATTGGGATCGACCAGGGCGGCAAGGGCCATGCGGTGGATAAGCCGCTCTATTCGACCTTTCTGGTGTACCTGCATGCCATCGCCGGGCAGGATATTACCTCGGTGGTGAGCTTACAGGTTAGCTTCCTGGCGGTGTTCCCGGCCCTGCTCTTTTTACTCGGAAGATCACTGCACAGTCGGGCGGTAGGGCTTTTCGTGGCAGCCCTGGCAATATTCAAAGAGATCAACGCCATCCGCGGGTCGCTGATCATCTGGACCATCTCTACGCCCAAGATGTTGATGAGCGAGTTTCCTACGGCGGTCGGCCTGGCCCTGCTGTGCCTGCTGGTCTTTTTATGGCTGCGCGATACGCGCAGAAAACCGGTGTATGCTATGGCAGCGGGGGGCGTGTTGGGTTTGCTGACCATGATCAGGAATAACCCCTGGTTTTTACTGCCTGTGATCATCCTGATGGCCGGGTTGGCTTACGGGCGCCAATGGAAACGCTGGCTGGCTGCATCGGGTTTATTTATTCTGGTTCTTTTAATCGCCATTGCACCCTGGGAATGGCGGAATTACCGCGTGCGCGGGACGCCTTTTTATTTTTTAACCACCTTACAGACCACCATCTGGGAGAACCGCTATCTACCAGCCATCCCGACCGGCGCTGCTGCTAACGGCCAATCGGTGGAAACAGTTACACCTGGTGCGCAGCTCACGCCGGCGGCATTGCCACCTTCGCAACAATCTGCCAACCCGCCCGGGCCTGGCCGCGAGGCATTGTCCCGGTATGGAGCAATCTTTTTCTTCGTCGCCAATAATTTCAGCCATAACGTGATTGCATCGGCTTTAACCTTGCCCACTGCTTTCGTTGAAAATGATCTGGACCACGTAGTGAATGGGCAAGGCGCTGCATCGCTGTGGGCAGTTGGCTGGGGTGGCCGGTTGAGCCTGGAAGCGGCCATTTTGTTGCTCCTGGAACTCGCCCTGATGGCCCTGGGAATTGGGTATTGCTGGTCACGTTGGAATATTGCCGGGTTGGCGCCTCTCCTGATCAGCCTGGCCTATATGTTGGCGTTAGGGCTGGCGCGGACTTCCGGCGGGCGGTATATCGTGCCCGTCGATTGGGTGACCTATTTTTATTTTGGCTTGGGATTGGTTCAGGTTGGCCTGTGGGCGGCACAGCTTTGGCAGCCGGCCGCAATCGGGGCGCAACGGATTGGGATGGTTCAGCCTGCGAGTGAGATAGGCCGGGAACAGGAACCGGGACGGTGGCGCAGCGGCCTGGGGGCAGTCCTGGCAGTTTTTCTGGTGGGTTTGTCTCTTCCGTTGGCGAGCACATTTTTCCACGATCCCTTTCCTGCGGAATCAAAAAGCGCTGTGCTGCAAAGGCTGGCAGAAGCCGGGATGCAGGGAAAATTGGGCTATACTACCCAGGAATTAGTGAACTTTTCGCACATGACAGGCGCCTTCATCGCTTACGGCCGGGCGCTCTTCCCGCGCTATCTTGACTATCAAACGGATGCCTACGCCAAAGAAATTTATAATGATTTGCCTAAAAAGTATCCCCACCTGGTGTTTGAGATGATCATTCCGAATGCCTGGAATACCATCGACCTGCCGTTGGATAGTTCACCGGCTTTTTTTCCCAATGCCGCCGATGTGATCGTTTTAGGATGTAAATCTGACCAGTACATAGCCAGCCGGGCTGTGATTGTTTTTCCATCTGCGCAGGAATTATCTCAAGGCCAGGAACCGGCTATCTACCTGGCATCCCCTGAGAGGCCGTTGAGTTGTCCCTGATGAGTACCTTCAAGCGCCTTTTCACCCAGGCGAGTCACATGGGCCTGTTCTATTTCTTCCTGGTCGCCAATTTAGAGGCTCTGGCAGCTTTGGTTTACCTGTTCAGCATACCTGCCGACCCGAAAAATAGTTTTATCGCCGGGTATTCACTGCCACGCCTGGCGGTGATCGCTGGCATGGCAGTGATATTCCTTGGCATGGCTTTTCTGGCTGTCCTGGCTTTACGCAGTCCGCAGCGGGTCTGGTCGAGGATCGATCCTGTCCTGGTCTCCAAAAAGAAAAGTTCTCTGGCAGAGTTGATTTTTACCGGGCTGTTTTTATCCGGTTGGGTGGTTACGTTTACGCCCTCTTACCAGTTTGCCAACTATGCGGCATACGTGGACCGGTTGCGCCCGGTGGTGGTCTGGCTGGCGCTGTTTAGCCTCCAGGCAGGAGCTTTTTTGCTGATTAAAGGGCGGGCTCCAGGCCAGGCAGGCCAGGGCGAACCCAAAGCGTACC
>VFSW01004074.1_pt1 | contig 21805 bp, 21 predicted proteins | sample 5358111 | NCBI WGS metagenome assembly VFSW01 (sample SAMN11554181, study PRJNA540505) | mine drainage metagenome | isolation source: sediment from site ElyBrook_90M | place: USA: Ely Copper Mine, Vershire, VT | collected 2017 | reverse complement strand
TGAGCAGAATCAGCTTTTCCGCAGCGAGCGCAGCCGCTACCGCGCCGGCAACGAGATCGGCGTTGATGTTGTACGTCTCTCCCCGATCTCCGACACCCGTCGGTGCAATGACCGGGATGACGTTGTCTGCCGTCATGGACTGGATGATGCCCGCATTGATCTGGGTGACCTTACCCACGAGGCCGATGTCGATGATCTCGGGTGGGGTGTCCTTGACCTTCTCCGCGCTCAGGTAGTATTTCTCCGCCCGGATCAGGTTGGCATCCTTTCCACTCAGCCCAACCGCCGTACCGCCGTGGCGGTTGATCAGGCCGACGATCTCCTTGTTCACCTTCCCCACGAGGACCATCTCGACGATGTCCATCGTCTCCTCGTCGGTCACCCGCATCCCTTGGACGAAGGTTGAATTCTTTCCCAGCTTTTTCAGGAAGCTCCCGATCTGCGGTCCGCCGCCGTGGACCACGACGGGATTGATCCCGATATACTTCATCATGACCACGTCGCGGGCGAAGCTGTCCTTCAGTTCCTCATCCACCATCGCATGGCCGCCGTACTTGATCACGATGGTCTTGCCATAGAAGCGGCGGATATAGGGGAGGGCTTCGACAAGGATATCGGCACGCTCCACGGATTTTTTCACATCGTCCATCGGATTCTCCTCACGTGGTTTACCGTTCAGTCAGCCTTCGTCTCTTCTGACGGATCGCTAAAGAATGTATCGGCTCAAATCCTCATCCTCAACGATCTCGTCGAGCTGCTCGGCAACGTAATCGGCATCGATTACGACCTCCTGCCCCTGCATTTCCGGGGCATCGAAGGAGATCTCGTCGAGGAGGCTCTCCATGATCGTATAGAGACGCCGCGCCCCGATATTCTCCATCCGTTCGTTGACCAAGGTTGCCGTCTCCGCAAGCGCGGCGATGGCATCCTCTGTAAAGCTGATCCGGACCCCTTCGGTCGCCATCATTTCTGTGTATTGCTTCACGAGGGCGTTGTGGGGCTCCGTAAGGATCCGGATGAACTCCTCCTTTCCCAGGGAATTGAGCTCCACACGGATCGGAAAGCGGCCCTGCAACTCCGGGATCAGGTCGGATGGTTTTGTGGCGCTGAACGCCCCGGCCGCGATGAAGAGGATGTGATCCGTCCGGACCATGCCGTATCGGGTATTCACGGTCGATCCCTCGACGATCGGCAGCAGGTCGCGCTGTACCCCCTCCCGGGAGACGTCAGGGCCGTGGGTACCATCGCTGCCCACGATCTTGTCGATCTCGTCGAGGAAGATGATCCCTGACTGCTCCACCCGCTCGATGGCCGTCTTTTGGACCTTGTCCATGTCCACCAGGCGCTGCGCTTCCTCCTCCACGAGGATTTCGCGGGCTTCCGGTACCTTCACCCGCCGCTTTTTCTTTTTTGGGGGGAAGAGATTTCCCAGCATGTCCTTTATGTTGAGCCCCATGTCCTCCATGCCGGCGGAGGAGAATATCTCGACCATCGGCCCGCTCCGCATCTCGGTGACCTCCAGTTCGACAAACCGGCCATCCAGGCGTCCCTCTCTCAGGAGGCGGCGGAGCTTCTCGCGGGTCGTGTCCTGCTCGGGGACATACTCCGCTTCGACCGTCGACCCGGTTGTCTCGGCGATCACGTCGGTCACCTTCCTCTCCACCGGTTTCGGCGGCAGGAGGGTGTCGAGCAGCCGATCCTCGGCAAGTTCCGCCGCCTTGGCCTGGACGCGGCTCTGTTCCTCGGATTTGATCATACTGATGGCCAGCTCCACGAGATCGCGGACCATCGATTCCACGTCCCGCCCGACGTAGCCTACCTCGGTGAACTTCGACGCCTCAACCTTGATGAAGGGAGAATTGTCGAGTTTGGCAAGCCTCCGGGCGATTTCGGTCTTACCTACGCCGGTGGGCCCGATCATGATGATGTTCTTTGGAGAGATTTCTTCACCGAGTTCCTGCGGCACATTCTGTCGCCGCCAGCGGTTTCGCAGGGCGATCGCCACGGCCCGCTTGGCCTCCTGCTGGCCGATGATGTACTGGTCCAGTTTTTCGACGATCTTCCGGGGTGTCAATTCATCAGATGACATAGTCAGCCTTTTTCCTTTTCTTTTCCGGGATTAGTTCCCGATTCTTCCTCGAGATCGATCTCTTCCAAGGTGATCCGGTCGTTGGTATAGATACAGATTTCCGAGGCGATCTTTACCGATTCACGGGCGATCTCGGTCGCCGTCAGATCGGAATAGCGGACCATGGCGCGGGCCGCTGCGAGGGCGTAGGGCCCGCCGGAGCCGATCGCCATGACGTTGTCGTCCGATTCGATGACGTCGCCGTTTCCGGAGATGATCAGAAAGGAGTCGCGGCTGACGGCGATCATCAAAGCTTCCAGATGACGGAGCACCCGATCCGTTCGCCAGTCTTTCGTCAGTTCCACGGCGGCCCGGACCAGATTCCCCTTGAACTGTTCGAGCTTCTGGTCGAAGCGGTCGAACAGGGTAAAGGCGTCCGCGGTCGTACCGGCAAACCCGACGATCACCTGATTGTGATAAAGCCGGCGTACCTTTTTCGCCCCGTGTTTCATGACCGTCGTGTCGAGGGTCACCTGGCCGTCGCCCGCCACGGTGACCTTTCCCCGGTGTTTCACCGCCAGGATGGTGGTTCCCCTGATCTTCATCGTTTATCCCCTCCCTCCCCCGGCCCGCGGGTGGGACCGGTCATAGATCTCCATGAGACGGCTCACGCTGACCGTCGTGTATTTCTGGGTCGTCGACAGGCTCTGATGGCCGAGCATCTCCTGGATGGAACGGAGGTCTGCGCCTGCATCGAGCAGGTGCGTCGCAAAGGTATGACGCAAGGCATGGGGGCTGATCTTCCTGCCGATACCGCTCTGGCGGACCACCCGTTCCACAACCCGGGCGACGCCGCGCGGATTCATCCTCTTTCCCCGGGCGCTGAGGAACAGCGCGTCATCGATGCATGCTCCTCTCCGTTTGGCCGCGAGTTCCCCGCGCCTTTTGAGATACCCTTCGACGGCCGCGATCGCGGGCGCTCCGACCGGCACGATCCGTTCTTTCCGGCCCTTGCCGCGAACCATGAGCAGGCCTTGTGCGAAATCGAGGTCTGCGATGTTGAGACCCGTCAGTTCGCTGAGGCGGATTCCCGCTGAATAAAAAAGCTCAACCATCGCCCGGTCCCGAAGTCCCGCCGGGTCCGCGGAGAAATTCACCCGGAGGAGGCTGAGGATCTCATCCACCGACAGGACAATGGGTACGTATTTCTCGCACCGGGGAAGCTGGACGAGTTCGGCCGGATTGAACCGCACCTTTCCCTCGCGGAGGAGATAGCGGTAGAACGTGCGGAGCGCGGCTACCTTGCGCGAGACGGTCACCTTCCGTAGATTCTCTCGATAAAGGGTTGCAAGAAAAGAGCGGATCACGATCTGATCGGTGGGAATGCTGCCTTCATCCCCCGACGATACGGCTTGTTTCTCGATGAAGGCCCGGTACTGCTCCAGGTCGGACAGGTAACTCTTCCGCGTTCGGTCCGAGAGATTCCTCTCGACCGTCATGTGCCTGTCGAACTCTCGGATGGCCTGCTCAAGCAACATCTCCCGCCCCGTGAAAAATAACAGCCACGAAAGGCGTGGTCAGCGGTCTCTCGTGGCGGATTCGTTGTAAGCCCTCTTTACATCTTGTACTTTCCAAAATCTTCCGGAGAGAGGTTCTCGAGAAACTCCGCCAGTTTTTCTTTTTTCAGCCGGTCGAGATCCGTCATCTTCGTGCCGAAGTCTACATTACGGGACTTTTCTATCACTTTGGTATCGACGAAGATTTGCGCACCGGCGCGCAGGGCGATGGCGATCGCATCGCTGGGACGGGCGTCGATGGTGATAACATTCCCGTCGGTGAGCAACTGTATGTTTGCAAAAAAAGTGTTGTTGCGCAAATCGTGGATCTCCACGCGCAACACCTCGGCCTTCAGGACCTTCAGGATTTCGTTGAGGAGATCGTGTGTCATGGGGCGTGAGAAAGTGATCTTCTCGATCTCCGTCGCGATGGCGCTTGCCTCGAAAATGCCGATCCAGATGGGAATCGCCTTCTTCTCTTCAAGGTCTTTCAAGATGACGATCGGGGTATTGGTAATCGGATCCATGGTGAGGCCCGACACTTTCATCTCAATGAACATATGCCCTTCCTCTCTCCTCCATCTCACCCCGCAGGGAATGGAGGAAGGCCTCCGTAATCTTCACGAAAACCGTCGTCCCGATCAGTTCCGGATTCCCCGGGAAATTGACGATCCGGTTGCCCCGCGTGCGGCCGGTCATCTCATTGGGTTTATTTTTACTCATCCCCTCGACCAACACCGCTTCTGATCCCCCCACACAGGCGAAGTTCTTTTCCAGGGTGTGTTTCGCCTGGAGGGCCTGGAGGATTTGAAGCCTCTCCCGTTTTACATTGCCGCAGACCTGGTGATCCATCCCGACAGCGGTAGTCCCTTCACGCTGCGAATACTGGAACGAGAAGAGGTTGTCAAACCGCACATCCTCCATCAGCGCCAGCGTCGCCTGAAAATCTTCGTTCCCCTCCCCCGGAAATCCCACGATCATGTCCGAGGTGATGCTGATTGCCGGGCAGGTTGAGCGGAGCGCGGTCACCTTCTCCCGGTAATCCTCAGCCGTATACCCTCTGTTCATCAGTTCCAGCACACGGTCCGATCCCGACTGCACCGGGAGATGGATATGCTCGCACAGAGAAGCCACTTTCCCGAAGGATGCGATCAGCTTCGGCGACAGATCCTTCGGATGGGATGTGGTGAACCGGATCCTCTCGATTCCGTCAACCTCGTCGATGGCACGTATCAGATCGGTAAAATCCGGGCTTCCCCCGCTCGTCTGTCCGTAGGAATTCACGTTTTGTCCCAAGAGGGTTATCTCTCGGATACCCTGTCCGGCCAGTGTTTTGACCTCACGGAGGATCTCCGGCAGGGGGCGACTCTGCTCCGGCCCCCGGAGGCCCGGTACTACGCAGTAAGCACAGAAGTTGTCGCACCCCTGCATGATCGTCACAAAGGTAGAGACCGCGCCCACTGTCGGCTGTGCGATGATATCGAGCGAGGGGACACGGTCGCAAAAGTCCGTCTCCACCTGCCTGCTGCCCGATTGTTCCAGGGCTGCGAGCATCTCGGGAAGCCGGTGGATCTGGTGCGTACCGAAGACCAGATCGAGATGCGGAACCCTCTTAAAAAAATGCTCTCCCCACTGTTGGGCTAGGCAGCCTCCGACACTGATTTTTAGGTGTGGGTTATGCACTTTCAACACCCTGAATCGCCCGAGCTGGCTGCAGATTTTCTGCGCCGCTTTTTCCCGTATACTACACGTATTAACGACGATCAGATCCGCCATCGCCGGATCATCCGTCTTCTCGTATCCGGATTGGAGAAGAAGGGCCGCCATCTTTTCCGAGTCTTGAACGTTCATCTGACAGCCAAAAGTTTGAATATAGAGCTTTTTTATCGTCAAATCGATCTTTCCATCCCGAAGCATTATTAAAGTGCATTAATATATGGCCGGGTGATAGTCAATACCTTTTTATCACAAATATCTCCGAATCCGTCATCTACCGCTGGAACCGTGCTTATCACCGCGGCGACTGTTTGCCGGGAATGACGCACTGGATAATTGACAAATGAGCACCCCTGGGTCATACTGCGTGCGGTCACGGTCAGCTTTCGGTTTGAAAGGAACTGTCTTTCGCGCTGTCATTCACAAAGAGGGATAGAAGAGGATGGGGGGCTATGCGACTTACATGGGATGATTACTTTCTGAAGATGGCCGAAACTGCCTGCCTTCGATCGACCTGCCTGAGGGCGCAGTTTGGAGCCGTCCTTGTCAACAAGAACACGATTATCAGCACCGGTTACAACGGGGCCGCTTCGGGTGTTCGAAGCTGCCTGGAGAAAGGAGAGTGCGTACGCGAGCGGCTTAACATCCCCAGCGGTGAAAACTACGAGATCTGTCACTCTGTCCATGCCGAGGCGAATGCGATCATCCGCGCCGACTTCGACCTCATGGATGATGCAACGCTTTACATCTTCGGCGTGCAGCAGGGAAAACCGCGCAGCGGGATGCCCTGCTTCATGTGCTGGAGGTTGATTTTCAATGCCGGTATCGGTAAGGTTGTTTTTTTCGACGAGGAGGGACAGCAGAAGACCGTCAATGTCAAAGTCGTCGACCGTGGCCGGATCCTCTCCTATTCCACCCAAGGACCGTGACAGGACGATGCATCGGATGATCGATCAATGGGAAAAGAGGCTCCAACTCTCGGTGCTTTCTTGCATCTGTCTAAAGGAAACAAGGAAAGGGTGACTTAACAACAAACGCATTATTCATCAAAGGAGGTCGGTAAATCATGCAGGGTCTTTTCACACTTACGTCTTCAGAATCGAAGCGACTGCTCGGCAAGGCGGTTGCGGCATTGCCCGAAGTGCAGCATGCAAAGGAGCACGGGTATGTTGTTGTGGGGCGCGGCACGACGAACGCTTTCATCATTGAAGAGCTCATGAACAGCAAAATGGATAAGGAAAGATACGTTGCCGGACAGATCATCAGAGGGGTTTTGTGTGTCCTGGGCAACGACTTGAGAAACAAGCCGGTGACATTTCACAAGGGCGAGGTCCTGGCGGTGGAACCCGGTTCGGTCATCGACAAGCTTGTCGCCGGCGATATCCTCATCAAGGGGGCCAATGCGGTCGATCCCTGCGGGAATGTCGGCGTACTCATGGCGGGTCCGGGCGGCGGGACGATGGGGCAGTTCTACATGGCATTGAAGACACAGGGTGTCGAGACGATCTATCCCGTCGGTCTCGAGAAACTCATTCCATCAGTAGAAGAGGCTGCCCGGTACGGTGGTAAGATGCGACTGGGACGGACCATCGGTTGCCGCGTCGGGATGGCCTGCGTCGCCGATGGCCGGGTGATAACGGAAATCGAGGCGATTGATATCCTCTTCGGATTGGGGGCAGTGCATTATGCTTCCGGCGGCTGGGGGGGGGCGGAGGGAGCAGTAACCTTGATCGTCGAAGGCGATGATAACAATGTTACCAAGTGCCTGGATTTCATCGAGAATATCAAGGGAGAACCATCCTTGCCCGCCGCCAAGAGCGCCTGCAAAACCTGCGGCCTCACCTGCAGTTTCCAAGGAAAAGGCCTGGAAGAGCTCCCTGCCTACCTGAAATAACGACGTGCCGATGGAGCGAGCAGCGCAATCAGTCAGCGTGCTACCGACGAGGGCGGGCCGCGGGCCCCGCCCTCGTCTGAAGCACCGAATGATAAGCGACGAATAAAACCTACTTGCCGAAACTGGCTGCCCGTTCCTCTGCCATCACCGGAATAGGTACCTTTAACGGAGTCAACCCTGTGGCGGGAGTTTTATCGAGTGCCACCGCCGCGGCGTTCTTGTCGCAGAAGGAAACGGGTTCATAGGTCCAGCCCCCTGCCAGTCTCTCTTCTTCCCTCTTCAGGGAAAACAGGGCAAAGAGGCCGAACAGAGGTGCAACTATTCGCGTCGTCCACCCGAAGGCGGCCGTGATGTCATCGAGGAGTTTCTCGGCCCGTTCTTTCATCCGCGGATCGTTCCGAAACCACTTTCCCATCGCCCATACAGCCCCGGCATAGGTCGTGCGCAAGGGGAAGACCTCCCAAGCGATGCGCTTCCGGATACGTTTGCGGGGCTCATCCCGGTACAACTGCCACCCGTTGAGAAGCACCCGTATCATCCTGAGCAGGCTTGGACCGTTGATCGCAAAGTCTCGCCGGAAAGCCTCCAGGAGATATTCCTCTTCACGACCGTCCTTGATGTACGGATGGCGGTAGTTGAAACGGTACTGACCGTGGGCGTCTGCGGGGGAGAATTCCGCTTCCGGAATGAGCGAGCCGTCCCGCCGGTGCTTTTCATACAGGGGGGTTCCGGGAATGGGGGTGTAGAGCATGAACTGATGGAAAACGGTCGCGTGGCTCACGGCAAAATCGATGACGGCATCCATGTTTTCCGGGCGGTGGTCTTCGAGGCCGATGATCGACGAACCCAGGACACGGATTCCGTTGGATTGCAGTCGTTCTACCAGGGAGCGCGTGTCAACCCCGCGGAGCTTGTCGTACGCGCTTTCATTGCCTTCGAGACCCATCCACACCCAACTGATCCCCAGACGAACCAACTGATCGATCGTATAGGATTGCAGCACCCGCGCGGAACTGAAGACGTATATTGCCCAGCTTTTGTCGTGGGCCTCCATCAGCTCAAGGAGCCTGAGCGCCCGCTTCTTATGGTGCAGGAAATTTTCGTCCAGGGTGAAGAAGGAGCGGACCTTGAGCCTTGATTCCATTTCACACATGACGGCAAAGAGCTCATCTCCCGTTTCAAAGAAATTAACGAAATGTCCCTTCCCGCCGAACAGGGCGGATGTGGAGCAGAAGTTGCAGCCCATCGGGCAGCCGACCGACGGTATCAGGATGGCCGCCGTACCGCCGGGCCGGTTGCCGAGTTCGACCCCCATCATTCTCCCGCCGAACCCCGAGAGTGCCAGGGGGTGTTTGATGGGCGCCCGGTCATCCTGGGACAGATAGCGCTGGAACCAGCGAATCCCTTCGCCGCGGACGATATGGTCCGCATCGATGATCGTTTCGAGGCCCTCTTTATTGCTGATGTGCCCGCCGATGACGATCGTGGCGGCCGGTTGATAGCGCCGTATCAGCTCGCACATTTTCCTGACCTTGCCGATATTCGGGATGATGGCGCCGATCCCGATGACGTCGTAGCTTCTCCGGCTGATCTCCTCCGTGAATCCTTCCAGGGTTGGAAAATCCAGGAGAGTACAGGGGGCATCGATATTTTCCTGGATCATCATCAGTCCGAAGGAGCGGTGGAACATGCGGAGCGAGAACCCGCCTTGGAGGCGGGTGACCTGGTTCTGGTAGAGTTCCATCGGGTTGATCTTTCTGCTCCCGTACTCGTCGTCCCGTGCGTAGGGCCCGAAAACGCTCACGAGCAGGACGCGTGCGTGGCTGCCGAGAGGATGTACTGGCTGAATTCCGTCTGTCATGATATGCTCCTTTTCAGTGCCGTCATTGGCGGCGGTATGGATTCACCCTAAAAGATATTCTGACGGAAGGGAAGACCCAAGTTGGCGTTTTACGATACTTTTACAATCAGCACCGGAGCAACATGAAACAGGCCAAATGGTTCATCCATCCGATATTTGTCTTCATCCTCTCCACAGCGGCCCTGGCGATTTCCCTTTTCCTCTATATCTACTGGTACATCGGCATCAGCGCCGGCCTCAAATCGGTCATCGCCCGGTACCGCCTCGATGCGAACCAGTTTTTCGAGGCCCAAACCTGGGTGGTCATCCTCAGCCTGTCGCTCCTGGTCGCCGTGATTCTGGCGGGAATCCTCATCATCTTCGTTTACAATTTGAAGACGCTTCAGCTCTACCGCCTCCAGCACACCTTCATCAACAACTTCACCCATGAACTCAAAACCCCCGTAACGTCCCTGAAACTCTATCTTGAGACGTTTGTAAAGCATGAGCTCCCGCGGGAAGAACAACTCCGATACATAACGTTCATGCTCCAGGATACGGAGCGACTCTCCGGAAACATAAACAGCATTCTGAACCTCGCCCGGATCGAGAGCAAACTCCCCGAGGAAGAATCGACGCCCGTTGATCTTGTGCAGACGATCCGGCAGTTCATCACGAATAACCGGCATCTTTTCCCTGACGCGGAAATTTGTGTGGAGGACCCTTCGAACGGGCCCATCATCTACCCCATCATCAGTCCCCTGTTCGAGATGCTCCTCATGAATCTCCTTTCCAATGCCATCAAATACAACGCATCGCCGATACCCCGCGTAGACATAAGTTTTGCACGGGAAGACCGTTTCCTGATGATCCGCTTCCGGGACAACGGTATAGGCATTCTGAAGGAAGAACGAAAAAAGATCTTCCGAAAGTTCTATCGGGGCCGCAGCGATGACCGCATCCCCGTGTCGGGAAGCGGAATCGGTCTCTATCTCGTCCAGCAGATAGCCAGACTTCACCACGGAAGGATCGCGGCCGACAGCGAAGGCACGGATAAAGGAAGCGTATTTACCCTTATCCTCCCCTGGGGGAAACCGGAAGGGAACGACCATGAAACAGACGGAAAAGAAACGAATACTCGTCGTCGAGGATGACGCGCACATCGCCGAAGCGCTGAAGTTGAATCTCTCCCTTCAGGGCTATGAGGCAACGATCGCCATAAGCGGCACGGAAGGACTCCGGATGTGGAAAGAGTGGAATCCCGACCTGATCGTGCTCGACATCATGCTCCCCGGCTTGGACGGCCTCTCCGTTCTTCGCCACATCCGCCTGGAGGACGAGCGGATCCCGGTCCTGATACTTTCCGCGAAGGGGGCGCCCGATGACCGGATCAAGGGATTTACCTACGGCGTCGACGACTATCTCGCAAAACCCTTCAGTCTGGAGGAGTTCCTCCTGCGGATCGAACGGCTTCTGACGCGGATCTCCTGGAGCCGGCCCCCCTCACCTGCCGGTAGGGGGGGGGAGCAGCAGGAGGAGAAGAAATACACCTTCGGTGTCAATACAATCGATTTTACCACCATGACGGCGGTGTGCAAACAGGGAATCATCCAGTTGACGGAGCAGGAGACGAGGCTCCTGCGGGTTTTTATCGACAACCGGGGGAAGCCCCTGTCAAGAAAGGTTCTGCTGCAGGTGGGCTGGGGCTATTCCGGAGTGACCACAACTCGGACGGTGGACAACTTCATCGTCCGCCTGAGAAGATACTTCGAGGAAGATCCCCAGAATCCCGTCTACTTCCGGAGCCTCCGCTCCGTCGGTTATCTCTTCGATCATCCCTGATGGATGCCGCTTCAAAGGCGGTGATGATCGACGCGGTTGTTGTGCGTCCAGAACCAATGAACCGTTGCGCCATCGGATTCGGCCTTGAGGTAACCGGAGGCGACAAAACTCCGGAGCGTCTTACGGATCAGTTCCCCATCGATCGCCGTTGCCTGTTCTATCCGCAGGCACAATTCCTCAAGGATCGCCTCCGCTCTGTTGCCGATCTTCGGCAGGCAAAATACCCCGGCTTTTTCGATCAGATCCTCGGCAAGGAGGCGATAAACCAGTTGCATGCGAAAATGCCCCTCCACCTGGAGGATCATCTCCGGCTGAATCGTTTTTTCGCGATAATCGCGGACCATCGACTTCCAGACGCGTTCGATTTGAGCTTCGAAGGTCTTCACAAACCGTTCGATCTCCTCGGGTGAAAGTGCCGAGGTTCTGACAATTGCGCTGTTCGCATCGTAGCGTGTCCAGTCGTCGGTCAGTATTTCCAGATCGTATTTCTCCACCTCCTCGCGGACGGTTGTCCCCGGAAAAGGCGCAAGATGGTGGTATCCGTAGAGCGACCCCAGGCTGGCGGCAAACTCCTCAGTTTCGCGGAGGGTCTCGGGCGTCTCCCCGGGCAGACCGGCGATGAAAGAGGTGTGGGCGATGATCCCGGCCTCCCGGCACAGCGATACCGCTTCCCGCACCTGCTCAAGGGTGATCCCCTTTCCGATTCTCTTGAGCATTTCCGGGTTTCCCGATTCCACGCCGAAACTGACGCTGTCGCATCCGGCCTTGCGCATGAGCAGAAGGGTCTCGCGATCGACGGTATTGACCCTGGCAAATGCGCTCCAGCTAAAGCGGAGCGAACGCCGGAGGATTTCTTCGCACACCTCTTTGACCTTTCCGCTGTGGGAAACAAAAAGGTCGTCGGCTACGTTGATTCTGTCGATCCCGTAAGCGAGGATCTGCTCGATCTCGTCGACGACCAGCGGGGCGGCGCGCTGGCGGATTCGCTTCCCCCCCATCCGGCGCCCGAGGCAGAAGATACAGGAATAGGGACACCCGCGGCTGGTGACGATGCTGATCGGATAGCCGAGGGCCTGATAGCGGGAAAGCGGGAGCAGATGGCGTGCGGGAAGCGGCAGGGTATCGAGATCTTCGATGAACGGCTGCGAATCCGTTGCGACAATCCGCCCGTCCCGGCGGAAGGTGAGTCCCCTGATATCCGTCCAGGCTTCGGGATTCATCTCTTTTGCCATCAATTCCGCGATGGTCCTCTCGCCCTCCCCTCGCACGATGAAATCGATTTCCGGGTAGTTCACCAGTGTCGCGGTGTCGTCAAATGATACATGGGGACCGCCCATGACGGTGATCAACGAAGGGGAATGCCGTTTCGCCGTGCGGATGATCCCGGCGGCTCCGGGGAAATTGAGCGTCACCGAAGTGGATCCGACGACATGGGGGTGGAACTCATCGAGCTGCGCCTTGAGTTTATCTGCAGAGTATTGGCTCACGATATAATCGAAGATGCGGACATCCGCCCCGGCCGACTCAAAGGCAGCCGCCACGTATGTTACCCCAAGCGGCGGCGCAGGGGCCTCTGCGAGCGGGTAAGGCGGTGCAATGACGGCGACTCTCACGGTAACGCTCCAAAAATATCGTTCAATGGATGAGGGTTTTATCCCCCATCAATCCCCTCTTTGGGGCCGGATGAGCGAACGGACCCACCCCGTCCAGGTATTCCCCTTCATGAAATGACGGTCGATCAGATCGAACTGGGAAGCCAGCAGGCCGGGATCCGCCAGCCAATCGCCGCGCGTCTTTATTGGTCTTCCCGGTTCGAGATACTTCAGGACGGCGGCGGGGTTTCCTGCGGCTATGGCATTGGCCGGTATGTTTTTGACGACGACGGCACCGGCCCCGATGATGCTGTTTTCACCGATCGAAACACCCTTGCAGATGATTGCGCTGTCCCCGATCCAGACATTCTCTCCGATATGGACGGGAATCGTTTGGCCGATCGGGAGGCCGCGGTCATACACCCCGTGCCAGTCGGAATCGGTCACGAATGCGCCGTGCGCCAGCATGCAACTGCTGCCGATGAGGATCTCGGTTGCGGCACTGATCCGCACCCCCGGAGATATGAGGCAGTAGTCTCCGATAACGATTCTCCCGCTTTCCCTGAGGTCGGACCAGACGGTCAGTCTGACCTTCCTGTCCGGGGTAGCGATCACGGTGGCAAAATCGCCGACGGAAATCGGCCCGCCGAAGATCTCGACATGCCAGGGTTTCATGAAGATGGACCCCTCTCCCAGGTGATCGAAATGCGGGCGAAGAAAATAATTAGCGTACCATTTCTGAAAGAGGAGATCGAAACGCTTGAGGATATGGGGGCGATGGTCTTTCCGCATAAGATCACCCCCGAGATCCGGGGAAGACGGCTTCCGTCCGGAGATTTGCCGGGGAGGGACCGCCGTCCGCAAGTGCCCGGACGATGCCGGTCCCGCCCCAGAATTCGCGCCAGAATTCATGACTGAAGAGCCGGCTGGCCGGTGTGAGATCGTGCAGGGCGTCGTGGGCCAAAAGAACGGCCGCCGCCGTCCAGGAGGTCCGTTCTTCCGGCCAGACGATGCCGTCCGGAAACGTGACCCCCATCCAGTAGGAGCCGTCTTCGTATTTTTTATCGCATATCCAGTTAAACACGATAGCCGCCCGTTCCCTTTCGCCGATTGCCGTCAGCGCCAGCACCAGTTCCGCGGCTTCCGCCGTGGTCACCCAGGGTTGATCGCTGACGCACCGCACCCCCCAATCCGGTACGACGAACTTCTCCCAGGAGCGGTCGATCCGCGTGCGGGCCTCCTCCCCCGTCACAGCACCGCAGAGGATCGGGTAGTACCAGTCCATCGAATAGCGCGATTTCATCATGTTGAAGAGATTCGGACGGAAACGGATCGCCCCGCCAAGTTTCTTCAGGGCGGCTTCCCAATCCGTGCGGCGTTTCCCCAGGAGCTGCGCAATGGCGATTGCACATTTGAGGCTCATGTATACGGAGCTGGAGCCTGTCAGAAGCGCCATGGGGTCCACAATCCCCGCGCGGTTTCTGGCCCAATGGATCGTGCCACTGTCCGCCTGCAGTCCGACGGCATAGTCCACGCCGGCCTCGAGTGTCGTCCAGAGGCGCTTGAGAAAGCCGATGTCGCCGGTAATCAGGAAGTAATGATACATGCCGACGGCGACGTAGGATGAGACGTTGCTGTCTCTCGTACCGTCCTCGATGTTGCCGTCCCGGGTCGCCGACCACCAACTCCCGTCCGGAAGCTGTGTGGCGGCCAGCCAGCCATAGGCATTCTCCGCCTCGCGGTGGCAGCCGGCGACGCAAAGGCCCATGGCGCTTTCCACATGATCCCATGGATCCGTCTTCCCTCCTTCCGACCAGGGGATTTCGCCGTTTGCCTTCTGCAGACCGGCGATGAAATCCGCCGTAGCCGGAACATCGACTCTTGAGGCTGCAATGGTCGGTGAGAGATAAAGTTCCATCAACGGTACCCTTTTTTCAGGTAGAAGACGATGCTCTTGCCGATGAGCTGGTTCAGTATCCTGTCCATCATTGCCGTAAGCGGGGGGTGCCGCAGAATGTCCCATTCGAGGAATCGCCGGTAAAGCCTGACCGGCCGGGACCGTTCGTTTGTGTGCCCAACGAGGCACTTAAGCCACCAGTAGGGGGAATGCAGCCCGTGCCGATATCGTATCCGCCAGCACCGTGTTCCCGCATCCTCAAGCAGACTCATCAACTCCCCTGTCTTGTAGATCCGGATATGCCCGCCCGGTTGATGATGATAGGCTCGGGACAGGGCCCAGCACACCCGTTCGGGAAGATACCGCGGCACCGTGACGACCAGATCGCCCCCGGGTTTGAGAACGCGCACCAGTTCCGCGACGGCGGCCTTGCCGTCGAGGATATGCTCCAGCACCTCGGAAGAGACGACGACGTCGAAACTGCCGTCGGCATAAGGGAGATGGACGATATCGGCGCGCGTAATGAGCCAGTTTCCGCGTTTTTGCTGATCCATCAGGGAGAGCACCCCCTTCGCCTTGCTCAGATCAACCCAGTTGAGATCCGCACCCGCGACGTGCACCCCAGGCGTCCGAAAGGCCTCACAGAGATGCCTTCCGCTCCCGCAGCCGGCGTCGAGCACGCGCATACCGGGTTTCAGGCCTATCACGTTAAAATCGACGGTGAGCATCGATCGCCTCCCGGTAGACCTGAGTGGTTTTCTCGGCGGCATGGCGCCAGGTCAGCGATTGTTTCACCCGTGCCAGTCCCGCCTCGGCCAACCGTCTCTGTCTCTGCGGATCGTCGAGAAGGCCGACGATTGCCCGCCTGAGCGCTTCGGCATCGGCCGGCGGCACCAGAACGCCGGCATCCCCAACCACTTCCGGGAGGGCGCCTCCCGATGAGCTGATCACCGGTACACCGCAGGCCATGGCCTCGCCGGCCGGCATTCCGAAACCCTCATAGAGCGAGGGCACGACGGCGAGCGTCGCTTCGGCGTACAGGTGCGCAAACTCCCCATTCCCGATCCGTCCGGTGAACTTCACGACGTGGCCAAGGTCAAGCGCCCGAACGAGACGTGCAATCTCCCCGTTAGGCTTGGGTTCTCCGATGACGACGACCTTGATCTCCCGTTCTTTTCCTATGGCCGCGGCCGCCTCAAGGAGGTAACGGAGCCCTTTGAGTGGCGTATCGGCGCTGTTCGTCACCAGGAGTTGATTGGCCGCCCGTTTGACGCCTGGCAAAGGATAGAAAAAATCCGTATTGATCCCGTTGGGGACGATGCGAAACCGCTGCAGCGGGATTGCGAACTGCCGGCTGATGTCCCTTCGCGAAGAATCGGATACGGTAATGATATGGGAGAGTCGCCGAGAAACTTTCTTCTGCATAGGCAGAAAAGAGTACCAGCGGCGGACCTTCAACTTCCGAAGCCAATTTCCCGCCGCTCTGATTTCCGTATCCCTGTCAACCGTGATCGGATGGTGGATCGTCGCCACAATCGGAAAGCCGGCCCCGGCGATACCGAGGAGTCCGTAAGAGAGGCTTTGGTTATCATGAACGATGTCGTACATTCCCCCGTGCTTTCGCAGATGACGGCGTGCCCGGATCCCGAACGTGAATGGCTCCGGAAAGCCTCCCGCGCACATGCTGAGGTATTCGAATTGATTGAGCGGTGAGGCAAGATCGCGGAAGTTCTCCACTTTGAAGAGATGCTCCGGATTATACAGATCCAGGCCGGGAAGCTTGTGAAGTCGAATGCCATCCGCAAGCTCCGGATAGGGGGGGCCCGACAGCACATCTACCTCGTGACCGAGCTCTTTAAGTGCATGGCTGAGGTACTTTACGTAAACCCCCTGCCCCCCGCAGGTCGGATTCCCGCGGTAGGTCAATAGGCAGATCCGGAGCACGTCATCGGCGCCCGTTCGTTCACCGGCAATGGATCCCGTCCGTTTCAACGCGAATTACCTTTTCCCGTGAGAACGATTTTCGCCGCCTGCAATCGTCACCTGCGTATTGTAAGTTGGATAGTCCCCACACGACGCTCAGCAGGCACGGAATGCCCGATTCGCCAGCTTTTTAGAATTGGTAAACATGACCGCGATTTCAGCATCCGTCAGGCCCGCGCCTGCGGCTATCGTGCGGGCCGTTGCATCCGTCACCAGATCATCGCAAAGATGGGTATCCGTGTTCAGGACGAGAGAGGCCCCCGTCTCACGCGCAATGCGCGCGACATGGCCATTGGTAAGGCTGTGGCCCCGCCGTGTGGTAATCTCCAGGAAGATGCCGCGTTCGGCAGCGAGTGCCGCCTCTTCTGCAGTGATAAGGCCCGGGTGTGCCAGGATATCGATGGATGATTGCAGCGCTGCGCGGTTTGTACCGGGGATGACCGGCTCGACGATCGTCTCCCCATGGACTACCACGATCCGCGCTCCCAGTTCTCTTGCATTCATTGCCAGATGATCGATATGCTCGGGCGGAACGAAGGTCAGCTCGATGCCAGGAATTACCTGCAGTCCATGAGACTCGGCCAGGACCCGGCAGGCCTGGACGATACGGGGAATGATGAAATCGAGGTTGGAGTGATCTCCATGATCGGTGATGGCAATCGCACGATAGCCCGTCACCGCGGCATACCGGACCAGCTCCGACGGGATGAGCTGTCCATCGCTGAAGATGGTGTGAGTGTGAAGATCGATCAAAGCATTACACTCCTGTGACCGGGGAGGCCCCGAGGATCAGTTCAATTCGCGGTGAAGATGTATCAGATTTGCGCCCGGCGGTCAACAGCGATATAGGTCGGCCGTTCAGACTGCGCAGGCAACCGATCGGCCGGGGAGGAGACGCAGGGTGAATCGCCGGACAGGGAGGCTTTTCCGGTCCAGAAGCGGCAGAATCTCCCCCAAGGGGAGGATGTGGTAGTCCATCTTTTTTACGGCATGAATGAGGCGGATGAAACGATCGCCCATGAGCCCGCCCTCGACCTCCGCATGGACGGGAAGGCAATGGATTCCGCTCGATTCGAGCGCTGCCAGCAGCGGGCCGTCGGCGGCGGCGAAACCGATCTCTTCGAAGCACGGGAGATCCGAGGGGATCTCGACAAGATCGGTCCCCTGATGGATGAAGGGCGACGATGCACGCGTACAACTGAGATAGGCAAAATTGTAGCCGCGAAGGATAGACAGCACGCGATCATCGATCAGCCATGCGGGCGCCCCGAACGAGGAGGGTTTATTCCCCGTGAGGCGCTCAAATCCTTCGATTCCCCGTTCAAACCAGTCGTGTATCCATTCCTCCGGACGGATCGTGAGTTCATCCTGCCAGCGTCGGTGGTCCCAGGCGTGAAACTGCACCTCGTGACCATCGGCCATGATCTGCCGCACCGTCGTGGGAAAAGAGAGGGCGATCAGGGGAGAGGGAAGGAGCGTTCCGTACAGTGCAGTCCGGAACCCGTAAAGGCTTCCCGCACGCGTCTTCACCATCTTGCGGAGAAACCGTGGGTTCTTGAGAATCTGCAGGAGGGCCCTTCCCGACGCATCGGGTCCGATGCTCAGGTAAAAGGTTGCCCGGAGCCCCTCATCCCGTAAAAGGGAAAGGAGCCGGGGAACCCCCAACTTCATCCCCCGATGGGTGTCCACATCGATTTTCAGTCCCAGGATCCGTATCATCTTTTCGCCGCACAGGAAGCCTTCAGAGGGGAAAGGGCTATTTGCGAAGGGAGAGTTCGTTTTCCTCGAGGAACGAATAGAGGGTCATTCGCAGGGAATCCTCAAGTCCGACCTTGGGCGACCACCCCAGGAGGCTGCGCGCCTTGTCGATGCTCGGCTTCCTTGTGTAGATGTCCTGATACCCTTTCCCGTAGTACGTCTCTGCGGGAACCTCGATGATCTCCGAATAAGACGCGTCCGTAGAGTGATCGGGGTGGATCATGAAGATCCCTTTCAGGAGGTGGGCCAGTTCGCCGACCGAGCATTCGTTGTCGGGATTGCCGATGTTGATGATCTCGTTCTTGCAGACATCGTTGCGATTCATGAGAATGCCGAGGAGGGCGGCAATACCGTCATCGACGTAGGTGAAGCAGCGTTTCTGGCTGCCCCCGTCGACGAGCGAGATCGGTCGCTTCATGAGCAGGTCGGCAATGAACTGCGTGACCACCCGGGAGCTCCCTTCTTTCGCGGTATTGAGGGAATCCAGGCGAGGCCCGACCCAGTTAAAGGGGCGGAACAGCGTGAATTCCAAATGCCCCCGTGTGCCATAGGCGTATATGACGCGATCCAAAAGCTGCTTGCAGCAGGAGTAGATCCACCGCTCCTTCTGGATCGGTCCAACCACCAGAGGGCTCTCGTCCTCTTTGAATTCGGGATCGGGGCAGGCGCCGTACACTTCCGAGGTGGAAGGGAAAACCACCCGCTTGTGGTACTTCACGCACTGTTTAACGACGTTGAGGTTCATCTCAAAATCGAGGTTATAGACGCTGATCGGGTCCTCGACATAGAGCTTCGGTGTGGCGATTGCCACCAGGGGCAGAACGCAATCGCATTTCTTGACATGATACTCGATCCACTCCCGGTTGATGGCAATGTCCCCCTCGATGAAGTGGAAACGCGGGTTTTGGAGAGACTTCCCCAGCCTATCGTCCGAAAGGTCCATACCGTAGACGCTCCAGTCCGTCTCATCGAGGATCCGCTTGGTCAAGTGATGACCGATGAAGCCGTTCACCCCCAGGATCAATACCTTCATGATAAAACCAGTCCTTCCCTGCTGTTGAAGTAGCGGATGAGGCCCTCGCCGGTCATCCTGCCGTTGATGGTCTCTACATCCGCAAGGTGCAATCTCCCCTGCCCTGTCCGAACCACTACGTGATTGCCTTCGATCTCGACCCGTCCCGGCGGGAGTACAGGGAGGCGGGCGCTTTCCTCCTCCGGGGTAGCCCGCCAGAGGATCAGTTTCGTTCCGTCGGGAAGCAGGCAAAACGCGCCGGGATAGGGCTCCGTGACGGCGCGGATCATGTTGTAGATCCTTTCAGCAGGCCACCGCCAATCGATGCGCCCGTCTTCCGGTCTGCGGCCGCCGAAATAGCTTCCCTTTCCTATATCCTGAGGGAGGCGCGGCGCCGTTCCCGACTTCAACTGGGGCAGGAGCTCATCGAGGAGTTCGCCCGCCGCATCACAGAGCTTCTTGTACAGGATAACCGCGGTATCCGTCCTTTCGATGGGAACGGCCTTCTGGCCGACGATGTCGCCCGCGTCGGCCTTGGTGACCATGTGATGAAACGTGACGCCGGTCTGTTTTTCCCCCCGCACGAGCACCCAGTTGACGGGACAGCGCCCCCGGTAGGCGGGAAGCAGCGATCCGTGGAGATTGTAGGCGCCGCGCTGCGGTACGGCGAGGATCTCATCCTTCAGCATGCGGCGGTAGTAGAAGGAGAAGATCACATCGGGCCGTAAAGCGACGATCCTTTCGATCCATTCCGGCTGGTTAACGTTGAGCGGGCAGTAGACAGGGATCGCCTGTTGGATTGCCCACTCCTTCACCGAACCGAACCAGCAGTTTTCGTCCGGATCGTCCTCATGGGAGAAAATGGATGCGATCTCGATCCCGGCCCGCGTGAGTGCCCGGAGCCCCGCAAGCCCCATGTCGTGGTAGGCAAAAACAACGCTTCTCATCTTCCCGTCCCAGTAATCATTGCTTTTTACCAGCTTCGTCGCCTTCCGCGGCGTCTCCACCGAAGACATGCTCGATCACGTATTCAGGCCGTTTCCGGACTTCACGGTAGATCCTCCCGATGTACTCGCCGATAAGGCCGAGGGCAAAAAACTGCAATCCCACAAAGGCAAAGAGGACCGCAAAGAGGGTAAAAACCCCCTGTGCCGCCCATTGCTCACCGTAGACGAAGCGGGCCACGACAAGGACGATGCCGAAGCAGACCCCGAGGGTCGCCATCGCAACCCCCCCGTACATGATCAGTTTGATGGGAAGATCGGAAAACGAGGCCACGAGATCGAACTGGAGATTGATCAGTTTCCGCAGAGGGTAATTCGATTTGCCGCCGTGTCGCTCCTCATGGCCGACCTCGATCTCGGTCACCCGCTTTCCGAAATAGGTGGCCAGCGCCGGGATGAACGTGGCATGCTCGTGGCAGGCGCTCATCCTCTCCACGACCGTACGACGGTACGCTCGCAGCATGCAGCCCCAGTCGGTCATCCGGACGCCGGTGATCTTCCTAGCCACAATGTTGACGATTTTGGAGGGTATGATCCGAAAGAACGAGTCTTTTCGGCCCCTCCGGATAGAGCCCACCACGTCAAAACCACCCTCTTCCATCGTCGCGATCAGCCGCGGGATCTCTTCGGGCGGGTTTTGAAGATCCGCGTCGAGGGTGACCACGATATCGCCGCGGACGATCGAGAAGCCGGCCAGGATCGCCGCATGCTGACCGTAATTCCTCGTCAGCTCCACGACCCTGACGTCAGGCGATTGCGCAAAACCCTGGAGTATCTCCAGTGACTGATCCCGGCTGCCGTCATCCACGAGGACGACCTCATAGGGTCTTTCCATAGCCGTCATGACCGGCCGTATCCGCTCCATGAGTTTTTCCAGGTTCCTCTCTTCATTGTACACCGGGATTACCAGGGAAATCATCGCACGAGAATGTACAGAACTTTTTTTCATCGCCCGCCCCCTGGGCTCTTGGCAACGATTTCACGCACAGCAGCGCACACATAGGCAACATCGTCATCGGTCATCTCCGGGAAGAGGGGCAGCGAGATGATCTTCCCGGCGGCGCGCTCCGTCTGCGGCAGCGACTGAACCCCGAAACGGCTCCGAACGTACCGCAAAAGATGGCAGGGCGGGAAATGGAGGCCATACCCGATGTTGTACTCCGAGAGCTTTTCCATGAAGAGCGATCGTTCCATCGCACCGATCTTCACCACGAATAGGTGGCGGGCGTGCGTGTGGGGATAGGGCGGATCTCCGGGAAGCTCAAGGCCCTTCGTCCCGTCGAGTCCCTCACGATAGCGCATCACCAGATCCGACCTGCGCCGGTTGAATTCATCCAGTCGCCCGAGTTGCGCTATCCCCAGGGCGGCCTGGATATCCGTCAGGTTGTACTTGTATCCCGGCTCCTCGATGTCGTACTCGGGGTTTCCCCCTTTCCCATAGCGTTTCCAGGCGTCACGTTCGATGCCGTGAAACCGGAGTACCCGCAGTTTCCTCTCGAGAGCATCGTCGTTGTGGGTGATCATCCCGCCCTCGCCGGTCGTGATGTTCTTTATTGGATGGAAGGAAAAGATCGCAATCCCCCCGAATCACCCGGCGTGCGTTCCCCGATAGCGAGTCCCGACGGCATGGGCCGCGTCTTCGA
>VFSW01004073.1_pt1 | contig 21810 bp, 20 predicted proteins | sample 5358111 | NCBI WGS metagenome assembly VFSW01 (sample SAMN11554181, study PRJNA540505) | mine drainage metagenome | isolation source: sediment from site ElyBrook_90M | place: USA: Ely Copper Mine, Vershire, VT | collected 2017 | reverse complement strand
GCACCAGATCCCCTGGCACCGGATCCGCCGGCACCGGATCGAGGCCGGTTGGGGCCAGGTAGTCGAACGGCCCGGCTAAGGGATAGGGCAGCAGCACTTTCACCCGTCGCATCACACTGTCCCGGGCGTCGATTTGCCGTCTGCCATCCTGTAGCATCCACCTCATGCCCATCCGGATCCAGACATGACCGCCCCGGCCCGCCGTCCCGACGCCCCGACCGAGGAAGCGGTGGCCGCGTTCCTGCGCGCCCGTCCGGGCTTCCTGGCCGACCGGCCGGAGCTGTATCGCATGCTGTTGCCGCCGGCGCGCGTGCATGGCGAGCGGTTGGCCGACCACATGGCGGCGATGCTGCGCGCCGAGCGCGTCCATGCGGCGGCGATGGCCGCGCGGGCGGATGGCGTGCTGGCGGCCGGGCGTGCCGCGGCCAGCCTGGCGCTGCGCGTGCAGGAAGCGGTGCTGGCGCTGATCGCCGCCGCCGATCCGGCCGAATGCATCGCCGCCGAACTGCCCGGGCTGCTGGGCATCGATGCCGCGGTGCTGTGCCTGGAGCGGGACCGCCCCCATGCCCGTCGCCTGCCGGCCGGGCGGATCGCCGCGCTGCTGGGCGGGCGCGACGTGGTGTTCCGCAGCCGGCCGGGGGATGCCGGCCTGCTGCATGCCGAAGCGGCGCCGCTGGCGCGCCACGACGCGCTGGTGCGGGTTCGGCTGGCCGATGCGCCGGCCCTGCTGGCGCTGGCCTGCCGCGATGCCGCCGGGCTGGATCCCGCCCAGGGCTGCGGCGCGCTGGGCTTTCTGGGCCGCGCCGCCGCCGCCGCCCTGGCAGCGGTCGCGGCGGAAGCGGGCACGCGCGCGACATGAGCGGCACGGCTAGCGGACAGACGGCGCAGGCGACGCGGAGGGGGCGGGGAGCCGGCCGGAGGATCAGCGCTTCGGACGAGGTCCCGCCTCGCGGGCAAGCGCCGATCGGACCTGCCGCGGCCGCAGCGGCCGGCCCGGAATGCGGCCTGCCCGAGCCGGGGCCGCGCAACGTCGCAGCCCGTGCCCCTTCCGCCGGGCAGCCGGGAGGGCGAGGGCCCGCAGCTCCGCATCCGGCCGGCCCGGAATGCGGCCTGCCCGAGCCGGGGCCGCGCGACGTCGCAGCCCATGCCCCTTCCGCCGGGCAGCCAGGGGGCCGAGGGCCCGCAGCTCCGCATCCGGCCGGCCAGGACCCTGGCCTGCGCGCCGGGACCCCAACGGAGCGGGACCTGCCGGAGCGGAGGATCGCGGCACCAGACACGCCGCAGGCGGGCGCCGAGGCGGCCCGGCGGGCCTTTCTGGATTGGCTGGCGCTTGAACGCCGCGCCGCCCCGCTGACGGTCGCCGCCTATGGCGCCGATCTCGCGGGCTTCCTGGGCTTCCTGACGCGCCATCTCGGCGCCGAGCCCGATCTCGCCGCCTTGGGCCGCGTGGCCCCCGCCGATCTGCGCGCCTGGCTCGCCTTCCAGGCCGGGCAGGGCATCGGCAATGCCAGCCGTGCCCGCCATCTTTCGGCGTTGCGAGGGTTCTACCGCTTCCTGCTGCGCCGCCATGGACTGACCAACCCGGCGCTGGCCCTGATCGCCACCCCCCGCGCCCGCAAGCCGATCCCGAGGGCGCTCAGCCCCGACCAGGCGCTGACCGTCGCGCGCGAGATCGGCGAGATGTCCGACCAGGAAGCCCTCAGTGCTCGCGACGTCGCCTTGTTCACCCTGCTCTATGGCTGCGGGCTGCGCATCGCCGAGGCTTTGGCGCTGGATGTGCGCGACGCGCCGCTGCCGGGGGCGCAGGTACCGCTGCGCGTGCGCGGCAAGGGCGCGAAGCAGCGCATCGTGCCGGTGCTGCCGGCGGTGCGAGAAGCGGTCGGCGCCTGGCTCGCCCGCCATCCGGATCCTGCGCCGGCCGCGCCGCTGTTCCTGGGCGCTCGCGGCAAGCGGCTGAACCCGGCGGTCGCGCAGCGCGTGCTGCGGGAGTTCCGCCGGCTGAACGGTCTGCCCGAACACGCCACGCCGCATGCGCTGCGCCATTCCTTCGCCACCCATCTGCTGGGTGCGGGGGCCGATCTGCGGGCGATCCAGGACCTGCTGGGCCATGCCAGCCTGTCCACCACGCAGCGCTATACCGCGGTGGACGAGGCCCGGCTGATCGAAGTCTGGCAGCGCGCCCATCCGCGCGCCGGCGGAGCCTGACAGAGGCGTTTCGGAAGGTCCGACGGCGCGGCCTCCCCCGGCACGCTGGGGAGCCCGGCGCCCCGGTCCCGCATCGGTGCACCATCGCAGGGTGCTTCCTTTGCCCCCCGGGGCCGTCCCCCGGGCCGCATTCCCCGGGCCGCATTCCCCGGGCCGCATTCCCAGGGCCGCATTCCCCGGGCCGCAGTCCCAGGGCCGCATTCCCTGGGCGGCAGGAGTGTGCTTGCGGCCCCGTCTGCGCTTGCCGGGCCAGACCGAAGACGCGCCTGGCAGCGGGGCGGTGCGACCGGGCGATCATCGCTTCGTTGCCACTGCCGGGGATCGGCCGATACACTGCTCCTTCAGTATCGGAAGTGCGGCTTGGCTGTTGCGGATGCGGACACGTGTGGTGAGCGAGGGACGACAATGGCGAACCCGGAAATCGAGGTCATCCGCGCCCAGCTCGCCGCAACCCCGCGGCCGGCCGGTCTCGCCGAGCGTCGCGCCCGCCTCGATGGTCTCAGCGCCCATTTCACCGTGCCGTCGGATGTTCGGGTCAGCAAGGTCGATGCCGGCGGCGTGGCCGCGGAATGGACCCTGGCGGCCGGGTCCGATCCGTCCCGGGTGGTGCTGTTCCTGCACGGCGGTGGCTATGTCGCGGGTTCGCTGGACAGCCATCGCCACATGGTCGCGCAGCTGGGGCGCGAAGCGCGGGCGCGCACCCTGGCGCTCGGCTACCGGCTGGCCCCCGAGCATCCGTTTCCCGCGGCGCTGGAGGATGCGCTGGCCGGCTATCGTTTCCTGCTCGCCCAGGGCGTGGCGCCGCAGCGCATCGCCCTGTGCGGCGAGAGCGCCGGCGGTGGCCTCGCGCTGGCGGCGATGGTGGCCCTGCGGGCGGCCGGCGATGCGCTTCCGGCCTGCGCCTGGCTGAGCTCGCCCTGGACCGACCTGCAGCAGTCCGGCGCCAGCATGCAGAGCCAGGCGGCGATCGATCCGCTGATCAGCAAGCCCTATCTCGACGGGCTCGCCGCCGATTATCTCAACGGTGCCGACGCGGCGGACCCGCTGGTCTCGCCGATCCATGCCGATCTGCACGGGCTGCCGCCCTGCCTGATCCATGTGGGATCGGCCGAGACGCTGCTCGATGATTCCGTGCGCCTCGCCGGCGTCGCCGGTGCCGCCGGGGTGCGCGTCACGCTCGAGATCTGGCCGGAGATGATCCATGCCTTCACGCTGTTCTACCCGCAGCTCGCCATGGGCGCGCAGGCGCTGGCACAGGTCGGGACCTTCGTGCGCGCCCTGACCTCGTGAGGCAAGGCGGCGCGATCAGGCCGGGAGCGCTGCGAAATCCGGCCGGGCTGCACAGATCGGCAGTGCTGCCGGCTGTGGCGTTGCTTCTCGCCGCGGCCGGGCCGTCGCCTGCCGATGCGGTCGCCGACGCGCTGCGGGGCTGGATGGCCGATTTCAACGACCGCCGGGCGGACCGGGTCTGCGACCTGTTCGCGCCCGATCTGGTCTCGGACTATCAGGGCATCCCCGAGCAGGGCTTCGCGACCCTGTGTGCCGGGCTGCGCCAGTCCCTGGCCGATCCGCAGCGGAGCATCCACTACGCGCTCGACCTGAAAGAGGTGCAGGTGGAGGGAGACATGGCGATCGCCCGCGTGGTGTGGACCTACAGCGTTACGTCGGACGGGCCGGTGAAGACCGTGACCGGCCAGGATATCGGCCTGGACGTATTCCGGCGGCAGGCGGATGGCAGCTGGAAGATCGTGCGGTTCCTGGCGTATCCGGCGCTGCCATAGGGCCGGAGGGCGCCCCCCTCCGGCCTTGCGCGAGCACTCCGCGACCAGGGAGCCGCTCCCTGGCTGGTCGGGATGGGCCGGCAAGCCCGTGGGGCCGTGACGGCGAAGGGCTCGCTCGTGTTCAGTGCACCACCGGCCGCAATTCCCCGCTGGCATAGCGCGCCGCCATCCGGTCGAGCGGCACCGGCCTGATCCGGCTCGCCTGGCCGGCGCTGCCGAACGCCTCGAACCGCGCGCGGCAGACCTCGCGCGTGGCCTTGGTGGCTTCGGCCAGGAATTTCCGCGGATCGAATTCCTCGGGCTTGCTGCCCATCAGCCGGCGCATCGCCCCGGTCATCGCGAGGCGGATATCGGTATCGATGTTCACCTTGCGCACGCCGTGGCGGATGCCCTGCTGGATCTCCTCGACCGGCACGCCGTAGGTCTCCTTGATCTTGCCGCCATATTCGCGGATCACGTCCAGCCATTCCTGCGGCACCGAGGAGGAGCCGTGCATCACCAGGTGGGTATTCGGGATGCGCGCGTGGATCTGCTTGATGCGGTCGATCGCCAGGATGTCGCCGGTCGGCTTGCGGGAGAATTTATAGGCGCCGTGGCTGGTGCCGATGGCGATGGCCAGGGCATCCACTCCGGTGCGGCGGACGAAATCGGCCGCCTGCTCGGGGTCGGTCAGCAGCTGGTCGTGGGTCAGCTTGCCCTCGGCGCCGGAGCCATCTTCTTCGCCGGCCTCGCCGGATTCGAGCGACCCGAGGCAGCCGAGCTCGCCCTCCACCGACACGCCGATGGCGTGGGCGAGCTCCGCGACCCGGGCGGTGACGGTCACGTTGTAGTCGTAGCTGGCGGGGGTTTTCATGTCCTCCTCCAGCGAGCCGTCCATCATCACGCTGGTGAAGCCCGAGCGGATCGAGCGCAGGCAGACCGCGGGGCTGGCGCCGTGGTCCTGGTGCATCACGATCGGGATGTCCGGCCAGGTCTCGACCGCGGCTTCCACCAGATGGCGCAGGAACGCCTCGCCGGCATATTTGCGGGCCCCCGCCGAACCTTGCAGGATCACCGGACTGTCGCAGTCCTCGGCCGCCTGCATGATGGCGTGGATCTGTTCCATGTTGTTGACGTTGAACGCCGGCAGGCCGTAGCCGTGCTCGGCGGCGTGATCGAGAAGCTGGCGCATCGAAACCAGGGGCATGACGGTCCTCGTGACAGGAAAGTTTCAGGCCGGGGGCTCTGCCCCGAGCATCGCCCGGGAGCCCGCCGGCCACGTCCGCGCTTCCCGCGGGAGTGAGCGCCCGGCGCGGGCAAGGTTGGAGCCAGGCATGGCATCGGTCCGGAGCGAGCGGGGAATCAGAAGGCGCGTTTCTTGCGGTCCATCAGCTGCCAGATCATCGGCGTGAAGATCAGCTGCATCGCCAGGCCCATCTTGCCGCCGGGGCAGCAGATCGTGTTGGGCCGTGACATGAAGCTGTCCTTCAGCATCGACAGCAGATAGGGGAAATCGATCCCCTTCGGATTGGCGAAGCGGATCACCAGCATGCTCTCATCGGCGCTCGGGATGTCGCGCGCGGTGAACGGGTTCGAGGTATCGACGGTGGGCACGCGCTGGAAGTTCACATGCGTCTTGGAGAATTGCGGGCAGATATAGTTCACATAGTCGGGCATGCGCCGCAGGATCGTATCGACGATGGCCTCGTGGGAATGACCGCGCGCGCTCTTGTCGCGATGCAGCTTCTGGATCCACTCCAGGTTGATGATCGGCACGACGCCGACCAGCAGGTCCACGTGCCGGGAGACGTCGACCGTGTCGGTCTGCACCGCGCCGTGCAGGCCTTCGTAGAACAGCAGATCGGTGCCCGGCGCCACATCCTCCCACGGCGTGAAGGTGCCGGGCGGCTGGTTGTAGGGTGCCGCCTCCTGCGCATCGTGCAGATATTTGCGGGTGCGCCCGACGCCGGTCTCGGCATAGGCGCGGAACAGCGCGTCCAGCTCCTCGAACAGATTGGCCTCGGGGCCGAAATGGCTGAAATGCCCGTGGCCCTCGCGCTGCTTCTCGGCCATCAGCTTGCGCATCTCGGCGCGGTCGAAGCGATGGAAGGAATCCCCCTCCACCGTCGCGGCCTTCAGCCCCTCGCGGCGGAAGATCTGCTGGAAGGTGGTCATCACGGTGGTGGTGCCGGCACCGGAGGAACCGGTGATGGCGATGATCGGGTGCTTGGCGGACATGTGCGGTCGATCCGGCTCAGGTGACGCGAAACAGCGAACGGGTGTTGAACAGCGGGCTGTCGAAGACGAGGCTTTCGCCGCGGTCATAGGCCTCGTGATAGCGGACCAGCCGCTCGACCTCCTCGGAGGAGCCCAGTACCACGGGCACCCGCTGGTGGATCGTGGTGGGCATCACCTCCAGCATCCGCTGGCGTGCGGTCGAGGCGGCACCGCCGGCCTGTTCGACCAGCATCGCCATCGGGTTCGCTTCGTACAGCAGCCGCAGCCGGCCGGGCTTGGAGGTATCGCGCGTGTCGCGCGGATACATGAACAGCCCGCCGCGGATCATGATACGATGCACCTCGGCGACCATCGAGGCGATCCAGCGCATGTTGAAATCCGCGCCCCGCGGTCCGGTCTTGCCGGCGATGCATTCCTCGACATAGCGCCGCACCGGCGGTTCCCAGAACCGCTCGTTGGAGGCGTTGATGGCGAATTCCCGGGTCTGTGGGGGAATGCGCATGTCGGGATGGGTGAGCATGTAGGCGCCGATCTCGCGGTCCAGCGTGAAGCCGTGCACGCCATTGCCGAGCGTGATCACCAGCATCGAGACGGGGCCGTAGAGCGCGTAGCCGGCGGCGACCTGCGCCGTGCCCGGTTGAAGGAAATCCCCGGCCGTGGGATCCGCGACGCCGGGGGGGGCGAGCAGGACCGAAAAGATCGTGCCCACGGTCATGTTCACATCGATGTTGGACGAGCCGTCCAGCGGGTCGAACACCAGCAGGTAGCGCCCGCGCGGCTGGCCTTGGGGCAGGCGGTAGGGTTCCTCCATCTCCTCGGAGACCATGCCGCAGAGCTGACCGCCATATTCGCAGGTGCGCAGCATGATCTCGTTGGAGATGACATCGAGCGGCTTCTGCGTCTCGCCATGCACGTTGGTGGCGGTGGCGGCAATGGCCTCGTTCATGGCGCCGCGGGCGACGGCGACGGCGATGAACTTGCAGGCGGTCTGGACATCGTTCAGCAGCGCGGCGAGCTCCGCCCCACCGGCCCCGGTGCGGCGGCTGTCCTCGATGATGAACTTGCTGAACGTGGTTCGCCGGTGCGGCATGGTCCCCTCCCAGGAGACGGTTTTCTGGCAGGCACGCGAGGCTGGCTATTCGAGGAATACGCGGCTCGCCCTGATGTCCGCGGCCCCGATCGTCTCCAGCGCGGCGCGGTCGAGCTTGCGGCCGCGATCGGCGAACAGCCGGTTGGCCTGGCGCAGCCGGGCGCGGTCGAGCGCATTGCGGATCGATCGGGCGTTGGAGAAGCGCGGCTGGGCCATGCGCCTGGTGATGTAGTCGCGCATCACCGGGGCCGCCTCCTCGTCGAGCCGGTAGTTCATCTTCGCCAGCATCAGCTCGGCGATGCGCAGCAGTTCATCGGCCGAATAGTCCGGGAAGTCGATATGATGGGCGATGCGTGAGGCCATGCCGGGATTGCTGCGGAAGAACGTGTCCATCCGGTCCTTGTAGCCGGCCAGCACCACCACCAGGTCGTCGCGCCGCTCCTCCATCACCTGCAGCAGGATCTCGATCGCTTCCTGGCCGTAGTCGCGTTCGTTCTCTGGGCGGTACAGGTAGTAGGCCTCGTCGATGAACAGCACGCCGCCCATCGCCTTCTTCAGGATCTCCTTGGTCTTGGGCGCGGTGTGGCCGATATACTGGCCCACCAGGTCGTCTCTTGTCACGCTCACCACGTGGTTGCGGCGGATATAGCCCAGCTGATGCAGCATCTCGGCGATGCGCTGGCCGACCGTGGTCTTGCCGGTGCCGGGATTGCCGGTGAAGCACATATGCAGCGAGGGCGGCTCGGCCTGCAGGCCGAGGCCGCGGCGCGCGGTCTCGACGATCAGCAGGGCGGCGATCTCGCGGATCCGGGTCTTGACCGGCACCAGCCCCACCAGCTCGCGATCCAGTGCCTCGATCGTCTCGCCGATATTGGCCTGGCGGTAGAGCTGATCGAGATCGATCTCGCCGTCGGTCACCTCCGCCAGGATGCTCATGCCGCCCTCCGCGACCCGCCGGCGCCGGCCAGTTCTTGGCGCAGCGCATTGATCACCCCGCGATAGCCGCCATCGGGATCGCGCGCGCCGAAGATCGCCGATCCCGCCACGAAGGTGTCGACGCCCGCTTCGGCCACGGCGCGGATATTGTCCACCTTCACCCCGCCATCGATCTCGAGCCAGATCGGCGCCCCGCCGGCGGCGGTGTGGGCGTCGATCCGCCGGCGAATCGCCTGCGCCTTGCGCAGCGCTTCGGGAATGAAGGCCTGGCCGCCGAAGCCGGGATTGACCGACATCACCAGGATCAGATCCAGCCGGTCCATCACGTGGTCCAGCACTGCGAGCGGCGTCGCCGGATTGAGCACCAGCCCGGCGCGGCAGCCCTGCTCGCGGATCAGCGCCAGAGTGCGGTCGACATGCTCGGAGGCCTCCGGATGGAAGCTGATGATGTCGGCCCCGGCGCGGGCGAACATCGGCACCAGCGCATCCACCGGCCGGACCATCAGATGCACATCGATCGGTGCCTTGGTACAGGGCCGGATCGCCTGGCAGACCAGCGGGCCGATGGTCAGGTTCGGCACGTAGTGATTGTCCATCACATCGAAATGGACCACATCGGCGCCGGCCTCGATCACAAGCGCGACCTCCTCGCCCAGGCGGGCGAAATCGGCCGAGAGGATCGAGGGCGCGATCCGGAATTCGCTCATGATCCCTGCCTATCCCGGCTGGTAGCGTTCGCCCGACGGGCGGGAGGTCGCGTAGCTGCGCAGCGTGTAGTGCACGACCCGGCCGGGGCCCTCGCTGCGCACCAGCTCGAAGCCGGGTTCTTCGGCCGGGCGGTTGACGATGAAGGACATGCGGATCGACTCCCAGCCTTTCTTGCTGTCGAAGGCGATCACGCGGATATAGGCGCCGGCGTGTTCCTTGCGGCAGGCCGAGACCTCCATCATCACGCCGGCCGGGTCGCGCAGGTCGAACATCGGGTTGCCCCACATCGACCAGTAGGTGTTGCGCGGGTGCGGATCGTCGGTGTACTCGACCGACAGCGCCCAGCCGTTCTGCAGGGCGTATTCGATCTGCTTGCCGATCTCGGCGTCGGTCAGTTCGGGCAGGAAGGAGAACTGCCCCTGGGTGATCTTCATGGCGCGGTGCTCCGGGGTCAGGCGGGTGTCGGGGTGGGGACGAAGTCGACCGAGTCGGTCGAGGCGTAATCGAAGGTGACGTCCTTCCAGGTGTCGAGCGCCGCGCGCAGCGGCTGGCACCAGCGGGCGGCCTCCGACAGGATCTGCGGCCCCTCGTTCCAGATGTCGCGGCCCTCGTTGCGCGCCTTGACCATCACCTCGAGCGCCACCCGGTTGGCAATCGCCCCGGCCTGGATGCCCATCGGGTGGCCGATCGTGCCGCCGCCGAACTGCAGCACCACGTCCTCGCCCAGATAGTGCAGCAGCTGGTGCATCTGCCCGGCATGGATGCCGCCCGAGGCCACCGGCATCATCTTCTTCAGGCTCGCCCAGGGCTGGTCGAAGAAGATGCCGTGCTGCAGGTTCTTGGGCACGTGGTTCTCGCGGCAGGTGTCATAGACGCCGCGGATCACGTTGGGATCGCCCTCCAGCTTGCCCACCACGGTGCCGGCATGAATGTGATCGACCCCGGCCATGCGCATCCACTTGGCGATCACCCGGAACGACACGCCGTGGTTCTTCTGGCGGGTATAGGTGGAATGCCCGGCGCGGTGCAGATGCAGGATCATGTCGTTGCGCCGCGCCCATTTGGCCATGGACTGGATCGCGGTGTAGCCGATCACCAGGTCGATCATCACGATGACGCTGCCGAGCGATCTCGCGAACTCGGCGCGCTCGTACATGTCCTCCATGGTGGCGGCGGTGACGTTGAGATAGGTGCCCTTGATCTCGCCGGTCTCGGCCATCGCCTTGTTCACCGCCTCCATGCAATAGAGGTAGCGGTCGCGCCAGTGCATGAACGGCTGGGAGTTGATGTTCTCGTCGTCCTTGGTGAAGTCGAGCCCGCCTTTCAGTGCCTCGTACACCACCCGGCCGTAATTGCGCCCCGACAGGCCGAGCTTGGGCTTCATGGTGGCGCCCAGCAGCGGCCGGCCGAAGCAGTTCATCCGCTCCCGCTCGGCCACGATCCCGGTGGCCGGACCCTGGAAGGTCTTGAGATAATGGGCGGGGATGCGCATGTCTTCCAGGCGCATCGCCTTCAGCGGCTTGAAGCCGAACACGTTGCCGATGATCGAGGCGGTGAGGTTCGCGATCGAGCCTTCCTCGAACAGGTCGAGGTCATAGGCGATATAGGCGAACCACTGGCCGGGAATGCCCGGCACCGGCTCGATCTTGTAGGCCTTGGCGCGGTAATATTCGCTGTCGGTCAGCCGGTCGGTCCAGACCACCGTCCAGGTCGCCGTCGAGCTTTCTCCGGCCACCGCGGCGGCGGCTTCCTCGGGGTCGACGCCGTCCTGCGGGCTGATGCGGAACACCGCCAGCACGTCGGTGTCCTTGGGCTCGTAGTCAGGCTCCCAATAACCCATCTGACGGTATTTCAGAACGCCGGATTTGTAGCGTTCCTTCATATCGACGATCTTGGCGTCCAGCGGCTTGTTCATGGTGCGTTGCCTTGCTGCCCGTGGGATGGCCTTGGAGTGCTCTTGGCCGAAATCGGAACTCCCGTGGCCGGCACCTTAGCCAGTGGACATCTCAAGGAAAAACAAATTATCTTATCCATGACATCAAGGGATTCCTTGATATACCGCCATGCGCAACGTCACCATCCGCCAGCTGCAGATCTTCGCCGCCGCCGCCGCAAGCGGGTCCTTCGCCCGTGTCGCCGAGCGGCTGCACGTCACCCCGGCGGCGGTGTCGTTTCAGATCAAGCAGTTGGAGACCATGAGCGGCTTCGCCCTGTTCGAGCGGGTCGGCAAGAAGGCGGTGCTGACCGATCCCGGCGCCGCCCTGCTCGGCTACGCCCGCATCGTGCTGCAGGCGCTGGAGGATGCAGACCGCTCGCTGCTCGCGCTCAAGGGTCTCGCCGGCGGGCGGATGACGATCGGGGTGACCTCCACCGCCAAGTATATCGTCCCGCACATGCTGGCGCGGTTCCAGGCGCAGTATCCGGGGATCAGCATCCATCTGCGCGATGGCAACCGCGAGGAGATCTTCCATGCGATCGGCCGTGGCGAGGTCGATCTCGCGGTGATGGGCCGTCCGCCGGAGAACCCCGCCCTCGCTGCCGCTGCCTTCGCCACCCACCCCTCGGTGATCGTCGCCGCCCCCGCTCACCCGCTGGCAGGCTACGACCGGCTGCCGCCCGGGATCCTGGCCGGGGAGCCGTTCATCACCCGCGAGGAAGGGTCGGGCACGCGCAGGCTGATGGAGGGGTTCTTCGCCGCCGCCGGGCTGGTGCCGCGCATCGCCATGACATCGAGCAGCAACGAGACCATCAAGCAGGCGGTGATGGCCGGCATGGGGCTCGCGCTGCTGTCACGCCATACGGTGGGGCTGGAACTCGGGATCGGTCTGCTGCGGGAACTGCCGGTGGAGGGCTTTCCGCTGATGCGCGCCTGGTTCGTGGTGCACCGGCGCGGCATGGCGCTGCTGCCGATCCATGAGCGCCTGCGCGGCTTCCTGCTGGCGCATGGCCAGGGCATCATCGATGCGCTGGAGGGGGCATACGGTGCGCTGACCTCCCGCTGAACCGCTCAGGCGGCCAGCTTCAGCTTCAGACCCTCGATGAACGCTGCGACTGAACGTTCGGTCTTCTCGTCGAGTCGGAACTGCACACGCAGGCTGCCTTCGGACCATTCCACAACCCGTGCCATCAGCCGTTCAGCCGTGATCCCGTCAATACTCACTTCCGCACCCGCCGTGGCGCGCGGCGCCGGCTGCAGCAGCGCGCCACCGCAGGAGATGTCGCGCAGCCGCGCCGGGGCGGGCGCCGCGCCGCCCACCGCCACCTCCACTTGCCGTTCGATCGTATGGCGCAGGAAGCGCCGCCGGTCCCCGGCCCGCGCCATCGCGTCAAGGAAATGGTCGACATCGTCCTTGAGCTGGCGCGCCTGCCCGGACAGATCGGTGGCCGAGGCCAGAAGCGTCGCGGAGGCGGTGCCGGCCGACGCCGCATCGGCACGGACCACGGCGATCCCCCGCGCGACACCACCGGTCGACTGCGCCGCCTCATGGACGTTGCGGCTGATCTCCTGGGTCGCCGTACCCTGCTCGGTCACGGCCGCGGCGATCGCGCCGGAGCTCGCAATGATCTCCTGCACCAGATCGGTCATGCGCCGGATGATCGCCGCCGCGTCGCCGGCCGATTTCCGCACCGCATCGATCCGCGACGAGATGTCCCCGGTCGCCCGCGCCGTCTGGGTGGCGAGCGCCTTCACTTCCTGGGCAACCACGGCGAAGCCCTTGCCGGCATCTCCGGCCCGTGCTGCCTCGATCGTGGCGTTCAGAGCCAGCAGATTGGTCTGGCCGGCGATCGTGTTGATCAGATCGACCACCTCGGTGGTGCCCACGACCACGCGGGTGAGTTCATCCACCAGGGTACGGGCTTCGTCGGCGCGATCGACGAGGTTCAGTGTGGCCGCGGTCGAGCGTTCGACTTGACCGGCGATTTCGCGGCTCGAAGCGGCGAGCTCTTCGGTGGCGGCGGCGACGATCTGGGCGGTCTCGGTCGCGACAGTGGCACCGTGCTCCGCCTCCGCGGATCGCAGACTGGTGCTGTCCGCCCGTTCGGACAGCGCGATCGCCGTGCCGCGCAGCTCCCTGGCAGCGGTCGCGACAGCATCGAGCTGCCCGCTCACGGACAGGTTGAAGTCGCGCGTCAACGTCTCCAGCGCCAGCTGGCGCCGGCGGCGGTCCTCGGTATCCTTGGCCTGGTTCGCCTCGAGCGCGCGGTTGCGCAGCAATGCCTCCTTGAAGATGCCCAGGGCACGGGCGAGATCGCCCACCTCATCGCCCGAGGAGCGGGCCGGCACTTCGGTCTCGAGCGCGCCGCGGGCCAGTGCGTCGGTCACGTGGGTGAGCTGCGCCAGCGGGTTGATCACCTGGCGCCGGGCGATCCAGAGCACGGCGAAGGCCGCGAGCGCGAACAGCACACCGGTGATCGCGAAGCTGCGCAGCTGGGCCGCGTGCAACGCCGCCACGCGCGCGGCGAGCAGCCTTGCGAGTTCGTCCGTGGCCCGTTCGGCGAAGCGCGAAGAGGCCACGATCAGGCCGTGCACGTCCTGCGGGGCGCCCGAGGGCTTGCGCAGCGCCTCGGCAAAGGCGGAGGCGGCCGCATGCACCCCTGCCCAGTCGGTATCGAGAGCGGCGCGCAGTCGGCCATCCGCGTTGTCCTGCTCGGCCTCCGTCATCGAGGCCGCCGCGCCATCGAGCACATGCGACAGGCTGCCAAGGGCGAACAGGAACTGGGCCCGCGCCTCGGCGTCGGCTGTCGCCCCACGCGCCTGGCCGGGCAGGTCGGCAAGACGGTCCAGCAGCTCCGGCAGATGGTTCAGCACGACGTCGGTCAGGTAATAGGTCTCGAGGACGTTATCGAGGATCAGGTTGGACCGGTCGCCGATCAGGCTGATCAGATCCCGCAGTTTGGATCGCGCATCCGTGAGATCGGTGTTCGCCTTCGGGTCCCCCAGCGCCTGCATGGCGGCTGCGGAAGCCGCCCCGGTGCCGAGCGCGCCATCGAATTCGCCAGCCAGCGTCTCCAGCCCGTGCGCCGCCTGGCCCGGTGCAGCGGTCTGATCGAGTGCAGCGGTTGCGAGGGCGGCCTCGATCGCCACCAGGCCGCGGAGATAGTGGGCGCCCTTGAGCTCCTTGCTGGCGAAATCGATCGCCACATGCTGCTCCGCAGCCAGCTGCCAGAGCAGGAAACCGATCGGGACGATGAAGGCCAGCGCCGCGAGGCCGAGCTTGTGGGCGATCCGGAGCGATCGGTGCATGGGGCGCGTCTCTAACGTGCGGGAAGTGGTAGAACCCACTCAAGAGAGCCGATGCAGGTTTCGATTTATTTAAGGCGCGATCCGGTTGTGGGCAGTCGGTTCGGAGGCTGCTGATACTGGTTCGATCCGTCGACAGGGCCCAGGCGAAGACGCGGCGTGGACTCTGGCCGTGGCGCGGTCTGGGCGGTCTCCTCGTTGCGACCGGGAGCCGGTGGCTCGCCGCTGCCGTCGCGGGGACGGAAGCTTTTCATGGTGGCCCAAGCCTCGATCAGCGTGCCGTCGACCGGGAAATGCTCCGGCGACAGCAGCGGGTTGACCTGTTGATCGCCCGCAACGGATGGTGCCTGTGGGACACGAGCCTCCGGACGGACGTAGCTGAACGGCTTGCCTGCCTGCCGATCCCGCCCGCGCATCGCACCGCCGCACCCTCCCGGAACGCGATCGGAGACACAGATCGCGGCCGGTTCGAGGAAGGGTTTTCAGCAGCCTGCAAGAGCGGTGCCCGATCTGATGGACGATCGGCCATTGCTCTTGCTTATTGTTTTATTCAGCAATTTTATCCGATCGGATGAGTCCATCGGATCGGATGTTGCGCTAGAACTCCACTTCCAGCTCCGAGACCTCTTCTACCTCTTGCTGCGCCGCCGCGACCCATTCCTCCATGTCGGCCAGCGCCATGGTCCGCGCGCAATACCCCGCCGAGACCGGATCGACCGCCACGTCGTAGGTCAGCAGACGGGTCACCACCGGCGCATACATCGCATCGGCGATGCTGCGGCGTGCGCCGAACAGCCAGGGCCCGCCCCATTCGGCCAGGCAGTCGCGCCAGATCGCGGTGATCCAGTCGATATCGGCCCGGGCCGCCGACCAGACCACGAAGCCCTTGCGGTGGCTGCGCAGGTTCATCGGCAGCGCCGAGCGCAGCGCCTCGAAGCCCGAATGCATCTCCCCCGAGATCGACCTGCAGCGGGCACGGGCGGCCCGGTCCTCGGGCAGCATCTGTGCCTCGGGGCAGCTCTCGTTGAGATATTCGGCGATTGCCAGCGTGTCCCAGACCTCAACCCCGGCATGGATCAGCCGCGGCACCCGGATCGAGGAACTGCGCAACAGCAGCTCCGCCCGCGCCGCCGCGTCATCGGCGGCGACAGGCTGGGCAATGAAGGGCAGCCCCGACAACCGCATCAGCAGCCAGCCCCGCAGCGACCAGGACGAGTAGTTCCGGCTGCTGATCACCAGTGTCGCAGTCTGTGGCGTGCTGGTCATCGCTCCGCTTCCCCGGCTGGCGCTGTGGCGCCGTCAACGAAACCCTATCGCAGAGCAACGGAAACTGCATTAGCGTTTCTCTGGTGGTGCTGCGCCACGAGGGGGAGCCGGCTGATCGGGATGCTGTATCAGATGATCCAGGCCCAGCAGGACTGGGCATTGTCGGCCAGGATGATCGCCGATGCCGCGGTGTCATGGCTGCAGGGTCATGGCGGTCCCGATGCGGCGGGGCCCGCCTGGCGGCGGATCGGCGCGGCGATGGAACTGATCGCCCGCTCCGGCACCAGTCACCGGCGGCCGGAGTTCGGGCTGTCCACGACCCGCATCGGCAATGCTGAGATCGCGGTGACAGAGCGGGTGGTTCATGCTGGCCCGTTCGGCAGCCTGCTGCATTTCGCCAAGGATACTGACCGGGTGCAGCCGCGGCTGCTGGTGGTGGCGCCGATGTCGGGCCATTTCGCGACGCTGCTGCGCGCCACGGTGCGCACGCTGCTGCCCGAGAACGACGTGTTCATCACCGACTGGCACAATGCCCGCGACGTGGGGCTGCACGAGGGCGGCTTCGACCTCGACGATTTCATCGCCCATATCATACAGTTTCTCGGGCTGCTCGGTCCGGGCAGCCACGTGCTGGCGGTCTGCCAGCCTACCGTGCCGGTGCTGGCGGCGGTGGCGTTGATGGCGCAGGACAATCATCCGGACCAGCCGCGCAGCATGACCCTGATGGCCGGCCCGATCGACACCAGGCTGAACCCCACCAAGGTCAACGCGCTCGCCCAGTCCCGCTCGATCGACTGGTTCGAGCGCAACCTGATCGGCACCGTGCCGCTGCGCTTCGCCGGGCGGATGCGGCGTGTCTATCCCGGCCATGTGCAACTGGCGGCGTTCATGGCCATGAACCTCCCCCGGCATATCAAGGCGCATGAGGAACAATATCGCAGCCTTGTCGAGGGTGACGCCGGCCGTGCCGCCGCCCATCGCGCTTTCTATGACGAGTATTTCGCAGTGATGGATCTGCCGGCCGAATTCTACCTGCAGACCATCCGTACCATCTTTCAGGAGCATGCTCTGCCGCTCGGGCGGATGCGCTGGCGCGGATCGCCGGTGGAGCCGCGCGCCATCCGCCGCACCGCGCTGCTGACCGTCGAGGGCGAGCACGACGATATCTGCGCCATCGGCCAGACCATGGCGGCGCTCGATCTGTGCGAGGGGCTGCGCCCGTCGATGCGCCGGCACCATCTGCAGACCGGCGTCGGCCATTACGGCGTGTTCAGCGGCCGGCGCTGGACGGGCGAGATCTATCCCAAACTGCGCGAAACCATCCAGGCCTACGAGGCCTAGCCGCGGTGAGGACGGCCCCCGGGCAGGAAGGCCCGGGCGGTGCCCCCATCCCCCCTTGAAGCGCGCATCCCTGCGGAGAGTGCCCCCCGGCGAAACGGGTCTGGGGCCAAGGCCTCGTCGGGTTTCCAAAGGGCGGAGCCCTCTGGCCTTGCCTTGCCAGGCTGCCTTTCTTCCATGGTCGATGCCAGCGCCGGCCGCTTTCAGTGCCCCACCATGTGCCGCCCGATTTCCTGCGCATCCGCCCCAGCACCCGGGGTTTCGTGCACGATCTGACCCTGGCGCATCACCACGATGCGGTCCGACAATTCCAGGATCTCGTCCAGATCCTCGGACACCAGCAGTACCGCCGTGCCGGTGTTGCGCGCCGCCATGATGCGCGCCCGCACCTCTGCCACCGCCTTCACATCGAGGCCGAAGCAGGGATTGGCGACGATCAGCAGCGCCACCTCGCCGTCCAGTTCGCGGGCCAGCACGCAGCGCTGCACGTTGCCGCCAGACAGCACCCGGATCGGCGCCTGGGGTGAGGGGGCGCGGATGCCGAAGGCCTCGATCATCCGCTGGGCACGCGCCGCCATGCCGCGCCGGTCGAGCCACCGCCGCTGGTGCCCGTCGGCTGTGTGGTCGAAGCTGCGCAGGTTCAGATTGTCGGCAACCGACATCCGGCCCACGCAGCCATTGCGCAGCGGCTCCTCGGGCAGCACCCGCACCCGTCGCGCCTGCGCTTCCGCCCGGCCCGCGTGATAGGCGCTGCCGGCCACGCTGACACTGCCGGAGGCCGGCCGCCGCTGGCCGCCCAGCACCTCCACCAGCTCCTTCTGGCCATTGCCCGAAACCCCGGCGATGCCGACGATCTCGTGCCGGCGCACCGACAGCGCGGCGATGTCGAGGCCGTGGCGGCCGAGATCCCCCTCGGTGCGCAGCCCCACGACCGCGAGCAGCGGTTCAGCACCGGGCACGCCGCGGCGTTCGGGGTCGGCGGGTGCCTGCGGCTCGCCGATCATCATGGCGGTGAGTTCCGCCGGACCGAGCGTGCGGGCCGAGCCGCCGCCGGCGACCCGGCCGCGGCGCAGCACCGTCAGGTCGTCGACGAAGCGTGCGACCTCCTTCATCTTGTGGGTGATGATCACCACGCTGATCTCGCCCGCCTTTGTCAGGCCGCGGACGAAGCCCAGCATCTCCTCGGCTTCCTGCGGCGTCAGAACCGAGGTCGGTTCGTCCAGCACCAGGAAGCGGCGCTGCAGATAGAGCTGCTTCAGGATCTCGGTCTTCTGGCGCTCCCCGGCGGCGAGCTGGCCCACCGGCACATCCAGCGGAATCCGGAACGGCATCCGCGCCATGAAACCCTCGATCACCGCGCGTTCGCCCGCCCAGTCGATCACCGCGGGCACATCGGCGCGCGACATCACCAGGTTCTCGGCGACCGTCATCGATGGCACCAGGGTGAAATGCTGATAGACCATGCCCAGGCCCATCGCGTCGGCATCGGCCGGGCGGTCGATGGTCGCCTCCCGCCCGTCCACCAGGAAGCTGCCGCCATCGGCGCGATAATAGCCCAGCAGGCATTTCACCAGCGTGGACTTGCCGGCGCCGTTCTCGCCCAGCAGCGCGTGCACCGATCCGGCGCCGACCTTCAGCGACACATCGTCCAATGCCCGGAAGGTGCCGAAGCGCTTGCTGACGGCGATCGCCTCGACCCCGATCGCTTTCATGGCAGCGCCGCCAGCAGGGTCGCGCTGTCGGCCACCGCGCCGAACACCCCGCCCTGCATCTTCACCATGTGCAGCGCGGCCTGGTGGTTGGCAGGATCGGTGGCGCCGCAGCAATCCGCCAGCAGCAGGCATTCGAAGCCGCGATCATTCGCTTCGCGCATGGTGGTGTGCACGCAGACATCGGTGGTGATGCCGCTCAGCACGATGTTGCGGATGCCGCGGGTGCGCAGGATCAGTTCCAGATCGGTGGCGCAGAAGCTGCCCTTGCCCGGTTTGTCGATCACCACTTCACCGGGGGCGGGGGCCAGTTCGGGGATGATCTCCCAGCCCGGTTCTCCGCGCACCAGGATCTTGCCGCAGGGACCTGGATCGCCGATGCCGGCGCCGATGCGCCGGGATCGCCAGCGTTTGTTCTCCGGCAGGTCCGACAGATCCGGCCGATGGCCTTCACGGGTGTGGATCACGTGGAAACCCCTGGCGCGGAAGGCGGCCAGCACCGTGCTGATCGGGCCGATCGGCGCGCGGGTCAGCGACAGATCATAGCCCATCTTGTCCACATAGCCGCCCTGGCCGCAGAAATCGGTCTGCATGTCGATCACGATCAGCGCCGTGTTGGCCGGGCGCAGGTCGCCGTCGAACGGCCAGGGATAGGGGTCGGCGGCGACGGTCATTCCGCGGCGTCCTGCCGCTTCGGTCCGTACTCGCGGGTAGGGGGCGGCAGGCCGCAGGAGGTGCCGTCGGTGACCCGCACGGCGTCCTCCCAGGGCAGACGGTAGCGACCGGCCAGCAGATCGCGCATGTAGGTATAGGGGCAGTCGCCGGCGCCGCCCTTCACCGCCGAGAAGCCGCGATGGCCGAGCTGATAGATGTTGTTCTCCACCCCCCAATGGGCGCGGGCCTCGCGCACCAGGTCGGGACGCACCTCGGCGGTGAGGATCTCGTCGGGCCGGCCGGTGGTGGCGTGGGCGATGATGCTGCCGTCGAAATTCACCACCATCGCCTCGCCCATCGAATCGAAACTGCCATCGGAGCCGCACATGCACACACTGGCCGTCACCATCAGATTGCAGAACGCGTTGGACTGGTTGGTGAAGCGCCAGCTCTCCCGGATCGGCGCGGTGTAGCCGGCGGTGCGCAGCATGATTTCGGCACCCTTGTAGGCGGCCTCCCGCGCCATCTCGGGGAACATTCCGTCATGGCAGATGATCAGCGCGAGCTTCGCTCCTTTGGGGCCCTCGATCACCGGAATGCCGAGATCGCCCGGCTCCCACGGCTCGACCGGGACCCAGGGATGGAGCTTGCGGTAATAGAGCCTGAGCTCGCCCGTGTCGGAGATGATGATCCCGGAATTATATGGGTTGCCGTGCGGGTTGTACTCCATGATCGAGAAGCAGCCCCACACCGTGTTGTCGATGCAGGCCTGGCGGAAGGCGGCCACCTCCGGCCCGTCCAGCCGGCACAGGATGGCGGGGCTCGTATCCATCGACAGGCCGTGCAGGGCGTATTCGGGGAACACCACCAGATCGAGGCCCGGCATGTTGCGCCGGGCCTTGGCCACCATCTCGACGATGCGTCCGGTCTGGCGGGCCAGATCCGCCGGCGTCGCCACCACGGGCAACTGCATCTGCACCAGGCCCAGAACCACGCCGTTCGGGGATTTGTTCAGGCCGCCCAAGCCATTCATGGAGTCTCACCTTCAAGGAATGCCAGGGCCGGGTCCTGGACTTCATTTTCCCAGCGACAGCTCGCCCGGCATCCCGCGCAACGACCGGCCCGGCGCTACGGTCAGCACCAGGATCGCCAGCGTCACCACATAGGGCGCCGCATAGAACAGATAATAGCCCTGCGTGACCCCCACGGTCTGCAGGCTGGGGCCCAGCGCGCCGGCCGCGCCGAACAGCAGGGCGGCGGCGATGCAGACCAGCGGGTTCCAGCGCGCGAACACCACCAGCGCCACCGCCATCAGGCCCTGGCCCGAGGACAGCCCTTCGTTCCAGCTGCCGGGATAGACCAGCGACAGGAACGCCCCGCCCACGCCGGCCAGGCCGCTGCCCACGGCCGTCGCCACCAGGCGGATCCGGTCGATCGGCAGACCCAGCGCCCGGGCCGCGTCCTCGCTGTCGCCGACGATGCGGATCCGCAGGCCGATGCGCGTGGTGCGGAACAGCCAGTGCAGTGCGATCGCCGCCAGCACGCCGGCGAAGAACAGCGGGCTGACATCGAGCGCGCTGCGCACCTGCGGCAGGTCCGACCAGAACCCCAGCGGCAGCGTGGGCAGATGCGGGGCGGAGGGCTGCACGTAGGGTTTGCCGAAGAAAAAGGCCAGCCCCGACCCGGCCAGCATGATGGCGATGCCCATGGCCACATCGTTGACCCGCGCCAGCGAACAGACCGTGCCGTGCAGCGCGCCCAGCAGTGCTCCGGCCAGCGCCCCGGCCAGCACCCCCGCCCAGGGGCTGGCGGTCTGGTAGGACGTGGCATAGGCAACCATCGCGCCCAGCACCAGCGCGCCCTCGTTACCCAGATTGATGCGGCCGGATTTCTCGGTCAGGCACTCGCCCAGGCTGACGAACAGGAATGGCGTGCTGACGCGCAGCGATCCGCCCAGCATGGCGATCGCCACGGTGGTGAGCGCCCCGCCGGTCATGCCCGCCGCTCCCGCGGCTGGAACCACAGGATGCGGCCATACAGGGTCTCGCTCGCCAGGATGGCGACGAAGATGAAGCCCTCCAGCAGCAGCACCGTGGCATCCGGCAGGCCCATGCGCCGCTGCAACAGGCCGCCGGCGGCGCCGATGCCGCCCAGCAGCACCGCCATCGGCATGATCGCGATCGGATTATGCCGCGCCAGAAAGGCGATCAGCACGCCGGTATAGCCGTAGCCGGCGGCCAGCGAGGCATTGGCGCGGCCATGCACCGCCGCCACCTCGATCATCCCTGCCAGCCCGGCGAACGCGCCGCCCAGCGCGCAGGCGGCGATCACCAGCCGCGCCACTTTCAGCCCCTGCAACTGCGCCGCCCGCAGATTGCCGCCGGTGACCCGTGCCGCGAACCCCACGGAGGTGCGGGAGATCAGCACCCAGCACAGCACGCAGGCGATCGCGCCCACCAGCAGCCCCGGATGCAGCTCGGTGCCGGGCAGGGCGGCCATCATGTTCGCCTCGCCGATGCCCCAGGTGGAGGGCTTGTTCAGGCTGGCCGGATCGCGCAGCGGGCCTTCCACCAGGTGATTGAACAGCGCGAGGCCGATATAGGCCAGCAGCAGGCTGGAGATCGTCTCGTTCACCCCGCGCAGCGCCCGCAACGCTCCGGCGAT
>VFSW01004072.1_pt1 | contig 21815 bp, 22 predicted proteins | sample 5358111 | NCBI WGS metagenome assembly VFSW01 (sample SAMN11554181, study PRJNA540505) | mine drainage metagenome | isolation source: sediment from site ElyBrook_90M | place: USA: Ely Copper Mine, Vershire, VT | collected 2017 | reverse complement strand
TCTCCTTTACGACGCGCTGCCGTTCCGCGGCCCGCGACCGCGCGCCTTGCTGCGGAGATGGCGTGTTGGGAGGGGGGATGCGGCAATCGGGATCGGCACAAACCTTGACGAGCTGTCCGCGCTTGCCGCCGTCCATCACGATGGCCTCAGCCATCTTGTCGCATGGCTTCTGGTTGGCGGAAAGCTTGGTGCTTGCGCCGTTCGCCTTCGGCTTCTTGACCTCCAACTCCACATATTGATTCCGTCCTAAGGGAGCGCCTTCTCGGGAATTCCACGCCGCCGAAATCTGGATTAGCTGCGGCTTGGTTTCCAGAGTCTTTTTCACGGAGGCGTCGATCTTTGCTCGGAAACAGTCGGGCGACGTGCATGAATCTTTACGCACGTCGGGAAAAAGTAGCTTGTTGAATCCCGTTCGCTTCGGACAGCTGGCGCACGAACCCGCTTCGGGGACGAGCGTCTCATCCTGTTTGTCAAATGGCGCTGACGCCAGTTGGAGCAAAATGTTCGATTCGATCCATGCTGCCAACTCCCGTACTGGAATCAGGACTTGGCTGTTGCCTTCGGATGTCCACAACCCCCGAAAGGCAGCCGAGAACGCCTCTTGCTGTTGCGAAGCCGGGAGCTTGGCGATCAGCAAAGCGTGGCCGATGGTGATCTGGTCTTTCAGGAATGCGTCGGCCACAGGCGGGATGAGGTCGGCGAGTCGAATACGACCGTAGACGTAAGCCTCGCTCTTGCCAGCACGCGAGGCGATAGTGGCAATGGTGTAGGCAGGTTCTCCGAGTTCCAAGAGTGACTTGAATCCCAGAGCTTCCTCAAGCGGATGGATGTCCTCGCGTTGCAGATTCTCAACTTATCTTTCGTCCTGAAAGAGCGTTCCACGACGTACACGACAGTGGAGTCCTGCACTATGCAGAATCGTTATCTGTAGTTCGTTCCACGACGTGAAATCAGTCCGCGTTGGCGCAGTTGAGCGTAGCGAAACTGCGCCAATGCGGACTGGGCGCCAATTCAGGAGGATCGATGGTCAGAGTGCAACGAATCATTGTGCCCGATACGCAGGAGCGTTGCTGGGTGTTGTTCGACGCAGGACACCAGCCGCTCATCGCTCCGAACCAATACTTGTCGTATCTGCATCACCTGGGACGGTCGCCAAACACCGTGCGAGCCTATGCCCACCATCTCCAAGCATTCTCAAAGTTCTTATGTGAAGAGGGCGGGGACTGGACGACGCTCAGCCTGACCGAACTGGCGAAGTTCGTGGCGTGGTTGCGTCGAGTCAGTTCAGCTAGCCGCAAATCACGATCCGATACGACGATCAATACAGTTGGCTCCTTCTACGAATATCACGACAGGCTTGGTGTTGAGACAAACATCAGCCGGTCGCGACGGTTCGGAGCAAAGAGTCCATACAAGCCGTTCTTGCACCACATTAGCCGGAACCGCTCCTTGCGACGTGCGGTTATGTTGCGCGCGATTCGACGCCTGCCACGGGTGTTTTCCGCGCAAGAAGTCCAGGCCCTACTGAACGCGTGTGTGCGGCGGCGGGACCGTTTCCTGGTGAGCCTGTTGTATGAGAGCGGGATGCGGATCGGCCAAATGCTGGGTTTACGCCATGCCGACATCCGTTCCTACGATGGGGAGATCGACATCATCCCTCGCGCAAACATCAATGGCGCCCTTGCCAAATCGCGATCCCCCTATACCGTTCATGTCTCGAAAGAGCTGATGGAACTGTATGCGGACTACCTGGTATACGAATGCCAGGAGGCCACTCACGACTACGTTTTCGTGAACTGGTGGGGTGGGCGTATCGGAGCACCGATGACCTACTCCACGGTGATCGATCTGTTCCGCAAACTCAGCGCTAGGACCGGCCTGCACGCCACGCCGCACATGTTCCGGCATACGCATGCGACCGATCTGTTGCGGGCCGGCTGGGACCCAGCATATGTCCAGCGGCGTCTTGGGCACGCGCAGATCCAGACCACCATGAACACCTATGCACATCTGTCGAGCGGCGATCTGGGGAAAATGTTTGCACGCTATCAAAAGGAGCGTGCAAGGTGACGAGGATTACTTGGAGTCGTGAACGACAGCAATCTTTGCTTGGCCTGCTCTCAGGGTTCTGGAAGGGAGACACCTGGGACATGCGTAACAGCCCACTGCAAACTCGGCTTTCGGCAAAAACGAAGCAGCGCCGTCTGCGCTTCGGCTGCAAATCTGCAACCATAAACGGCGAACTCAAGTATGCGTGCTGGAAGAAGTTCTCCGATGGCGATTGGAGAAACACCCAGGAACTGGGCAGAGTTCACCGCATGGTGAAGTGGCTGAACAGTCTTGATCCACTGCCGGCTTCTTTGATGATCCTAGCCTTCGCCGAATGGCGAGTGCGGTACACGACGTATCTGAAACAGCGCGGTATGTACCGTCAGGGCACCACATGTCGCATGGATCGGGAGCAACGGCCGTGTGTGACTTCCCGCGACAGTCACTACATCAGCACTCTTCGGCAGGTCCATTCCATCCTGGAAAACGCATACGATGACCGGCCCGAGCACGAGAAAGATGTGTGGAACCTGCAGCGGATGGCGGTCCCCATCAGTCTCTCGCTCTCCAACGTCACCCTGAGTTTCCATCGCATCCAACAACCGTGGTTACGGAAGACAGTCAAGGCTTACATACGGTACTGTCTGCCGATCTACGCAGAAGGAACGTGCCGCACACGATTGCAGTCGCTGACGTGTTTCTCGGAGTTCCTCATGCAAGAACGACCGAGAGGCACTGCCAAGGCCATCACGCGCAAGCTGCTGATCGAATATCTGAGCTACCTACCCACGCGGGTCTGCATCTCGGTTCGTAAGAGTTATTTGCTCAATCTTCGGAACTTCCTAGAAACAGCGGCGCGCGAGCGCTGGCTGCCGATTCCATCCGAGCGAATGATCTTTGATGAAGAAATACCGCGTCCACCCAAGCCGCAGCCTCGCTACATCCCGGCTGCGATCTTGGACCAACTGAACTCGCATCTCGGCAATCTTAAGGCTCCGTGGATGCAGATGGTCCTCGTTCTTCAAGAGTGTGGAATGCGTATCAGTGAACTCCTACAACTGCCGTTGGACTGCCTGACGCAGGATGCTCGGGGCACGTTCTATCTGCGATTCATGCAGGGCAAGATGAAGAGAGAACATACGATCCCGGTTTCACAGGAAATCGCCCGCGTCGTACAGGAGCAACAGCAAGTGGTGCGGGCCACCGGACGATCAACCACTTTGCTTTTTCCGAATTCGAAGGGCGGCGTAAGGAAGCAACAAAGCTTTGCGCAACGAATCAACCGCCTGGCTTACGACCATCAAATCCGCGACGCCAACGGCAAGCTCTTCCGCTTCCAGTCGCATCAGTTTCGCCATACCGTTGGAACGCGAATGATCAACCTCGGCGTGCCCCACCACTTCATTCAGCGCTATCTCGGCCATCTCGGGCCGGAGATGACGAGCCGTTACGCGCACATCCATGACACTACCATGCGGGAGAAACTCTCCGAGTACCTGCAAGGGACGTTGGTGGATGTGACCGGCAAGGTTGTGCCGGAGGAAGGGTCGCTCGACACGGGTGATCTGCGCTGGTTCACGCGCAACGTGCTGGCTCAAGCCCTACCCAACGGCTACTGCGCCATTCCGGTTGTTGCCGGGCCATGTCCTCATCCGAATGCGTGTCTAAATTGCGCTCACTTCCGCACGGACGCCAGCTTCCTCGATGTGCATAAAGCGGAGCTGCGCGATACCGAGCGAGTCATCACCAAAGCCAGCGCGAATGGATGGACAAGGCAGATCGAAATGAATGAGCGGAAGCGAAACAACCTGGTCAGCATCGTCACATCTCTGGAGCGAACACATGCCTAGAAATACTGAGGGTCTCAAGCGGAGCGGGCGACTGCGCAGCGAGAGTGCAATGCAACGGGCGTCGGCGGCTCTGCAACGAATGGATGCTTCGGATCGGGAGATCAACTTCCGAACCGTGGCCGCGGAAGCAGGGGTCTCGACGGCATGGTTGTACACCCATGACGACTTGCGCGTTCGCATCATTCGATCGCGCAGGGCGACGACTGATGTTGCCCCTCCAGCCTCAGCTTCACGGGATCGAGAGCGCGCGTCTAAGCAGAACATAGTGGCGACACTGCGGTTCCGGATCAAGGCTCTTGAGGAGAAGAACCGCGAGCTGACTGGGATTCTGGAGCTTGTATATGGGGAACTTGCTTTGGCACGCGAGCAAAACGCCTCCGTAGGGAGCGCACCTTGAGCGATCCGCAGAACTTCTCATCGCCAACCGAATCTGCAATCTAATTGGTAAAGGAGTACGAAGAGTGCAAAGAGTTGCCAACTTCGGATTCGCACGTCACGCGGGAACTACCGCCACCATTGAAGACGTTTCCAAGTGGACAGCCAAACGACCGGACCCCAGAGCAGGAGCCGCAAGGCATGTTGCTAAGGGTTGGTTGTCCCGCTTCGCGCCCGGTAATTCAACCCCCCCGCACGCACCGGATCCCGCCCGGACCGGTAGTCGTCCCACGAAGGAATGATCTCCTGATCCGGCCGGATGACATTCTCGCCGGTCTCGACGAACTTATAGAACTTCACCGAGTAGCGGACTGTCCAGTGTGAGTTGGGCAGCTTCATCTCGCGGGCTTCCTGGTAGCTGTTTGGCTTCTCTCCGATCTGCTGTCCCACCAGGATGGCGTTCGTCTGGTAACGGAAATGTGCGGAGTTAGACATGGCAGCGGAGAACGTATTAGGGCCGACGAGAACGAACAGGTGTCCTTTGCGGTTGATCTCCGAGAGGTCGCGAATGGGATGCACCAGATACTTGAGCCCTTCGTTGTAGTCGCCGCCACCGTTAAGCCGCATATCGATGACGACCTTGTCAGGGTGTTGCTGCTTGATCAGCTCGACAAGCCCCTTCGACTGCTTGCCCAGGTCTTTATACCCGCGAAAGCTGCAGTAGACGGTGCGGGAGTCGGGCAGATAGATGTACCAGAAATTGTCATCAGGTTTCTGACGAAATAATGGGCGCTCCTTGAATGCGTAAATCCAGTTCAACTTTGAGCTTTCCCCTGGCGCAACCGCGTGGACGTCGATGGTGAATTCTTTGCCGTTGTCGTCGGCAAGTGTGTAACGCGCCACGTTTCGGTCGGGGATGATTCCCGTTCCGTGAAGGAAAATCCCAGTTGTGAGAAAGCCGAGGGCGCGCGAGTCGCGCAGAACTTGGGTTTCATCGGACGGTGTCAGAGAAAGGAAGAGTTCATAGGCACGAGCGATGGGCATCTCTTGAATCTTGATCACGCGCATGCCGAGTGCTTTTTCGTTTCCGGATGTCGTCGCCGCCACGCGATACTCTTCTCCAAAACGCTGGAAGTCGATGGGGAAGTTGGCATCGTCTTCAGGGACTTTTATGTAGGTATGACCATCACCGATCAAATTAGCGATGCGGTCCATACCGACGTAGATTTCGTCGCTGTTCAGGTGACCCAGTTTGCCGTTGAGTTCGGCCACTTCGGCCTCGAAGCGTTCGCGAGTTATGAAGTGGAAGGCATCGGCGTGGCGTTTCGGCAGTTCACGCGCCAGAAACTCAAGGTCCTGGTGCCACTGTTCTTTGGACAGACTAAGCCCTTCTGCGGAAACTGCGCTCTTTGCGTCGCCCGTGCGGTGAAATTCTACGGGACCGGTGTCATCGGCGCCGGCGAACTTGCCACGCAGGACTCCAGCATCGAACGCGGCCTCAACGGTTACCGTGTCCGCGCCGGACTCCAGGTTCAAATGAACCTGGCCAGCTTCGAAATGACCGTCCTTGACGGTGTAGGTGCCGGCGGGAGTGACCAACTCGCCCGCATAGCGTCCGTTATCGCAACGGAGGTTGAGGGAAACATCGAGCTTGCCTGCCTGCTGGCTGGTCGCAATGCCTTCAAAATAGCCAGTTGGGTCATTCGGCTTGCAGCCGATCTGGGCCTGCCCCGAACGAGACAACCCCACGAGTAGCAAGGCGACAGACGCGAAGGGAGATGCGTTCATTTATTCGTTCCTCCGTTTTCACCAAGTTGTGCAGTTACTGGACTACTGCGTCTTATAGACGGGCTTGACTGGGTTTCGTCACCATACGGTACCTTATTGACGCCGGCGGATCACATATCTTACCATACGGTACCGTATGGGTAGGGACCTGGACAGAAACGACTGGCTGAAAGCGGCGCGGATGGCGTTGTTGAAGCGTGGCGCGGAAGCGGTGCGGGTCGAGAAGCTCGCGCGGACCCTGCACGTGACCAAGGGCAGCTTCTACTGGCACTTCAAGAACCGGGACCAATTACTGGAAGCGTTGCTGCGTGAATGGGAAGAGGAGAGAAGCCTCATATCCGATCTTCTCGGCCAGCGGGATATGCGGGCCGCCTTGGCGAAACTGTTTGTGGAGTTGGGGCGCCGGGTCAGGGTAAGCGAACGAGGGGAATCACCATCCGACGCGGCGATCTTTGCCTGGGCCGCCGTTTCTCCGGAAGTCGCTGCACGCGTGAACGAAGAAGAAAAGGCGCGTATCCGGCTACTGAAGAGAGTGTTCCGCCGCAACGAAGCCGCAGAGTATGTATACATGGCTTACCTGGGCTTTCTCCTGCGCCGGCGACGGATACCAGAAACGGTTAAGAACTTTCCGGTGCTGGCCAAACTTTCCACAGCACTTCTGTTGGATTCCCCTCGTCCCTTGAGGCGCAAAACAAAATGATTCGCTCGGAGTCAATCTGATGAAACGCCTCCCCCTGACTTTCATTCTTGCAGCTTCCGTTGTTGCGGCCTCTCAAAGTCCATTCACGGCTCGCCCCCAGAAGCCCGAATTTCAGGAGGTTCAGGCTTCTTCCCTCTACGTGCCCATGCGCGATGGAGTGCGCATTGCTATCGATGTTTTGCTTCCTAAGGGACTCCGAACTGGCCAAGAATTGCCGGCGATCTTCAAGATCAGCAGTTTCGGCCGCGCCGCGGTAGACGGAAGCATCTCCCAAGAAGACCGCTTCTGGGTACAGCACGGCTTCGCACGGGTGCTGATTGACGAGCGAGGCACGGGTGCCTCCTTCGGAACCAGTCGCTACGGAGCGGAGACCGTCCCAGACCTCTACGACGTTGTTGACTGGGTGGTGAAACAGCCATGGTCAAACGGCCGCGTCGGCGCAATTGGGGTTTCCGTCGAGGGTACTGCCGCCGAGTTGCTCGCGGCGACGAATCACCCTGCGGTACGGGCTGTGGCTCCTTGGTTTAGCGATTACAACTATTACACCGATCTCGTTCGTCCTGGAGGAATGTTCAACGAATGGATCCTGAAGAATTTTGAAGATTTCACACTCCAGATGGATTCCGGTGATTCGGCCAAGCATGTGGACAGTGATCCGGACCGATCTCTGATGAAGGAAGCGATTGTGGAACACCACAACAATCTTGACATCTACTCCGCGACCAAGGACGCTCCATTCATCGACGATCCCATTGCCGCCACCGGCAAGACTCTTCTCGACATCAGCATTCCAGGAACTGCCGGGTCGCTGCGGAAATCCAAGGTTCCAATGTTGATCTTTGCGAGCTGGTATGACGCTGGCACGGTTCAGGGCACCATTCAACGTTTCCGGGAGTTTTCCAACTCACAGAGAATTTTCGTTGGGGCGTGGAGTCACGGAGCAAACTCCAATGCCGACCCATTCTTGGTGCCCAGTGCAGTAGAGCCTGATCGCGAACAACAGCGGCTAGAAGCACTGCAATTCTTCAACCGGCATTTGAAAGAAGTTTCGAGGGAAGCCGAATCAGATCGGCATTTCGTCTACTACACCATTGGCAAAGGCAAGTGGCAGTCCACGGACGTCTGGCCACCGAAGGGCCTCCGGAAGGTTACATACCAACTCAACTCAAACGGCAAACTCGATCCTCGGAATTCAGGCGGCAGGTTACCGGTCAGACTTCGGACGACTTCTACGGGAGAACGTAATCGTTGGCACACTCAACTGGGTGGAGGTCCGGTGGACTACATCGCCGCGCTAAAGCAGATGAATACACTTACGTCTTTCGTCACTGTGCCTCTTCCGGCCCCTATGGAAATCACCGGCCAACCAGTCCTGCGGCTGAGGCTCACTTGTTCTCAACAGGATCCCTCGATCATTGCCTACCTTGTAGCCATCGACCGCAAAGGCAACGCCTTCTACCTCACGGAAGGCCATCTCCGGCTGCTGCACCGCAAACTTGACGCATCCGAGCAAACACTGCACACCTACACCCGGCGGGATGCACAACCGGTTCCGAAGGACCAGGAGACGGATGCCGATCTCACGCTGTTACCTACATCGGTGTTCCTCCAGAAAGGAACCCGCTTGCAACTTTTGTTGGCCAGTGGGGATGAAGCAACATTTGCCTCCTCGGGAGAATACGAAGCAACAATCTCCCCTTCTTCACAATTGGAGTTGCCGGTCAAGTAGAACGTTTTTGTCCACGCAAACACCATCCACCACGAGTATCGCGAAGAACCGAACTTTCGAAAATGAGCCTGCCCCCGTTCTGGGACGCTGTGATGGGCCTAAACCTCCATGTGTAGTCGGCTACACAAAAGTTGAGATTCCGCCTGTGGTACATCGCGGCGGGAAACCGGGAACTCGACACGTCGTTTATATGTAAATGACGTGTCGAGCCGCATATTAACAAAGAAAAACCTTGCCAACTACAGATAACTCAACGCACTGGGCCTCGATGGCCTCGGCATCGGTCAGTTTGACTACGCGGACGGGAAGTTTTTCGAGTTCTGCCAGTTTCGCCGCTCTCAGACGGCGTGCCCCGGCTACAACCTCGTACTTGCTTTCCTCCAGTTCGCGTACCAGAAGAGGGGCCAGAATCCCCTGCGTCTTGAAGCTGGCGGCCAGTTCTTCGAGGCTCTTGGCATCAAAGCGTTTGCGGGGATTGGTGGCTGACTCCGCAAGCGCGGTAATGGGAACGCTGCGATATTCATGGTTGTTGACTGCATTTTGCGTACTCGGCATGATCTTTTCTCCTCTCATGTGTCTTTGGTTAGGTGTTCGTTGACTCAGCGCACACGTCGGGCCTAAAAACCAAACGGTGCAGGCATTGGCGTGTTATGCGGCTGCCGCGAGTGTCTCTGGCTCGGGGGCAATGCCCCCGAGGATCACGGCAGCGGTTTGCTGAACGGCTTCCAAACTCTCGCGCAAGAGATTGGCGTCTCCGTGCCAAAGCTGGATGTAGTCCTGGGATGCGGTTCCGTTCTGAAGTCCGACCGATTGGCAAACTACAAAGGCCACGGCTTCGGCCTCGGTTTCGCGGACCTGTTTGGTGGTTAGTGTGCGGCGGTCGCCACGATGCAACATTTCGTGAGCTTATGTTGTCGACAACATAAGCTCACTTATGTGGCCCAGAGATTTATGTGGCGCTCGCCACCGGGCGGGCCTGAAGACGCGTCCTCGCGCGCGGACAAGCACCACATAACTTGGCGTGTGGCGGAACGGGAGAGTGAGAGAGTTAGGACACCGGATGGGCCAGGTTCAACACGCGGCGGATCGCGCTGATGTCGGGGCGAATCAGATTCGGAGATACCTCGTTTTCATCGTGTCGTTCCCAATGCGCAAGCAGGGCTTCGACGGCTTCTTTGCCATCCGGGTCGCGAACGGCTTCGATCGGCGTGCGCCCGCCCAACGCGGGGATCTTCTCATGGACCCAGCTTTCGGTTTGTTTCTGCGTCGTGGCTTGCAGGAACTTCCTGGCTTCCGGATCGGCCAGCAGCGCCTCCATCTCGGCCTCGTGCAATTCCGCTTCCTCTGAATCTTGTGGCGTATTCTTCCGCAGTTCCTCAAGCGTCTGTGCGACTGTACTCTGATGAACCCCGATGGAACCGAGCCGCTTCTCAATCTCTTTGCGCAGCCGCTTGGCGCGATTCTCCGAGTTCACTTCCGCGATCAGGCGTTTGGCAGAAAGTTTGATGTGGCCCAGGATCGTGTTGTCCCATGACTTAAACTTGCGGTTCCCTTCGCGTATCCAGTCGAAATCCACGCTGCGGAGTTTGCCGCTTTCGTCCCGTTCCGCATCGTCGAGTAGTTCCTCTCGGGAGCGTCCCACGGCCAGCGGAGCCAGTGCCTCGAACGCCGCATCCGCCGACTCGATGCGGAAAGTCAAGGTATGAAAGATGAGCGGATCGCCGTCGGTGTTGGCAAGTCGCAGCGGGGCATGCAACGCATCCCGAATGTCCAAGTAAACGGCACGGATGGTGGCCGAATACCGGAGCAGGTCGTCCGCGTTGAAATTGCGATTCTGCTTTGTGATTTTCTTCCGCAGTTTTTTCCGAAGCTCGATGACCTCTACTTTCTTGTCTGGTGGAATAGCCAACGGCGCCGTGCTTCCGAACACCGCAAACTCTGGCTGGTACCAAAGCTGCGCGTAAATTAGGTCTCCCGACCGCATGGTCCGCGCTCCCGATCGCTCGATGACTTCGGCTACCCCGCCAATCAGAACGTCTCGCACCGCCACCCGGTCCCCGGGCACGCTCCAGAGGACTTCGTAAAAGCTCATCGGTTGCGTGGCAGCCTGATCGAGAAACAGCCGCTCCATCGCGGTCAACTGCTTCGACTTCTCCAGCATGTACCAGCGAGCGACCCCGCCGCCTCTCCGATGTGCCGTTTTGCTTCGAGACGGCCGATCCGGGTCCCACTGAAACAAAAAATAGGGCATAAAAACCTGGAGTTCGTCGGAGGATTGTTCGAGTAGCTCCGGGATGTCGCTCAGGTTGAAGTCCTGCCACGCGTCATAGATCTGTTTCTCAAACTTGCGCTCGGCAAACCGCGTCATCTCACGCGTCAGGCGCGCATAGTCTTCGTGCTGGCGCGCCCACAGGGTGTCGATGGATGGGGTGTGACTCGGGATGCAGCAATGCTTGTACTTGCGCCCACTACCGCAGGGACACGGGGCGTTTCTTCCGATCTTCGCGCGTGCATGGAGAGGCATAACGTTGCGACATTATCGCGCGGAGCTGTGGAAAGGCAAGGGGCATACTTGATGGATTTTCTTTCGCGAGGAGAACCGACATGTCCCGATCAATACACGCTGCACAAGGCGATTCGTTGCCCTTCAACTACCACCTGCATCAGTTCCTGACCTTCCTCAAACACGAGAGAGGGTTCGCCGACGCTACGATTGTCAACCGCGAACGTTCGCTGAGACCCTTTTTAGCCTGGCTGGTCGCACGAGACGCGCCACTGTCCACAGTGTCGCCGGTGGTGATTACCAAATACTTCACCGGTATCGTGGCGGGCCGGTGGAAGCGGACGACCATCTCGTTCCATGTACAGTCTCTGCGCTCGTTCTTTCGCTATGCCAGCAGTCGAGGTTGGTGCGCCACAGGCATCGCCGAATCCATCGATGCGCCCCGGCTTTACACCTACGAAAATCTGCCGCAAGGCCCGTCGTGGGAAGAGGTGGGAAAGCTTCTTGCCAGTGTCGACGGTACGTCGCCAGTTCAGATCAGAAGTCGCTGCGCGATCCTGCTTTGCGCGGTCTATGGCTTTCGCGTGGGCGAAGTCTGTTGGATGCGTCTTGAAGACATCGACTGGGCGGAAGAGAAAGTCTCTGTACGCCGTTCCAAACAGAGGAAAATCCAAACTTATCCCCTGACCACCGAAGTCGGGAATGCACTTCTGCGCTATCTGAAGGAGGCCAGACCGCAGTGTGCGCAGCGGGAAGTCTTCGTGACGCTCAGGCGGCCATACCGGCCAGTCTCCGTTGGTGCTCTTTCCACGATGACTCAGAAGCTGCAGAAGAGGTTGGGCTTGAAGCTCAAGCGATATGGCTCGCACGTTCTGCGTCATGCTTGTGCCACCCATCTTCTGGCCCAGGGTCTGACACTGAAGGAGGTGGGCGATCACCTGGGACACATGTCCGTAGCAGCTACTCGAATCTACGCCAAGGTCGATCTGGTTGGCCTGCGCGAAGTCGCCGCCTTGGATGTGAGACCGCACGTTGACTGTATCCAGCAGTGTGAACAAAGCGCCGCTCCTTTTTACCGCATCGGAGAGATCCAGGCTCTGCGGGATGTGGGCAATCTGGGGCTGGGAGGTGTCGCGTGAAAATCACCGATGCCGTCCACGAGTTCATCCTTTATAAGCAGTCGCTCGGCATGAGCTACAAGAACCGGGCGCTCAAGCTGAACGCTTTCGCCCGCTGTGCCGGGCCCGTTGAAATCGACAGCATAAGTCCGGAGTCAGTCCGCCGTTTCCTTGACGGTGACCGCCCGGTGACTGCGGAGTGGTTCAACAAGTTCTCGGCTCTCAAAATGTTCTTTCGGTTCGCGTTGTCACGCGGTTATGCAACACGCAATCCGCTTCCGATCTCACAGCCCAAGAGTCCGCGGCAGTTCCGGCCCTACATCTACTCCGTGGAAGAAGTGCAGAAGATGATCCGGGTCGTAGACAATCGGCATCGTGGGAACTGGCACCTTGAGCCATACACCATCAGAACTTTGATCCTTCTTCTCTACGGGACCGGCCTTCGCATCGGTGAAGCGATTCGCTTGCAGCACCGGGATGTGGAGTTGAATGACGCGATCCTGACGGTGCGCGAAACGAAGTTCTATAAGACGAGGCTGGTTCCCGTGAGTTCGGACCTGGCCGGCGTCCTTCGAGGCTATGCCGAGAGGAAGTGGAAAGCCCCTGGCTCCCCAATCACCACTCCCTTTCTGGCGACTTACGATGGACGCTCTGTCACGCATCTGACGGCGGAGCTCGCTTTCAAACGCATTCGCTATGCAGCCGGAGTGAAACGCACGGACGGTTTTTACTATCAGCCACGTCTTCATGACTTCCGCCACACGTTCGCGGTCCGGCGGCTTGTGACCTGGTATCGAGAGGGAAAGAATGTTCAGCGTCTTCTGCCGCACCTGGCGACCTATCTCGGCCACGTAAGCATCCGAGAAACGTCGCGCTATCTGACGATGACCAAGGAGCTCCTGGACGAAGCGAGTCATCGCTTCGAACTGTATGCGACACCGGGAGGCAAGCAATGAAGAACAACTCCCTCCTTGGCCCCTGGATCAGGCGTTTCTTGTTGGAACATCTGGTTGCAGAGCGAAATCTGTCGCGCAATACGCAGCGCAGTTATCGGGACACGTTATGCCTACTTCTTCCTCGGCTTGCGCTTGAGTCGCAGACAACTGTCGATGTTCTGGAGGTCGAGGACTTATCCGCCGACGCTGTACGGAACTTCCTCGCGGCCATCGAAGAGGAGCGTGGCTGCAGCGTCACAACTCGCAACCAGAGGTTATCAGCCATACGCGCCCTCGCCCACTTTATCGGCCAACGCAGCCCTGAGCACATGATGTGGTGCGGCGAAGTTCGAAACGTTCCGTTCAAACGTACGGGAAAGAATCCGCTCACCTATCTGGAAAAAGCGGAGATCGATGCGTTGTTAGCCGCCCCGAACCCGGACACCAAACAGGGGCAGAAAGATCACGCGCTCCTGCTCTTCCTGTACAACTCCGGCGCGAGGGCAAGCGAGGCGGCAGCGGTGAGGATCTCCGATCTCGAAGGCGATAACAGACGCGGCGGTGCAGTGAGGCTGTGTGGCAAGGGTGCTAAAACCAGGCTCTGCCCGCTTTGGCCGCGAACGATGGCCGTTCTGGCTTTCTTGATCGCAGGCCGTCCGCAAGATAGCCTTGTTTTCCTGAACCGCTACGGTGCTCCGGTCACTCGCTTCGGAATCCACACACTGGTCGAAAGGCACGCGAGGCGAGCCAGGGAGAGCGTGCCGTCTCTGGCGAAGAAGCGGGTTAGTCCACACGCGATTCGTCACACGACCGCCACGCATCTTCTACGTGCTGGCGTGGACATCAACACGATCCGGGCATGGCTCGGGCATGTTTCCATCGACACTACCAACGTTTACGCCGAAGTCGATCTTGAGATGAAGGCAAAGGCGCTGGCAGCCTGTGACACGGGTGGGAAAAGGCACGAAAGAAAGATGTGGCGCAAGAACCCGCACATCATAGAGTTCCTGCGCACTCTCTGAACCGCAAGTTATGTGGCGCTTGTCCGCACGCGAGGGCGCGTGGCCAGGCCCGCCCAGTAGCGAGCGCCACATAAATCTCTGGGCCACATAAGTGGGCGATCTCATGTACAAGCGTGGAAAACTCCTCGGCTGGCTGCATCCCGGATAGGAGCGTGATCTTTCCGCCATGCGAGAGGCCCTTCGCGGGAGCAATTCTCTCCGAGAAACTAATCTCGATGCTTTGCGCTTCAACGAACTTAAACAGACGTTCGCGGTAGCCGCTCACATCGCCGTTTACTTCGGTCAGGGCGGGGAGTTCCTTGCCTTCGGTCTGACTGACATCTTATCTCGTGATTTGCGGCCGAGCCTCTGCGCGCTCGATGGATTCCGCCTGTAGATGTACTTCTCGATAGCGGTCAAGCGAAGATGACTGCTATGTCGATTTACAAGATCCTAAGAAAAGCCGAACGATTCGGCGTCTCATTCCGTGTTTGCGACTCGAAAGGTGCTGGAGTTGGATCGTGCGATCAGTTTCTGACGGAGTTGAGCCTGCGCGATTGTTCTGTCTACACGCAACGCGCTTACGCGATTGGCCTCGCGCATTTCTTCAGTTGGCTGCACACGTCGGGAGGTGATCCCGACCACGTCACGCGTCAGATCGTTGGCAACTACATCACTGAGTTCGCACGGGGCGCGAGGCAAGGAGCTGTCAGCGCGCACTCCGCGCAGAAGCCACGCCAGCCACGCACGATCAACCATCGGCTGAGCGTGCTCGCGTCCTATTTTGACCACTGCATTCGCCGCGATACCGAAGATGGACGCGGCCCTTGGAAGGGTCGAATCAACCCAGCCTCCGGCAACCCTCTCACCGAGGAACTGCGCCATGGGATGATCGGGCGTGACTTGCCGGCGCGCCAGCGACAACGTGATGGATTCCGTCGCCGTATTCCGAGAACGCTCCCGAAGATCCTGGAGCCCGCGGCGATTCAGAAGCTGATCGACAGCGCCGGTTCCTATCGCGACAAAGCGATTCTGACATTGCTCGCGCGCGCTGGTCAGCGCATCGGCGATTGGAGTCCAGTTGCTGGCCGACACGGGATCTTGGGCATGGAACTGGAGGATGTCGACCGCAAACGGCGCTTCATCACCGTGCGCCTGAAGGGCGCGCGGGACCAGCACCGTGTGCCCGTCACCGACGATTTCTGGCCGATTTACGAAAAGTACCTGCGCACCGAACGCCGCGCGGCGCCGGACGTTCATGCCATTTGGATCGCTTCTCGGAAGGGTCAAGGCAAACCGCTTCGCTATGCGAGTTTCGAGTCGGCCCTGCGCTACATCGGTCGAAAGGCAGGCATCTCGGTTCATCCGCACCTTTTCCGTCACACGCTCGCGCAGGGCGTACTCGACACCACCGGCAACATCAAGGTCGCCCAGGAGATTCTCGGGCATTCACACCTGAGCACGACAGCCGATCTGTACCTGCGCGTCGATCAGCATGCGATGGTCACTGCGTTAGCGGCGGCGAAGTCCAGCACCGAGCAAGCCAAGAAGCACCACTCGTGGCCATCAGCTAGAGCTGCACAGTACGTCTTCGCTTATGACGATGAAACGATCTCGGAACTGGAGCGTGCCATTGCCCAAACTTCCGCGGTCAAGTCACCCGGAGGAGATTCTTGACGGGGGCGTTGATGCCTGGCGCCACATCATGCCGCGCAAGTCGTAGTGACTTGCGCGGCGGCCTCTGTGGCCCTGCAGTTTATAAACTCGGCGGCACGTTGTGCATGGGCAGCGGCGGTGAACACTGCTCGGTTGTCAGCAGCCAACACTTTCAGCCAGGTTGCGATATAGGATGCGTGATCTTCGCGCGGTTCCAGGGCAAGTTCCAGGTCGGCGCACAGGAACGCGGCCCCGAGTTCGGCAACCAGTTCCTCGACAGCGTAACCTTCGCTTCCGAAGCGATGCCCGCCGAAGTCACGGTCGAGCCTGGTCTTGCTGCCTGTCCAGTGAGTACACTCATGGGCAAGGGTCGCGTAGTAACTGTCTGCGTCTTGGAAACTCTCGAAAGGCGGCATCTGGATCGCATCGGCGGCGATGCTGTAAAACGCACGATTTCCGCCGTGTCGGATGGTTGCTCCCAAGGCTGTGAAGGACTTTTCCGCGTGCTCGATGCGGACCACAGGGTCCGGGTTAGGTGCGGCTTTCGCGTAATAAATTTCCGGCAAGCCTTCGATCTGCTCTACGTTGAAAACGGTGTATCCCTTAAGGAATGGGATTTCCCGATCGATTTTGTCGCCCGTCTTTTCGTCGGTTTCTTTTCGCTTGATGCTGTCCGCGTAGACGACAAGAGAGCCTTTCTCGCCCTTACGGATGTGGGCGTCAAGTTCCGATGCCTGTTTGAAGGTCATCCAGATGGGCGCCGCGAAGTTCTGCGCCAGGGCGCTTGCCCACAGCGAGAGAACATTGATTCCGCTGTAAGGCTTTCCGTTGTGGCGGAGTGGACGCGTAATCCGTCCTGCCGCATGTTCGGCATTCCACGGCCGTACCCAAGGCCTGACGCCCTTTTCCAAGTGGCTGACGATCTGGTTGGTAATCCGGGTGTAGATGTCCTGCTTTTCGGTTCTCTGCATTGTCTTTCTCCTTTACGAGCGTTTAAAAAACTTCATTCCCTCGTAATGGAGAGGTGTTGTGCGGAGCGGCCCGAGCAGTCACAGGGCAGCCGGTTTATGGCTGGCGACAGCTTTACCCTTGACGGCGGAAAGGGCCGTCTCTGCTATGGGTTTCGAACGAGGGAATGAGGGGTTTAAAACGCGGAGAGAACAAGGAGGCTATTAAAGAAGATGACGGCATTCCAGAAAGCAGAGGCGCTGGCGGGTCAACGGTACGATCGAGACAAGCTGCTCGCTGTGGTTGACGAGGTCACCACGCATTTCCGTCTGCCGAACAGATTCGAGAGGTCGAAGATGCGGGCGGTCTGTCGATACCTGGCCGATGCTCTTGATAGTTGCAGCGGATCAACTCTACAACAGCGCTGGAACGATTTCGAGAAGAGGGTCTGGCCGAAGTGGAAGGCTGGCGGCGCGCGTCGCGGCCGGGAGTATTGGACTTGGGGTGCACGCGTCCTGATTTCTGCGCGGATGATCGCTCCGAGTCTGGACATGTTGTCCGACCTGCGCGTGAACCAGTGGATCGCGCATTTGCCCGAAGATCACCCGCTGGCACAACAGCACACATCGCTTTTGCAAGCGACCGATTCGATCACATGGACGTCGGCTCACAGCCGCCAGCTGGCGGTTTCCAATGGACTACGGATTCTACTCGTACGCGGTTATGACAGCCTCCACCATATAAAGGATGACGATCTGAAGTTGCTGTCGGTTCGCTGGTCGAAGGGGACCGACGCGCTCGATGCTGCACTCTGCACGCTCGGTGTGTTTTCTCGGACACCGAAGCGGGGCTCTGCCCGCCACGGCAGGAGACAGCGGATGACGGCACCAGAACTGGTCGAGAACGCTGGAGTGCCAGATCGTTTCAGGCAGGTCATGATTCTGTATCTGGAAACATACGAGGCCCGAGTCAGCGATGTCTATCGGACGCTGCGACATAAAGTCATTGCCCTTTCACATTTTTGGCGATTCATTCAGGAGAGGCATCCCGACGTTCAGCGGTGCTCCCAGATTCTGCCGCGCCATGTCCGCGACTACATCCCGCATGTGATCGCACGTGCTCGCGCTGTTCAGCGTGGCCCCGGAGCCGGCGACGAAGTGCGTCCGACTGCACACAGCTGGCTTGTGGACCTGCGCGTCTTCTTTTCCGACCTCTGCGCCTGGGCAACCGAACCCGACTCTCCCTTCAAGCGCTTCGCTCCGCGCACGATTCCAGCGACGCGCCACACGTTTCTCGGGTACGGTTTAGACAAAGCACGGGAACGCACCCGAGCTCGCATCACAGCGACGGTACTTGATCTGGAACGCGAGATGCCGAAGATTCGCGCCTTCGCTCTTCAGCGGTGGAAAGCTGCCGTAGCGGCGCCCAAGGTCTCAACCACGCGGGGTTACCCGTGGTCAGATGAGGTGGACACGTTCTGGGATTGGGCCCTTCTGGAACTGCTCGTGCAGAGCGGCTTGCGCATCGAAGAGGCGAGCGAACTGACCACGCTCGATATTCTCAAGAGAAAGATGCCCGATGCTCGCATCTACTACTTGCTGCACATCAAGCCGTCGAAGTTCGATCGCGCTCGTGTCATCCCCATCGGCGACGGACTTGGTCGTATCCTAGCTGAGATCATCCGATACGTAAAACGCTTCTACAACAGCGAGTCCGTTCCGGTTTGCGATCATTGGGACCTGCAGGAGAAGCGCCCTCGCCCTCCAGCGCCGTACCTGATCCAGGGTATTCGCCATCCCAGCACCGCTGGTATTCAGACTATTCGCAGTCGCATCCGCGAGATCTCGATCGACGCTGGAGCTCGCCGCTCAAACGGCTCTCCTCTCGTGCTGCTGCCACACGATTGCCGGCGCGTCTTTGCATCCGAACATCTGAACAACAACACGCCTGTGCACATCATTCAAGCGCTGCTCGGTCACGCCTCTCCGGACACCGTGATGATCTACGCCAAGCTCTACCCAAGTCAGCTCATCGAGGACTATCGCAAGACCGTGCGCAGTCTCTATAACGCCCACTACGGCGAAGACGGATTGAAAAACCCGACCGCGGAGGAATGGGCGGCCTTCCCTGCGAGCTGCAACCTGCGCGATATGGGCACGCACCTCTGCGCCCTGCCCACCGGAGAGCATTGTCCGAAGGGATTGATCTGCCTCGGCTGTGCGCATGCGCAGCCGAAGAAAAGTGCCGTGCCGATCTTTCGACGCATGCTGGCAAGTCACGGGCGCAGCCTGGTGGCTGCGCGAGGTCACAGCGAACCTGCCGGACAGATCGCCGCCCGCGAGATGGAGATCGTCAGGATCAAGGGAGCCTTGCAGAGAGCAGAGGAATTGAGCGATGACGTGGCCGCTGCTATCGAACGAGCTCTCTGAAGTCCGATAATTCAGGGACTGTGAGCGTCAGACGAAGACATCTGGTACAAAAACAATGTGGATGCACCTGACAACTTTCAACCCGCCTACAAAGTGCGCGGTTGGCTTCCGATTTCAGTCTTGCCTTTGACGGCTGTGGCCTACCGGAATCTGCTGCCGCCTTGGGTGTTCATGTGGATTCTTTCGCTCGCCATTTACCTCAGCCTGAAGTGGCTGACATGGTCGAGAGCGCGATCACGAGTTTCTCATGCGGCATGGCGGTCGGTAGCCTATCTTCTCGCTTGGCCGGGAATGGATGCAGATGCTTTCTTGGATGCGAGACAACACGTATCGCCGCCAGCAGCCAGGGCTTGGCTCTGGGCGACGTTCGAAACCATTCTCGGCGCAATCCTATTCTGGGTTGTAGCCCGATCCATTCCGCTAGGACAACCACTTCTACGGGGATGGGTAGGGATGGTGGGTCTGATCCTGATCCTCCACTTCGGTAGCTTCCAGATAGTCGCTCTGCTATGGCAGACTCTTGGCGTCAAAGCCGAACCCATTATGTCGGCGCCTCTCCACTCCACCTCCCTCACGGAGTTTTGGGGAAAGCGGTGGAACCTCGGTTTCCGTCAGCTTGCCCACGAGTGGAGCTTTCGCCCGCTATATAGAACGTTAGGGGCGGGCACTGCTAGTTTCCTTGTCTTCGTGGTTTCCGGGCTGATCCACGATTTGGTGATATCGCTGCCTGCTCGCGGAGGTTATGGTCTCCCCACGCTCTACTTTTTGCTGCAAGGTGCAGGAGTCGCTATCGAGCGTTCGCGGTTCGGCGGGCGGTTCGGGCTGCGGCACGGAGCGCGCGGCTGGTGTTTCATGATGGTGTTCCTCGTGGTACCCGTATTTGGCCTCTTTCACCCCTGGTTTGTGCTGCGTGTAATACTTCCATTCATGCGAGCGATTCACGCGCTATGACGAATGCACTTGTGCAGCGGCTGTTTGACATTGACCTGTGGTTCGTTGGCGCCGCCCATTTTCTGATCCTCTTCGCCAGCTTTCAAGTGCCATATCGACTTGCCTGGAAACGAGACCTACAGCAATTGATGCCATTCAACAGGAAATTGCTGTGGGTGCAGAGTGGATTCACGGTGTTGACGATCATCGCCTTTGGCACATTGACGTTAGCGCTCCATAGCGAACTGCTCCGAGGTGACCGTGCTGCCTTGGGGCTTGCCGGCTTCATCGGGATTTACTGGACTACCCGGATTCTTGTCGATGCGATCTATTTTTCCCATGCCGACTGGCCCAAGGGAACAACATTCGTCGTGGGGCACGCTCTCCTTACCCTGCTCTTCTCTTCGCTCGCGGCGAGCTATCTTGGGCTTTTCGTCTGGCACGTGTGGCTGAGCACGAATGGCTGATCAGGTTTTGAGGTGGCAGGTGAAGTCCTGGCCGAGCACGGATGCGGCATAAAGAAAAGGGTAGACAGTGTTCAGCCTAACAGCACCTTCGGAAGATGAGATTCGCCGTTTTATTTCGAGGCAGAATGACTCAGGCTTCTCGTACTCGGAGGTTGGAGCGTCTGCTACCGCCGCGCCCACCGGATACCACGTAGACCACACTCGTATCCCGCTTGGCAGAGGCGAAGTTGTTTGGCGGCATGCAGTGGAGGCGATTCGCGCATGGCAAATGTTCCGCATGCCGTGGGTGGGCCTCCACTGGCCGAGTGCCCCGATACAGGTTGGGACCAACGTTGCGGTTTCGGTGCGACACCTCGGCTTTTATTCGGTGAATGCCTGTCGTATTGTCTACATTGTCGATGAAGAAAAGCCCATGAGGCGATTTGGTTTCGCCTACGGTACGCTGGCTGAACACGCAGAGAGCGGAGAAGAACGATTTACAGTCGAATGGGATGACAAGGACAATGTCTGGTACGACATTTTTGCCTTTTCTCGTCCTCGTCAACCTTTAGCCAGACTCGGATATCCATTGTCGCGGTCGCTTCAGAAGAAATTTGCGAGAGATTCGAAGGCAGCGATGCTTCAAGCTGTAAGCGATATATAGAGGATAAGAACACAGTCGGCCATGGTCATTGCCGCATCGATCGTCTCGCTTCTGGCAATCCTGATGGTTCTGATCGTTCTTGTTCGGTTTCGCAAGAGGTCGGTAGCGGCCTTTCATCGAGCTATAACGAACCGAATCGCAAGCCGGTTTGCCGCTCGATTGCCCGGCTTCGCTATCGTTACAAACGTCGGTCGAAAGTCTGGCAAGCTCTACCGAACGCCGGTCAATGTCTTTCGACGGCCCGGCGGATTCCTCATCGCGCTCACCTACGGACGAGATAGTGGGTGGGTCACGAATGTACTGGCCGCTGGGGGCTGCCAGCTTGAGACTCGTCGCGTGCAGTATCAGCTTTTCAGTCCGGTCATTGTGCATGACCCCACGCGGCGACGATTTCCGCTTCTGGTCCGCACAGTCCTGGGTCTCATTGATGCGAATGATTTCTTGCAGCTTTCAACGTCTGACGCGCCTGCTGCAGTTCTTGGCGACAGGGTTGCACAGAGCAGAGCAGTTGAGCGATGATGTGCCTGCTGCTATCGAGAGGCGCTTCTAGAGTGGCACAGGCGGAATCCATCGAGCACGCAGAGGCTCGGCCGCAAATCACGAGATAATCTGTCGAAAACGTATACGGCCCGGAATCCGTACAGCGTCCGCTGGCCCTCCGTGGTTGCGTCTTCACTCGGCTCGTCGGTCGCTA
>VFSW01004071.1_pt1 | contig 21818 bp, 24 predicted proteins | sample 5358111 | NCBI WGS metagenome assembly VFSW01 (sample SAMN11554181, study PRJNA540505) | mine drainage metagenome | isolation source: sediment from site ElyBrook_90M | place: USA: Ely Copper Mine, Vershire, VT | collected 2017 | reverse complement strand
CCGACGGCCCGTGGGTGCTCTCGCGCAACCTCGGCTCCCTGCCCCGCGGGCCGAACGCGGGGCGCTTCGCGGCCGCTGACGCCTGGCACGCCGTCGCCGTGGCGGACATGCAGGGAGCGCTCGCGACGAGCGATGCAGGGACGACGTGGCGGCCCGTTCCGCTCCCGTTCGCGCCGACGGAGGTGCGGCTCGCCGGCGGCTCGCTGATCGTCGGGGGCCTCGACGCGGCGCGGCGAAGCCAGGGGGGGCAGGGCCGCGACCACGGGCCCCCTACGAGGCTCGCGTCGGTCGAAGAGACCCCCCCGGCGAAGCCGCCCGATCGCGCGGGCTCGAAGGCCTTCCCGCTCGGCCCCTCTCCCCTCCAAGCGGCGATCCGCGACGGGTTCCCCCTCTCGGACGGGTCCGCCCTTCTCCTGCGGGACGGCGCGATGTTTCGGGTCCGCGTCTCTGACGGGCGCGTCCTCGAGACCGTGGTCGACGCATTCCCGCTCACGCCGGCGACATGCCACCCGCTCTCGCTCGCCTCGGCGCGCGACCCTCATTCCTTCGGGTTCGCCTGCGGAGAGCCCCGCGGGCCGACCGCCGTCTACCGCTGGGACGCCGCCGCCGGCCGCCCCGTCGAGCTGCGTCGCTTCGACGATCCCCGCGAGGTGCTCGCGTTCGGCAACGGCGCCCTCGCCCTGCGCGGGCCGTGCTCGGGCGCGGTCGCCGGCGATGCGCACCACCCAGCCGCCGAGCAGACGTTCTGCATCATGCCTCCGGCGACGTCGCTGTTCGACGGAGGGTGGCGCGAGGTTCGCTTCCGCGGCGACGAGGCGGACCGCGTGCGGCTCGTCGTCCTCTCCGACGGACGCGTCGTCCTCCTGCGCCCTCCCGTTGCGCGGGACCTGGCGTCCGCCCGCCTCGCCTTCCTCGGCGATGCCCACGCCTCGGAGGTCCCGCTCGCGATGCCGCCGCTCGAAGCCGGCATCGCGACGGTGCTGCGCGACGGCGTGTGGAGGGAAGGCTTCGAGGAGAGGAAGCCGGGCGTCCTGTCCGGATGGGTCGACGATGCGGCGTCCGTGATCGGCGTGGAGGTCTCGCTGGACGGGAAGGTTGTGGTCGGCCAGCACGTGCAGGAGGCCGTCATGCCGATCGTCGCCGGGAGGTGGGGGCTGACGTGGACGGCCTCGAGGCGGGGACAGGAGACGACCGACGGGGGAATGTCGTGGCACGGCGACATCGACTTGCCCGAGCCCCTCTCGCGCGCACCCCCGGAAGTCACCTGCGGTCCCCTCGGGTGCATCGCGGCGGGGTGGCTACGCATCGGCTGGGGCAAGTCCGACGAGCGATCTCCGCCTTCGCCGGAGCCTGTGGCAGAACGCCTCGTCGCCGACCCCAAACCCGCGTCGAGGCCTGCGACTCGCGGAACGCCCTCCCTCGTCCTCGCGTGCGGAGCGCGGTCGGGCGTGCCCCCCAAGGCAGCGACCCCGCAGACCTCCCCAGCGGTCTTCTTCCCTCGCACCTCCCTCCCCTGGTACGCGAACCAGGCGTCCCCCGTAGCCGCCTTGCTGCCGGCGCTCGGCGCGCACGAGGCTCCGAAGCTTCCGCCGGGGGACTCGGGCATCAGCACCGAGGTACACGCCGGGTTCGATCGCGCGCAGCGCGCGGTGGCGGTCGCGCGTGTCTACGCTTGGGGACCGAAGTCCGGCGACTGGGACGCCGCCGGGCGCTGGCAGGTTCTCTGGCAGTCCCCTTGGGAGGGATGGCAGGAGGTTCGCTCGACGGCCGAGATGCCGTCACGCTGGACGTCGGTCGAGTCTGCGCGGCAGGCGCTCGGGATGACCGGCGTCCCCTTCGAGTGGACGCTCGATGCCGACGACTCGGACCACGCGCTGCTCCTCGGGCGCCGCCCGTACGGCGGCGCTCGCACGGACATCCTCGTGCTCGAGGCGAACCGGGCCCCGCTCGATGTGCACCGGCCGGCCGGCGAGGCGTTCGGCGAAGTCGAGGGGGCCGTCCGGAGCGGGGGGCGCTGGTACGTCGCGACATCGCAAAGCGTCAGCGAGTCCCCGGCGACCGTTCTCTGGCTGCTCGACGGAAGCGCGGCGCGGGAGATCGTCCGCCTGCCTCGCCTCGGGTTCGAGCCCCGCCCCCCGCTGCGGCTCGCCGCGCGCGAAGGCGGGCGCACCGTCGGCATCGTGATGGACGGGCAAGCGTCCACCGAAGGAGAGCCCGCGAGCTTGTGGGTGTTCCCGGTGGACGTAGATACGGGCACCGTGGGAGAGCCCGAGCTGCTGGGCGCGGCGGACCTGAGCGACCGCGGGATCGCGCTCTGCACCGGCGACGACTCGGGGTGGGTCGTCGAGATGGCGTACCCCGGCCAGGCGCTCTTGGAGATGGGCGCGTTTCACGCCTCGCTTCAATCGCCGTTCGTGCGGATGCGGCTCTCACGCGACTCGGCCTGCGTGGAGCGCCTGCTGGGGAGCATGGAGCCCTGGGCGGCGGCGCTGCCGAGCGAGGCGCTCGTCGCCCGCGTCGTACCCGGGCTGGAGACGCGGACGAGCCACGCCGCGGGCACCCATTTTGGCACGGTCGAGGCGAGTGTCCTCTCCGCACGGATGCGCTTTGCCCTTGCGTGCCGCCAGACCCGCCCGAGATGAGGTGTCCGTGCAGACGCGTGGGGCTCGCCTTTCAACCTTGCACGGAGGCGGGATGGCGCTCGCGCGCAAATCACGCCGAATTCGCGTGGGTCACCTCTGGCACAATGACTGCATTATTGTTTATTGCTCGCGTGGAGTGAGGCTGCCCCCCCGGCCCCTCTGCGCGGGCACTTTTCATTTTGTAGCTGAGCTACGCGCGCCGCCCGCGTCGTCACACGCCCACGATGGCGACGCCGGCTCCCGGGTCCCAGACGACGACTTCGTCACTCTCGATGCGCGCGACGAAGCGCCTCTGGTCGTCGCACAGCCCCCGCGGCTCGAGCAGTCTTCCGGTCACGAGGTCGAAGCGGTAGCCGTGCATGGGGCACACGACGCACGTGCCGCGCCGCTCCCCTTCGGCGAGGCTCGCGCCCGCGTGATTGCAGGCGTCCTCGATTGCGTACGGGATGCCGCCCGCCATCGCGACAAGCACGTGGAACGGCGGCCACTCGAGGCGCACCATCGCCCCTCCCTCGAGCCTGCGGACGGGCACGCTTCCGACGAGCTTCACGCGCTTCTCGGCCGTCCGTTCCCGCCCATCACGTCTCTCCTTCGACGCCCCCCGGGCGCGCGCCCGCCAGGAGCGCGTAGGCGGTAACCCTTTCCGGCGCCGGGCCGGCAAACGCAATCGTTTCGACGTGCGCTCCGTGCGCTTTCTCCCCTCGCGCCGTCATGCACCCGTGCTCGAGCAGCAGCCGGCACGCCGCCCACCTCGGCGCGAGGTGACTGCTCAGCGTCGAGACCACCTGCTCGCCGATGCGCTCCTGGAGCGCGAGGCGCCTCGCGTACGCGTCGACGAGCGCGGCGAGGGTTCCCACGCCGACGAGGCGGCCCTCCGGCGCATACACGACCGTCGCGGTGCCTCGCGCGGGCAGGAGGTGATGCGGGCACACCGTCACGACGGGCACGTCACGGACGGCGACTACGTCCGAGGACCCCGGGAAGGCGCTCTTTGCGACGAGCGCGTCGACGTCGACCGCGTAGCCCGCGAGCAGCTCGTCCGCCCACGCGTCGGCGACGCGCCTCCCCGTCCCCGCGAGCTCCGGCTCACGTTCGGGATCGCGGCCGAGCGCCCTCAAGAAGAGCAGGATCGCGCGCGCCGCAGCCTCCCGGTCGACGCCCATGAAGCGATCGATGCCTTCGGGCGTGCGGTGGTTCTCTTCGTTGCTGCCGCTGCTCACGCCGTCCTAATTGAGGTGGCGGGTCCGCATCGTCGCGAGGATTGGTTTTCGCCCGACGAAGCCCTCGTCGAGGCCGTGGTAGTGCGTGACGGTCTCCTCGCCGTACTTCCAGCAGAGCCACACGAGCTTGCCGTCGACGTGACCGTAGAAATCGACGAGGCCCTCCCGCGGGTCCTTCACCACGGCCCCGAGCTCCTCCACCGCGCGCCAGCCCGACTTGTACGCGCCGATCCGATCGGCGATCTCGGTCTTCAAGTCGCGCACGCGCGGCTCGTCCCCCACGCCGACGTCGAGCGTGTCCGGGACGCGGCCCAGGATGCCCGCGAGGCGCTCGAGCTGCGCCTCGATCACCTCGCGCCGTTCGAGCTGCGCCTCGACCAGCGCGCGAAGGCGCGGCACGAGCGAGTTCACCGCTTCGAGCGTGAAGACCGTCTGCTCCGCCATGGCGGGTATCATGGGATCCGCGCCACGGAAGCGTCAACAGCGCCTCGCTCTCACCCTCACCCCGGCAGGACCATCACGAAGATCCGCGTCAAGAAGTAATCCGCCACGAGGATCGCGATCGACACGACGACCACGGTCCGCGTCGTACTCTGCCCCACGCCCTCGGTCCCGCCGCGCGTCGTCAAGCCGAAGTGGCAGCCCACCATGGCGATGATGAAGCCGAAGATGGGGGTCTTCGCGAGGCCGGAGAGCAGATCGGTCAGGAGGACCGCCTCGAGCGCCGACTGCATGAAGAGGTGCGGCCCTATGTTGTACTCGGCCGAGCAGACGACCGCGGCGCCGAGGATCCCGAGCGCGTCGGCGAAGATGCTGAGGAGCGGCATCACGACCATCGCCGCCACGACGCGCGGCAGGACGAGCTTCTTCGCCGGGTCCCCCCCGAGGGCGCGGATGGCGTCGATCTGCTCGGTCACGTTCATCGAGCCAACCTCCGCCGCCATACCGCTGCCGATGCGCCCGCCGACGATGACGGCCGTGAGCGTCGGCCCGAGCTCGCGCATGAAGGAGAGGACGATGACGCGCGGGATGTACTCGATCCCGCCGAAGCGCTGGAGGCCGAAGGCGAACTGGATCGTCATGACCATGCCGATGAAGACCGACGTGACGGCGACGATCCCGAGCGACCGCACGCCGAGCGACTCCATCTGGCGGATCGTCTCGACCGTCTCGAAGGGCCGCTGGACCGTCGCGCGCGCGGTTCGGAGGGTGAGCCCCCCGATGTCGCCCATGTGCTCGACGAAGCGGGCGAGGCGGACCTGCCACGTCGCGGCCTGGGCGTCGTCGGTCGTGTCGGGAGCCGGCGGCGGGAGCGAAGGGGCCGAGGGAGGCGACGAGGGGCGGTTCACGGGTCTTCTCGAAGAGCGATCGGCTACGGGTCGGTCGAGGGGGCGCGCGCTCCCCCGGTGTTCACCGGCGGCGAGACCGCGTGCAATCCGCGCGCGAAGCGCTCGAAGTCGCTCGAGCCCTGGGCATAACGGCCCGGCGGGGCGACGTAGACGACGTCGTAGACGCAGCCGTCCTTCTTCATCACGTAGATGTCGTACTCGAGGGCGACCCCGTCGAGCTTCGCGCGCATGACGGTGTGCTTCGCCTCGCGGCCATCGAAGGGGAGGGTCTCTTCGCTCACGACCTCGCGGTCGGTCGTGCCCATGATGAGGTGCTGCGTCAGCACGTTGAGCGGCGCGTCGTCGTCGCGCTGGTCGCACCGGAAGTCGACCATCGCCGACCCATCCACGCTCGGGTCGCGGTACGCGAGGTCCGCCCCGTCCACGTGGACGCGGTTCCAGCCGGGCGGCACGGGGCCGAGCCGCACCCGGACTCCGCCCTTCTCGAGCACGCCGTCGACGACCGCGGCCCCGTGCGCGCAGGAGACGAGCGCCAGCGTCGTGGCGAGGGGCAGCACATGGACGGCCCGCATGGCTCGGCCCATGGATACCACGGGCTTCGAGCTCCGGCCTGGAGCTCCAGGAAAGAGCCTCTCGGCCTGGAGCCCGCCGCCGGGAGCCTGTAGCCTGTGGCCCCTTCCGTGCGCCTCTACAACACGCTGACGCAGAGGCTCGAACCCCTCGAGCCTCGGGACCCCGGGTACGTCCGTCTCTATGTCTGCGGCCTGACGACCTACGACCACGCGCACGCCGGCCACGCGCGCACCTTCACGGCCTTCGACGTGCTCGTGCGCACGCTCCGCGCCCGAGGCTACCGCGTCACGTACGTCCGCAACGTCACCGACGTCGACGACAAGATCCTCAAGCGCGCCCGCGAGCTCGGCGAACCCCCCCTCGAGATGTCGCGCCGCTGGGCGCGCGTCAACCAGGAGGAGCTCCGCGCCATCGGCTGCCTCGAGCCGGACTTCGAGCCGCACGTCAGCGAGAGCATCCCCGACATCGTCGCGCTCATCGCCGACCTCGTCGCGAAGGGCGCGGCCTACCCGGCGGAGACGCCGAAAGGCACCGACGTCTACTTCGCCGTGCGCGCCTTCCCCGGCTACGGCAAGCTCTCGCACCGCAACGTCGACGACCTTCTCGCGGGCGCGCGAGTCGACGTCGGCGAGGCGAAGCGAGACCCGCTCGATTTCGCGCTCTGGAAGGCGAGCGCGGGCGGCGAGTGGGGCTGGGAGAGCCCGTGGGGCAAGGGGCGGCCCGGCTGGCACATCGAGTGCTCGGCGATGGCCGCGAAGCTCCTCTCGCCCCACCTCGACGTCCACTGCGGCGGCATGGACCTCATCTTCCCCCACCACGAGAACGAGATCGCGCAGAGCGAGGCCGCGTGGGGCGAGCCCTTCGCGCGCACGTGGCTGCACTCGGGCTTCCTCCAAGTCGACTCGGAGAAGATGAGCAAGTCGCTCGGCAACTTCGTCACGATCGCGCAGGTCCTCGAGCGCAACGACGCCGAGGCCCTCCGCTATTTTCTCCTCGGCACGCACTACCGCGGCCCGCTCGCCTTCGACCTCGAGAAGCTGCCTCGCGAGAGCGGGCGTGCGAGCGAGCGCGTCGTCTTCCCGGGGGTCGACGAGGCGGAGAGGCGCGTCGAGTACCTCTACGACACGAAGGAAGCCCTCGCGTCCGCCTCCGCCGGCGCGCAGGCGTCCACGGACGGCAACTCCGCGACCGCGCCGCTCTTGCGCGAGGCCCCCGAGCGCGTCCTGACGGCCCTCGACCAGGACTTGAACTCGTCGGTGGCCCTCAGCGTCGTCGGCGAGGTCGCCCGCGCCGGGAACGAGATCGCGCAGCAGATCCCGCGCCTGCGCAAGGACCCGAAGGCGGAGATGAAGGCGAGGGGGCTCGCGGCGGCGGCGGTGGAGGCGCTCGAGGCGTGCTGCGCGCCGCTCGGGTTGATGCAAGCGAGCGCGGATGCGTTCTTCGCGCGCACTCGAACGCGGAGGATCGCGGCGCGAGGGCTCGCCGTGGAGGAGATCGAGGCGAGGGTGAAGGAGCGGAACGACGCGAGGGCCGCGAGGGACTTCGCGAAGAGCGACGCGATCCGCGCGGAGCTCGCGGAAAAGGGCGTCGAGGTGAAGGACGTGCCGGGGGGAAGAGAGACGACGTGGAGGGTGAAGGTGTGACTCGCCGGATCAAGGTCGCGTTCTGAATACCGCGTCACTGCAGCGTGAACACGTACTCCCAGGCGGTAGTGTTGAAGATGACGTGAATCTGGCTGCCCGGCCCTGCGTCGGGGGTGTTCGCGGCCGTGTAGTCGTAGGGGACGCCGCCCACACCCGAGCAGGTGTCCTGCGCGAAGAAAGAGTGCGATGTGGACGTGACCGTCCACGCGTCGGGATCAGCCTGCGGGTCTGCGCAGCTCGGGCGCGTGCCGCGTCCTCGCATCTTGGCCCGTGCGCGCGGGCAACTGTGAACGGTTCACAGTTGCGTCCTCCCGCAGGATGCCCACGAAACGGCCGCTTACCGCGCACTTCTCGCGATCCACCGATCGCTCCGGCCAGGACGTCTCGCCGTCTCGAGCAGCGTCGTGACGGCCTTGTGCTTCTCGTTGCGGTTCGTGACCGCGCCGTGGGCGCGTGCCTTCACCGCTTTGGTCATCGACGAGATGACGCCGGTGGCCTGGGTGATGAGCTTCGCCGTGGGCTTCTCGAGATTGAGCGACACGATGGATTGTTTCACTGCCTTGACGGTGGTAGTCGTGACGACGGTCGTGACGACTCTGCCTCCTTCTTGTTGCGTGACGACTCGTTTCAGCGAGTTTTTGCCTCGAATTCGTGTCGAGGATCGACGGTCCCGGACGTGGATACGTCGAATTCGGTCCATCTTCTCAAATGAATGGACCGGAATCGCTCGATCATGGACCGTTTTGCGGATGGCGTGGACCATTTTGCGTCGATTTCTGACCTTTTTCGCTCCTTCGTCGACGGCGATCGTCGAGTTCATGACCGCGATCGACGTGAAAGCGTCCGCGACATCGTGAAATCGGTCAGTTTTCGAGCCGTCGAGGGACGCAATCGACACTTCCGCGTCCACTTTTCCACGAACGGCGTCGTGGACCGCTCGAAAACGGTCCGTGTTCTCGTGGAAAACGTCGCGTTCATGTCGAAAGTGGTCCCCCTTCGAAATGAAATGGTCCTTTTTCTGAACAAAGCGTCCGCGTCCTACGTGGGTCAAGAGCGACTCCTTGGGGCGCACGCATCGAGCTTCGCGCGGATCCACTTGAGCTGACGACCGTGTTCCACGACGGCCGTCTTCAGCAGACCCACATCGGTCTTCATCACGCCGATATCGCCCTCGACACGATCGAAGCGGCGGTTCATTTCCTCTCGGAGCCCGGAGAGGGCTTCTCCGAAGACGCGGAATTGCCCCCGCATCTCCTCGAGGACGACTGTGAAAGCGTGGCCGTTCTGGGACTTCTTGTTGGGCGTCCTTCGCGCTGCCATGGAACACTCCCTCTGTCCGAGCCTCAACGAGACCCCGGCTCGTCGGCGTCGACCTTGCCATCGAGCTTCGCGCGGACCCACTTGAGCTGACGACCGTGCTCCACGACGGCCGTCTTGAGCAGACCAACATCGGTCTTCAGCAGACCGATATCGCCCGCGACACCGTCGAACCGGCGGTCGACCTCGTGGAATCGTCGGTCGACCTCGTCGAACCGCCGGCTCATCTCGTCCCGTAGCCCGGCGAGGGCTTCTCCGAAGACGCGGAACTGGCCGCGGATCTCCTCGACGACGACCGCGAACGCGTGGCCGTTCTGGGGGGTCTTGGTGGGGGTCTTTTGCACGGACATGGAGCGCCTTCACCCTTGCCTCTGCGGGGGCGAGGGCGCAAGGGGCGGAGGGAGCACGCACGATGCCAGCGCGGGAGGGCCTGGAATCAGCGCGTGCAGGAGGAGGGCGCTGTCCCGGACGGCCGCGACGTGTCCAGGGACGGGCTGCGCAGCTGATCGTCGCTCTTGCACACTCGGCACGCGCGCCGACTGCTTGGAGTTCCTCGAACGCTGGGAGACCGATGGAAGCAGCGGAGGCCAAGCAGCTGCCGCTTCCGCAGATCGCGGGGAAGCACGACGGTCATGACGTTCTCACGTCGGAAGCGTCGCAATCGAAACCCCGGGGCGGTCGATCGACGGTTCGTCGCCGTCGATGCTCGCTGACGGAAAGTCCGCTCCTCTCCGGAGCAAAGGGCTACGCCGCCAGCAACACGAAGCGCGTGACCTCCGGGGGCGCCCCGACGCGCGCCGGGGGGCCGACGGTGCCGATGCCGCGGTTGACGTAGAGCGACGTGCCTTTCACCTCGTACATGCCCGCGACGTAGGGGAAGAAGAGGTCGGCCGGGCGGACGACGGGGTTGATTTGGCCGCCGTGAGTGTGGCCGGAGAGCTGGAGGGCGACACGCCCGGCCCATTCGTCGACCGTCCACGGCTGGTGCGAGAGAAGGATGCGCGGCAGATGCTCGGGGACGGCGGCGAGGGCGCGATCGAGGTCGGGACCCTTGCGGCCGCCGCGCCGCGCCCAGAGGTCTTCGACGCCGAGGAGCGCGAAGCCGCCGCCGTCGGCGGGGCGGATGACGCGTCCCTCGTTGACGAGCGTCGTGATGCCGCCGGCGCGCAGGGCTCGCAGGACGGCCGCCGGCCCAGCGTAGTGGTCATGGTTGCCTAGAATGGCGACCACGCCGTCGCGAGGGGCGGCGCCCGCGAGCTTGCGCGCGACGAGGGGCGCGAAGGAGGGGTCGAAGTCGACGAGGTCCCCCGTCGCGACGAGGAGGTCGGCCTTGGCGCGGCGCACGAGCTCGAGGCCGTCGTCGAGTATGCGCTCGCCGACGTGCAAGCCCGCGTGGATGTCGCTCACCTGCGCGACGACGTAGCCGTCGAGCGCGCGCGGGAGGCCCTGGATGCGGACGGGGACCTCTTCGAGCCGGAAGTCGAAGCGGCCGCGGAGCGCGCCCCAGCCCAGCGTCGACCCCGTGGCACCGAGGATCGCAACGCACCCTGCGCCCTCGATGACCTGACGGCGCGTCGGGCCACGCCCGGGAGCGGGAAGAGGAGCGGGCAGCAAGCGCGAGGCCGCCCACGACGACGCCACGAAGAGCGCCATCGGGACCACGGCCATCGAGAGACCGATGACCGCGACGCTGCAGAGGACGGCCACCTCTTCTCCCACGTGCCATCGCTGAGCGACCCCGTGGGCGGCGATGTCGGCGAGCACGAGCACGACGATTCCCGCGGCGATGGCCCACTTGCGACGCGCGAGCGACGGGAACGCTCCGAGCTGGATGACGGCGATCGCCGCGGCGAGCAGGAGGAAGGCGAGGACGAAAATCACGTCGCGAGCCGATCACGCCGCTCTTAGCACGCCGCTCACCACCCGCTCGATGCGCCCGTAGTCGCGCCGTGCGTGCACGTCGGCGAAGCCGGCGCCCTCGAGGAGCCGGACCACCGCGGGCGCTTCCCCCGCGCCGACCTCCACCGCGAGCACGCCTTGCGGCGCGAGCCAGCGGGAGGCGCCGGCGACGATCCGCCGGAGGTGGGCGAGGCCGTCGGCGCCGCCGTCGAGCGCGAGGCGCGGCTCGAAGTCGCGGACGTCCGCGGCGAGGGAGGCGAGGTCGGCGCTCGGGCTGTCCGGAGGGTTGGCGCCGCCGAGGTCGAAGCGCGCGCCCGCGTCGAGCGCCGCGACGGCGCGCCCGAGGTTGGGCCTCGGCGTGGTCAACGCCTCGAAGAGGTCCCCTCGGCGGAACGCGACGTTGTACGCGCCGAGGCGGAGCGCGTTGTCCTGCGCGACGGCGAGGGCGCCTTCGTCAACGTCGGTGGCGATGACGAACGACGTGGGCCGCTCGCGAGCGAGGGTGATCGCAACGCAGCCGCTGCCCGTGCAGAGGTCGACCACGCGCATCGAAAGCGAAACGTGGCGCGTGCGCTCGAGGGCGACCTCGACGAGCGCCTCGGTGTCCGGCCGCGGGACGAGCACGCGCGCGTCGACGTGGAAGCTCCGCCCGTAGAACTCGCGCCGGCCGAGGACGTACGCCACGGGCTCGCGCGCGCGGCGCCTCCGCACGAGCTCGCGCATGCGTTCGAGCTCGGGAGCCTGCAGGGGCTTCTGTGCGTCGACGACGAGCTGGAGGCGCGTCGTGCCGAGGGCGTGCGCGAGCAAGAGCTCCGCGTCGAGCCTCGCGGTGTCGATCCCCCGCCCGCGGAAGTCGTCGGTCGCCCACCGCAGGACGGCCGCGATCGTCCATCGCGGTTGGGAAGCGGCGGACACTAGCGGCTCCTACCCCCTGCCCCGCATCGCCGCGTTCACCACCTCGGACACCTCCGCCCGAAGCGCGTCCCTCCGCTCCGCGGTCGTCGCCTCGAAGCGCATGACGAGCACCGGCCCGGTGTTCGACGCGCGTACGAGGCCCCACGCCGGGTCGCGCTCGGAGCCGAAGGAGATGCGCGCGCCGTCGATGTCGACGACGGGCATTCCGGTCGCGCGGTAGTGCGAGCGCACGGCGGCTACGACGTCGAACTTGACGTCGTCGGGGCAGTCGACGCGGATCTCGGGGGTGGCGAAGGTGCGCGGGACGTCGGAGAGCATCTCGCCGAGGGTGCGATCGCTGCGCGAGAGAATCTCGATGAGGCGGAGCGAAGCATAGATTGCGTCGTCGTAGCCGTAGTAGCGATCGGCAAAGAAGAGGTGTCCGCTCATCTCGCCTGCGAGGAGCGCCCCCTCCTCCTTCATCTTCGTCTTGATGATCGAGTGCCCCGTCTTCCACATGATTGGACGGCCGCCGTGGCGAGCGATGTCGTCGTAGAGCGTCTGCGAGCACTTCACCTCGCCGAGGATCGCCGCCTCCGGGTGCTCGGCGAGGAGCGCGCGAGAGAAGAGGATCATGAGTCTGTCGCCCCAGACGATCTCGCCGTTCGAGTCGATCGCGCCGAGCCGGTCCGCGTCGCCGTCGTACGCGATGCCGACGCGCGCCTCCGCCTCGGGGCCGCGGGCGACGCGCGCCTCGTGGTTCGCGGGCACCGGGGGGTGGGGGGGGTGGGGGGGGAAGCGGCCGTCCATGTCGCAGTAGAGGGGGACCGGGTCGAGCCCCAGGCGGCGCATGCACGCGAGCCCCAGCGGCCCCCCCGCGCCATTGCCCGCGTCCACGACGACGCGGATGTCGGTGCGCTCGAGGCGGATGCCGGCGGTGACCATCGCGACGTAGCGATCGTCCATGTCTTCGCGCTCGATATCGCCCGTCCTCGACGGCGTCGTGAAGCGCTCTTCCTCGACCACCCTGCGCAGGCTCTGGATGTCGCCCCCGAAGAAGCTCGCCTTGCCGCGCATCAGCTTGAAGCCGTTCTCGTCGGCGGGGTTGTGGCTGCCGGTGATCATGACGCCGCCGTCCGTCGAGAGGGCGTGGACGGCCGCGTAGAGCATCGGCGTGGGGCCGACGCCCACGTCGACGACGTCGGCGCCGCCCATCGTGAGCCCGCGCGCGAGCGCGGCGAAGAGGCGGCCGCTCGAAAGGCGGCAGTCCCGACCGACGGCGACGCTTGCGCCGCGGGAGCCGCGGGCGGCCGCGCCGAGCATCGTGGCAAAGCCGCGGCCGATGCCGGTCGCGACGTCGTCGGTCAAGTCGAGATCGGCAACGCCTCGGATGTCGTATTCGCGGAAGGCATGCGAGGGAACGCGCATCGAGTCCGGAGTAGCACGGCGGACGGACTTTCGGCTGCGACAATGGCGTCTGGGAGGTGGCAGTTCGCCCGGGCGCCCGTTAGAGTCGCCGCGCTCGCGTGGACTCGCTGCCTCCGCCTCCGCCCGCTTACGTCGCCGGCCCCACCGACATCTACCCGCGGGGCAAGCGCGAAGAAGAGCTCTGCGACCGGGCGAGCCGGCCGGACTGGTTGTACATGGGCGGCCTCGTCGCGCTCGACGTCGGCGCCATCTGGTACGGAAGCTCGGGCATGGTGAAGTACTCCGACGACGTGCCCCTGCGCGCCATCGTCGGCCCGGGGATGATCGGCGCCACGTGGGGCGCGACGATCACGGGCCTCTGGCTCGCGTTGCCGAAGTGCGAGCCGCACTGGGTGGACGAGGCGCCGCGCGAGGGCGGGGTGCGCGCGACCTGGCCGCTCGCGCTTTCCCTGGCGCTCCTCGCGGGCGCGACGGCCCCCATCATCAACGGGATCGCCATCGGCTATAACCTTCCGATCGAGTGGTCGACGCCCGAGCGCGAGGTGCACGTCGTCGTCGCGGGGCTCGCGGGCTTCGGTGGCGCCCTCGTGCCCTTCCTGCTCCCGCCGAGGACGTGGAGCGCGGCGCGCGAGCTCGACCGGCTGAGGCTCGGCTACGACGGAAGGAGCGCGTTCGTGAGGTACGAGGGGACCTTTTGACTATTGCGGGTTGACGGCGGAAGGCGCGTCTTCCCCGAGGCGAACCGTAGGAAACTGGGCTGGGCGCTTCGGGGCGTCCGGGGCCGCGTAGACGACGGGCTCGCCGATCAGGCCGACGTCGCCCTCGAGGCGTTTCTCGCCGACGAGCTCCCAGTCCGTAATCTTGTCGCGCCAGGTCTGCTCGAGCGTCGTCGCGCGCAGCTCCTCTTGATCGGCGCGATACCAGGCGACGCGCACGAAGAACTTCACTTCGTGGTCGTCCTTGGCCTTCATCCCGGCGATTTCGACGTCGGCCACGCGGACTTCGTTGCCCCAAGCGCGGTGATGCTGGGTGTACTCCTCGCGCTCGGCGGGAGCTACGCGATCCAGGACGAACTCGGTGCGACCGAAGCGCGCGTCGACGTTGAACTCCTGGGCCGACTGCTGCGCGCGGGCGATCCCGCTCGCGGGGAGGGCGCCGCACGCCGAGAGCAGGACGCAAGGGAGGATCGTTCGCATTCGTGAGGGCAATCACGGGCGCGCGGCGTGGGCCAAGTTTTCCTGCGAACGGCGCCCCTGCCGCTCGAGGTCGAGGAAGACTCCGACGAGGTCGCCCGCGCGGTTTCCCGCTGCCACGTACTGGAAGACGCACCCGATGGGGCGAATGCGAAGGTCCCCGCGGACATTCATCATCCAGTACGCGGCCTCCCTCTGGCCGAGGTCGATCCAAGCTCCGCCGAGGACGCGCGCGAAGATCTCGCTCAGCAGGGCCCCGTGGCGTCGGAGCTGCCAGGCCACGTCGCGGTCATGAAGGGGCGCGCCGCCCCAGCGGAGCAGGTGCTGCTGCATGACGTCGATGGCGAGGACGTCGCACCGCAGGACCTTGCCGTGGCGGGTGCGGTACTCGTGCGCCAGGTCGCGCGCGAGGCGGGTCATGACGATGCGGGTCTCGAGCGGTGTGGTCGGAAGGTCGTAGTCGCCGAGATCGGACTCGCAGGTGCCTTCGGGCGTCGAGAGCGACTCCACGAGCTCGGGTACGTACCGCGGCGCGCGGCCGGGCGCCGAGACGATGCCGCCCAGGCGGTCGAGGCTCGGCAGCGCCGAGGCGTGGAGCACGATGGCCGCGCTCGCGGGCGCCGCGGGAGGGGCGCTTTCCTTCGTCTCGTGCTCGGTCGCGAGGAAGGCGGCTTCGAGAGCTTCGAGGTGGTCGCGTACGGCGGGGGACGCGTCGGCGTGGTTGCGCTCGCGAATCCGGGCGAGGAGGCCGGGGCGCAGGTGCAGCTCGCGCGCGGCGCTCTCGCGCGGCGTGTCGACGGGTTCGATCTTCGCGAGCCGCTCGGCGGCATCGAAGAGCGCGTCGACGGCGGGCATCGTAGGCAGTGCGTACGTTCGGGTTCTCGGGGTCCGTCCCTCGAGCGCGGCGGCGGTGGAGAGAAAGAGAGGCGTCGAGCCGGGGAGCTCGGCGAGCGCCGCAGCAAGGTAAAACGCCTGGAGGAGCGCCGACGCGCCGGGCAGGCCGAGCGACGCCGAGAGCCGCCCGAGGTCGATCCAGGCGCCCTGGTAGACGCCGGTCGCGGCGCTGAAGCGCGCGCCGTCGAGGATCTCCGCCGCACCGAGGCGATTTGCGACCGCCCTCGCTCCCCGGCAGCGAGCGAGGGAGCGGACGACCTCGCGCGAGAGCGCGCGCACGACGTCGTCGGCCACGGACGGCGTGACCCCGCTTCGCGCGAGGCGGTCGAGGGCCTTTCGCGCGGTCGTACGATAGCCGGCTTCTTGCACACCATCGGCGCCGGACTCGCGGTCCGCTGCGCGGAGAACGAGGTCGGAGGGGTCGAAGAGGGCGTACTCGGCGACGAAGAGGCCGTCGTCGCACCACGACACGACGCGGTCGCTCTCGCCGAGGGACAGCGCGCTCTTGGCGAAGGGTAGGTTCATGGCGCTTGGCGCACTTGGAGCATTCCTCGCGCCTCTTTCGAAGGCCTCGAAGCAGAATGATCCTCGATACCGTCCTCTACGCCTTGCGAGGCAGGGAGCCTGCCTCGGGCGCGACGCGACTCGCGAGCGCCTGGAAGTCGATGCTCGCGGCGATACGCGAAGACCACGCGATGATGCGACACTACGACGCCAAGTACCCGACGCACGAGCGTGCCCGGCCCTTGCTCGCCAGAGACCTCCTGACGCGCATCGGCCTCCAGCTCCTCGCCGCCTATCGCCTGATGCGCTTCTGCACGGAGGCAAGGATCCCCCTGGCGCCTCGCGTCCTGTCGCGCCTCATTCGACACGTCTATGGCTCGGACATCCATTGGGAAGCGAGCCTCGACCCAGGGGTCGTCGTCGTCCACGGGATGGGCCTGGCCGTCAGCCGCGGCGCCTGCGTGCACCGCGGAGCGATCCTCTTCCAGAACGTGACGCTCGGTATGGGGATCGACCCCGATACGCGGGAGGTGGGCGCGCCCGTCGTCGAGCCGCACGTCCACATCGGCCCCGGCAGCAGCGTGGTGGGGCCGGTGCGGGTGGGCGCGCGGTCGAAGATTTCGGCGAACTGCTTCGTGCGCGCCTCGGTCCCGGCCGACTCGCTCGTCGAGGCGCCGCGCCCGGCCGTATCGCCGCGCTCGAGGCGTGCCACACCCCCCGCGGAGCTCCGGCGGGGTGTCTGACGTCGGAGGGCTCGAGCGACCCCCCTCTCTGCGGAGCTGGCCGTCCTGCGGCGTCGAAGTTACACATGACGCGATGCCCCCCGCAGCGCCGCAGTCGCCGAACCTCGTCGCAGTGCTCGCGCAGGTCGCGTTCGTGGTCGTCGCCGCGCTTTTCGTCTACGGCTTCGTGTCGGTCTCGAAGGAAGGCGAGGCGCGCAGGGTGTGCAGCGCCCCTTGTTACCTGCACCCCGACTACCTCGCGGCCGACCGTCTCGCCCCGGGCTTCTCGTTGAAAGACCTCCACGGCGGCACGGTCACGCTCGAGAGCCTCAAGGGCAAGGTGGTCGTCCTCAACTTCTGGTCGAAGACGTGCGGCCCCTGCCTCGAGGAAATGCCCGACCTCGCCGACCTCACGAAGATCCTCGCCGATCGCCACGACGTGTCGGTCGTCACGGTCTCGCCCGACGAAGGGCCGGACGACGTCACGCCGACTCTCCAGACGGTGCTCCACGGCGAGCCTCCGTTCGCCGTCTTGTTCGACCCGGACGCGAAGGTGATCGGCGGCAAGTACGGGACGCACCTTTTCCCCGAGACGTGGCTCATCGACAAGCGCGGCGTCATCCGGGCTCGCTTCGACGGTGCGCGCGAGTGGACGAACCCGCTGATGATCAACTTCATCGACTCGCTGCGCGGCGGCGATTATTGCCCCGTGAAGATCGACGGCAAGACGCTCGGCGGCAAGGCCGGGCTCATCTGCGACGAGATGACCGGAGCTTCGTAGAGCAGTCGATCACAGACCGTCCAAGGCAACGTCGATGGATGCGTCGAGGTTCGGGAGCGTCACCCCTCCCTCGCCATCGGCACCGCTTTCGACGATCGGCGCCGCATCGCCATCGGTCGTCGAGCCGTCCTTCGCCGCCCCGTCCGTCGCATCCATCGTAGCGCCGTCCGTGGCCGGGCCGTCCATCGCTGCGTCGCCCGTGCTGGCTTCGGTATTGCCGCCCCCTTCGCTCTGGGTCACGTCCGTACCCGCGTCCGTACTCGAACCGCTGCTGTTGCTCGAGCAAGCGCTCACGGCTCCGGCGCCGCACGCCATCACTCCGAAAGTCAAGGCCAAGATGTATCGTGTTTGCATAAGAGGCCGAATACCACGCACTTCAGACGGCCCAAAGGAAAAACGTTCACCTAAACGTCGCAATCCGTAGACGTGTCCGTCATGTTTCGTGGGCGAGTCGGAGCGGTGTGGCGCAGGCTTCCGAATCTCTCGAGGCCACCCATGGCCCGTGCCGCCCAGTAGACGTTCGAGCCGTCGACCGGCGATGCCGGAGGGCCGAATTCCGGGTTCTTACGACTCTGCCGTTGACGCCGACCCCCTCCCCGCGCTCTCCTCGGGCACTTCAAGGAGACCCCACGAATATGGCGAAGCCCACGACGACCAAAAAGAACAAGCCGCTCTCGAAGAGCGAGATCCTCAACGCCGTGGCCGAGGCCGTGGGCGACGAGACCCCGCGCAAGCTCGTGAAGGAGGTCGTCGAGGCGCTCGTCGCCCTCGGTCACAAAGAGCTGAAGAAGAACGGCGTCTTCGTTCTCCACGGCCTGGCGAAGTTCGTCGTCGTGAAGAAGCCCGCGCGGCCGGCCCGCCAGGGAATCAATCCGTTCACGAAAGAGAAGCAGCTCTTCGCAGCCAAACCCGCGAGCAAGGCGGTCAGGGCACGACCGATGAAAGCGGTGAAAGACGCGGTGGCGTAGGGTCTTCCGCGGACGACTTCGTCAGGGCGAGGCCTCACGTTTCGTCGGGCGCTGGCGAAGCGTCGCCCGACTATTACCTTCCGCTGCCATGGCCTCCACGCCTTCGAAGATGCTCCCGCTGGGCACGCCCCTTCCCCCCGTCCGGCTCGTCAACGCCGTCGACGGCGCTCTCGTCGACCTCGACATCCTGGCGCAGGGCAAGCGAGGAACGCTCGTGCTCTTCGTCTGCAACCACTGCCCGTACGTCGTTCACATCCGCAAGGAGCTCGTGCAGGTAGCGCACGAGGCCCTCGACCGCGGGTTTGCCGCCGTTGCGATCAACTCCAACGACGTCAAGGCGTACCCCGAGGACGGGCCGCCGGCCATGCAGGCCCTGGCCCGCGAGGAGGGCTGGCGCTTTCCCTTCCTCTTCGACGAGACCCAAGACGTGGCGCGCGCCTTCCAGGCGGCCTGCACCCCGGACATCTACCTCTACGACGGCAATAGGAAGCTCGCTTACCGCGGCCAGTTCGACGACAGCCGCCCATCGAGCGGCAAGCCCGTCACCGGCAAGGACCTGCGGGCCGCGATCGAAGGGGTCGCAGCAGGGCGGCAGCCTTCCGAAGCGCAGACGCCGAGCATCGGGTGCAACATCAAGTGGAAGTGAACGTGCCGCGGCTACCGTGGCGCCTTGCACTCCGCGGCGTCGCGTCGCGCGGCAGCGAGCTCCTGGCGTAGGCTCGCGATCTCCTTTTCCTGCACCTGCATCCCGGCGATCGCCATGCTCACGTAGCCGTAGAGGTCCACGCGAGTGTGGACGCGGTCGACGGCGGGGGACGATAGGTTGTCCTCGATGATGAAGCCGAGGTGCTTCGGACCGGGATCGTCGACCTGCGGCTTGTACGTATAGGTGGCGAGCCGGACGCCGAGCGCCTCGTCGTGGAGGGCCTCGAGCTCCTGCGAGTCCACGTACGTGATGCCGTCCTTGTACTTCCGGCTCGAGACAGGACACCCGCCGATGCCGCCCTTGGGGTCCTGGCTCGCGCAAACCAGCGTCACGCCGCAGTTGGCCTGCGTGGGAGTGCCGCAAGTGTCGCCGGCCTGGGTGCAGGGCGAACCGGCCGCAGGACAGGCCGCTCCCCCGTCGCCCGCGCCTGCGTCACCCGACGGAGCACCGCAGACCGGATAACCGCACGTCGTGTACCACTGGAAAGGAGGCGACGCGGCATCTGCCCCGGCATCCGCGGTACCGCCGCCGCACCGACCCGTCACGACCGGGTCGACGCCCACGCCGCACGTCGTCGAGCTCGCGGCGCCGATCTGAGGATTGTGGCACGCCTGTCCGGCGCCGCCGTCGGGGAAGGTGCAGGAGTAGAGATCCCAACCGGTCGGACAACAAGACCCGCCTCCGCTTCCGGCATCGCCGCACGCCGGCTGGCCGTCGGAGCACTGACCCTGAGCGCCGTCGGGGCAGGTGAGGTTGCAGGAGGTCTGCCCGCTGGGGCAAGCGCAAGCCCAACCGCCTTCGGTCACCTGAACGTCGCAGAAGGGCTGGCCGCCCCGGCACGTTCCCATCGTACCGTCGGGACACAGAAGGTTGCAGCCTTGCGCGCCGCCCGGGCATGCGCACGCCCAGCCCGTCGTGAAGGCGCCCTCCGTCGTGAAGGTGTCCTCTCCTGCCGATACGATCGACGCGTTGCACGCAGCAACAAGCCCGGCGCCCGCGACGATCGCACCCACAACCGAAAACTTGGCAAGCATATCGTTTGCTCCTTTCACGATGTTCGCGGCACATATGTGCGAGGCTGCCGAGGCTTCCATCACGGAAAGCGAGCGCCTCGCCCGAGAGGGCGCTAAAGGCCGCCGCACGAAGCTCTCACACGGCCTGCGAGCGGGGACATCGGCCAGCTCTGCAGGAACGAGCCAGCCGAAGCCCGCGCCTCGTCGATTCGCCCGAGGGCGCACAGCACGACCACGCGCTCGGCGTCGCGCTCCTCGACGAGGATGCCCTTCGGGAATCTGGCGGAGTGCTCGTTAAGGAGCGCGAGCGCGCGGCCCGCGTCGCCTCCCTTGAGGGCCGCGTCGGCGTCGCGAAGAAGCTCCGCTTCGGCCGCGACCGTGGCTGGCCCGGCGGAAGCCACCGGGGGCTCGGGCCCCGTCGTCGTGGGGCTGGGCGCAGCCGACGCCGCCGGGCGCAACGCGGGTGAAGGATCTTCGTCCGCGGGCCTCGGCGCGTGGAGGCGTGGGGAAGGGCTCTCGCGCGTGTCGCGCGAGGAAGACGGAGCCGCCGCACGGGCCTCCCGAAGGGGGAGGGCTTCGGCGGACGCCTGCGAGATCACAGGAGCGGCGAAGGCCGTTCCCGTCGCCGGAACGTCGCGCGCGAGGACAGCAGGAGCAGCCGTTGCGATCGCGGGGTGCAAGGGCTTGGGTGCAACCACCTTCGCGTCGCCGTGCGTCGCCCGCAGTATCACTACGCCCGACCCGACCGCCCCAACGGCGATCGACATCGCCACGACGACCTTGGCGACCGTGGCGACCACGCCTCCGCCCGCCACGAGCCCGGTTGCGCTCGCGGCTCCCCCGCTCGCCGACGTCGCCGACGTGCCGACCGCGACCCCGACCCCAAGCTGCAAAAGCAGCTTTCGCTTCACGCGCGCCTGGTCCTCTGCGGTCGGCATGTCGCCCGTGCGCGCCTGGCGCAGAAGGGCGTCGTCTTCGGGTGTCAGGTCGTTCATCGCGTCCTCCAGGCGTCGCGCGCGCGGTGGCGTGCGGCGGCTTCCGCAAAGGCCACGCGCGCCAGGCGCAACCGCGAATACACGGTGTTCAGCTTCACCCCCAGGACTTCGGCGATTTCGGGGGCCGAGAGCTCCTCGAGCTCGGCAAGGACGAAGACCTCTCTCTGATCGTCATCCAGACCGCCGAGGAGCCGGTGAACGATGCGCGCCGCCTCGGCGTTCTGCGCGCGCTCGTCGGGGCGGGCGTTTTCCGGGCCGCGCACCCGATCTTCGTCGAGGGCTCGCGCGTCGCCCCTGCGCCGCGCGCGGATCCGGTGCGCGCGGGCCACGCGGAGGGCGATCCCGTAGAGCCACGTCTTGAGGGTGGAGCGCCCCTCGAACTCGCCAAGCTTTCGGCAGACGACGAGGAAGACTTCCTGCACGACGTCGTCGGCCTGCGCGAGGGGCACGCCGAGCCGCAATGCGCTCCGCCAGACGTAAGGAAAGTACGTCTCGTAGACCGCATCGAAAGAGACGGGCTCGTGCCGCGGCGGGACCGCGGGCTTTGCGTCGGCCGAGGCGAACGAGTCCACTCCGAGCACCCGACCGCTAAGTGGAGCTCCGGACCGGATCCGTCACGGAAAACGAACTTCCATCCCGAGGCTGGCTCTTCCTGCGACGGGTGCAGGCCGATGAAGGAGCGGCGTCGCCCCCGATGCGTCCTCGTGGACAACGAAGGACGGGGGCGCGATCGGGAACGCCGCGGCGGCGGAGGCTCGGAGCCAGAACGGCCCGACGAGGCGCCATACCAAGAGCAGCACCCCGTCGAGATCGGTCCAGGTGGTCGTGAGGTGAGCGGCCGTGAAGGTCTTCGGGTCGCCGAAGCCGTCGCTCGTTGCGAGCGTGAACGAGCCGCCCAAGCACGGATCGACCTCGAGCCCTTTGCGGATGCGGCCCCGGAAGCAGCCGCGCACGGTGCCGTCGACGAGGTGAATGTGCGTGCCCTCGACGGCGCCGCTCGGCGAACGTGTCGTTGCGTCTTGGGTCCCCCAGTCGGCGGCCGACAGCTCGACGCGAAGTCGGTCGACCACCGCCCCG
>VFSW01004070.1_pt1 | contig 21818 bp, 11 predicted proteins | sample 5358111 | NCBI WGS metagenome assembly VFSW01 (sample SAMN11554181, study PRJNA540505) | mine drainage metagenome | isolation source: sediment from site ElyBrook_90M | place: USA: Ely Copper Mine, Vershire, VT | collected 2017 | reverse complement strand
GGGTAATCCAGCGGAGTAAAGACATCGTGAAAATGCACCAGCACTCCCCGAGACAGTTCGGGAAGGATACGCAGGAACTCGTACAGAACATCGCTGTCCATCGACACCACGTGGCTCGAATCGATAAATAGAATGTCGTTCGAACGCAACGTTCGAAATAGTTCGAGCGGAACATGTTGCACTGGCTTGTCAATCAGTTCCGTCAACCCCACGAGTCCATCCTTCAGAAACGGAGGGGGATTGGGTTCAATGCTCATCAACTCGCCCGGATTTCCTTCTTCCATGTTCCTTCGCAATGCCGCGGCGAGCACCAGGGTAGTGTTGCCGCTCCCAATTTCAATCACTCGACGCGGCTTCCGTTGCCGGATAAAGGAATACGCCACTTCGGCATCGATACGTTCGAAGAACCCATTATTGAAGTGGAATTCGTGCGCGTCGTTGGTGGGGACTTCAGGAAATTTGCACTCGGCGGCAAACGGAAGCAATTCGGTACGAAGCCGGTGAATCTGCTCCGGCAAGTTGAACTTGACGGCTGCGCAGGGCCGGCACTCGCTCCAGTCCTTCCCATGAAACGATTTCAGTCTCGGCACGGGAAAGTAGAAGTGAGAAGGAGTCACGCTCACCCCCAACCCTCCCTGAACAGCCTGAAACAACGACGAAAGCGTCGTTCTAACCCGGGCGCTGCGCATAATACTGGTCACTAAATAAACCTCAAATCCAGATAAAGACCCGCTCTAAAATATGGGACTCCGGGCCTTTTTATTTAGAACAGGTAGATGCCGGGCTGAGACGCCGAGTTGTGTTCCGTGCAGGATTCTTCAGAACCAACAAAAACGGGAGAAGATGTCCTTGCATCCCCTCCCGCATTCCACCCGATTCAAACTTCTTTTATGGCACTGAAAACGGCCTTAGCCCATCGGTCGGGAACAATCCCGTAGGTCCCGTGGCAGTGGATGGCTGCGCTCGGAACATGTAATGAATCGAGAACCCAGCCGATACTGCGTTGTAATTTCTGGCATTGTTCGCGCTCAGGAACCCACCGGCAAACCAATGCGGGCTGATCTGATAAGCCATATTCCCGCGGAGGTTATAGTTCGGTCCTACGCTCGTCAAAGCTGGCAAGGCGGCATTGTTCAGGGCCACTTCGCTGGCCTTCTGCGCAGCCAAAGGAAACAGCGGAGTGGTGTCCTGCTGAAACGCCTGCACGCCCAGCCCGCCCAGGATCTCGTAGTGCCAGCGCGTCATCGAGTGACCCGCCCATGTAAACGGAATGTTGGCCAGAAAATAGGACTGCGGACTGAAGTACCCGCCCATGCCAAAGGTGTAAGCCTGTTCGTTGTGCGCGTAGTGCATGCCGAAAAAGTTTGCGCCGATACTCAGGGTCCCGTACTCGGGGAGGCTCCAGATGCGCCAGTATGCACCGCCCGACCCGTCGACGCGTGTATTTGTCTGTACCTGGTAGCCGGTCAGGTACTGTCCTCCCGCTCCCACGTAGAACCCCGATTGCGCATCGCCGCGCGCATACTGGACATTGCCCTGGTTTGAAATGACGCCCCCCCAGATGCTGCCCGGAAAGCTGAGCGAAGCTGTCCCCGGATCCCGCAATCCCGCGTAGGAGAGCTGCGTATCCTTCACCGAGTCGCGAACAAAGCTGAACGTGAACGGCCCGTTCGCCGGACGCCACTGGGCTCGGCCCGTCATATTCGAAACCAGTAAACCCCACGGCGTATACCCGACCGCCATCGACAGGTGCGGGAACGCCAACTGGAGCTCTCCCCCAATGCCGGTCGCATTCTGCTGCGGCGGCGGGGTCGCAGGCGTCGTCGTCGAAGTCGTGGTCGAGGATGCGCCGGTATTGATATCCGTCCCCAGAGGCTGAGGAATGGTCACCAGCGTTCTCCCTGATGTTGTGGCTTCCTCCACCTGGATAATGCTGGTTCCGTCCGCCTGGCCGGAGTCCAGAAACACCGGCTTCGCGATAAAAGTCATTCTCGCGTTATACCCCAGTGGCACGGAAAATTCGAAGGGCGCCTCCAGCACGGAGAGACGGTCGTAACCCAGTTGTCCGCTGCGATAGTTAATGATCCCCGCACCGCCCATCCACCCGCTGTACCCGCTTTCGAGAGATCGCAACTGAGATTCAGCCTCTTCCCGCGGACTGGGCGTGCGTGGCTGCCGCTGGACACGCACCCACGGCCCGCGCAGTGGAGGCAGATTGCGCTGCTGCAATTCATCGTCCGACAGACCCGTCGGCGTGGTCGACTGCTGTGCGGCATCGGGTGCTTCGGTGGCCGGGGCCTGTTGCTGATTCTGCTCTGCAGGCGCTGTCACCAGGGTAGGTACAGATTCGGTCGTCGCAGCTGCTTTTTTTCTGCCCTTCGCCGCCTTTTTGTCCGTAGCGGCAGAGGGTTTTCGGCGCTGCAACTTCCCTGCCTCCTGCGGCGCGGATTCGTCCGCCTGCGGCTTTGTCGTCGGCTTCTGCTTTTGTGCGGAGTATGCCCCGGTCGCCGCCTCCTGCGCCGAAGGCGTGTACTGGGCGCCGCTATATGCCACGGGGCCCGGCTGGGAGGCAGCAGCGTCGCGAGGCGGATTCGATGGCAAGCTCACGGGAGCGTTGCCCAGCGTACGAATCTGAGCTGCGGAGCCCTGCGTGAGCTGCCCGTCTGTCTGTTCCGCAAACAGAGCCTGCACCTGCGCGGCCCGGGCATCCATCGGCTGCGACGTGATGCGAAGCGGTCGATCCGCACCTGGAACAACAGGCCCGGCATCAGGAAACGTCACCGAGGATTGCGGGGACGGCAGCCATAAAGGAGCCGACTGGGGCGCCTGCGGAGTCTCGGCTGGCGGCGCCGGAGAAGTCTGTGGAGCCGGAACCCATACTGGAGCGGTCTGCGCAGGTGACACTGTCGCCGGCGCCACTGGTTCAGTAGTGATGATGTCCTCTTCAGTAGCAGGCAGGTTCATTTTGCCTTTGTAGCCCGCAGCATCGGCGGACGTGTGCTTATGTGCCGAGCTCTTTGCTCGTGCTTTGGTCGCCAAATGTCGCGTCGTTCTTGTGGTCTGTCCCGCACCTGCGCTCTGCGATGCAGACCCTGCATCCGGCTGTGACGGTGAATTCACACTCGCCTGTGGCACAGATGCCGGCAATGCCTGGGCCCCCCCCGCCGGTGCCGCATACACCGGCATCTCCGTCGTTGTGGGCACGGTGACCATGGGACTCGTCTGCGCAATCCCCTGCGGCTGCGTCAGCACCACTGGGGCAGTTCCGTTGTATGGGTCGGGACCGTACGCCGGCAGCGGAGGAAGCTTGGCGGTCTTTTGAAACGGCTCGTTGTTTGGATCGAGCAATCGTTGAAGATCGGCCGCCGTCGTAGCTTTATGCGGCCGCGTGTTTGCGTCTGGATAAGCCAGTTCGTGTGCCAGCCGATCCGTCGGTGACGCCTGCGGCATCGCGGCCAGGGCCGCGCGCCAGTAGTCTGCCGCCCGCTGATTGTCGCCACGAGCCTGCTCAAAGCGGGCAGCCATGCCCAGAATCGCTCCATCCGCAGGGAACCGGTCCAGAGCCTGCCGCAGCCACGCCTCCGCCTGCGCCTTGTCATTCGCCGCCAGTGCTGCGCCAATCGCGCCTTGGAAATCCGCCGCGCTCGCGTCCTGCATCGGAACGGCCTTATAAATTGCCAATGCTTCTTTCGTCTGGCCCGTTTTCAGGTAGCCGCCCGCCAATACCTTCCGCACCTGCATGTTATCGGGGAACGCCAGCGCCGCGGCCTCCAGAATCTCCACCGCGCGCTCGTTGTCGTTGTTATCGATCGCCGTACCGGCACGCCGCACGCTCCAGTTTGCCCAGATGGTCTGAACCGTCTCGCGCTGCGTCGGCGTCAGATCCGGCCTGCCTCCCAGTCTCATCAAAGCTGGGTAGAGCGCCCGGTCGTTCTTGGTGTTGTAGAGCAGCCACGCATTCTGAATTTCGATGCTCGCCGGCGCAGGCGTCCTCAGTTGCGCATAATGTGCCTGCACGCGATTCATGTATTCCGTCGCGTGCGCAGTGTCGCCCGCGGCAGCATACAGGCTCACCTCGCTCTGCACAAAATCCGGATCCGTTTCAAGTTGCTTGCGCACCGCCGGCGGAATCAGCGCAATCTGCTGAAGCGCCTCCGCCGTATGGTTGGTCGCCTGCAACGTCGCAATCAACCCCTTCCATGCGTCGATTCGATCGGGGTGCGCCGTCAGTATCTGGCGATAAATCGCGTAAGCCTGTGCCGTGTTATTTCGCTGCAGGTAAGTCGCAGCCAACTGCAATTGCAGTTGCAGGCTGGGCTGCCCCCCCGCTGCGGTTTGCAGCTTTACTGACCGCTCCAGCAGGCTCTGCGCAATGTCAAACTGATTCGCCTGCTGATAAATCGCTCCCAGCATCGACAGGAACCCGGGATCCGATAACGCAGCGTCGTAGGCGGCCGGCGGCATCTTCTCCACGTCGCCAATCGCGGCATTGTCCTGGTTGAGCTCATGGTGCGCGCTTACAAGGCCCATCCACGCCGACAGGTTGCTGGAGTCATCGTCCAGAATCTGCGTGTACAGCTCCACCGCCTGGCTGAAACGATGCGCTTCCATCAGGATTCCGGCATACTGCAGTCGTGTGTCGGCCTTGAGATTGGTACCCCCTTTAGGGAAAGGCAGAGCCAGAGCCTGCGCCAGCACACGCTGTGCGTCCAAAGGCCGGTTCTGCGCGTGGTAAATCGTAGCCAGGGTTCGCAGATACTCAGGATCCCTACCCATCGCCGTCTTTACCTGCGCCGGAAAGCGACTCGCGATCGCCAGCGCCTTCTCGTTCTGCCCATCGCGTGCATAGGCCAGAAACAAACCCCGCCATGCGTCCACATTGCGCGGTTCGATCTTCAGCAACTGCTCGTAAACGCCGGTCGCCTCCGCGTACTGCTGTTCCTTGGTCAGCAATCCGGCCATGCCGTTCAATGCCTCGGGACTTCGAGGCCGCATGACCAGCGCTTCTTTGTACTTGGCGGCCGCAAGGTCAAGCTGGTTCTCATTGAAGGCCTGTGACGCCTCGCCCATCGTGTACCAGAACCGCGACGTGGCCAGCCCGCTCTCCACCGCCGCGGCTTTGTAGCCGTTCTGTTCCGCCTGGGTCAGATAGCTGATGGCACCGCCGAAGTTATTCTGCTGCATGCGCAGAAATCCCAGGCCCGCGGCGACCCGGCCATTATTCGGCTCCTTTTGCAACAAATCCATGAAGCGCGTCTGCGCCTCTTCCAGCCGATGCGCGTTCAGGGCTGCAAACGCCGCCCGTTCTGCCGGGGTGCGCGCAATGCCGGAGTTCATCTGCGCCAACTTGCTCTCATTCTCGCGCAGGTGCACCGCGATCTCCGCGTCCTGCGGATGCTCCTTCATGTACTGCCGTAATTCCGCGGCCGATGCCGGATTGCTCGAGTCCCAGATCAGCGCCTGGCGAAGCGGCGCCTGCGCTGTAGAATCCGAAGCATGCGCCTGCAGAATCCTTATGCCCTCCGCGCGCGTCCTGGCATCGTAAGTGAGCATCGTCCCCAGTTCCACCGCATAGCGCGTGTCTCCGGGATTCCGTGCGGCCAGAGCGCGCATCGCCGCAATCGCCTGCTCCTTGCCGTTCGCTGTTCCATACAGAGTCTGGTAGTACGCCATCGCGATATCGCCATCCGGAGGACGATCCCCATAAAGCTCGCGATAGATGCGCATTGCATCGTCATTCTTGCCTTGCCGCGCAAGCTCCCCTGCCTGGCGTAGACTGTCGCTCTGCGCCCGGGTGCTGGCCAGTGCCTGGATCTTTGCGATGTTTGGGTCGTTCGGATTCAAACTGCGCAGTCGCTCCAGCGTGGACTCCGCCTGCGTCTCCGACCCGCTCAGCTTGTAATCCCGCGCCAGCCCCGCCAATGCCTCCGCATTATTGGGATCAGAAAGCAGAATCTGCTGCCATAACTGGATAGCCATGTCCGGCCGTCCCCGCGACTCGAGCGCATGAGCATTGGCAATCAGGATCTGGCGTGTCCTCTCTGCACCCGGGGGCGCGGTCGGCTTCTGCTTCTGCGCAACCCCGGGCAGAAACAACACGGCCAGGCATATCGCCAGGATTCCATTCGTCCGAAGGGTCCTGTGCGCAACCGTCATGGGCGTGTCCATTCCACCTTCAATTCCCCGCGCGCACCAAACCGAAATCTTCCGTCCAAAAAGCCGGTCGCAAAGAGGACAAGATTCTGATCGTAATATGTCGGATCTTTCCCATACAATCCCGTCGACGAATCCAACTGCGCACCCATCCTCACCGTTTGCTGTGCCGCCGCCTTGCTCAGATTGGGATATCCACGCAGATAGGGAAGCACCGCCGCGGAGAAACCCACAGGACCATCTTGCTCCAAAGGAATGCCCTGGTCGCTCACCTTTTCAGGAGGCGCACCATGATTGCCAAGGTAGGAACTCATTCCGGAGATCGCGCCAAGCACCTCGGTTCGCGTCGGACCTGCTTCATCGAGCATGCCTGCCCAGAGATAAACCCGGATCGCGTCATAGCTCCCCAAAGCCGGCCGCGCATCTTTTCCCGTCGCTGTTGGCCCAGGCCCTGGCGCCGGATAAAAACCATCCCCGGGTACATAGTCGGCCCAGTCCATCACGAATCCATGGCGCGCGCTCTGCCGAAGAAGCCGTGGAATATTCATGGCAATCGCGCCCCAGGGGCCGGCCGGGTCCACCGCCGCGAAGCGCTGAAAAATAAACAGCGGCAAATAACTTGGGTTTACCGTCCAGACCTTGTTGTGCACATACAGCGCCGTCGGACCCGGCATCAACATCAAGCCAAATGCCGGCAGCTCCGTAACTTCCTGCCTGGCGATCTCCGCCATCATCTGCCGGCCCAGGTTGGTATACGCCGGGTTCTTCCACAAACGACCGGCCTCGATCAGCGAATAGGCGATCCAGCAATCCGAATCCGCCGCGGGATTCTCGTCGAGCAGCTTCCACTCGCCGTCTTTCGCCTTTCCCCACAGCCACCCTGGCAGGTGAGTTCCAAGGTTGCCGCTCGAAAGATTCACCTGCGTCCATGCCAGAAGCCGGTCGAAGCGAGGACGATCGTTGCCGGTCAATGCGAAGAACAGTGCGTACGATTGCCCCTCTGAGGTCGTGCGGGCCGCCCCTTGAGGATCTACAACCCTCCCCTGGGCATCGATGAAACGCGCGGCATAGGCATCCCACAGAGTCCACGGACCCTGTTTGCAGCCCCCGCTCGCGCCCAGCACGAGCAGAAAGATCGCAAGAAGCACAGTCTGCCGTCTCCAAGATGCCCGAGGACCCATCGTTGTGCTTCTCCTAAAAAGTCTCCACGGCATTCCCGCTCGCCTGCCTTCCGCGAAGACTGACTCTCGTACGACAGTCGAATGAGACAACCGGCTGAAGGACTTTAGTCCTCGTTCATCTTAAGCCGCGCCCGGGCTTTCTGCCGCAGCCATTGCCGTGTCCATATCGCCAGCAGGAAGGCCATCATCAACACCACCACCGCGGCGAGCCATGGAACCTCCATGAACCAGAGCGTCAGCCGCGTCCACCACGGCAAAAGGCCCACGTGGTAAATCGCCGAGCCGATACGGAACGACTGGAATCGGGTTCCCAGCAGCAGTGAAACCGAACCTTGAATGTCGCTGGCCTGCTGCACAAACAGAAAGGTGCTCATAAACGGCTCAAAATTCGCCGTGTCCCTCAGGTGAATCGCGACCACGCTTCTACCGTCGTTCATATCGAACGGCGACTCAATGCCTTCAATCACCGCATCCGGCGTACCCGACGAGGTCAGATCGCCCGACTCCGCATGCTCGTCCGACTCCACCTTCCACCACGCATGATGAAGCGCCGCAAAGAATCCCTGCGTGTCATGCACCTGCATCTTTCCGCTATGCAGGGTCACCGGGAGATCATTGGCCAGCTTGTCAAACCCCGCCTGGTCATCCCCGGTTCCAATCACAAGAAAATCGGTCCTTGCCCCAGGCTGCATGGCTTCGGGGCCGGCCACGGTCACGCGCAGCGCCGGAAAGCCCGTCTGCCGGCTGAAGTGCCCCATCAGCGTGACGAACATCTCGATTTCCTGCTCGGTTGGCGTAGCCGGCAACACCACCGTCGTTCCCGCCAGGTCGGCAAATCGAGTGAACGGGAAACCCGCATTGGCAAAAATCTCCAGGTTGGGCATCGGCGCATAGTGGGCATAACCGCGCAGATCAAGATACGTGTCCCGCAGAATCGCACCCTGCATATTGATCGGGGTCGTATCTTGGCAGTTGCTCTTCTTCAGCAACTGAAACGTGAAATCGAACGAGAGAGAGTTGGAAAACGGCCGCAGATTCACCACCGGCACCGGCATATCCAACTGCATCTTTCGTGAGGCATCTTGCCCCGGAACCAGCGGAACAGAGCCGAGAAACGCGTTGTTCACCCGCAACTGCATGCTGGAAATAGGCCCGATGGGAATCGAGTTATAGCGATACGAGAGCCTCAGAATGGCATTCTGGCGATCGGAATAGAAAAGATCGGGCGCGACCCGGAAGTACACATTTAGTGGAGCCGCACCGTCGCCCTGAAGCTCGTCCGCCGTCGCATAGTCCAGCAGCGACACCGTTTTGTCCGTCCTTGCCCATCGGGGCGCGCTGTCCGCCGGCTGCTTGCTCGGCAACGACAGGTGATCGATCGTCGCCTGCGCTCCCTGCAAAAGATCCGTCCGCAGCGCAACTGCCTGTGCCGCTCGAATCGCCTGGTCCGGATCCGCTCCCGCAATCACCAGCACTTTGCCGAAAGGATCGTTCGGGTTCGTGCGCATCGCCACCGTCGGCGTATTCACAATGGCCATGTTCAGACCCGCCGGCAGGTTCGCCGGATTGTCCGAAATCACAATGGCATTCCCCGCAGGCAATGTTCCAACGTGAACCGGAAACCGCACCGGCCGGTTCTCTGAGATCAGGCCGAAGTAGCTCGTCACGATTCCCGCGGCCTGGATCGCCTTGGCCGACGGAGCCGAAGCAAACACCACCGGCAGACTCAGCGGCTGCACCACCGCCGGATCGAGAAACGGAAGCGGCAATTGCTTCAAATCGTCTGCCAGCGGCAGCAGGTCGCCCTGGATATCGAGATAAGTAGTCCGATGCACCCTGGCCCACAGCGTCGTGTTGGCCGGATCTTCGCACACCATCACGTAGTGGCCGATGAACTGGATGGTGAGCGCATTGTTATGCACCATCAGTTCCGGCGGAATCGAAAATTCCGCCTCTCCCGTCTCCGGCGACGTTCCCCCCGACCCATTCGGCGTCGGCTGAACCGTGGCGAACAGCGTCCCGTTCATCATCAACTTGATGTGGCTCAGTTGCGGCAGCAGGCTCGGTGAAAATGCATAGCTGATATGGATCTTCGCCGACCGCGCCACATGCGTCTGCGGCAGGGTGAAGTAGATCGTGTGGTTGCTGTCGATGCCGTGCAGCTCAATCTGCGACGCACCCGCATCGGCAAGGCTGAACATATCGCGAAACTGACCCGGTGGAGGAGACGCCAACACAACCTTGGTCGGCGCCGCTCCCGCCTGCTGACCATCCGCATTGATCGCGGCCTGTCCTCGCAACTGCGGCGCCATTCCCCACAGCATCGCCGCCACCAGGAAGATGACCGCCGACCGGACCGCGGGAAGCGTCGCCCCCTTCTTGGTCCTCCCTGCCTTGGAGCTGAACAGGCTCTGGAACGTCGTCACCAGCCCGTGCATCGATATCTGGAAGATGCGGCCCAGGCTCCGCAGCACGTTGTCGCTCTCCCGCGACTCACCCCATCCCAGCCACGAGTCCGCGCGCGAATACAGCACCATCGTCAGCACTTCCTGCTCGGCAATCGTCAGGCTTTCAAACCGAACCCGCAGCACCGAGCCCTCCGATGAAACAACCGTTGCGTGCAACTCATTTGCCCCCGATGGGAGTGGAAACGCCAGCAGGACCTTGGTGAGCGGAGCAACCTCCAGTTCTTCGCCAAACCGAATACTGCTCCCTCCCGACGACATATCGATGGTCTCTCCTGCAATCAGGCGTCCGTTGTGCAGTTTCGCCATAACCGGGGTCACCAGGTTGATCCGAACCGTGGTCCGCAACTGCTTCATCTCCCGCGCCACGGCCGTTGTCACACCCAGAATCACCACATTGAAGAAGCACCAGATCACGTTCATGATCACAGTGCCGGGCCGGTCGCGGTCCCAGATCAGGAAGCGCGGAATCGCAATCAGGATTCCGGCAATGTTGAACAGCAGCAGAATGAGAAATGGCTGCGCAATCTTCGTATCGAAAAATGTCCGTTTCACCACGCCGCCCTTGGCCGTCACGTTGAACTTGCCAAGCTTGGGATTGATCAGCGCCATGATCGTTGGCAGCAGAATGTAAGGCGAAAGCACTGTTTCGTAAATCTCATTCCAGAACGAGTGTCGGTGTTCCCCCTGGATGCGCGAGTTGGTCACGTTGGAAAGTATCAGGTGAGGCAGCGCATACGCCAGGATCGCCGCCCAGTAGCCCGGCACGTTGGTGTGATTCAGGAGCAGATAAATCAACGGCGCGCTCAGGAAGATCAACCGCGGCACCGCGTACAGAAAGTGCATCATCGCGTTGAAATAGCAAAGGCGCTGGGGAAATTTGAGCCCCGGCGCGAACAACGGATTATCGGTGCGAAGTATCTGAATCATTCCGCGCGCCCAACGGATCCGCTGCCCCACGTGCGCCGAAAGCCGCTCGGTCGCCAGTCCCGCCGCCTGCGGAATGTTGATGTAGGCTGTGCCCCAGCCATTCATCTGCATGCGCAGCGACGTGTGCGCATCTTCCGTCACCGTCTCCACGGCGATGCCGCCAATCTCGTCCAGCGCCGTGCGACGCAAAACCGCGCATGATCCGCAAAAGAACGTCGCGTTCCAAAAATCGTTGCCGTCCTGCACAATCCCGTAAAACAGCTCGCCCTCATTGGGAATAATCCGGAACTGCTGCAAGTTGCGCTCGAACGGATCCGGAGAATAAAAATGATGCGGCGTCTGCAGCATCGCCAGCTTGGGGTCGCGCAGTAACCACCCCATTGTCATCTGCAGAAAACTCCGCGTCGGCACGTGGTCGCAATCGAAGATCGCAACATACGGCGAATCCATCGACTTCAGCGCGGTATTGATGTTGCCGGCCTTGGCGTGCTTATTGTCCGTGCGCGTCTTGTAGCCCAGCCCGGCCTCGAAGGCGAACTGCTCAAACTCTTTTCGCTTTCCGTCGTCAAGAATGTAGACGTGCAGCTTGTCCGCCGGCCAGTCCAGATTGAGCGCGCCCAGCGCCGTGTAGCGCACCACGTCCAGAGGCTCATTGTAGGTAGGAATCAGTACATCGACATGAGGCCACTCCGACGCGTCATCGGGCAGCGCCACAGGCGCCCGGCGCAAAGGCCAGATCGTCTGAAAGTAACCCAGAAACAGAATGAAAAACGCGTACACCTCTGCCATGATCAGGCTGATGATGAAAAACGCGTCGAGCGCTCCCCAGTGGTTCGCTGGATCTTTGAAAAACTGCACCGTGCCGGAGATCCGCCAATACCCATAGCGGAAGGTGCAGAAAACCGACATCAGCATCAGGGTCAGGGTGATCAGGTATGAATCGGAGCTCCGTGCTACCGCCAGACCCAGCAAAAGCGTCAGAAGTCCACATACCGCCTGTTGTGGCCATGTCAAAGGAAGAACAGCTAAAAAGTAGAAGACCGCTGCTCCAATGAGCAGGAAGATCAGGCGAAGTAGCTTGGTAACCGCATTTTCCCCAGCCCCGATATCCTGCCAAAGGCCCGATGGTGTCATCTTTCACTCCAGCGCACGCCGCGATATCCCGTCGTGGCGGGCGCGGCGAGGCTCTTTACCCACCCGGCCAGGCTACCGAAATCCTCGGCAACGGTCGAATTGGGGGCGTAGTCCACCACGGTCATTCCTTCCGCAAGCGCCTCGCTCACGGCCACGGCGCGCCGCAGCGCGAAGGGCAACAACCTGTCGCCCAGTCGCTCGCGAAGCACCTCGCGCACGTCCAGATGCAGTGGAAACGAAGGATCAAACTGGTTCAGCACATAGTATGGCAAAATCTGCTGGCCTGAGCCGCTTACGTTGTGCTGAAAGAACGCATCAATCGAACTCACGCTGACCACCGAGCTCATGTCCGGAATCACAGGCACAAGCACCGTGGGCGCCATGCGCAGCACTCGGCGTGTGGTCACCCCTGAGGCCGTGGCAAGATCCACAATAATCCGGCTCGCACCGCGTCCATTCCGTGAAATCTCATGGGTCAGCGCTTCCTGAGGAGCCGTCTCCGGACCCAGCTCTTCGGTATCCACCGTCAACATCTGGATCGGCGCATCACCGCTCGCTCCCGGTGCTGTAAACGTCCTGAGCACTCCCGGACGCTGGTCGCGGGCGCCAAAGAAAAATGGCAGCAGGCCATAGGCCGCCGTGTCCACCAGCAGCACGCGTTCGCCGCGCGCTGAAAGCGATCGGCCCAGAGTCGCCACAAGGCTGGTCTTGCCTACCCCGCCGGCCAGCGAGAAAACCGCCAGAACCGGGGGACGCGCCGAAACCGGAGCAGGAACTGCCTCCGCGGTCGCGGGCGCGCCGGCAAATACGCTCTTCAGCGCGAACCAGCGCGATGTCAGCCTGTCGCGCGACGCCTGCAGCGTATCTTCGGGGGCCTGCGGCACAGGTTGCGGCGCCATGGCTGCTTGATCGGCCATCAGCCATGCGGGACGGACAGCGCTCTCTCTCGACTCCACCGCGGTCCATGATGTGCGCGTCTGAAGGAAACCCTCTTCGCGCCTTGGCAAAAAGGCTGAATGACTCACCTGGGGCGCAAACGTCTGCGGATGAGCACTGGACTGGTATTGAGACTGTTGCGGTTGAGCATAAATCGGCACCTGGGTCTGCACCTGCTCGGCGTAATAAAGCGGCGCCGCTTGCTGCGCGATCACCGGACTCATGGCCGGAGCCGACGCTATTTGCTCAGGGCGCGGCTGCGTCCGGGCACGTTCCTGCGCCGCCATTTCGGCCGCGCGCTGCTCGGCTAGCTGCTCAGCTCTCCGCGCGTTCTCTTTGGCGGCAAGCTCGGCCTGGCGCTCGGCCTCCGCGGCACGGGCCGCGTCCGCTGCGCGCTGCGCCTCGACAGCTTTCTGAGCATCGGCTTCTTCGCGCGCGCGCTTGCGCTCCGTTTCGATAGCATCCTGGACACGCTGGCGAGCTTTCTCGCGCGTTTGCGCTCTCGACGCCGAGAAGTCACGGTACTTTGCGCCGTGCAAATTTGCCCATGAATACAGCGTTGCCACGTCTTCCGGGGTCTCATTGGAGTCTAATAGCGCTTTGCGGTCTGTCATTGGCCACCTTTAACCTTCCGGACCGTGTCTCTGCTTTGACTTACCGCGCTCTGCAAACCCATTCCGCGGAATCGACAACTGCATGATCGCCGGAAAGTGCTCCCTGCTCCCCAAATCCTATTTGCTCGCTGTTGTCAAAACAATAACACTTGAACGGTTACCCGCCTAACACTTTCTAGTCATATCCGGGTACTTCATCTCCCCCGAATTACAGCAAACTCAGCGCTTTAGCCGCAAAGGCCACAGCGCCGTCATCAGCATCGCCAACGGGTTTCGCCAATCTTAATCGATGCGGATCATCCCAGGTCGTCGGAGGCCAACAAGGGGCAACTTAGTCGTTACCTCTTTCGCACCATTGCGAAAGGAAATCTGCACCCAAACACCACCCGCAACACCCATCGTTCCTCCCCGCCGGTTTCGTCTCATCCGCACCCGCCATAAACTCCGCCGTATGGTAGCTTTGAAGAAGCGGTCTTGAACGAGCTCGTAGCTCAGTTGGTAGAGCAACGCCCTTTTAAGGCGTGGGTCCTGGGTTCGAGTCCCAGCGAGCTCACCACTCCTTCCGGCCGCGACACACCCATCCAGACCTTTGCATCGCACCCGCCGGCTCTCGCCCCCTGCCGGGGAGGAATCTTCATGAAATCAGAAGAGGTCGCGCAATACTGGGAAGCCAACGCGGAGAATTGGACCCGCTTCGTCCGTGCCGGCTATGACATCTACCGCGACGCCCTGAACACGCCGGCGTTTCTCGCCATGTTGCCGGCCATCGACGGGCTGAGCGGACTCGACCTAGGCTGCGGCGAGGGAGAAAACACGCGCCGCCTTGCCCGCCTCGGCGCCCGCATGCACGCCATTGACATTGCGCCCACCTTCATCCGCCATGCTCTGGCTACGGAAGAGGCTGAGCCCCTGGGAATCAATTTTCATGTGGCAGACGCGCTTTCCCTGCCATTTCCCGGCGCATCGTTCGACTTCGTGACCGCATTCATGTCACTCATGGACATGCCCGACCACGCCTGCGCTTTGCACGAGGCGGCCCGGGTGCTGCGGCCCGGCGGCTTCCTGCAGTTCTCCATCATTCACCCCTGCTTTTCGCCGCCTCATCGCCGCGTGCTGCGCAATGCCGACGGCAAGGAACAGGCCATCGAGATCGGCCGCTACTTCGACTGCATTGACGGGCAATTGAACTCGTGGTGGTTTTCGACCCTTCCCGCGGAAGAACGTACGCGCGTCGAGCCGTTTCGCACCCCCATGTTTCATCGAACGCTCAGCTGGTGGGTCGAAATCATCTGCGGTGCCGGGTTAGCCATCGAAAAATTCGCTGAGCCCTGCGCCACTCCGGAATTGGCGGCGGCGGAGCCCGTCGTAGCGGATACGCGTGTCGCTCCGTTGTTTCTCCACATCCGCGCCAGAAAAACCACTGCCTCCTGAACACCTTCTGTTCACAAGGCTGCCGCGGAGACTGCTTCACCGTGCCTCAGCTCCTGGGCCAGAAGTGTTCTTCTGAACAGGCGCTCAGCCGTTGCGCCGCAATCTCCGGCGTAATATCGCGCTGCGGCATCCCCAGCATTTCAAATCCCACCATGAACTTCCGCACCGTGGCCGAGCGCAGCAACGGCGGATAGAAATGCGCGTGGAAATGCCACTCCGGATGTTTCTTCCCATCGGTCGGTGATTGATGAAAGCCCATCGTGTACGGAAAGCTGGTCTCGAACAGGTGGTCGAAACGCGTCGTCAGCCGCTTCAGGGCATCCGCCAGCCCATCGCGCTCGTCGGAGGTGAACTCAGGCAGCGCACCCGCATGCCGTCGCGAGAGCAGCATCACCTCAAAGGGCCATACCGCCCACCAGGGCACCACGGCGGCGAAATGCTCGTTCTCAAAGACCACCCGCTCCCCCGCCGCCCGTTCCGCTTCCAGGTATTCGCACAGCAGGCAATGACCGGTCTTCGCAAGATGCTCGCTTTGCGCCGCTGTCTCAGCAGCCGGCTCGTCCGGCACAAATCCAGTACTCCAGATCTGTCCGTGAGGATGAGGGTTGCTGGCGCCCATCATCGCCCCGCGATTCTCAAAAATCTGCACGTACTCGATCCAGTCCAGCGCCCCCAGTTCCTCATACTCCCGGGTCCACGCATCCACCACCGGGCGAATCTCCTCCCGCGTCATGCGCGCCAGTGTCAGGCTGTGATCGGGATGGAAACAGAGAACCTTGCACAACCCGCGCACTGCCTCGCCCAACAGCAGCGGCGACCCCGGCGCTTCTTCCACTGGCGGCGCTTCAGGCAGCAGAGCGGCATAATCATTTACAAACTCGAACACACTCTCATACGCAGGATTCACGGCGCCGCCTGCCCGCGTGTTGCCCGGGCACAAGTAGCACTGCGCGTCGTAGGAAACCCCCGAGGGCATCGTCTTCTGCCCTACCTCTCCCTGCCAGGGCCGCTGCGTCCGGTGCGGAGAGACCAACACCCACGCCTGCCGCAGCGGGTTCCAACGCCGGTGAGGATACTGCCATTTCTTTTCCATGCTTGCACCCGAAAAGTTATTCTACGGGACGTCCACGGCTTGCCGCGCCATCCTCTGCGTTCTCCAGGGCGAGCGACGCCCCGGCCCACCCTCCATCATGCCGTCGGCCTCTCCGGCGGCGGCATCGATGCCAGAAACCGTCGCGCGAACTCCCTGCCGTAATCCTCCAGAAGTTGAACCACCCGTTCCGCCCGCTCCGAACGCACAATCAGCCCTGCGTGATGATGCTTCTTCATCCGCAGCACAATCTCCGGCGCATCGAAAGCGCTCGTATCCGGCTCCGCCGTCTGCGCCAGGCATAGGACGCTGCCCGAGTACTCTTCCCGCGCCGCCGGCACAACATAACGGTTGCCGCGAAGATTTTCTACCTCGATCCGCGCCCACTCCCGCCACAGGTTCACACCCGTCGACGCCTGCACCAGGTCCACAATGAATGCCCCGCCCACACGCGCCGCAATCTCCAGAAAGTAGTACCTCCCGTCCGCATGTGAGCGAATATACTCGGCATGGGTCACGCCCCGCGCCATCCCCAGCGACGGCGCCAGAGCCGCATTCAGCGTCGTCAGTTCCTGCCACTCGTTGCTCTGCCGGTCCACGGTGCGCGTCGTAAACACTCCGCCCTCGTGCATCACTTCCATCGGCGGCCGCCCATACTGGTGAACCACCGAGAACACCACCTCGCGCTCGCTCACAATCGAGTCCACGTGAAAAATATCGCCGGGCACAAACCGTTCCATCAGAAAATGACTTTGCCGGTCCCCCAGTTCATCCAGCGAACGCCAAAGCTGCTCCGGTTCCTGGATCTTCCGGATGCCCAAAGCGGATGCCTCCGCGCGTGGCTTCAGCAGCCACGGGGCGGGCACCGTGTCCATGTACTCCCTCAGTTCGTCGTAGTTCAAAACCCGGCAGAACTCCGGCACCAGGAACCCCGCCTCGCGCGCCGCCATGCGCATCGCCAGCTTGTCGCGATAAAAGGCCGTAGTCGTCACGCCCATGCCCGGGATCCGCATATGCTCGCGCAGCATCGCCGCGGTTTCCTGGTCAAACTCGTCCAGCGCCACTATGCGATCGAACCGCCGGCCCCGCGCCATCCACGACACCGTGTTCAGAACCTGCTCGCACGTCAGCCCCTCCGGCATCGTGGCCAGCTCTTCCAGCGACCCCCGAGGCCAGTCGCCTTCGCGAAGCTTGTCCACCGTGAGCAGCGTGGGCCGCACGCCCATCTCCGCGCACTGGCGCAGAAAATCCTGACCCTTCTCATACGTTGTGATGCAAAGCACCCGCTCGATCCCGTCGCTCATTGAACCCTCGCCGCAGTGGACTTGGTCCTCAAGTGAGGATAGTTCTACCATAGACGCTGCGTTCACTCATGCTCCCTTCAATGGCAAGGACTCTCAACAATGCTCTCCGCAGATGCGATCGTTAGCCTGCAGGACCAATGGACCCGCACGTGGCACCAGGTTCCGCAGCCGGCAGAACAGAACTCCGTCGCAAGCCCCGCCGCAGATTGGCTCGACATCGTCATACGCCACCATCGCGCCAACTTCGACCTCTGGCACATCGAGGATGAAGCTCGCACGCCCGGCGCAACCGACGCCAGCCTTGCCGATGTGAAACGCCGCATCGACCGCACCAATCAGCAGCGCAACGATCTCGCCGAGGAGTTGGACCGCGCCCTCCTCGACCACCTCGTCTCTCTTGGGCTGCCCACCCCCGATGCGCCTCTGCACTCTGAATCGCCCGGCCTCATCATCGACAGGCTTTCGATACTCGCCCTCAAGATCTACCACACCCGCGAGGAGGCCGAGCGCGTCGACGCCCCGGCCGGACACTCCGAACGCAATCGCAACCGCCTCGCCATCCTTGAAGAGCAGCGTTCCGACCTCGCCGGATGCCTCGACGTGCTGTGGCGCGAGACTCTCCAGGGCGCGCGCCGATTCAAGCTCTATCGGCAGTTGAAGATGTACAACGACCCCAGCCTCAATCCCGCCATCTACGGCAAGCCGGGGAAGTGATTCCCAGGGTTCCTTGACCGCCCCGGCGGACTCCCCATTGACGGAAGGAAAGGTTCTGCGTATAAAGAGGGCCTGAGCGGAGGGAATCTTGAACGCATGCTGCCTGCCGGATTACATTTTTGGACAGATAGCGCGCCTTCAGGCGACCGCTCCCGGTAAATAAATGATGCAAGAGGCGAGATCCGCGGCGCCTAGCCGCAAAAAAATCCCCGCGCCGGCCGCCAAATCAGCCGGTCATCCCAACACGGGACCAGCTTTCCAGCACTATCAGTCCGCCGTGCAACTGGTCCAACAAGCCAAGTACGACAAGGCGCTCGCTGCGTTCGAGAAGCTGCTGCCCACAGCCCCGCCCGAAATTCGGGAACGCTGCAAAATGTACATCAGCACCTGCCTGCGTCAATTGGAGCGGCACAATCTCGCCTTCGCCACGCCGGAGGAGCGCTACGACTATGCTGTCTCGCAGTTGAATACCGGCTTCTACGAAGAGGCGCGTGAGCAGTTCAACGGCGTCGTCACGGACGATCCGCTGGCCGACTTTGCCTATTACGGGCTGGCGGTGCTCGACAGCATCACGGGCCACCCACAGGAGTGTCTCGCCAACCTGGCAAGGGCCATCGAGCTTAACCCTCGAAACCGCCTTCAGGCCCGCTCCGACAACGATTTTCAAAGCATGGTGGACGATCCCCGGTTTACTGAACTGCTTTACCCAGAGATTCCTTAGGGGTTGCCGCGACTTTTCACAGCGCGCCAGCGTCAATCTCTTAGGACTCAAACGCATGATCGGAAATGGCGGTGGCCGGATACCACAACACTGTGAGCCGCGACCATTAGGCAGCGGCGGCTTCCAGTGAAGCGCGAAAAACCACTGCATTTCCGAAATCGCCTTGAGAGATTGAGCAAGGACTCGTCGTTGTTAACCTCTTCCGGATTTGAAACCATCGAAGCTCCGCAACCCCTTCGTGTCGTGGCGATCGGTGGTGGAACCGGCCTTTCCACTTTGTTGCGCGGCCTTTGCCGCCATGTGGTCAAGCCCGGCTCTCCCTCCTCCGTCCCCGGTCAGATTTCCGATCTGGCAGCCGTAGTCACCGTTACCGACGACGGCGGCTCCTCCGGTCGACTGCGCAAAGACTTCAACATGCTGCCCCCCGGCGACCTGCGCAACTGCATGGTGGCTCTCAGCGAGGAGGGCGACCTGCTGGCTCGCCTCTTCGCGCACCGCTTCCGCGCCGGTGACGGCCTCGAGGGACACAACTTCGGCAACCTGTTTGTCGCCGCGCTCACTGAGATCACCGGTGACTTCGGGCACGCCATCCAGCTCTCATCCAAGATCCTTGCCACCCGCGGCCACATCTATCCCGTCACCACGGCCAACGCCACCCTCATCGCGCGCATGGAAGACGGCTCCCTCGTCCGCGGCGAAACCAATATCACCGCCAGTCGCCTGCGCATCGAAGAGCTTATGATCGATCCTCCCGACGCCGCTCCCCTGCCTGAAACCCTCGACGCAATCGAGCGCGCCGATCTGATCACCGTCGGCCCCGGTTCCCTCTACACCTCGCTCATCACCAATCTCCTCGTCCAGGGAATTCCCGCCGCTCTCTCCCAGGCCCGCGGCGTCTGTGTCTATATCTGCAACCTCATGACCCAGGCCAATGAAAGCCTGGGCCTCAGCGCTTCAGAACACATCGAGCGCATCTACGAGCACACCCGCGCCCCCATCTTCGACTACGCCCTCGTGAACACCGCGCCCTTCTCGCCTGAAACGCTGGCCCGCTACGCGGCAGAGAAAGCCTCCCCCATCGAGGCCGATATCGACCGCATCGAGGCCATGGGCGTCCGCTGCATTGCCGGCGATTTCGCCAGCGAAGAGAGCGTCGTCCGCCACGCCGCAGGCAGGGTCACAGGAGCCCTTCTCGCCCTGGGCCGCACCGCCCTCGCCTCCCGCGACTGATCTTCCCACGACGAAAAATGACCCGCCTCACCCCAATTCCGTCTCGCAGGCCCCGCGCCTCCCTTGGCACTCGTTCGTGCCCCGGTCAGAAGCTCCCGGTTCAGAATCACCCCTCCACGGTCCGCTTCAACTGCCCGCAGGCCGCGTAGATGTCCCGCCCCCTCGGCCGGCGCAGATAGGTCGGCACACCCTCGCCCGACAGCACCCGTCGAAAATTCTCCACCGCACCCGCCTGCGGCATCGCGAACGCAATCCCGGGACCAGGATTCCAGGCAATCAGGTTCACCTTGGCGGGCAGTCCCGTGCGCCGCAAAAGCCGGGCCACCTCCCGCGCATGTTCCGGCCGGTCCGTCACCCCGCCCAGCAGCACGTACTCAAATGTCACTCGCTCCCGCGGACGCAGCCTTACCTGGCGAACCGCGTCCATCACCGCTTCAATGGGCCATTTGCGGTTAATCGGCATCACCTCGCTGCGCACCTCGTCATTGGGAGCATTCAGGCTGATCGCCAGCTTGGGCCGCACGTCCGGCGGCTCCTGGGCAAACCGTTCAATCCCCGGCACAATCCCTGAAGTCGACACCGTCATCCGCTGCGGGCTGATCCCGACCTCCTCCACCAGCAGCCGCACCGCCCCCATGAAGTTTTCGTAGTTCAAAAATGGCTCGCCCATCCCCATGAAAACCAGGTTCACGCGCTCCTTGCCCACCTCCACGGCTTGCCGGTCAAGCACCGCCACCACCTGGCCGGCAATCTCGCCCGCCGTGAGGTTCCGTTGCAACCCTAGCTTCGCCGTAAGGCAAAACTGGCAGTTCACCGCGCAACCCACCTGGCTCGACACGCAGATCGTGGCCCGACTCCAGCTCTTCCCTTCTTCTTCGCTCCCGTCACCGGCCTCGCCCTCGTCCCCCTCGGGCATCCACACCGTCTCCACCGGCTGCGCGTCGTCTACCTGCCCTTGCACCAGGTAGCGCTCCGTTCCATCCACCGACCGGAAAGCCTGCACAATCCGCGGACAATTCACCTCCCAGTTGTCGCCCTCCAACTGCTGACGCAAAGATTTAGCTAAAGTAGTAATTTCACTCAACGATGCAACTCGCTGAATATACATCGCTTCTGCAAGTTGCTTTCCCCGCCACGCAGGCTCGCCTCTCTCCACCATCACGGCGCTCAATCCCGCCCGGTCCAAGCCAAACAGGGACTTCTTGGGTTCACCCGCAGGTTCAGCTCGCCCTGGCTGCACGATTTGTAGGTTTTTTCCGCTCACGGCTTGGGACAGCATAGTGCATTTCTCCTCTATGTGCAGCCTCGCCCTCTCCACAGCCATCTAATCGAATACTGAAGCTTTTCCGGCTTTGCCTTCGTGCCTCACCCTGCAATGAGTCCGTCTGGCCTAAAATCGAATCAAACGGGAGAAGATGACAACCGAACGCAACCTCCGCCGCACTGTATTGCCCAACGGCCTGATCGTCCTGACCGAGCGCATGGATCACCTGCGCTCCGTCGCCATGGGCGTCTGGATCAAGTCCGGGTCACGTGGTGAATCCGCCGAAACCAATGGGATCTCTCACTTTGTCGAGCACATGGTCTTCAAAGGCACACGCTCCCGCTCCGCCCAGCTCATTGCCCGTGAAATGGATTCCATCGGCGGCAACCTCGACGCATTCACCGGCAAGGAAACCATCTGCTTCAACGTCAAGTCCCTGGCCGACCACGTGCCCATCGCACTCGATGTTCTTTCCGATCTCGTGTTGAACCCAACCTTTACTTCCAATGATATCGAGCGGGAACGTGGAGTGATTCTTGAAGAAATCAAGATCGACGAAGACAACCCCGACGTCCTTGTCCATGAACTCTTCACTCAGAATTTCTGGAAAGATCATCCCCTGGGCAAGCCCATCCTGGGCACCTCGGCCAC
>VFSW01004069.1_pt1 | contig 21818 bp, 21 predicted proteins | sample 5358111 | NCBI WGS metagenome assembly VFSW01 (sample SAMN11554181, study PRJNA540505) | mine drainage metagenome | isolation source: sediment from site ElyBrook_90M | place: USA: Ely Copper Mine, Vershire, VT | collected 2017 | reverse complement strand
TTCTCTCCCTGCTTCTTTAACGAATGAGCCTGTCCAGTTTTTGGGGGACATTATATCTCGAATGGCTCCTGCTTCCGGCCGCGTAGTTATCCGCAACTGACGTTATGATAACTTTGATACGAGCGGTTATCCCAAGAACAACTGCATCCCGATCTCCGTCGTGCCGACCGTCACGATCACCATCGCGGGCGTCCCCACAACGCTGGCCGACAGCACCCACGTGCTTGACACGGGTGGCATCGATCTCGGCTCGTGCAAGCCGCAGCGCAATGAGTCTTTCCAGTGGCGGCAAATTGGCGCACCAGGCGTCAACACGGCCACGCTGACACTCGGCCCCGCCGTGGCCACGCCAATCATTGGCCAACAGGTGACCGAGACGGCGACCCTCTTAGACGGCAGCGGAATCGGCCTGCCCAACGCCGCCGTCAGCTTCGCCGTGACGAGCGGCCCCAACGCCGGGCAATCCGGTAGCGCTGTCACCAATGCATCAGGGCAGGCGTCTTTCACCTATGCCGACGCCGCCCCGGGCACGGATATTATCGTCGCCTCGGTCACAACGGTGGGCACATTCCAATCCAATCAGACGAGCGTAACCTGGTCGAATAGCACGACGCCGGGCTGGAGCTCCGCAGATATCGGGGGACCTGCGCTGGCCGGCGGCGCCTCGCTCAGCAACGGCGTCTGGACGATTGCGGGGTCAGGGACGGATATCGGGGGGGCAGCCGACCAATTCCACTTTGTCTGGCAGCCGTTGGCCTCCGACGGCGGCATCAGCGCCGAAGTGCTGTCTCAGACCAACACGAACAGTCGCGCGCGCGCAGGGGTCATGCTGCGCCAGAGCACCAATGCGAACGCGCCCTTTTACGCGCTCGTGGTGACACCGCAGCGAGGCATCTTCATCCTAAAGCGCGCGACGCAGGGTGGCGGGGTCAGCACGGTCGCGAGCCTGACCGGCACGGTGCCGGTCTGCCTCCAGGTGCGGCGTGTGGGAGCCACTTTCACCGCTTATACGTCGAGCGACGGCGTCACCTGGGCGCCTGTGCCGGGATCGAGCGTGACCATCAACCTCACAGGGACTCTGTTGGCCGGAATGGCGGTGACGTCACACACCACGACAAATGTAAGCACAGCCACATTCGGCGCGGTAAGCACGCCCTAGCGGACTCAATCAGATCCCCGGCCCCTTTCTATCGGAATGGAGAGGAGCTGGGGCGAGGCCGGCCTCACGATATCCGAAGTAGCTCAACATCGAAGATGAGCGTGGCGTTGGGTGGAATAGTACCCGGCACGCCACCGGGGCCGTAAGCCAGATCGCCGGGGATGATGAGCCGCCGCTGGCCGCCGATGCGCATGCCCGCCACGCCCTGATCCCATCCGCGAATGACGCGACCCTTGCCCAGTGGGAAATCGAAGGGATCGTTGCGATCCCTGGAGCTATCAAATTTTACGCCGCTCGTGAGCCAGCCGGTGTAGTGCACGACGACTTGCTGCCCGGCGCGGGCCTCGTCGCCGGTGCCAACCACCACGTCGATGAATTGCAGTCCGCTGGGGGTCATCGTCGGCTCGGCGTCGATGGGGGGCGGTCCGCCCTGAGGCTGTGTCATCTATTCGCTTCTCGCTTTCTGTCGCTGAGGGCCACGCGGCCACACAACACGCTGCTCACACAGCATAGCACGATTGCGGCGCCGGTTGTCGCCACACGCGGTGTGTACAGCCAAAAAAGCCCCCTCTCCACCAAAATGAGGAGAGAGGGCTTGGATGCAAGGAGCAGTGCTACTTTTGGACCACCGCGCCGCTCTTGAGCTGCTTGTGGGCGCGCGAGTCACCCAGGATGCCGCCGAACGTGCCGAGAATCAAGCCGCCAAAAATCCAGCCGAGCAAGCCGCCGATGAGGCCCAGACCGCCCAGCACTGCGCCGAACGCGCTTGAGTTGTTAGGATGGTAGGGGAGGAACGTCAGCTGCTGGGAGAGCTGCGACAGAATGACGAAGACGATGCCCCCGATCACACCAGTGCCAGTGCCCGTCAAGGTCGAGCTAACGCCTGTGGTCACCGTGGTCTGCAAGATATTCAGGCGTTGGTGCCGACCGGCGTAGTGTCCGGCCCAAAAGGTCAGGACAAAGGGGACTAAAACACCTATCAGGCTCATCCACCACTGTTGACTGGAAAAGGCTTTGTGGTTGATCTGTACGATGATGACCTCGATGATTGCGCCGATCAGGCCAGCGATGCCACCGACAATGAATGGGTGGACCTTAGGCGCGCTGACCGTTTTTGTTGGCTGAGCCATGAAAGCTCCTCTCGCTTGCGATTGGTTGGGTGGGACAAGCGCCCACGCGGACGATCAATGTGTTGCCTACTTCATATACTATATCCTGCCGTCAACGCAAGGGGTGATTGCTCACAATTCGAGCGGAGTAGGCGGTGGATGATCCATATGACATACTATAGGGGGTCATTTGATGCGCGCGTTTTTCTCGCGCTTGATGGCCTTGAACTGAGAGCCAGAGCAGGGTGTGGAAAGGAGGAGCGGGTGTCGAGTTGATTTTGTTCGCTTCCATGTTGATTTGTTGCCTTGTCGTTCGTTTACTATAGGTGGGAGGAATCATTTTTTATGCTGAACACACGCCAACGCCGGTCCCGTGTGGGGCTGTTCGTTTCTTTGCTGTTCTTGAGCGCGGCGCTGGCGCTGATGGCCAGCTTTGTCTTCACCAGCGGCTCGGTGCGCGCGGGCGGTTCGGTGCCGCCGCCGACCCAAACGCCGCCGGCTGCCACCGCGACAAGCGCGCCGGCAGCCACGAGCACGCCTACTCAGGTCGCGACGTCGATCCCAACCTCGACGCCGACCGCTGTGCCGACAACGGTCCCCGCGCCGACGGCCACCGCGACAGCCACGCCTAAGCCCAGCCCACCAAGCCCTCCGAACTGCAACCCCTTCGATCCCCAGTGCACAGTGGCCGGGCTACCCGAATGGGTGATCTGCCTCTTGCTGCTCTTGCTGCTCTTGCTGCTGATCTTGATCTTGATTTTCGCGTCGCGCAGGCGCTCGCAAAATCGCACGGCCACCAACACTGGCGGCACGACTCCGCCTGCTGGTGGCACGACTCCGCCGTCCGGCACACCGCCGCCTGGTGGCCCCACCACCCCATAAACCTGCCGGGCGTCCTTCGTTTCGCTCCCCGCTCCGCCTAGGTGGAGAGGGGAGCCTTCGTGAACCCAGGTGCGGATTGCAGGCACCGACCCATTAGCATTCGGCGCAAAAAGTCATGCCCCACAACCGCAGCTCTTCGATGGCGTCGCGCAAGGCCTGGCCTTTGCGCGTGAGGCGATATTCGACGTGCGGGGGCACTTCGGGGAAAGACTCGCGATCCACGACACCCACCGCCTCAAGCTCGCGCAGCCGCATGGTGAGCATTTTGGCGCTGGCCTCCGGGATCAGGCGGCGCAGCTCGCCGAATCGCTTGGGGCCGCCCATCAGCTCGTGGATGAGCAGGATTGTCCATTTGCCGCCGAGGACTTCGAGGGCGCGCTCGACGTGACAGACGTCGTGCGCTGTGGCGCTCGCTTGCATGGTGCTTTCCGCCATGATCAGCTCCTTTGCTGATGCTGAGTCTCTCTCGGAGAGGCTCATCGCTGGCGCTCGCGCTGCGCCAAAAATGCCTGGCCTTTGCCGACTTTGGTGTTGATCGGCACGCTCTGCCGGCAGAGAGGGCACTCCTCCGCCGGCCAGGCGTCGAGCGGCACAGCGAGCAGCGCGCGCAAGGGCACGCCCCCCAGCGCGTCGTCGCCCACCGCGCCGCGCACGCAGAGCACGCTCGCCCCCACGATCTCCGCCCCCAGCTCGCGCACCGCGTCGATCAAAAGGCGCACCGAGCCGCCGGTGTTCACGATGTCCTCCACCACGAGCACGCGCCGCCCGCGCACCGCGTCATCATAGCCCCGTCGAAACGTCAGGCGCTTCTTGCCGTCAATGGCCTCTTCCTCAGCGTACACCGCCAGCGTCTCGCCTGATGTCCGCCGCTCTGTCAGATGCCACGCCGACCATTGCGCCAGCACGACACCGCCCACCGCCGGGCCGGCCACCACCTCCACCACGTCGGGATCGTAGGGGGCGACGAGCGCGGCGCAGAGATCCCGCGTCAGATGGGGATGTTGATAGATCGCGTCTTTGTTGACATAGGCCGAGCCATGCCGCCCCGACGTATAGACGATATGGCTGCCGGTGATGATCGCGCCGATCGCGCCGAGCCGGCGCAGCATCTCTTGCTCGTCCATCGGGGTGCTGGCTCCTCTCTGCGTATTGAAACGATTATGCCGGGGCGATGGATGCGGCAATGTCTTCCGCGATGCGCCGGGCGGCGTCGGCGGGGCTGCCGATCGCGGCTGGTGGCCGCGTGATAGACCGCCCGACGACGAGATAGCTCGCCCCTGCGGCGACGGCCTCGACGGGCGTCATGACCCGCCGCTGATCGTCGGTCGCGGCCCAGGCGGGGCGCACCCCCGGCACGACCGTCACGAAATCCACGCCGCACGCAGTACGAATCGCCGCGACCTCAAGCGCCGAGCACACGACGCCATCCAGTCCAGCGGATTGGGCCAGCATTGCCAGATGCACGGCGTATTCACTCACCGTGCCGGGCACACGGATCTCGTCATTCAGCGTCGTCTGGTCGATGCTCGTCAGCACCGTGACGCCTAGCACCAGGGGATGATGCGCGCTGGCGGCGACAGCCTGCGTCGCCGCACGCATCATCGCCGAGCCGCCGTCGGCGTGCACGTTGAACATCAGCACGCCGGGCCGCGCCAGCCCCCGCGCCGCACCCGCGACGGTGTTGGGGATGTCTTTGAATTTGAGATCGACGAAAAGCTGACCGCCGGCGGCGCTGATCGCGTCGATCGCTTGTGGCACGCCGGTGCTGGTGCACAGCTCAAGCCCGATCTTGAAGCCGCCGACATGCTCGCGCAGCTGCTCGACCAGCCGTAGCGCTTCGGGCAAGGTCGGCACGTCGAGCGCGACCAGCACGGGATTCCGCGCGAGGGGCATGGGGGTTTCACCTCACATGTTCTGGAGTTTGGGGGGACGTAGGACGAGACGCGAAGGTCACAAAAAATGCCGAAGAACACGAAAGGTTTTTGTGCTTTTCGTCTCATTTGTCAGCCCTTCGCATTTCAGAAATCTCGCTGATCCGCCGCGAGCGCCCGGTTGATGCGCTTGACGAGCACCGGCCCCTCAAAGATGAAGCCGGTATAGATCTGGATGAGCGCCGCGCCGGCGTCAAACATGCGACGGGCGTCGTCGGGGCCAAAGATGCCGCCCACGCCGATGACGGGCAGCGTGCCGTCGAGCTGCCGGCAAATGTAGCGTACCACGTCAAGCGCGCGCGCCGCCAGAGGGCGACCGCTCAGCCCGCCCGTCTCGTCGGGACCGTGGATGTTGGAATGATCCACTGTCGTGTTGGTGGCGACAATGCCCGCCACGCCCGATTCCAGGCAGACTTCCAGCGCGTCGTCGATCGCCTCCCAGGAGAGATCGGGCGAGAGCTTGACCAGAATGGGCTTGGGCGTGCCGCCCTCCCGCGTGGCGCGATCGCGTGCCGCCGCGACGACGGCCCTGAGCAGCGCGGCAAGCGGCTCGCGCTCTTGCAGCGAGCGCAGGCCCGGCGTGTTGGGGCTGCTGACGTTGAGCGTGAAATAGTCCGCGAATGGAGAGAGCCGGTCGAGCGTATAGCAATAATCTCCGGCGGCATCTTCCAGCGGCGTGATCTGGGATTTCGCGAGCTGCCAGCCGATGGGGATCGCCGGGCGCGGCACTCTGGCCAGGCGGGCGGCGATGGCGTCGGCGCCGTCACTGGGCAACCCCATGCGATTGATCAGCCCCTCGTCGGTGGTCAGGCGAAAGATGCGCGGGCGCGGCTGGCCAGGCTGAGCGTAGCGCGTGACGCCGCCCGCCTCGATAAAGCCAAACCCGAACGCCGCCAGGGCTGGCAGCGCAAGACCGTTTTTATCCAGGCCAGCGGCCAGCCCGACGGGATTAGGAAAGCGCAGGCCAAAGACTTCGCGGGCCAGCTTGGGCGAATGAACGGCGAATGCGGCGTCGAGCGCGCGGAGCACCGGTGGCACGCGCGACGCCAGCGCGAGCTGGCTCATGGCCCATTCGTGAGCGATTTCGGGATCGCGGCGCGACAGGCCAAAAAGCGCGGGGCGCACGGTTCGCTTGAACACGGCACGTCTCTTTCGTCTACGCGAACAGTTCCCCGTCTAGCCCATGAGCCAGATTCCTCACTGCTTCCGCGCTCGTTCTTGCACGATTCAATGCCTCGGAATTATAGTATAGCAGACAGAAGTGAGCAAATCAGCGCACGAGGATGATGATGGCCCAGCTCAGTGATGCGGCGGCTTCCAGTGGACCTCATTCGAAGCTAGGAGTGTGGATCAAGACAGCGCGTCCATTTTCACTGTCCGCCACGATAAGTCCCCTTATGGTGGGTACAGCAGTGGCGGCATATCATGGCACGTTCAATCCTTTCATTTTCCTGGTGGCGCTCTTTTCCGGGCTGTTCTTACAGGTGGGCGCTAATTTCTTCAACGAGTTTTACGACTGGAGGTATGGGCTTGACAGCAAAGAGTCGCTCGGAGCGAGTACTGTCATTTTCCAAGGCTCAATGTCAGCAAGACAAGTGCTGCTAGGCGGTGTCATCTCTTTTATCGCTGCCGCCCTGCTTGGCGTCGCGCTCATTGCTGTTGTTGGTCCCGTCATCATTTTCTTTGGCTTGGCGGGCATGGCGATTGCCTATTTCTACAGCGCGTGGCCGTTTAAGCTCGCGACACGAGGCTTGGGCGATGTCATGGTCTTCCTGGCCATGGGCTTTCTCATGACCTGGGGTGCCTATTTTGTCCAAATCCATCACTGGTCATGGCCAGCCCTCGCGGCCAGCGTGCCGGTTGGCTTCCTCGTCGTTGCTATTCTCAACATGAACAACATCCGCGACTATCAAGACGACTTGGCCGTGCATAAACAAACAGTGGTGGTTCGTTTCGGGCCAGATTTTGGCAAGGCATATCATGCCGCGCTCATCATCGGCGCTTATGTTTCCGTAACGATTTTTGCTCTTGTCCACCTTTTACCGCTGTATAGCCTGGCAGCATGGCTCTCATTGCCAACGGCATATACCCATCTTCATGCTGTCTTGCTGGCGACGAATCGCCAGGTGTATTTGGGAGGCATGAAGCAAATCTCTGCGCTTCACCTGCAATTCGGTTGTGCGCTGGCATTAGGAATCGCTGTGGCGGCAATAACCCATGCGACCTTCTGAACACCCTCGCGCCCTGCGTCACGGTGACTCGCGCCACGCCGCGCTCGTCCGATAAAAGGGATTGTTACGTTTGTTTCGCGGGCATGTGGCTCAGGGATGAGAGCATAGGGGAGCAGAGAGAGCGATGCACAGCACGAAAGCAGCCGCGCCCTGGTGGCGCCCGGCGGTGTGGGCGCGCCCGTGGGCCGTCCCCGGCGCGGCGCGGCGGCGGCTGACGCTGGTGGCGCTGGCGGTGCTCTTGCAAACCGTGCTCGAAGCGCCGCGTCAGGCCATCGTCGCGGCCATCGGCCCCGCGCCGACCGCGTTGCTGATCATGGCGTCGCTCGCCGGCAGCCTGGCCTTGCTCGTTGCGGCGATCGTGACAGAGGATCAGCCTGAAAAGCCACAGCACGCTCGCCTCGCAATCGCCGCGCTCGTGCTCTGCGTGGCCGTCGGCGTCGTCGGCGCGCGCCAGGTAGGAGCGATGCTCGTCGCCAGCGTCACCCACACGACCTATTTCAACGACGGCACCACGATCGACCATTACGCCGCCCAATTGCTGATCGAAGGGCACGATCCCTATCAATCGATGAGCATTGTCGCGGCGCTACGCTTCCTCAACGAGCCGGGACAATATGTGACGCCGTTGCGGCGCGGCGCTTTCGCCGGGCGGTCGTGGCTCGATTATCCCAGCGCGGCTGAGGTCGCGGCGGCGGTGAATAGCGCGCCCGCGACGCCCGCCAGCGCTGCGCCTGAGGTGGAATCGCACGTCAGCTATCCGGCGCTGTCGTTTTTATGGCTAGTGCCTTTTGTCTGGGCGGGGCTGCCCAGCGTGATCCTCTTTTCCGTGCTGAGTCTGGCGGCCTTCGGCTGGCTGGCGATCGGCTCCGTCGCGGCGGAATGGCGCCCCTGGCTGGCGCTGCTGCTCGTGGCCGACATCCCGTTGCTCAACGCGACGCTGACCGGTTCGCTGGATGTCACGACGATGGCACTCGTCTTCGCGGCGTGGCTGTGGTGGCGGCGCGGCCCGGCGGCGACGATCGCGCTGGGGTTGGCCCTGGCAACGAAGCAGCAAGCGTGGTTTTTCGCGCTCTTCTACGCGATCTTTTTGCTGCGCCAGATCGGATGGCGCGCCACTCTCACGCGGATGGCCGGCGCTGTCGCCATCTTCGCGGCGATCGACGCGCCCTTCATCCTGCACGATCCGCATGCCTGGGCGGCGGGCGTGCTGGCCCCTCTGGCGGACCCCATGTATCCGCGCGGCAACGGGCTGGTGCAGCTCGCGCTGTCCGGCCTCGCGCCGCTCATGCCGCAAGCGGTGTATAGTGCGCTCGCCGTGCTGGCTTTCGTCGCGGCGCTGGCGTGGTACGCGCGGGTCGGCGTCCGTCGCTGGCCTGAGCTAGGGATCGCGCTGGCCATGCTGCCGTTCTGGTTCGAGTGGCGCAGCCTATCGTCCTACTTCCTCTTCATCGCGCTGCCGCTGGTGGCGCTGTGGCTGGCCTGGCGCTTTCCGGCGGCACTGGCGCGCTCCGAGCCGGCGCTGGCGCCAGCGGGGGGTGCGTGATGGCGCGCCTCTCTCTCGATCAGCGGCTGCGCTCGCTCGCGCCACGCCTGGCGTGGCTGGCGACGCCCGCCGGCGTGTGGGGGCTGTGGGCGGCCACCAGCGCGCTCATGCTGGCGAACCTGGTATTCGGCCACCATTACGGCGATCCGCAGTTCTATCAATATGCCGGCGATTTCGCGGTGGGCAAGCTGCCCTTTCGCGACGTGCCAGTCGAATATCCCCCGCTGGCGTTCGTGCTGATCCTGTTGCCGGCGCTGCCGCTTTTGCCCTTCGCCGGCGTCGCGCCACGCCCGGTGCCCGAAGCGCTGCCGCTCACGCATCTGTTGCAGCCGGACCCCATCCGCTATGGGGCATATGGCGTCTCGTTCGGCCTTTTCATGCTGGCCCTTGACGCGCTCACGCTCTGGCTGGTGCTGCGCTTCGCGCGGCGCTTCGTGCCCGGCGACGCGACCGGCTACTGGAGCGGGCTGCTCTATGTCGCGCTGGTCTTTGGCGACGGGGCGGTCTTGCAGAAATTCGATCTCGTGCCCGGCGCGCTGTGTGTGGCGGCGATCGCGCTGCTCTTGGCGCGGCGTGACGGCTGGGCCTGGGCGGTGCTCGCGCTGGCCGTGCTGACGAAGGGCTATCCCATCTTGCTGGCGCCTCTTTTTGTGCTCTGGCGCGTGCCGGCGGGGCGACCAGACTGGCGCGCGTTGCGCCGCGCCGCGCTGGGCGGCGGCATCGCGGCGGCCCTCGTGCTCGCGCCGGTGATCGCGCTGTCGGGGGTCGCTCCACTCGTCCACAGCGTCGCCTATCACGCGGATCGCGGTGTCGAGATCGAGAGCGTCTGGGCGTCGATCATGTTGGCGGTGGGCTGGCTGCCCGGCCAAGGGATAACGACGACCTTCAACCCCGGCGATCTCTCGCGCGACGTGCACGCGCCGCTGCAAGGGCTGGCGCTGGCGGCATGGCCGCTGGCATTGGCAATTTTGGCGCTGGCGGTGTATGGTATGCAGTGGCGCCGCGACCGGCAGGCAACCGGGCAACCTCAGCGCGCCGCTGAGTTGGTGCGGGCATCGCTGCTGTTGGCGCTGATCTTCGCGCTCTGCTTTCCGGCGCTGGGGGTGCACTATTTGCTGGGGATTATCCCCCTGGCGGTGGTGACGCGACTGGCGCGACCCGCGCACGATCGCTGGCTGGCGGCGCTCATCGCCGTCCTGGTGCTCAGCCAGATCGTGATCACGATCTGGCATAGCCTGGTCGCGCTCGATCCGCTGCCGGCGCTGTTGATGATCGCGCGCAACGCGGCGCTCGTCGCTGCGGCGGTCGTGCTGGCGCGGGCCGCCGTGTTGCCGCTGGCGATCGCCACGGAGAGGGGGCCATCATGATCGACGCCGCGCCCCCAGGCACGACCCCCGGCGTCCCTGCGGCACAGCGTGAGGGAAACCCGATGGCGGCGAAGCTCTTTTGGTCGTGGCGCGATCGCCTTGCTGCATTCGCGCACACCTATTTGCCCGGCGAGCGCGGCCTCATCCTCACCGGCGCGCTCAGTGCGGCGATCTACGCGCTGCTGACGGCGGCGTTCCCCATCACGTCGTGGTGGTTTCGCACCGACGACAACCTGGGCACAATTCCCGCGCGCGTGGCGTGGGCGCGCCCGCTGCTCTTGCTGGGCGGCCCGCACCTGCTCAGCACGTGGATGGCAATCCTCACAGTCATCGTCGTCGTCACCCTCTTTGGCTTGCAGGGATTGGCGCTTTTCGCGGCGCAGCACAGCAGCGACGTGGCGCGAGCGCGGCGCATCGTGATCGGCTTCGCCATCGCCTTCATCGTCACTCAGGTGTGGATGCAGCCGGTCACCTCGACCGATCTCTATGGCTACATCGCCCGCGCGTATCTCATCGCCACGCTGCACCAGAATCCCACCATCTCCCTCTCGGTCTTGTTGCCGGGCGGCTTTCTCGTGCCCCACGCGCGCCCGCCGGCCCCCTATGGCCCTCTCTGGCTGCTGATCTGCGGCGGCGTGGGTCTGTTGTCGGGCGAAAACCTGCTGCTGGCGATGCTGCTTTTCAAGGCGATCGCGGCGCTGGCGGCGATCGGGACCATCCTGCTCGTCGCGCGCCTCATCGATCGCATCATGCCGGGGCAGCGCGTGACGGCGCTCGTGCTTTTCGCGTGGAGTCCGCTGCTCATCCTGGAAGCGATCGGCAACGGACACAACGACATCGTGATGATGATCTGCGTCGTCGCCTCGCTTTCGGCCATTCAGGCGCGGCGGCCCCTATGGGCGTTTCCCTTGCTGGCGCTGGGCGTGCTGATCAAGTATTCGATGGGCGCGCTGGTGCCGCTGTGGGCGGCGTACCTGCTGCTGCAATTTTGCTGGCGGGCCGAGGGCGCCACAAAGGTCAAGACACTGCCCGGCTCGCGGGCCGATTTGCGCGCGTGGCTCGGCCAGATCGAGTGGCGACCGGTGTTGCGCATATTTGGCGCTGGCGGCGCGATCTCGGTCGCGCTGGCGGTAATCTGTTACGCGCCGTTCTGGGTGGGCTTCAAGACGTTCACTGGTCTGGGCCAACAACTGGGCGCGACGTATTTCAACGGATCGCTCGCCGGCCTGATCTACGCCGCCTTGCAGTGGAGCGCGACCGGCGCGCATGCCGCCAGCCTGGGCGCGGCCATCCGCTATTCGCTCTATGCCGTCTTTGCCGCATATGTCGTGTGGCAGACGGGGCTGACCTTGCGGCGCGGGCATGGCGCCTCGGTGACGCTGCTGGCGCAAATGTCGGGCAAGGTCGTCTTTGCCACACTGGTGCTCGTCACCTTCTGGTATCAGCCCTGGTACATCGTCTGGCTGTTGCCACTGGCGGCGCTCGCGCCCGACGGCATCTTGCGGCGGCACGCGCTGGCGCTGGCCTTTGGCGGCGTGTTGACCTACGTCGTGGAATATTTCGCCTTTGTCAATCAGAGCGCCCTGGCACGTGGATTCTTCGTGCAGGTTTTTCTTGTGATCGTGGCGTTCTCGCCACTGTTGATCTTGCGCCACAACACGGAGGGCAGCCTGCGCCGCACGCTGCGCCGCCTCTTCAGCGGCCTGAGCGAGCGCGTCGCCTTGCACCCTCAGCTCACCGAGCGGGTGATGCTCGGCTTGATTCTGGCCATCGCGGCGTTCTTGCGGCTGGTGCGGCTGGGCGTGTCCGACACCGAATCCACCGCCAGCGCGCTGCGTCACTTGAGCGGCACGCTCAGCGTGTCGCTGGCTGACACGCGCGGCTTGCAAGGCCCCTTTGACCTGGTGCAGAACCTGCTGACGCGGGTGTTTGGGCAGACGACGCTCGCTCTGCTCTTGCCGACCGCATTGCTGGGCACGCTGACCGTCTGGCTGATCTACCTGCTGGCGCTCGAGCTGTTTCGCGATCTGGGGCCAGAGCGCCGTCATTGGCTCTCACTCCTGGCGGCGCTGCTGGCGGCGACGGCGCAATGGCATGTCGCGCTCAGTCGTTCCGGCGCGCAGGTCATCCTGTTGCCGCTCTTGATTTCAGCGGCGGCGCTGGCCTTCTGGCGCGCGCAACGCGAATTTACCCAGCCGGGCGGCACAGGCGGCGGGCATCAGGTGCGCTATCTGGCGCTGGCGGGAGCTTCGATCGGCTTGATGGGCGACCTCGATCCGAGCTTGTGGCCACTGCCGGTGCTGCTCGTCGGGGCGGTGGCGATCATCGGGTGGCGGCTCGCGTGGTGGCGCCACCTGCGCGAAGTGGATGTCGCGGCGATCGGCGGCAGCATTGGCCTGACGGTGCTGCCTACCATTTGGGAATCGATCTCGCCGGGCGCCGGCTTCGCGCCGGGCAGTCCGGTGCTGGCGCGGGGCGGCGCCGGCGTGAGCGCGAGCTTCGCGCCGCTCGCTCCCTCGTATTGGGGGCATCTTTTTAGCACCATTGGCTCGGTGCTGCACGTCATCCTCACGCAGGATTACGATGTCGCCGGCCCTGGCGCCGGCGGCGTGCCCATCGTGCCGACGCTGCTCGTGCCCTTCGTCGTAGTCGGGCTGGCGCTCGTCATGAAGCGCTGGCGCCAGCCGAGCTATACGCTGCTGTTGACGCTGACGGCGCTGCCGATCGCGGTCGTGCTCGTCACGGGCGCCGCGCCCAGCTTGATCGAGGCGGCAATCTTGCTGCCGGTGGTATGTCTGGTGCCCGCCCTCGGCCTCGAGCAGGTCGCGCACTGGATCGCGACACTGCCGGGCGTCATCGCCGGCGCGGAGATCAACACCATCTTCATCTCGCGCCAAAACCTCTTGCGCGTCGCGCTGATGCTGATGGTGGTAGTGTTGACCATTAGCACCTTCTTCTGGTATTTCGCCTCTACGCTCTCCGGCCCGACGCACATCGTGCAGCCGCTGTAATCAGCCACAAAGGAGACCTCGCCCATGCTGTCATTTCCTGAGATCCAAAAAATCTTGCCGCACCGCTATCCCTTTTTGTTGGTGGACCGCGTGACCGATATGACTGCCGATCACATCATGGGGATCAAGCAGGTGTCGGGCAACGAGCCGTTTTTCGCGGGACACTTTCCGGGCTTTCCCGTCATGCCGGGGGTGCTGATCGTCGAGGCGTGCGCCCAGCTTGGCGGCGTGCAATTGCTGCAAAAGCCGGAATTCGCCGGCAAGATCGCCTTTTTGACCGGCCTAGAGGGCTGGCGCTTTCGCAGGCAGGTGGTGCCGGGCGACACGCTGACGCTTGAGATGACGCTGTTGCAGCTACGCTCCAATTTCGGGCGGGGCAAGGCGCGCGCTACGGTTGACGGCGAGCTGGCCGCCGAGGGCGAGATTCTTTTCGCCATTGGCCCGGCCAACCCGGCGCCATAAACAAAGATGCTGGAACACGAAACGTAAGAAAAGCGAGAGCATTCCGACCACCAGTCCACCCGAAAAGCAAGCTCGAGCAAACAGCAAAGAACGCCAGCTATGAAGCCGCTCCAGGGCGGAGTTAGAGATTTGATCGCATGGGATACCGATGGTCGAAAGCTCACTTCCGCTCACCCCGGCCAACTCAACACCGCCCGCTAGAGCATCGAGCGATGTTTTTCACGTGAAGAGCAGCAAGAGAAATGGTACAATGTGCTAAAAGGAGAAAGTCAGGAGGAACAGACAATGAATATCCACACACAGGCGGCACGCGAAGTAGCGCGACTCATTGCCAGTCATCCAACGCCCGAACAAATCATCGCATTTCATCCATCACCAGAAGCTTCCGCGCGTGCTTACGAACTCATCTATGCCGAGCGTGAGGGGGCCATCACCAATGAGGAGCGCGCCGAACTCGAAAGCTATACGATGCTAGAAAATCTCATGGAATTGGCGAAAATCGAGGCACATCATCAAATGCAGCAACGAGCATCGTAAACGATGGCTCGTAAGAAAGACATCCCTGGCCGCCTGCGCCGTCAAGTCCGTGACCGTGGTCATGGCAAGTGTGAATATTGCCTGATTCATGAAGAGGATATGCTGTTTCCACATGAACCCGATCATATCATTGCAGAGAAACACGGGGCGGCTTGACCGATGCCGATAACCTGGCTTGGGCATGCTATCACTGCAATCGCAGCAAGGGGCCAGATATCGCTTCGATAGATCCACGCACAGGAAAAGGCGAGCTGCTCTTTCATCCACGCAAACAGCAATGGCATCGTCATTTCCGTCTAAATGGTCCATTGATTGAGCCTATCACCGCCAGTGGCAGGACCACAGCGGCACTTCTCCAATTCAATCATCCTGACCGAGTTGAGCGCCGACTTGGCCTCATGGCGATAGGCCATTATCCACGAAAGTAGGCGTTCACCGATCGATGGCACTACTTCTAATCCGTCTATTATTCCCAATACTTCGCCCATGAGGTCGGCGATTCCCATACCTGGATGTAGGCCAGCCGGGCGGTGGGCGAGAGCGCGCTCAGCTCGTCGCGCAGCGCGAGAAACACCGTGCGCGCGATGTTCTCAGCCGAGGGATTGATCTGATCGTAGGGTGGCACGTCGTTGAGCACGTTATGATCATACTCGGCGGTGGCGCGCTGAGCGGCGGCTTTGATGTCGCGAAAATCCACCAGCAGGCCGAGATCCGACAGATCGGATCCCTCGACGCACACGGTGACTTCCCAGCGATGGCCGTGCATCCGCTCGCAACTGCCGTTATAGCCACGCAGAGCGTGCGCCGCATCAAAGCTAAACGTCTTGCAGACCTGATACATGTGCCGATTCATCCTTTTTAGGACTTTCGCTCAGGGCGAATGATCGCGCTGGGCGAGGCTGCCGGGGGGATGAACCCCCCGGCTCGAGAAACGAAGCCCTCCGGGCTGCTGCCGGGGATGAGTGCCGACCCCGTCATACCTGTCTGCCTGAATCCAGGGATGCCGGGCGAAAGTCCTACTTTTTATTGCTTTTCCTCAGTATTGTATCGCATCGTGGGACCAGGTGATATAGTGTGGTCACTGGCGCCCAACGCGATAGGCCGCGCCAGTGGTGGTCACGCGAGAGGAGCTGTGTCATGAGCGAAGGAATGTCACTGGCGAATCTGGCCGCTTTGCAACAACTGGATCTCGACATCGAGCGCGCGGGGCATGAGATCGTGTCGCTGACCGCCGCGCTGGCGAGCGAGCCGGCGATTGCCGCGGCCAGGGCGCGGCTCAAAGCCGCCACCGACGCCGAGGCCGCCGCCCGCAAAGAGCTGCGCGACGCCGAAACCACCCTGGCCGAAACGGAAAAGCGCATCGCCCAAAACGAGCAGCGGCTGACCTCTGGCGCGATTACGACCACCTCGGCGCTGGCCGCCGTCGAACACGAATTATCTTATCTGCGCGAGCATCGCGACCCGCAAGAAGAGCGCGTGCTGCTGGCGCTCGACGCCCAGGATCACGCGACCACCGCCGCGCGCGCCGCCATAGAAGCGCTTGCCACCACCGAGCGCGATCGCGCGACAGAGCGCGATCGGCAACAAGCGCAACTGACCGAAGCCCGCCAGCGCCACGAATCGCTCGTCGCCCAGCGCCCCACGCTCACCGCCGCGAGCGATCCCGCCTGGCTGACGCGCTATGAGGCTGTCCGCAAGGCGAAAGGGCGCGCCGTCGTCGCGGCCACGGGCGGCGTCTGCCAGGGCTGCCGCGTCGCCCTGCAAGCCGCCAGCATCCAACGCCTGCGCGCCGGCCACGACGAATTGATCACCTGCACCAACTGCGGGCGCATCCTCATGCCTGGCTAGCCCAGCCTTCTTTATGGATGAGGTGGGCAGCGGTGCTCAGGCCGCCTGGGCCGCCAGCGCGCGACGTCCGCGACCGGCGATGGTCTCGCCCATCCCGACGGCAGCCAGCGCCAGCGCCAGGTGCGTCACCTGGATCAGCCAATGCGGGCCGCTGGCGAGGATGGATCCCTGGGTGAATCCGACCACCGTCAGCGCCGCCGCGACGACCACGGCGACGATGGATAAAGGCGTGCTGCCGCGCGCGACCGCGACGTTCGCGGCGGCCAGCCAGAGCAGCGCGCCGACGAAGATGACGCCCAGCACCACATGCGCGACGGTCAGGCCGTCGGCATTGCCCGTCCACAATACGACACCAAGCACGAGCGTCACCACAGCGCACACCCGCAGCACCATCACCGGAATCGTCAGCGATTGCACGTTTCTTTCCTCCACCATGCTCTCTTATTGGGCCGTCCGCTGGAAGCAAGCGCGAGCGAAAGCCCTACACAATTATAACGCACACCCTGCCATCCCACGCTGGTTGAGTATCTGGCGGCATAGTGTATACTGTATGCCAGGATCGTCCTTCGTCTCGCTTGAGCGGTACTTTCGCGCGCGAGACGCGGAAAGCCACATCGGCGCCATATCCTGCTGGCTCGTGCCAGGTAAGGGGAATGAGATGGAACCCACACAACCTTCGAGCGGCCCTACGCTGCCTTCGCTCAATGCCGTTCCCGAAATGCCGCTGGCCCCGCACCCCCGGCGCGCCATCGGCGGCATCGTCGCCGGCGTGGTCGCGCTGGCGCTCGTCGTCGGCGGCTTTGCCGGCGTGCTCGCGTTGCGCTCGCGCGACAGCGGGGCGAATGGCGCCAACACCGCCCAGGCGACCGCGATTCTCAACGCCGCCGCCAGCGCCCCACTGCGCGACGCGACGTTCAACCTTTCCGGCGCGATCACCGACAACCTGCCCGGCGGCAATATGTACAAAATCACACTCAGCGGCACCGGCGCGCTGACCATGTCGCCCCAGCGGCTGCATTACACGGCGGCGATCGAGAACAAGGGAAGCTTTGGGCCAAGCGGCAGCCTGGGCATCGAAGAAATCATCACTGACGGATCCAACACCTACCTCAAAATGAGCGGCACGCCAGGCAATTCCAATAACGGCCAGTGGGTCAAAGCCAAAAGCTCGGCGGACGGGAATACGCCGCTTTCGGGCGTCGGCTTCTTGAATTATCGCCAGCTCGGCAATCCGGTCGTGATTGGCGCCGAGACTATCGGCGGCCAGCTGACCTGGCACGTGCGGGTGGCGCTTGCTTCCAAAGATATTTATCCTACACAGAGCAGCAGCGTGCGCATCACGGGCACCGAAGATCTCTGGCTGGCGCAAAGCACGTCGTTCCCGGTGCGCGTCGTGCAATCCTTCACGCTGGGAGGGAGCGTCTCAGGGCTGACGGCGGCAAACGCATTCGCCGTCACCATCACGATCGATTTTACGGCGTGGAATACCGGCGTGACGATCACGCCGCCGGCCAGCTATGTCAATCCAGGTTCCGGGCCGGTGCATCCATAAGCTTGCCCTGCCGATTATAGTAGATGCAGCGCCCCGCTCGTTGACCCGGCGGGATCGTTCCTGTATACTGCGCCGCAAGGACCGCACGCACCTCGCGCCTCGAAAGGATGCCACCGACATGCGCCAAGACCCGCCGTGGCCGCAAGATCCGCGCTGGCCGGACGATCCCGGCTCTGGCCGGGGGCAGCCCGATCCGCGCCAGCAGCGCCCGGCCCCACCCCCCGGCGGAGCCGGAGAGGGCGCGCAATGGCAAGGCTATCCGCCGCCCGATCCGTATCAGCGAGGTGGGTATCCACCACAAAACCCCCAGCAGGGCGGGTATCCGCCGCCCGATCCGTATCAGCGAGGGGGCTATCCACCGCAAAACCCCAATTACGGCGGCAATCAAGGCTACTATCCACCGACGGAGCCTTTTAATCCGCCGGTGGTGCCACCGTCGCAGGGCTGGGCGGCCCCACAGCGACCCATCGCGCGCCCACGGCCACAGCGCTGGCCTGAGCCGGGGCAGCCCTCCGCGCGGTACGCGCCCGCCCAGCGCGTCGTGGTGACGCACGAGCGCGCCCGCCGCCGTCACGCCTTTGGCTGGAGCCTGCCGATCGAGCATATCGTGCTGGCGGCGGGGCTGGTCATGCTGGCGCTGGCGCTGACGCAGCCGTGGGGCGTCGATGCGCGTGGCAATGAGATTACGCTCACCCCCACGACCACCACGATTGCCACCTATGCCATCGGAGCGAGCGTCGTGCTGGGCGCGCTGCTCGTGCTGCTCAACAAGCGCATGGGGTGCATGGCGCTGATCGGCTGCCTGGGCCTGTTTCTCGTCCCGCTGATCGTGGCGGCGGGTATCGGCGGCTTCGTAGCCTTCACGAATCTGCCGGCGATGCCGCACCACCTCTCGCCGCAAAACATCCAGGCGACGAATCGCGGCTTTTACCTGTGGTGGGGCGGGCTGGCGGTCGTGCTCGCCGGCCTCTTTTTGCAGGTGATCACGCACAAGCGCAAGGGGCTGCTCGGAATCTAGAGGCGGCACGCGCGTCGGGCGCCGGCGGCTGGAAGCCGCGCCTGGGTTGACGAAGGCCGGTGCGACCGGCCAAGCCGGCCTGACCGCGATGTCGACGATCGTGGGGGAGGAATATGCCGAGACACTCGCATTCGAAGATCTATGTCCATTTCGTGTGGACGACGTGGGATCGTCTGCCAACAATCACACCAACACGACGCGAACACCTCTATCCTGTCATTCTGGCGAAATGTCATGAGTTAGGGGCCACTCCGCTAGCGCTGGGGGGCGTCGCCGATCACGTGCATCTGCTCGTGCGATTGCCACCGAGCATCGCGTCAGCAACGTTGGTTGGTGAAGTCAAAGGCGCCTCCTCCCACGCGCTGAATCACCAGGAGCCGTCGGGGGTCTTCAAATGGCAGGGCGCTTACGGCGCGTTCAGCGTGAGCGAAGAGGGTGTAGCGCGAGTACAGAGCTACATTCACAATCAGGAAGCCCATCATCACGCGCTTGACTCATGCGGAGAGTGGCATACAATGCAAGAAGACAACACACCTCCCGCTTCCTGATCCTCACCTCGATCAGGCCGGCTTGGCCGGCCTTCGTCAACCCAGGCGCGGGTTTACCCGCCAGCCCCCGCCGCGCGAGCCAGCCGGAAGCCAACGTTGTAGTAGGCATAGTCCGGTTGGTCGAAGTAGCGGTACGCCGCGCGCGCGACCGTGGAACCGCTAAACCATGATCCGCCGCGCAGCACACGAGCAGATGTTCTATCACGTATATCTTCTCTTTGACTATCATGTTGATATGGAGTATTTGTGTGGATGCTGCTGGTCCACTCCCACACGTTGCCCGCCATATCATGACAGCCATAGGGACTGGCGTCGTCTTTTTCCGCATACGCCCCCACCGGCGTCGTCGTCTTTGGCCCGCGCTCGCTCGTGTTGGCCCGCGAGCCGTCGCCAAAGTCGTCCCCCCAGGGCCAGGCCCGCGCGTGCGGCGGCGTCGCCGACACATCCCAGCGCGCCGCCTTTTCCCATTCCGCCTCTGTCGGCAGCCGCCACGGCTCCCCCGTCTCGCGCGCCAGCCACTCCACATATTTCAGCGCCTCGAGCCACGAGACACACACCACCGGATGATCGAGCCGCTGAAGCTGTGCCTGCCAGGTGACACCGCCGGCTGACGGCGGCTCGCCGACCGCCCCGGCATCTTTGGCCAGCTTCCATTCCGCCACCGTCACCGGGTACATCCCGATCTCACAGGCCGCCAGCGTCACCAGGTGCCTGTCGTCCCCCATCTCGAATGGTCCGGCGGGAACCAGGCATCGTGGCGGCAGGATGAGATCCGCCGACTTGCCTCGCCGCAGGGCGAATCTCAGATGCGCCAGGCGCACGGGCAGGCCATGCGCCGTCCAGCGCTGCTCTTCCTCTTGCCACGCTCGCGCCTGCGCCTGGCGCTGTTGCCAGGCTGGATCGTCGCGGACGAGCGCGAGCGCCTCGCCGGCCGCGGCGAGCGCCTCTGGCCAGCGATAGGCTTTCGCCGCCGCTTCATAGCGGTCCTGGATCGGTGCCAGCCGCACCATAGCCACCCGCTGTTGCCAGGCAGCGTCGCGTGGGGCGGCGCGCTGCGCCATTTCCGCGATGCAGGCGGCATCCGCCCATTGCCGCGCCCGCAGGAATTGCTCGAAGCGCGCCTCGGCCCACGGTCCCGCCAGGCCCGGCGCGCGCGGCGCCAGGCCGCAGGCCGGCGCGAGGTTGAGCGGATCGCCATAGGCCGGCGCCTGGCTCCAGAGCGCCTCGATCATCGCCCGCGCCGCCGGGGCGTTGCCGCTCGCCACGAAGCCGCGCACGTTGTTATAGACATAGACGAGCTGCCGGTTCTGCTCCGCCGCTTCCAGCGCCGCCCGCAAAGCTCCCGCCGCCTCGGGCGTGAGGCTCAGCGCGCCGCGCCACGCGCCGACCGCCTCATCCCAGCGCGCGGCGGCGCACGCTTCCTCGGCGATGCGGCACAGCGCGGCAGGCAACCCGGCTTGCGCCTCAGCATCCGCATCCTGGCCGAGCAGGGCTTCCCACGCGCCGGCGGCTTCGTTCCAATTCCCCGCGGCGCTCGCGGCGTGCGCCCGCTCGCGCAGGCGGTGGATGCGCTGCGCGCGCACCCGGCCTTGCAAGTCGGGCAGCATGCGCGCCACGAACCCGCCGTTGAAGCGCGGATCCTTTTCGTGGACCTGCTCGAGCGCGAGCACCGCGTGCTCCAGGTCGCCGCGCCCCAGTGCGTCGAACCCCACCTGTTGCAGCTGCTCCAGATCCGGCGCCGGCGGCTGGACCGGCTCTGGCGGCTGCACCAGCGCCGAGCGCAGCTCTTTGGGCACGTCAGGCGCCTGGCCCTGTGGCAAAGTCGGCGGCGGGGGCAGCGCCGGGATGGCGATCAGATCGCGCAAGAGCGTCGTCAGCCCGGTGTCATAGTCCTGCTCGAAATCAACCCACTGGACCCGATTGATCTCCATCGGCACGCCGGTGGCGCGCAGCATGAGCGGAATGATGCGCCGCTGCTGCACTTTCGCCTCGTGGATCTCGTCGAGCACCCACTCAGATTTGACGGAGTCTGGCGAGAGCACGACCAGCACCGCCCGCGATTCGCGGATGGCTTGCTGAATGCGCTGGGGGAAGGCCTGCCCGCCTTCCAGCCGCGAGCGATCGACCCAGACCTTGAGGTCGCGCAGCTCGAGGTCTTGCTGCAAGCGGTTGACGAAGCGGCTGTCGGCGCGCGCATAGCTGATGAAGACGTGCTGGGGAGCGTCGGGCATGGCGGGCCTCCTGACCATCGGCTCGGTGAATCTCACGAGCAGTATAGCCCACGCCCGCCCGCCAGCACAAGAGACCCTGGGCCGGCGGGTGGAAGCCGCGCCTGTGGGCCGGCGGGCCACGAAGCCCGCCTGCGCGGGCTAGGACGCGATCGCATGGCGATTCCCTGATTAAAATATGAAAAGATCATAAACCGCCGGCGGCAGCCCGAAGGGCTTCGTTTCTCGAGCCGGGGGTTCATCCCTCTCTTTTACCCACATTTTGGGAGGCAAGGTCAATGCGGGTGTCCAAGCCGGCGAGGAGCGCCCGGGGGGGGGGTAACACCCCGCGCGGGGGGGTGTGGCGACCCCCCCCGGCCGGGCGGACAGGAATGGATACTAGTCGAGGCGCG
>VFSW01004068.1_pt1 | contig 21823 bp, 22 predicted proteins | sample 5358111 | NCBI WGS metagenome assembly VFSW01 (sample SAMN11554181, study PRJNA540505) | mine drainage metagenome | isolation source: sediment from site ElyBrook_90M | place: USA: Ely Copper Mine, Vershire, VT | collected 2017 | reverse complement strand
TGCTGATCTGCGCCGGGGTGCGCTGCTTATAGCCGACATCATTCAGATTTGCCGCCTGATCGCGCAAGGCAATCTCGGTCTGAATGCCCGTCAACCGGTCGATTTCGGCCTGGTGCCCCGCCAACACAGAGGCCGACTTTCTCGCGCCCGCAAAAGCCGTAACCAGATCACCTTTTTGCCCGACGCGCGCCCGGTCGATGTGCCCGGTCACTTCCTTGCGCAAGGCGTCGCCCGCTGCTCGGGCTTCGGCCCCGGTGCTGGTTCTGTAAATTTTTGCTGCCGATTTGCCGATCCCGTAAACTTCTTCGGCGGCCGCCGGGACAGCCCCCAACACGCCGCCCAACGCCGCGCCGGGCAATTTGTGTGCGAGCCGATTGGCTTCGCCCGGCGCAGTTCCCGGAGGCGCGAGAGCCTCACCAACTGCCGCCCCGGTCAACATCCCCGCGCCCGCCCGTCTTGCGCCATGGGCAACCCCGGCAAGGCCGCTCTCGACCGCTCCTGCGGCGGTGTCGGCCTCGCTGATCGCAGGGGCGGCTTTGGTTATGCCCAGCATTTCCCCGGCAGACCCCAACGCGGCTTTCGCTTCACCCCACGGGGCCGCAACCGCACCGAGCAGGCTGCCTGCATCCTGATAGGCATGGCTGCCCATGGCCTGCAACTTGTTCGAGGCTTCTGCCGCGAGACCGCCGCCCAGCCAATCGGGCAGCATGGACGCCGGATTTGTGACATCCTGGGCTGCGCCAGAGGCTGCGCCTTCGAGGTTCTTACCTGCGTTGCCCGCCAACGCCCCGAGGGTCTGAATACCGCTCTGGGAAGGGAGAAAGTCGCCATTGGAATCAAACAATTCCGGGTGCGTCGTCGGGCTGACTTGCGCATGGGGATCAGCCTTGAGAATGGCGTCGTAGCGCTGTTTGGCTTGAGCCTGAGGCGAAGTGCTCGGGTCAATTTCATGGCCACTGCCCTGAAAAACCGGGGCTTTGGCCAAGCCCGCCGTGACCGGATCAGTTTTAGGCGGCGCTATCGGCTCCCAACCGTCTTCGGAGAGGCCCGTCGCTTTGGCCGCTGGCGCGGCCTTGCTGGCGTCCGGCTTGTCGGGGGTGATTGGTTCCCAGCCATCGGAATTGTCAGAGACCGGCTCGGGAGCCGGGTTGGCCGCCGGAAAATTGTCAGTAGCAGCCGCGATTTCGGGCGCGGCGCCATGTGCAACTGCGGGCAGAATGGGCAAAGGTTCGTGCCCACTGACCAGATCGCCGGTGAAGCGATGCGTCTGCACCGCATAGACCTGCGCCAGCGACCGGGGCGAGCCGTCAAGATTATAAAAAACCGCGTGATTATAGGCGGCTTCCTTCGGGAAGAGGGCGGCCGCCGGAGCCGACGGGTTTTGCCGCGTTTCGGCCAGAAATTTCGGCCCCGCCCCTGCGCCAAGAAAATGCAGCATGTAGAGATTGGCCTGAGTCGGTTGAAAGCCGTGCTGTTGCAGGACACGAGCATTGTCCTGCGTGAAAGCCCTGATGGCGAGCGCCTGTTTCCCTGGGCTCCAGATATCCGATTCCTTCAGACCAAGCTCGGGGTGCGAAGCGATCAGCGCATTCCAGGTCGGAACGGTGAATTGATAGAGCCCCTTCGCCGGGCCTGAATCCGCGTAGGGGTTGTTGCTGCTTTCCTGCTGGCTGAGCGCCGCAAAATAATTCGGCGACGCAGCCTGTTGAACTTCCGGGGTCGGGGTGATCGCCATTATTGCGCCTCAGCCGGGGCATAGGGTGTGCCGTCAGCATTGACGATGCTGCCGTCCTTCAATTTATAGAGAGTTACACCGTTGACAACCCGCTTGGCCACCGCGTCTTTGGGCACGGCAGCGGTTTGCGCGGGTGGGTGGCTCGCGCCTTGCGCAGCCGGAGCCGCGTCGTGCCCCGCCACTCCATAATAACTCATGATATCCGGCGTGAAGTAGCTATCGAGAAGTTCTTTTGGCAATTTGGCATACCGGCTCCTTAGGCCAGTAAGCTGCCCGCCGATAAGGCCAATGACCTGGTTCACGGCCCCCTGCAACTGCCCCGGGGTTTTCGCGGCAGAGAAAATCTTGCGCACTTCGTCGCGCTCGCCCTGGCCACCGATACCGCCGCCCGCGCCCTGGATCGCCTTGACGATTTCGCCGCCAACAATCTGCGACGCAGTGTCAAAGTTTGTAACCGCCGTCTCCCCAAACTGCCGGGCAAGAGAAGCCGTAACAGCATTCGCCGTCTGCGAGTCCGTTGTCGTCGGCAATTTCTCCGCCAAAGCGCGAAGAAAATTCAAATGCTGACGAACCGTCGTCAATGCGCCCAAAGCTTTCGCCCCCGGCTTGCTACCGGACAGATCGGCGATCATGTTGTTATACGCCTTGTAGTTGGCCTCGCTCCAATTGGGGTTTTCTTTCTTGACCTCGTTGAACACAGCATCCCAGCCGGGCTGACGGGCGCGCACGGTGGAAGACGGCAAATCCATCGCATACTTTGCAATGCCCTTGGCGTAGCTCGCTTGCGCTTCGAGGCTAAGCGGCTGGTAGCTCAAGCGATGTGTCGAACCAAATTCCGCGCTCAGTTTGGCGTGCTCGTTCAATTTGTCGATATCGCTGGCTTCCGGGTGCGCCTGCGCCCAGTCATGGTAAGCCACGTTTGCAGCGTAGTTCTTGTTCATCTGCAACTTGGCTTCGTCAAGCTTCGTCTTTGCGTCCTCGCGTGATTTCTGCAAGGCGCGGGCGTGCGAAAAAGTGTTATCCCCAGACGCGGCGTCTTGCTGCACGGCGTAGGCCATGGCCGGGTCTTTATTGGCCGCAGACGCAGCTTTTAACTGCGCCAGTTTTTCGGAAGCGTTTACCCGCTCCTGCCCGAGCGCCAAAGCTTGTTGCTGGTGCTTTTCACCGAGCAATTCCTTGTAGGCGTTGTTCTGAAAATTGATCATCTTGTCCATGTTGTCGGACGAGATTCTCCATGTGTTATAAGCCTCTTTTGTGGCTTCCAGATCGCCCGTATGAAAACCGTTGATCACCGCAGCGGCGGCGTTCAGTGCGGTCGTGGCGGGCGTGCGCGTCAGCAAACCGCCAATGGCTGCAAACATCATGGCCATCGAGCCCCACACCGCTTCCGGGCTCGTGTGCTGCGGCGTGGGCGGCGGCGTCAATTCCAGCTTGGGCGGCTGCATTTTCATGGTGCTGGGGTCGATAGCCCGTGGGGCTTCAGGTGCTGGCGGTTTTGGCGCAGGGGTTGTTTCCGGAGCAGGTGTTGGCGCTGCCTTGGGCTGCGGGGCCAAGGCTGGCGGGGGCGCGACAGGGCCATTCGACCCGCCCAGACCGGGGCCGGGCAGCGCGGAGGGTTGCGCCTGTTGCGCCTGCTGCGCCTGCTGCGCCTGTTGCGCTTTCAGCCGGGCGATGATTTCCGGATCGGCCATTATCCCCCCTGCGGTGTCGGCGAGGTCGAGCCCATCTTGGCCAGCGCTCCGGCGAAATTGCCGATTGACCCGGACAAAGCCGAATCTTGCTGAATGCTGTAATTCATCAACTGGGCATAAATCTGATCCGCAAGCTGGGTTTGGCTCACGCCCTGCTGCAACAGGCTGGAAGCGATACTGGCCCCTTTCGATACTGTCGTGCTCGCCAGATTGGCCAAGTCTTCCTGCTCGGCGCTGGAGCCAGACTGCCCGCGCGCCGCGTATTGCGACCGAATCGTTGCTGCCGCATTGTCATGCGCCGTTTGCAGCCCGGCGCTGACGCCGGGCGGCAACGTGCCGGAAGCCAGATAGTTAGAAAGTTGTTGCCCCGAAGAAGACAAATTGGCGGCTGACGAGGCCAAAGCGTTATAACCAGGCGGCTTTTTGTTGTGCGATAGCACGCTGCCGACGAGGCCAATCCCGGAGGTCAAAGCCGGGGCGACAGAACCAATCCCCGACAAAACCCCGCCTAGCCCTGCGCCTGCCGCTGCGCCAGCCCCCGCGCCTGCCGCTGCGCCACCCAAACCCGCCGCTGCGGCCCCCGCGCCACCCAAACCCGCCGCTGCGGCCCCAGCATCAAGCGCGCTACTCACAGCGCCAGCGTCGAGACTCCCGCCGAGCCCAGCAAGTCCAGCCCCCGCGTCTGCAACGCCTGTCGCCGCTGCGCCAGCCCCGCCAAGACCAAGGTCGGCACCTATGGCGCCAAGGCCCCCGCCGATAGCGGAGCCCACAGAACCCAGGCCGCTGGCGATAGCGGAGATAAGCGCGCCGATTCCCACTATTTCAGCCTTTTTTCGAGCGTAATTTCGATTTTATCATAGCCGCAGTTGGTCAATAAGTAAAGCAACGCCGGATGCTTGATCTTGGTGCCGACGTGAATGATGGTCACGTCGCGCTCGACCAGCCGTGCGTCACAGAATTCCACAAAAGCTCGGCCAAAACCGAGATTCCTGTGTCTCGGGTCGATCCAGATGATGTCGTTCATGGCCCAACGCGCAGTCGCATAGTGCAAATGGCCTGCCGGAATGAAAAATACCGAGTAGCCCGCCAGTTTACCGCCTTCGCGCACCGTATAGATGGCTAGATCGCCAATAGCGTCAGCTTTCTCGTAAATATCGTATCGAGGAGCCAGAGGAATATCGGGGTAAACTGCCAATTCAGCGTGGTGTTCCACGAGCAAAGGCCCGATTTCGTCCAGAATATCGTGATACCGTTCTTCGGCAAATTGCGGCATAGCTCCCCCTACAATCCTAGCGCCAACTCAGCCTGAAAATGTTCCTGATAGTGCAATTGTACCCAGATTGCCAATTCCTTCTTATCCTGAATGTTAACCTCCAGCAAATCAGACCCTTGCAACCCCAACGCACTATTCATATCCAGATGCAACAAATAATTGTTCTGCAAAAACAAAGGAACCGCAGCCTGGTTGATAGGGTAAATCAAATGCTCCGGAAGTACTATGCTCTTTTTCGCGCTGATCGCTGCCCGAATCCGGTCGTGGCTATCCTGATGATGAAAGCTGAACCGACTCCAGTCATCGGCGGTCTGCGGGACATTCTCGAGAATGACGAGCATCATTCCCCCGTGCGATTTGATCCTGGCGCCCAAGGGCCTTCAGGCGAGACCTCAGGTCGAGCGCCCCAAGCCCACTGCCGATTCCAGCCCGTGCCTTGGTCTTTGGCTGTGCCGTTCGGGGTCTGAACGACAATTCCCTCCGGGTTTTCGCCGTTCTTGATCAGTTTCTCGAAATTTAGCCGCTGCGGTTTTTTCACGCTATCCTCCATAATAGGAACTGACGTCGAGATACCCTACCAGAAAATTCGACAATGTGAAATCCGGTGCCGTGCTGTTGAATTTTATGCCCGACATCAGACAATAGGTCCCCGTGATCGACGAGCCCCAGAGAGGAAAAAAGGGTGTGGGCGCCTTGAAGGCTACGGGATTCAGGGTCGTCTCGTAAATACCACTCGGCGAGGACGAATTGGCTCCTGGGACATCGCCAACCCCCGACACGCTGAATTTGATGGTGGCGCCAATGCCCGCCTGACTGCTGGAATTGTCCTGCCCCTGCACCCACACGCCGAGAAGCTGTTTCTGGATGATCAGATTGTCATTGCCGAAATACTTGGTCTCAAACCGCTTCGCCATACCGGCGGAAGGGGTCTGGAACATGGGATAAAGTTTATTGCCATCCGTGCCCCAGGCAACATAATTGCTGCCGATTTTCTGGGAGGCGATGAACTGCATTTCAATGCTCTGACTCGCGATAGACCAGGTTTTCTCGTTCCACATCAGCATGACATTGCGCAGAATTCCTGTGTCCGGGTCGGGCAAAGTGACCAGATTGAGGTAGTGCTTGATACCAAAAATCACCGCCACGGCACCGGACGGAGCCACACCGCCCTGCGCCGGATAGACGGCCTCTTCCAGCAGCCCGTCGAGTTTCTCGGAGATTTTATTGGCCGCGCCGCCATAAAGCGCGAAAAGCCCCACATAATTGGCGATCACGGTGATACGGCCAAAGTCCTGCAAAGAGTCGCGCCACGCCAAACCCGTCTGCGGGTCAACATTCTGATAGTTATAGGTCGTCACCAGAGGGCTGCCCAAAGATTGCACGTTCGACGCCACGCTGACCGACCCGTCCCCGTAAAAATACAAAAGGGCATTTGCCTGCCGCAGATTGACGTACCTGGTCTGGAGAAAAGCATCAGTGTTGATCGACGTGCCGCCCCCATTGCTCGATGAAAAATCAACGACGCTCCCTGGCGCGCTGAAAGCGTATTGATTGCCGGATGGGATAGTCTGCCCAGGCGTCGTAGCCGGGTCGGCGACCCAGACACGCGAAAGAAAGGTTTCAATCGAGGAGCCCGAGACGCCAAATGGCATCAACGCCACAGTGGCGTAGGCCGCGTTATTGGCCCCTGACTGCACCTGCACGGAGGGCGCGGTGTTGTAAAATTGGCCCGCCGCTGTCACCTGGACGCTGCCTATGGAAGTCGGTGCCAGCATTACTGTCGCGCCTGCGCCCGACCCGCCGCCTCCCGTGATGCTGACTTGCACTGGCGAGGTTATGCCGGTGCCAGGAACCGTCAAGGTCAAAGCCACGACAGCGCCGCCCGCAATCGAAGCGACAGCCTTGGCTCCGCCTCCATTGTCGAGAGACACGGGGGAGGGCGACGAGAAAACAACCGTCGGCGCACTTGTCCATCCAGAATCGCCCTGCGAGATCGTCACATAACCAATCTTGTTCCCCAGAACAGTAACAGTACCGGCAGGGATGCTGCCTCCGGGGCCGGGATTGCCGCCGTTGATTGTCACGGTAGCGCTGGCATAGCCAGAACCAGGGTTGGTGATGGCAATGCCGGTGACAATGCCAGCAACAACAATCGCCGTCCCTGTGGCCTGCACGGAAACTGAGCCGCCTCCGGTGAAGGTCACGGTCGGCACGGAGGTATAGCCGCTGCCCCCGGCACTGAGATTAAGTTGGGCAATGGATGTTGGCGTGAGCATGGCAATGGCTGTTGCCCCGGAGCCACCACCGCCCAACAGGCTGAGCAGCGGAACCGAGGTAAAACCGGAACCACCATGCAAAACCGAAATCGAGCCGACCCCTGACGGGGCCAAAACGGCCTGGGTCAAGGCCCCCGTGCCCCCGCCGCCCAGCACCGTAACGGATGGCGCACTCGTGTAGCCATTACCCGGCGCCGTAACAACGATGTTAGTGACGATACCCCCGGCAATCGTCGCGGTGGCTTGCGCGCCCGAGCCTCCACCCCCGGAGAACGCCACAGTTGGCGCCGAAGCGTAGCCGGAGCCCCCCGCCGACACATTGACGCCGCCCACCGAGCCTGAGGTCAAATAGGCCTGAAGCACCGCACTGGCGTCAGAGCCCCCGAGAAATTGCAATTGCACCTGGTCGCCCGGCAGATAGCCAGCCCCGGCAGAGGTCACCGTGACCTGCGTCACCAGGCCACCGCTGATCGTGCTGCTAAAAGCCATGCCCGACCCAGAACCGCCATAGGCGATAATATCAGGGGGCGAGGAATAATCGAAACCGCCCGACAACAGGTTGACCGCCTCAGGCCCCGCCGTGCCTGCATAATACAGCAAACTACCGTCCCACACCCAATAGTCATTCGAAGTATTGGAATTGGCGATCAATAAATAAATAGACCCCCATTGCCGAGCTACCGGGACAAGACCGGAAGATTCCAAATAAAAAGTGCCGGGAGGCCCTAGGCTCTTTGTGATCGCCGTCGCCATATCAAGCTCAACCGCCGAGCCGTCAGACAGGAAAATGGCGCAATAATACTTGGGGCCGCGCGTGAAAAACGCAAAATATATAATCGTCAGGCCTGTTGGTGCCGCGTAAGGAGGCACACCAACATCCCACAAGGTTCGCAGCCGACCCTTGCCAATCTGGACGAGATTTTCAAGATAGACAAACTCTGAATCATCAATGGCTCCAGGGCTCGCTTGCGTGTTCATGCCGCCAAAAGGGTGGGGCGTAAACGTCTTGAACCCTGGCGGCAGGCCGAGCGCAGCCTGAACCTGGGCTGAGGCAGTAGGTCTGGCCATCAAGTGCCCCGTGCGGCTACGGCGACGCGCGCCATGTTGGTCGCCACCGTTCTGGCTGCGGCTTCGTGGCTCGGGTGCCGGGGCGTTGCCAGATCAATGAAAGTTGTCAACAGCAGAACAAGACTTTCTGTCTGCACCGGCGTATTCAGGCTACGCCGGTCAATGCCCTGCAAAATCTGCCGTGCCAGCGATACTGTGGAAGCTGTTTGGTCATGCACCATCATGGCGTGCTCCAATAATAGCTCGCGACCTTGCCGCGATCAACGGCGACACGGGCAACGCCGATGGCATCGGCGAACATGTTTTCCATTTGCTGCGCTTGAGCATAGCGCGCCGACGCTGCGAAAGACAAGGCTGCGGCCCCGAACTTTATGGCTTCCTGAAAACCTTCAGGGATGACATCAAAATCGTCGTCCGAGTTAAGGGGCTTCGGTGACACGTAGGCGTCCAATTCGATCTCGGCGACAATAGAAGGCACCGGGGCCAACCAGATTTCACCCTGCGGCCCATCATTATAGACCGACCAAAAGAAAGGAATCCCCTGGACCCCGTTGCTATAGGAGCGCAGATAGGCTTGCATGTCATCCCAGGGCTTCCAGTCGAGCACCGGCCTTGCGGCACCCCCGCTGTTCACCGCGCAAGTGATAACATCCATGATCCGGTGTGTGCCCGCGTGCTGCTTGCGCAAGAAGGGGTTGAAAAAGCCTTCGTAGGGGTAACGCTCCACCCCCGGAATGGTTTGCAGCATGTTGCGGGACGCGCCCGGCACATTGATCTGCCCGAGCGGTGGCCCGCTGCCGGTGCTGAAATTGGAATTGAATACCTGCTGGTTAAACGCGCCAGGCACATAGCCATTGGCGGGGAGCCCAGCTTGTGAATAGGGGTCAGGAAGCGCTCCCGGCTGCGCGCCGTTCGGTACGGCATAGCCGGGCTGGGCGCTGGCGCCGAAAGCCGATTGCCCGGCAATAAGCCGCCGCACGCACCCCGTCCGCTTCGCACAGTTTGCCCGCGCTTCATTAACCCATCGGACAAGCTGGGCTTTTGGCGTGAAAGCAAAATTGCTGTCCGACAAGAGCGCAGCAGTGTCATTGAGCAGCAAACTGAGAGGCACATGCGTCTCCAATAAAAAAGGCCCGCGCCTGCATTATCTGCGAGTGCGGGCCTTTTGACAACTGCCTGTAGAGATCAGGTCGGCTGCAACGCCGTCACGTCCGAAAGACCGCCCATCGTGAAAGTCACAACCGGAGCCGTGGTCACGACCGATGCGGTAGCCAGAACCAGCGGGGTCGGCACCGAAGTATAGCGCCCACCATCGGCAATGATCAGACCGGCTGCGGTAACGCCGCCTGACGAAATGGCCGCGCGCAAGTCCGCCGAACGAGTCTTGACAAGATTGCTCTGCATGCTCGGGTTGGCATAGGCTGAAGCCGTAGCCGGGAAAGCATCTTCGGCGCTGACCCGCGCCGTGGTGCCTGCCAGGCCACCGCCCGCCGTGGTAACGGCCATCGCGGTGATCGCCCAGTCCATGATCGCCGTAGCCGCTGCCGCAGAACCACCGCCGCCAGAAAAGCTCAGGGTCGGCACAGCCGTAAGGCCCGCATTGCCCGGATCAAGACAGAGGACGCCCGTCACGGTGCCTGCGCCGGTGAGAACCGCGACCGCTGCGGCACCATAACCCGTGGAGACACCGTTGATGCCCTCGCGCTGGTCATTGACAAACACGACTTGAGGGGCGGCATTGTAGCCTGCGCCCTGGTCGACCACAGTGACGCCCGTCACGACACCGCCGCTAACAGTGGCGTAGCCCGTAGCCTGAATGCCGCCTGCGGGTGGGGCCGAGAACTGCACCGCCGGGGCGTAAGCGTAGCCATTGCCGCCGTTGGTAACGGTGATGGCTGTGTTGACGGCACCACCGACAATCGCTTTCCAGACCGAATTGCCTGCCGAAGCCGTGACAACCGGAACTGATGTGTAGCCCGAGCCTGCATTAGTGAGCAGTGCACCGACCGCGCAGCCCGTGGTATTGGCAACGCGGACATTCTGCCCATCGGAATAGAAGTATTCCGGCATGGAATTGGCACCGCCATCACCAAGATTGCGCCAGATACCCGTGATCGGGTCAATCTGCTGCAAATTGTGATATTTGCCAATCCGCCCGAAATACCAACCAGCGGGTACCACCTGCGCCTGGCCGGGGGCGAGCGCATAGATGTTTGTCACATTGCCCTTGAGGGAGGGAAAAATACCCTGACCACCATAAAGACCCATAGCCCTAACTCCTCAGATGACTGCCGGGCTTGTGCCCGGAGTGTTGGGCCATGCCGACCCGGTGATACCAACGATTTGCGCGCCGGACGACGGCTTTGCGCACACGAGATTCGCACAGGAAATGAGAACGCCGATTTCCGAAATCTGGCCCATGCCGATCTGGCTATTGAACCCGGAGAAAGTCATCGGAGCGTACTCGCTCATGTACAGGCCTGTGTAGCGGGAATTGACCGCGAACGCCGAGCCGAAGGGGCAGAAGGGGTCGGGGAAAATCGGCGTGTCGAGCACGGTCAAAGCGGTGAAACCGCTGTTCACGACATCCGACTTGCCATATTTCGAATTGGGCTTGGTCGAGAACAGTTCCAGGGACATGAAATCTGTCATCAACTGCGACCATTGCGCCGGGTTCATGCCGATGTAGTCCGGCTTTTCGCCGCCCGCACCGTTCTGCACCCGCATGATCAGGCTGGCCATGCCCGCCCGTGTCGTCGGGGCGGCGCCAACATTGGTGATGTACTGCCCTGCCCAGAACGAACCCGGCTGGCGCGAAATGCCGCCATAGCTCGGAGCATTGGTGCCATCATCATAGGCCTGAGCCAGTGAATCCCACGCCTGGGGATTGGCGTAGTTATTGGCGTAAAGCGCCTGTCCATAGGCCTGCTTGATGACCGTCGCCGCGTCCGACATGACCACCCGCAATTTGGGGATAATCACTTCGGAGGATTGCAGCAAGGCTTCCATGCCGAAGAAGCCAACCGGCACCATGCCGAGTTTGATGTTGAACTGCGCGTTCTGCACCGCCTGCTGGTCGGTGGGCATGTTGAATTCGCCCGCGAACGAACCCCACGAGAAAGTCGTGAAAGGCGACCCCTGCACCGGCACGGTGATCTGGGAAATGCCGCCGCGCGCCGCTTTGGCGTTGGCCATAAACATCGACAATGCCGGGTGCGACTGGTACACCTGCACATAGACTGACGGGATAACCGCGCGGCGAGCCAGCGCGGCCATCTGCGCGCCAAGTGCGCCGCCGGGCGTAATGCCAGACCCGGTAAGCGGGGCGACAGGGGCAGTGGGGTATGCCATCAATCAAATCCTTCTGTTCAAGCCGCGAATGTTTCCCGAGTGTATTTCTCGGGATCAGCCACGAATTCCGCGAACTGATCGTCCATGTACGCTTCCGGGTCTTCGTGGAGCGCAGCGAAACGATCATCTTTTTTCTTTGAACCGAACAGGTTCAAGGAGTCCGAGCCAAAAGTCTTCCCCTTGACGGCAGGGGGATTCTTCTGGGCAACCCAGGCTGCGGCGGCTTCCGGGTCGAAATAATTGGAGGTCTCCTTCATGCGGGCGACCATCTTGTCAAAGCCTTCGTCCGTGAGATTATACTCTTCACGGGCGGCGAGCATCCGTGCTTCGATATCCTTGCGATCCCGCTCTTCCTTGCTGATCCGCGCAGCTTCACGTTCGGCCTCGCGCTCGGCCTGAAGCGCTTCAAGCTTCTTCGCCAAATCTTCGTTCTGGCGCTGAATCGGTGCAAGAATCGGGGCGAAAGTTTCCTCGGAGGTCTTGACGTCCGACCACATGCTCTTGGCCATGGCCTGAAGCTTCGGGCCAACTTCCTTATCATGCCAGAGCGCCTGCGTAAGCTGCTCGGCGCGCAATTGCATTTCGGTGGCTTCGGCCATAGCCTATCTCCTCAGCTTTTCTTCTTCGTCGGGACGCGAGCCGGGGTGGCCCCACGACCAACATGCTCGATGGGACGAATACCCGAAGCACCGCTACGCGGCATCCCGGCGGCATTGGCGCCAATGTCCATGTGGTCAGAAGGCACACGAACCATGATAGGATCATGCTCGTTCATGGTGTGGACATCGGCGCGGGGGAAACGGGACATTGGATTCTCCTAGTGTTGAAGCATGGGCGGCGCAGGCGGCGCACCGGGTTGTGGAGGAGCACCGGGCGGCATGCCAGGAGGCGCGCCGGGAGGAGCGCCAGGCGGCATGCCGGGAGAGGCGCCTGGATTGGAATTGGAGCGAGCTTGCCGGATCAATTCGATAAGCTGCTGAATTTGTGAAGCCGGATCGCCAGCTTCCGTGCCGCCGTGATCCATGTGCTTGCCGATATCGGTCAAAGCTTTCAGGACTGCCGCGTGCATCGGAGCCCCCATCGGCAAAGCCGGGAGCGCTTTTTGCAAAGCGTCCATCGCCAGCTTGACCAGCATCGTGCCTTGTGCCATCGCACCGGGTTGCGGGCCGGGACTGGTCGCCGGGCCAGCGCCCATGATCCCCGCCATATGCGGCGGTGGGGCTCCGGGCGAGGCGGGTATTTGAAGTCCTGGCGGTAACATGTGTGTCTCTTTGGTATCTCTGTCTGTTTGCAGCAACGAGGGGTTTTCACCCCTCGTCACTTACAAGATGGATCAAAAGATCACTTGCGACCCTTACGAGCCTTGTGCCGACGCTTGTGTGCCATGTGGAGTCTCCTGGTTAGGGTTCAGTCACCGAAACGAAACTAGCCTCAGTTCGGTAAGGTAAAATTACACTGGATTTGCTGCTCTTGTCAATATAGGTTAAAAATAGTACGGGATGCGACAGCATAGGATAGTATGACATGCGGATACCCTCAACTAATCTGGTGGATTTCGTAGCAGAGATCGCAAATTCTTGCATGTCATCGCGGGATAACCGCAAGCAACGAGGCGATTTCTTTCAGAGAATTTATGATATAGGCTCAGTTGACGGAAATTCACCGGCAATCTTCAATAAAACGGCGTCGGCGATTGACTTGCTTAATTCCCTTTTGTATTCGCCTATATCAATGCGTTTTCATATCAGCGATCCTGATATCCCGAATATCGTCAATGAAGCCAAGGGAAGAGCCGCTTCAACAGCCATCCGCAATCTATGCCGCCGCTCTGATTCGGACACACTGATCTCCCGCGCCGTCAAATCCTCGCTGATCAGCGGCCTTGGAATCACCAAACAATCCATGAAGCAGGGGAAATTGTCTGCTGAACTGGTGAAGCCAGAAGATTTCGGTGTGCTCTATGAAGCGCACACGGCGCTTGACGTAAACATGGAAGCCTTCTGCCATTGCATGATGATCACCTGGTGGCAGTTCGAGCGCCTTATCCGCGACCTGCCGGACTCGGCACTGCTGCGCGCCATGGGCGAAGCACTCCTGACACCCTCCAACGGCACCAATGACGACGGGCGCAATGCCGTCATGGACGTTATCGTCGGCGGCCAGCAACCCTATCAACCCAGCGGCGGCAGCAGTTCAATCGGCGGTGTCGTCGAGTGGATGGGCCAGCCCAAGCCCGCGCTCGTATCGGAGACTCAATCCTTCATGCTGGAAATGCGTGAGGTCTGGGTGTGGAATGACGCAAAAGATGACTGGGCGACCTTCCAGTTGATCGGCGACAAAATTCTTCTGCTGGGGCGGTACAATATCGTCAACGCTCTGGCCTACGATCCAGAAGCCAGAACGACCGCCCGAGACCTGCAACAGTCGCACCCCTTCAACACGTTCTGCGTCAACCCGGTTGACGATTATTTCTTCGGTCGTTCGGAGCTTACCCGCGTCTTCATGCTCCAGGAAGCCATCAACGCCCGCATCGTCGGCACCAACAAGCTGCTGCGCAAGCAGGAAGACCCGCCGACCAAATTTACCGGCTCGACCGGCGTCAACCAGGTGACGTTCTCGAAATTCAACAAGCCGGGCGGCTATTGGACGGATACCAACCCGAATGCCAAAATCGAGAAGGAAACCATTCAGGTGCCGCCCGATCTCTGGGGCTCATTGCAACAATACGAGCGCATGTTCGACGCCATGATGGGCATGCCGCCGACCGTGCAAGGCCAGGGCGGCGGTGCCGGAATGCGCTCAGGCGTGCAAGCCGAAGTGGCCGTGTCGATGGCCTCCGCCTTCTTCAAGGAGCGGGCGCTGGGCATCGAGCGCGATGTTGAATCCTTCGGAGCTCTCACCCTTGATCTGGCCCGTGCCGGTATCGCCCGCAAATTGCTGGCCTGGGTGCCAGAAGCCGCCGCAGGTGTCGAGAACGTCAGCAGCAAAGACGAACTGGAAATCTTGCGGCCCCCGGCGCCCGGTCTGGTGCCGGTCTATTTTTCCTTCAGCGATCTGCCGGAAGACGTGTCGCTGACGGTGGACTCGCATTCGTCTTCGCCGTTGTTCGCCATGGAAGCCAAAGCGCTCGTCTTCGATCTGGTCAAGATCGGTGCCATGTCGCCGCTGGATGTTGTCGAGCACGTCGACGCGCCGAACCCGGATGAACTGGCAGCAGGCATCGTGCGGCGCGAAATCGCCAAAGCCGAGCAGATGAAAGTGGATCAGCAGATCAAGATGGCGGCGCACGCTGGGCATAAATAGGAGGCAATAGTGCAGTGGCAAGATCGAATTGATAACTATGTTAAAGAGACCAAATTCCCTAGAAGTCTTTTTCAAGCCGAAGACGGGCGCGTGGTGGGAACGTGGATCATGGGGAATGATTATAGGGTTAAATCCACCTATTACGGAGGCTACCCGGCGGGCTATCTTCGTAGAGTAATGGCACTGTTCCCAGATAAACAAAAAACCCTTCATCTATTCAGTGGGAAAGTAGATTTGGTTGCGGCACCAGGCGATACCGCGGACACAAATCCGGCTCTGGACCCGACCTACGTAGATGACGCCCACCATCTCACCAACGTACCTTTGGAAAAATATGATTTGGTGCTAGCTGACCCACCCTACAGTGTCGAAGATTGTGACCACTACGGGACAAGCATGGTCAAACGCAATACCGTATTACGGGCGCTTCAGAAACTGCCCTCAGGCGCGCATATCGTATGGCTTGATCAAGTTCTGCCCATGTATAGAAAAGACTGTTTTGTCCTGGAAGCCACGATAGGTATGTGGAAAAGCACAAATCACCGTTTTCGCGGCATCACCGTGTTCCGTAGAAAATAGCCCGGCGCTATCTGCCAAGCTCTTTTTTCCAGCGCTGTTTTGTCTGTTGGGGTTGGTCGGTTCGCCGACCTCCCCGAGAAGGAACATTCCAATCCCCACCTTCAGATAGACAATCAAATTCCCACCCGGCGGCAGCTAAAGAAACCCCCGTTTCCTCTGCGAGAATAAAAGTCTGTATCCGGCTGAAGCCCATTTCTCGGGAAACTCGCGCGCAAGCAGCGTACAACATGCTGCAAGCGTTCTTTTCCCCGGTCGTAACGAGGCGAGTCACCTCAACCCAATCGTATTGCGGGTTCTTTCGCCCCGTGGGTCGGCCAACAATAGCGGCGCCATGCGTAGTGCCGAATTCATCCCGTACCCCGATTGAGAAACGGTGCCCAACAACCGGCTTATGGTGCCGGTGCAAAGAAGCAACCAGTTCGTTGGCTTGCTTGAGCGTAAGCGGGAATATCTGCAACGTCATAAAAATATCAATGCTTGCGAATTGATTCGGTGCCGACATGCACGAGCGGAGATTTGCCGCGCCCGCCGCCCTTGGGCGCAACGATCATCGGATCGACCGCCAGATTGCGGAAAGCCCCGTTGACGGCCTGGCTCTGCAAAGCCTGCATTTGCCGTTGGTTCATGCCCACATGGGAGCCTCCGGAAAAATAACTATCAGCCTGCTTCTGCTGCTCGGCAGGCAATTTCGGCATCACAGTCTCGCCTTCGCGGATATTGTCTTTCAAATCTGTGAGATTGTATTCGCGCATGGTGATTTCAGCAGTTTTGTCAATAGCCTGCACAACAGCCTTGTCGCCGATCACGCCAGGAGCCTTGCCGCTTTCCAGCATGGCTTGCAGATTGGCGACCTGCTTGCGCAAATCCTCCATTTCGTCAATTTTGATGCAGGCCCGATTCGGGCAGGGCGGGTCTTTCTTCGGAACCGCTTTCAATGTGCGGAAATAAGTCGTGCCGCACCTCGCGCACTCGTAAGTGATGCGGTAGCGTTTCGGCTGCAAATAGCCGTCGGGGTCAACCATTTCGATCTCCACGGGTCTATTCCTCGATGGGTCGGTAAACGTCGGGCACAATAAACGCCGGTTGCTGGGTGTAACGGCGACTCCACAAAGCTTTTGGCAACCAGCGCCCGGCGGCAAGGTTGAAAGCCCTTGTCGTGCGCCAATAGGCTTCAACCGTGACGATCTTGTCGCCGGTCACTTGCGCCAGTAGCACGGGCAGTCCGTCGTAGGGCGCTTCCTGCCCCATAATGGCTTCCGGGGCAGGCGGCAAGACCAGCCAGCCCCCATCAAGCGGCAATTTCTTGTCCGGCTCAGCCGGAGGCTGGGCTTCTGCGGTTTCGGGGGCTGCTCCATCGACGGTATCCTCTGTCTCGACGGCTTTGACCTCTGCTTCCTCACCAAACAGGCCCGCGTCGGCGGCCTTGAATTTGGCGTCGTGCTCTTTGTATTTCGCCATATCAATCTCCTGTTGGCAACGTGATCCGACTGTCAGTGCCGAGCTTGCGTCTCGCATAGACAAAAAGCGCGATGCAGTTCCACGCCGCAAGCATCATGTGATGACAACCAGTTTCCTCGTCAATGTCAAGCCCGCGCCAGAATTTCCAGGCGTGCCGCATCAAAGAGCCAAAGCACCGGCCCCACGACATGCCCTTCAGCCAATTGTCATCGCCATATTTCAGAGCCCCCGCCGCATAGACCTTCGCCAGTTCCTCCAGCGCATCGGCAGGGATCAATTCGTAACGCGGCTTTCCGGCATCAAACCGCAATGCGGGTTCCTGCTTCAATTCCGGAGGCGGAAGAATCACGTAGCCCCCGCTTTTGTCCGTCGGCGGCGACCCCGCGTTGAACAAAGGAATCTTGATCACAGGAATGTTCGGGTTGCCGAGCGCAGATTGTTTCCGTGGCTTTCCGGCTTTTTGAAAACGTGCATCAAGTTCGTCGGGTTCAGTCCCCATGTTCATATCCCCAGGTTAGAGCGCCACAACGGCACTTCCGGCGGCATATCCGCCAGTTCCCCTTGCTGCTTCAGAAAGCCAGCAACAATCGAGTTGGTCATGTAGGCAAGCGGCGTCACCGGCTTTTCCACCGCCATCAGGATTTCATAGGTCTGGTTCTGCGCCAGCATGTCCTTGCGCACCCAGTCGATCCACGCCTTCGTCGCCAAAGCCAGAGCAAACACACGGTCGTCCTTGGAATTTTCATCTGCCGACTCCGGTGCGCCGATCTGGCCATCCGTCTCATTGACCAAAGTCATTTCGTGCAGCAAGGCCAGCGAACAAATATCAATTTCGTTCGAAATATAAGCGCTGCGCAACTGGTGCATGATCACCGACTTGGTGCGCCAGGTCGTCTCGAAATTGGCCATGTAGCCCGCCCCGAGCGAATCGGGCCGATGATACAGATACCAGCGCGCCTGACCGCCCGCGTCCTGCCAGTCACGAGCCGCAACCCGCGCTGCGTTGGCCTCGACCGCTAGCAACTGCCGCAGATGGTCGAACTCCGGCATGATCATCTGCCCCGGTCCACCAATCTCGACATTGACCATGCAATTGCGGTAGGCCGCCGCCAGATGGAACAGCACCCAGGTCGCATGCCGCGTATCGACATCGTTGGTCACGTATTCGGCCACCTGCACGATACGATCAGCAAAGCAACGGAACACGACAATAGCATGGCCGTCCTTGTGATCGTTGCGCCCGTAGGCCGGGTCAAAGCCGATTACGTATTGCCCGTCGTCAACCGGCTCGGCCCAAACTTTCAACTCGACATCCTCGATGGAATCAACTTCCGGGTCAAGTTCCTGCATGGAGAAATTGAAAAAATCACCGTCGATATTGTAGCGGTAGCCTTTGAACAGCAGGTTAGAGTCTTTCACTCTTTTGATGTCCTGGCCGACAACCCGCACCTGAAAAAACGAGCGCCCGGTCTGCACAAAAGCCTGTTCGTGCGTCCATGGCTGGTTCTGCGACAACAATTCCTGCTCGGAACCGGCGCTACTCTCTTTCCAACGAATCCACGCCAACTGCTCCGGCGTGATCTTGTGCTGGTACAGCCGCGCAACCTGATCCATCAGCTCGCGTTCTTCATTATCCGGGTTTCCGCCGTAGGCCGCAAACCGGGGGTCTTTGCGCTCGATCCGGTTGGTGTCGCCAGCCCACCAGCCCATGAAAAACGAGCGCTGCGTCAGCTTGTCGTGCAGGCCATCGAACCAGCGGGCTCGCCAGTGGTTGAAGCCCTTGGCGGTCGATTCATACATGAACAGGCGTTCGGGCGCGGTCTGCGCAAAACCTTCCTCAAGCGATTTCAGCCCTTCGACATCGCCGTAGGAACTGACCTCGGTCATGTGCGCAAAGGTGTAGCCCACACCTTCGGCCCAGGACATCGATTTCTTCTTCGTGCCCGCGACCAGCAAATCCAGCCGCGCGCCGTTCGAAAAACCGAGACCCGTCCTGTTGTTGCGAACGATGCGGAAACTGTCGCCGAAATAGCCTTCCGGAAAATTGCTGATATATTGCACCAGCAAAGCCCGGTTGGCCTCGCGCTTCTTGTCGTCGTCCGTCACCAGACAACCGATGATGTTGGGATGCAAAGCCAGCCAGAAAGCGTCAATGGCCAGCGACAAAGTGGTCACGCCCAACTGCCGGGATTTCAGACAATTGAATTTATGAATCCCGTCATCCAGTCCCTGTCCGACCTCGCGCAAAAACCGTTTCTGGCTATCCCACATGATCAGCGGCGTGCCGCGCACATCACTGGAGAGGGTCTCTTTCGACGAAATCCTGATGTCCTGAACAAAACGCTCGAACAGAGGGAGATAACGCAATGTCGGGTTTTTGGCCACTATTTCACCCAAGACCTAGTACGCGGCTCGCCAAGAACACCAAAATCATGCAATAAATAGTTCGTGTTATCCCGCGTCGGGTAGTTCATTGTCTGGCTGGACTTTGGCAGCTCGTCAAGTTCAAAATCGTGATCGCGGACCAAGTCCGTTGCTGCGGCATAGATGGCGAGTTCCCGCTCCATCGCCGCCGCAGCGCGCCGGGCCTCGTCTTCGCGCGCCAGAAACATCGGCCTTAGCCGATTGCTCTTGCCTTCATGCCCATGCACTTGTTTGGCGAATTTGGCAAACCGATCAGCGGCTTTCACCGCTGCCGCCTGCCGGGAAAGCGTCTGTTTGCGATTTTGCCCCAGAGCTTCCAGAACCTGGGCCATCGGGTCTTTGAGCACATAATCCCCGGCATTCTGCAAGGCCGCATCCAGCAGCATGAAAACCTGCTGCAAGGCCGTGGCCGCAACATCGTCCAGAGGCGGGACCTCGTCGCGGCCCGTGCTATCATAATAGGCCCGGCGATCCGAACGGATCAGACACCCGTAGGCCTTCGACAATTTCTCGAACTTCTCGGGGTTGCCGCCACTATCCGGATGCGCTTTTTTGGCCTGCTTGCGATAAGCGGCTTTTATCTCCGCTTCCGTCGCATCGCGCCTGACGCCCAGTTCGTCATAATAATTCACGGCAGCAATCCAAGATCGTGCAGGATGCTGGTACCTGGAGGAAACGCCCTGCTCTCGACCGAGACGAATGATTCCGTCAGGTGCGACCACTCAGGAGACGGTTTTTCCGGCATCTCTGGCGTGGGCTCGGGCGGGACCGGGGGTTGCGTGTACCTCCATGGCTCGGCAACATGCACAGGGCCGGCCACTTCGTCCAGCATTTTTGCGGCCAGTGTCACCGCCGATTCAGCCGAACCGCCTGCCGCCATGACGCCACGCGCAAAATAGCTGGCCCCCGTCGGCCCCTTGGCCAAAGGCATATCCATCGGCAGCGCCGAGCCTCGCCCCGAAATCCAATGCCAGGCTTGCCCATCCTGCTCAAGCCACAAGCACTCGACTATGCGCTCGACGCCCCCTTCGAACTCGGTGCTCCTTGTATAAAAACCAAAGGCGAAATCGGCTTGCCGGTCGGCCTGGATAGAGCCCGCAAACCAACGGCGCGCGATCCCGCTAATCTCCAGAGCCCCAATAAAAACACCAACGGCCCCATCCGCCGTCCGGATAATTGGCTCTTCCTGAAAGGCCCCCGGCCCGGAACTATCGACGGCCAGCTTGCCGTCCTTCATGCAAATCAGCATTACTTTTCTCCCCTTTGATTCCCCGTTCCAGAAAAGAGCGGGCGGCGACTGTCGGTGATACGCCCATTCGGTCCGCAACCGCAAACAGGTCGCCGATCATCTGGACTGTCACCGGAATGGTGATGCGCGCCCTTTTGGCCGCATCACCTTTGGTTGCATAAATTCTGGCCACGCTGACTCCCTAGTGCGCAAACAAGAACAAGACAATTCCAGCCAGGATCATTCCTTCCATGACACCAAGAGTCAGCCACATCCAGGAAGGGCCGCTCATTTCTTCCTCAGGGCGCGCAATTTGGCCATTTTCTCGGCCATGGAAATGGCCTTGTCCGGCGCTTTGGCCGGGGGCTTGCCCCCTTTGACAACAGCCTTGATTGGCTTGACGGCAGGGGCTTTGGGGATCGGTTTGCTGATGGCCATGTCGGGCTCCAGAGTTGGTCGGCTCAGCCGACGAAGATTGCGCGCAAGAGCGTGCGCAATTGCTGTTCCGTCACCAGCCCCGAAGCGCTCTCGGGGAGCAACTCGTCGATCAGGCTCTCGGGGCTGCGCCGGAGCTTCACAGAAGCGCCAGGAGGGATCGGCCAGGAGAAAGCCGGTTCAGGGCTTCGGGAATCGGTGTCGTCCGCCGTATAGAGCGGAAATTCCACGGCATGAACTGCGCGCTTCGCGGCGGGTTGGTCCGCGACCTCGGGCGGCAAAGGGCCGGTCGTGTTTGTGGGTTCAGGGCCGGTCTCGGGGTCCGTGGATTCGGCGTCAAACAGATTGGGCTCGGTCATTGTTTTCTCTCCATGGGGTTCAAGCGTTGAAACATTGTGCAGAAGCACGTTAGCGGATGGTGTGGATTTGTCAAGCGTCTGCAAGTTTGCGGCCCCAGCCGCGAGTCTGGCGCGGCGAAATTCAGATTGTCGATGCAGATCGCTGGGCGGCGGGTTTGGCGCGGCGAAATTCAGATTGTCGATGCAGATCGCTGGGCGGCGGGTTTGGCGCGGCGAAATACAGATTGGCGATACAGATCGCCGGATAAGAACGGATTTGGCACAGCGGAATACAGATTGGCGATACAGATCGCCGGATAAGAACGGATTCAACGGAGCGAAATACAGATTGGCAATACAAATCAGATTATTTTTTGGGGGTGGCAGGGTAGTGGCGCACTTTTTTCTCTCGGGCGCGCGCCCATTGGCCGAGAAAAATTCGGTTTTTGCCTGCCAGGCTGCCCAGCCCAGCCATACCGCCAGTCAATCGATGCGCCGCAAGGGTATAGCCTGGGCGACACATTCCATGGTGCGCTTTTAGTCGGTCCTATAATTCGCGGATTAAAAATTCTGGCGATGATACCCTTGCGGCACAACAGCGAGGCCGACGTGGTCGACGTGGTCGACGTGGTCGACGTGGTCGACGTGGTCGACGTGGTCGACG
>VFSW01004067.1_pt1 | contig 21826 bp, 18 predicted proteins | sample 5358111 | NCBI WGS metagenome assembly VFSW01 (sample SAMN11554181, study PRJNA540505) | mine drainage metagenome | isolation source: sediment from site ElyBrook_90M | place: USA: Ely Copper Mine, Vershire, VT | collected 2017 | reverse complement strand
CCCAAAGGGTGGGGGCGTTGACCCCGTGGATCGCCTTCAGGAGGCGACGGAGCCGTTGGCGCGGCAGGTGATCTGCTGCACCTGAACCTTCACCACGTCGGTGGTGTGCGCACCCTCGGCGGTGTCGAAATGCGCCCGATCCACCGCGATGGTGCGCGCGGCGCGCGGCTCCAGAATGTACTCGACGCGCTTGATCTCCGACCGCGTCGTGCCATCCTCGGTCTTCCATTCGACCCGGTAGCGGATCTCACCCCGACCGCCCTGAGCGGAACATCGCTGCGCATCGATTCCGAAGGCGATGCGGAATTAATCGGCGCTCAAGCGCATGACCAGCGGATCGTGGCTGAGCGTGACCGCGCCGCCGGCGACGGCGGATGAAACACCCGCGGCGCAGGCCGCGGCAACGGCCGCGCCGAGCGCCGCGCTCTTGATCAGTTTGTCGTACATCTGGGCTCTCCTCGAGCGCTGGGCTGGTTCATTGATTTCGCCGTCCACGATAGACGTGCCCCGGGCGCTCCACAAAGGATGAATAGTTCAGGATGATGCAATTCCGCTCACCTCACGCCGGGCGACGGGCCGGCGCTCATGCCCAACGCTCATATGCTTAGAAACTTTGGGTGCTTTGGCCCAAGGCGCGGCGGCGGTAGTCTGCGGCCCATGAACGGCAATGCGTGCGCGATTCTCCCCCCCGATCCCCGCAGCGGCGACCCCTGGGACGGTGCACCGCTGCCGCCGGCGCTGGCCGCCGACGCCCGCGCGCTGATCGCAAAACTCGACGAGCGGCAACGCCTGTGGATGGCCGGATACCTGGCCGGCAGTCTGCACCCGGCCGCCGGCCAGCCGGTGCCCGCGGCGCGGACCGAACCCGAGGTGCTGGTGCTGTTCGGTTCGCATACCGGGAATTCCGCGGGACTGGCCCGGCGCATCACCACGCGGCTGAGCGAGCTTGGCATCCGCCATGCCCTGATGGACATGCTCGAGTGCCGCAGATCCCATTTGCAGTCGGCGCGCAGCCTGCTGGCCGTGGTCAGCACCCAGGGGGATGGCGAGCCGCCGGAGCGGGCGCGCGAGTTGTTCGAACTGCTGGCCGGGCGCAAGGCGCCGCGGCTCGAGCATCTGCAGTTCGCCGTGCTCGCCCTCGGCGACTCGAGCTATGAAAAATTCTGCGCGGCCGGGCGGCAGCTCGATGCCCGTCTCGAGGCCCTCGGCGCCGCGCGCCTGCAGCCGCGGGTGGACTGCGACGTGGATTTCGAGAGCGCGGCCCAGACCTGGATAGACGGCGCCGTGCACGCCTTGCAGCCCGCGGCGCCCGCCCACGCGGCGGTCGCAGCCTCGCCGAGCGAGTCCTCCGCGGGCGACCGTCGCGGCCCCACGATCGCCAACGCCTACACCCGCAAGCAGCCGTTTCTGGCGCCGGTGCTCACCAACCAGCGTCTGACGGCGGCGGATTCCAGCAAGGACGTGCGCCATGTCGAGTTGTCGATCGACGGCGCCAATCTGCACTACGAGCCGGGTGACGCGCTCGGCGTGGTGACGCACAACCGGCCGGAGCAGGTGCAGGCGGTGCTGGCGCGACTGCCCTTCGACCCGCACACGAGCGTGCCGGCGGCAGCCGGACAGTCCATGCCGCTGCGGCAGGCGCTCACCGAGCGGCACGAACTCGGCCCGGTCAGTGTGGCGCTGTTCCGACGCTATGCCGAGGCGCTGCAAAGCGATGCCTTGCGGGCACGGCTGGGCGATGAGGCGCAACTGGCCCGCTACCTGCGGGGGCGCCATCTTGTCGATTTGCTCGCCGAACATCCCGCCGACCGGCTCGATCCCCAGGAATTCGCGCGCCTGCTGCCCCCACTGGCGCCGCGCCTGTATTCGATCGCCTCCAGCCAGCGCGAAACACCGGATGAAGTGCACCTGACGGTCAGTGTCGTCGACTATGCGGGCGTCGGCGGACGGCGGCGCGGCCTCGCCTCCGGCCACCTCGCCGACCTTGCCGGCGATGATGCCGCGGTGCCCGTCTACCTGCATCGCAACGGCGGCTTTCGCCTGCCCTCCGACCCCGCCGCGCCGCTGGTGATGATCGGCCCCGGCACCGGGGTGGCGCCCTTTCGCGCCTTCCTCGCAGAGCGTGCTGCGCAGGGTGCCGGCGGGCGCAATTGGCTGTTCTTCGGCGACCGCCGCTTCGAGAGCGATTTTCTCTATCAAGCCGAGTGGCTGGAGTGGCGCAGGCGCGGCGTGCTGGCGGCGCTCGACGTGGCCTTCTCGCGCGATGGCGCCGCGAAGATCTACGTCCAGCATCGCATGGCAGAGCGCGGCGCACAGCTGTGGAGCTGGCTCGAGGAGGGCGCATACCTGTACGTCTGCGGCGACGCCGAATACATGGCGCCCGACGTGCACCGCGCGCTGCTCGCCGTCATCGAGCGCCATGGCGGCCGCTCCGCCGAGCAGGCGCAGGAATATGTGCTGGAATTGCAGCGCCAGCGCCGCTACCAGCGGGACGTGTATTGATGAGCACCGTGGACCGACATGCCGATCTGTCGCAGCCGCTGGAGGAACTGCATCCCAACGAGCGGCTGAAGCACGCCAGCCGCTTCCTGCGCGGCACTTTGGAGGAGGGGCTGGCCGATCCGGTCACCGGCGCGGTCCGCGAGCCGGACACCCAGATCACCAAATTCTTCGGCATCTATCAACAGGATGACCGTGATCTGCGCGACCAACGGCGGCGCGCCAAGCTGGAGCCCCGCTACCAGTTCATGGTGCGCGTGCGGATGCCGGGCGGGATATGCCTGCCGGCGCAATGGCTGGCCCTCGATGCGCTGGCCCGTGACACCGCCGACGGCACGCTGCGTCTGACGACCCGGCAGACCTTTCAGTTCCACGGCATACGCAAGCCGAACCTCAAGCGTCATGTCCGCGCCATCGTCGCCAGCGGACTCGATACGCTGGCCGCCTGTGGCGACGTCAACCGCAACGTCATCAGCGCGGCCAATCCGCTGCTGTCGCCCGTGCATGCGGCGGCGGCTGCACTGGCGCGCAGCATCGGAACGCGGCTGCTGCCGCGCACCTCGGCCTATCGCGAAATTTTCCTCGGCGAGCCGGGCGACGGCGAAGCGGACCAGGAGCCGCTTTACGGGCGAACCTACCTGCCGCGCAAGTTCAAGATCGCCATCGCCGTACCGCCGTCGAACGACGTCGATGTGTTCGCACACGATCTCGGATTCATCGCGATCGTCGAGGGTGGCCGGCTCGTGGGCTACAACGTCACCGTGGGCGGCGGCATGGGCATGACCCACAACGTGGCGACAACCTTCCCGCGGACCGCGGACCTCGCGGGCTTTTGTGAACCGGAGGATGCGCTGGCGCTGGCCGAGCAGACCGTGGCGATTCAGCGCGATTATGGCGACCGCAAGGACCGTGCGCACGCGCGCTTCAAATACACCATCGAGGACCGCGGGTTGGACTGGTTCCGCGGCGAACTTGCGCGGCGCATGGGCAAACCGCTGGCGCCGCCCAGGGCCGCGGTCGCGGCCTTCGAATCCTCCGGCGATCCGGCCGGCTGGCAGCGCGGGGCCGACGGGCAGTGGCATTACACCCTGTTCGTCGAGGGCGGGCGCATCAAGGATCTGCCCAGCCGACGCCTGCTGTCGGGTTTGCGCGCCATCGCCGCCGTGCACGACGGACTGTTCGCGCTGACCCCCAATCAGAATGTCATCATCGCCGGGATCTCGCCCGCCGCGCAGCCGGCGCTCGATTCGCTGCTGCGCGAACACGGCCTGGATGAGCGGGCGCCGCTCAGCGGACTGCGCGCGAATTCGATGGCCTGCGTCGCACTGCCCACCTGCGCGCTCGCCATGGCCGAGAGCGAACGCTACCTGCCGTCGCTGCTGGAGCGCATCGAGCCGATCCTGCACGCCGCCGGACTCGACCGGCAGCGCATCAGCATTCGCATGAGCGGCTGCCCAAACGGCTGCTCGCGCCCGTATCTGGCGGAAATTGCCCTGGTCGGCAAGGCACCGGGCCAGTACAACCTCTATCTCGGCGCGAGCGCGAACGGCGATCGGCTGGGGGTGCTGTACCGCGAGAATGCCGGCGAAGCGGCGATCATCGAGGCCCTGGAGCCGCTGTTGCGCCGCTATGCGGAAGAACGCCGGGGCGCGGAGAGCTTCGGCGATTTCGTGATTCGCGCCGGCGCAGTTCCGTCCCTGCCCCGCTGCAGCGACTTCCAGCGCCTGCGCGCCGGCTGAAACCCCTGCCGCATGCGCCCCGGGGGATCAGGGCCCGTGCGACAGCGAATACACGTATAGCGCGGTCTCGCGGATCGTCGCCGCGCCCAGGCGGCCCCGCCACGCCGGACAAAACCCCTCGCGACCGAACTCCAACGAGCGCAGCAGCGCGGCGCGGCTGCCGCCATACAGCGTGACCGGGTCGGTGAGGTTGGGGGCGCCGATCGACGGGTCGCCCTTGGCGTCGGTGGCATGGCAGTCGTAGCATCCGCCGCGGCCGGCGAAAATCCCCGCTCCGCGTCGCGCCGCGGTTGCATCGAACGATGCGCCCTCCGCCTGCCGCAGGAACTCCACCAGATCCTGCAGATCACCGGGGGACAGTTGCACCGCGCGGGTTCCCGGCGCTCCGCCACGGACCACCCCGGGCATCACCGCCGCGGCGTGGCCCTGCGGCACGTGGGCGCGAATCCCGTAGGTGATGACCCGCTCGATGTCGGCCACGCTGCCGCCGTCGTACAGCCAGTCGGCATCGCGCAGCGAGGGCGTGCCCCCGCCGGCGTCGCCTGCGGCCGTCGGCCCGTGACATCCGGCGCAGTGGGCGGCGAAGCTGGCCGCGCCCCGCTGCCGCGCGAAGCTCATCAATCCCGGCTGCCGCGGCAGCAGTTCAGGGTCCGAGCGCAGCAGCCGGGACTCCTGTTCGCGCCCCTGCACCAGCACCACGGCCACCGCCACCGAGGCCAGCGCGCCCAGTCCTTGCAGCATCCATCCCATGGATCCCAGTATAGTCCGCTCATGCCGCACCCCGCCCAGCCCTCGCCTACCCGCGCCGACCTGCTCCTGTGGACCGGCCTGCTGCTCGCCTGGTGCGTGGGGATACTCGGCCGCGGTTACTGGACACCGGACGAACCGCGCGAAGCCGACATCGCCTGGCGGATGAGTTGGCAGACCGACAAGGCGGTGCCGCTGCTGGCCGGCGAGGCGTTCTGCGAGAAGCCGCCGCTCACCTACTGGGTTGCCGGCGCCAGCATCGCCGCCCTCGGCAAGGCGGCATGGGCGGCGCGGCTGCCCAATCTGCTGTATGCGCTGCTCACGGCCGTCGCGGTGGCGGGCATCGCGCGCCGCGCCGCCGGCAAGGCGGCCGCCGCCGCCGCCGCCGGGACCATCGCCACCCTGTTGCTGTCCTATCAAGTCGCCATCTGGCTGGCCACCGACGCGCCGCTCGTGGCGATGGTCGCGGTCGCCCTGCTCGGACTGTACCGCGGCTTCCATGCGACCAGCCGTCGCGAGCGCTGGCTCGGCTACACGCCCATGCACGCGGCCATGGCCCTCGGATTTCTCTCCAAGAGCGCCGCCGGCTGGATGGTGCCGGTGTTGGCATTGGTCACGCTGGTGGCCTGGGAGCGGCGCTGGCGGGAATTCACGCGCATCGAACTGCTTGCCGGCGTCCTTCTGCAAGCGGTGGCGATCCTCTCCTGGGTGGCTGCCGTGTACTTCGGGCCCGATGGAACCGACCATCTGCGGGTGTTCTTCTGGAACAATTTGGTGGGTCGGTTCACCCATCTCGATGCGCCCGCGCAACTGCAATACGCCACCGGCCATCGCAACACACCGGGCAAGTACCTGCTGGAATTGCCGGTCTATCTGTGGCCCTGGACCGTGTTGGCCGCGGCGGCCGCGCGCCGCGCCTGGCGGTGCCGCGACGGCTGGTTGCGGCCGGGCGCCACCCGCCAACCGGCGGTGCGCTTCGCGCTCGCCGTGCTGTTGCCGACGCTCGCCGTGCTGTCGCTGGCGGCCACCGCGCGCAATATCTATCTGGCGCCGGCGCTGCCCGGGGTGGCCGTGCTCATTGGTTGGTGGACGGCGCGGGCCGCGGCCGACAGTGAGCGGGCGGACCGCGTCGCGGTCAAGCTCACGGCGCTGCTGCTGCTGCTGGCCGCCGCGGTGCTCGCCGCCGCCACCGCCACCATCGGCGCGGACGGTTGGACGACGCTGCCGGCGCATGCGGTATTCGTGACGGTGGCCGTCGCCGGTCTGGCCGCCGCCGTGGCGCTGGCCATGACCGCGGCGCGGCTGATGCGCCACGATCGCCTGCAAGCCGCCCTGCTGGCGCTGCTGCTCGCCTATTGCAGCCTGCTGATCGGGCCCGCCTCACAGATCTATCGGGGAGTGGACGCGTGGCAGAACCTCGGCGCCATCGGCCGCGCGGTGCAGCGGGACACCGCCGGCAGACCCCTGCTGCTGTTCGCGCCGGATGAGACCACCCGCGCCTTCGTCGACCTCTATGCCCGCAGTTCGGTGAGCGTGATTGCGGGTCCGGTGTCGGCGCCGTCGCTCGATGAGCTGACGCGCGCTCTGCGGCGCCGGCCGGATGCCCTGGTGCTGACGCAGGCCCCGGGTCGCGAATGGAGCGAGTCCTTGTCCCGATTGCTGCGCCGGGTCCCGGAGGACGGCGGTCTGCCGTGGATCGAGGCGGCGGGACTCAGGGTCGTCGGCCGCTACGCCCTGCCGAACGGCCGGCGCTACCTGCTGCTCGGCGCCGCCGGCATGGCGCTGGCCGATTCGCGCCGATACAGCGCCTCGTAAGACCCCACCTGGCGCGTCCAGGAGAAATCCTCCGCCATGGCATTGCGCACCAGAACCCGCCAGCGCGGCGGATCGGCGAACCACTCGAGCACGGCATCCAGCGCCCAGCGCACGGCCGGCGCGTCGTAATCGTTGAATACACAGCCGGTTCCCTCGCCGCTCACCGGATCGAAGTGGCGCACCGAGTCGGCCAGGCCGCCGGTTTTGCGCACGATGGGAATGGTGCCGTAGCGCAGGCTGTACAATTGGTTCAAGCCGCAGGGCTCATACCGCGAGGGCATCAGGAAGATGTCGCTGCCCGCCTCGATCAGGTGCGCCATGGCCTCGTCGTGACCGGAGAAAAACGCCACCCGTTCCGGAAAGCGGCGCGCCAGGTCGGCAAGAAAGGCCGCATACCGCGCCTCCCCGCTCCCCAGCACCACCAGGCCGCAGTCGCGGGCCTCGAGAAACGCCGGCAAGGCCTCGATCAGCAGGTCGAACCCCTTCTGTTCGGCCAGCCGCGACACCATGCCGATCAGAGGCTTGCGCCCGTCGAGGGGCAGGCGCAGGGCCGCGAGCAGGCGCTCCTTGTTGAGCCGCTTGCCGCTCAGACTGTCGGCATCGTAATGGGCCTCGAGATGGCGGTCATGGCGCGGGTCCCATTCGCGGTAGTCGACGCCGTTCAATATGCCCACCACCTCGTCGCCGCGTGCCCGCAGGGTGGTCTCCATTCCCATGCCGAGCGGCGGGGAGAGAATTTCCCGCGCATACGTCGGACTCACCGTCGAGACCGTGTCCGCATGCTGCAGACCGGTTCTCAATGCATTGATGCTGCCGGCCGCCAGGTCCGCCGGATCGAGCAGCGGGCGGGCGTTCCCGATCCCCAGATCGCCGAATGCCGCCGCCGGCATGATCCCCTGATAGCCGATGTTATGGATGGTCATCAGGGATCGCGTGCGCGCGAACAGGGGCTCCGCGGCGTACGAGGTCCGCAGATACAGCGGCAGAAAGCCGGTGTGCCAGTCGTTGCAATGGAACACATCCGGGGCGAACCCCACCCGCACGCAGGTCTGCAAGGCGGCGCGGACGAACAAAATGAAGCGACGATGCTCATCTGCGTCCGTGGTGTACAGCCCAGGCCGGTCATAAAGGGCCGGGCAATCGATGAAATACATCAGCGCCCGGCTGTCGGGGTAGTTCCCGGCGAGCACCGCGTAGGAGTAGCGCGCATCGGCGATCCGCAGCTCCTCGCTCTCGAGCCCGGGCACCGGGCGCAGGGAGTCACGCGGTATGCGCGCGCCGGAGTAAAGCGGCATGAAGGCGCGCACCTCGTGCTCCCGCTGCGCAAGTTCCCGGATCAGCGCGCCGACCACATCGGCAAGTCCGCCAGTCTTGGCGTAGGGAACTATCTCGGAACTGAGGATGCACAATTTCACCGGCGGCATGTAACGAAGTTTAACAAACCCACGCGGCCGCGCGCCAAAAACCCATGCGGCGGCACGCCGACTATGGCAGGCTCTCGATGACTTGCCGGGGTTGGCAACAAACATATGAGCGGTGACGGCCTCATGGTCATAAGACACGCCGAGCGCAACAATGGACGCTATGTCAGCCGTCTAACCAGCGGCACGCTGGCGGTGATCATGGCCGGCGGACGCGGCGAACGGCTCAAGGCGCTCACCGAACATCGCTGCAAGCCCGCCACGCCGTTCGGCGGCAAATTTCGCATCATCGACTTCGTGCTGTCGAATTGCGTCAACTCGGGGATCCGGCAGGTCGCGGTGCTCACCCAGTACAAGTCGCAGTCGCTGATCCAGCACATCCAGCGCGGCTGGAGCTACCTGCGCGGCGAGCTGGGCGAGTTCGTGGAATTGATCCCGGCCCAGCAGCAAATCGGCAGCCACTGGTATCGCGGCACCGCCGACTCGGTGTTTCAGAACCTCGAATTCATCCGCTCGCACAATCCCACCCATGTGCTGATTTTGGCGGGTGATCACATCTACAAGATGGACTACGGTCCGATGATCGCCTATCACGAGCAGAACGAGGCGGACATCACCGTCGGGGTGGTGGATGTGCCGCTCGAGCGTGCCCACGAGTTCGGGATTCTCACCACCGATGACACCAACCGCGTGGTGAAATTCGCCGAGAAGCCGGCCAACCCCGACCCGATCGTCGGGCAACCGAATCTGGCGCGCGCGTCCATGGGCATCTACGTGATCGCGATGGACCGGTTGGAGAAGCTGCTGACCGAGGATGCGGCCAGCGAGTCGAGCAGCCACGACTTCGGCAAGAACATCATCCCGCCCGCCATCCGCCGCATGCGCGTCTTCGCCTATCCTTTCCACGACGTCGAGACGCGCGCGCAAAACTACTGGCGCGATGTGGGCAACGTCGATGCCTTCTACGAGGCGAACATGGAACTCGTGGCGCTCAACCCGGAACTCAACATCTACGACCACCAGTGGCCGATTTGGACCTACCAGGCCCAGCAGCCGCCGGCCAAGTTCGTGCTCGACGAGGAGGGGCGCCGCGGCATGGCGGTCAACTCCATGGTGGCCGGCGGATGCATCATCTCCGGCGCCTATGTCGTGCAGTCGCTGCTGTCGAACGACGTGCGGGTGGAGGACAGCAGCGCCATCGAAAGCTCGGTACTGCTGCCGGGCGTGACCGTGGGCCGGGCCTGCAGGATCAGACGCGCCATTCTCGACGAGAATTGCACGGTGCCGGACGGCCTGAGCATCGGCCACGATGCCGAGAACGACGCCCGGAATTTCTTCGTCACGAAGCGCGGCGTGGTGCTGGTGACGGCGGACATGCTCAAGCGGGTTTCCTAGGCGGCCCCCGGCCCGCCGGTCTGCCGCAGCCGCAGCTGCGACCAGGCCGCCACCACCGACTCCACCTCGATACCGAGCATGTCAGGCCGGCCATTGAGCTCGGCGGACAGCACCCTGACGTCGGCTCCATCGACCCCCCGCGGCCGGTACAACGAGGTCGAAGCCCGGCCGAAGAGCACCACCATCGGACAACCCACCGCGGCGGCGGCGTGAGCGGGGCCGGAATCCACGGTGATGAGCCCCGCCGCGCGCTCCAGCAGCGCCAGCAGGCGCGGAATGGGCAGATCGTCGGCAACGTTGTACAGCCCATCGATGCGCGCCAGAGCGGCCACCTCGCGGTTGAGTTCGTACTCAGGTCCGGTGCCCAGCATGAGCAGGGCATGGTGCGGACAACGCGCGCGCATGGCGGCCAGCACCGCCGCCCAGCGCTCGTTGGGCCAGTACTTGTGGTTGACCGCGAGACGCTTCAAGCCGCGGCGCATGGTGCGTTTGTTGCCGACCTGCACCAGCATGAGCGGGGCGGCGGACAGCCCGCGGGCATCCAGCCATGCGGCCAGCTGCGCGCGCTGCCGCGGATCCACCTGTAATTGGCAGCCGACCGCGGCGGGCGCCAGCTGCGCACGCCGATCGCCGGGACCGGAGGGTGCCGCGGCCGCCGGCGGGTCGAACTGCGCCAGTCGCCACCATTGCGAGGTCGCATGCTCGGCCGGCAGCAGCGGATGATCGGCAACATCGACAATGTGGGAGTCGGCGATGCCGCCGCGTGACAACATGGGGCGCGCCGCCGGATTGGCGTCGCAGAACCAGACCGGGCCCGGTCCGCGGGCGCGCAGCCAGCGCACCGCGCGACGTTGGTCCAAGCTCAGCCAGTAGGGCGTCTTGCGGCTGCGGACGCAGCAGACCTCGCCCACTCCCGGCTGTCCCGCGAGCAAGGGCGCGCTCCACGGACCGGAGGTGAGCACATCGACCGGCTGCCGCCAGCGGGCATGCAGTTCCCTTATCAGCGCGGTGATCAACACCATGTCGCCGAACGCACCGCAGCGCACGAGCAACGGCCGCTGGCCAGGCCGAGGCGCGGTGATCGCGCTTGCCGCGCTCATGCCTCGGCAGCCGCCTCGGCCGGCCGCTGCAGCACGCCCAGACGCGCCCGGCGCCAGCCGCCGAAGCGGTAATAGCTCACCGACATGGCGACGGACACCAGCGAGGCCAGGGGGAAACTCCACCAGATGGCGTCCGCCTGCCAGTGCTGCAGCATCGTGTAGGCGAAGGAAACACGCACCACCCACAGAGAGATGAACAGCATGAGCAGCGGCGCGATCACGGCGCCGGTGGCCCGCACGACACCGAACATCACCAGGGAAACGCCGAAAAGGGCGAAGGACCAGAGCACGATGCCGTTGAGATGCACGGCCAGCGCCAGGGCGGCGCTCCGGGCCGGCAGGAACAGCCCGAGCACCTGTCTATTCAATGCGTAGCCGGCCGCGATCAGCAGACCGCCCATGACGAAGTTGAAGGCCACGCCGGCGACGGCCACCCGACCGACGCGCTGCCAGGCCCCCGCGCCGACGTTCTGCGCGACCATGGAGGAGACGGCCGCCGCAACCGCCATCGCTGGCATCTGCACGTAATTCCACAGCTGCATCGCGGCGTTGAAAGCCGCCGTCTCCTGCGACCCGAAGCGGTTCACCAACGCGGTCATGGCGATCAGGCTGGAGGAGACCACGAACATCTGCAGTCCCATCGGCGTCCCCTTGGTCAGCATCAGCCGCACCAACTTCCAGTCGGGCCTGAACAGGGCGATTTCCGCGCGGCGGATCCACAGAACATGGCGCACCCGGTACAGATGCGCGAGCAGCGCGACGAGGCTCACCGCCTGGGCGATCAACGTGGCGAGCGCCGACCCGGCAATTCCCAGCGGCGGAATCGGTCCGCCGCCGAATATCAGCAGCGGATTGAGCGCGATGTCCAATGCCACCGACAGGGCCAGATAGAGAAAGGGCGTGCGCGAATCGCCGGCACCGCGCAGTACGGCCATGACGAAGAACAGGCCGCCCATGAAGGGCAGTGCCATGAATATGATGCGCATGTAGGCCAGCGCGAACGGCAGTGAATCAGCCGGCGTATGCAGGCGCGCCAGCAGCGACGGCGCCCCCAGCAGCCCGGCGAGGCTCATGGTCGCGCACAGCGCCAGAAAGAAAACGGCGCTGCTGCCTACCACGCGCTTGGCCTGGGGAAGATCCTTGCCGCCGACGCACTGCGCCACCATGATGGTGGAGGCCATCGAGAAGCCGAACAGCACGCCGAACAGCAGGAACATCACCACGTTCGCGTTGCCGGCCGCCGCCAGAGCCGATTCCCCCAGGTACTTGCCAACCCACACGGCGTTCACCGAGCCGTTCACCGACTGCAGCACATTGCCGAACAGTATCGGCAGGGAGAATTTGAACAGGGCGCGTGGGATTGAGCCTTCGGTCAGCGAGGTCGGTTTCTGCATGCCGGCTCCGTCAACGGGGATTCTCGGCCCCTCACTTGAGCGCCAAGGGGGCCAGTTCGGCCCGCGGCAGGGACACGCCCAGTATGCGCGCCAACGTCGGCGCGATGCGCCGCATGTCGATTTCACCCAGATCGGTACCGGCAGTGACGCCGGGACCGGCGAGAAAGAACGAGGCCCGCATCTGCGGTTCGTCGGGCAGGTAACCATGCATGCCGCCGTTCGCCGGCGGGGAAACGAGCTCACCGCCGAAGGCGTAACCGAGCTCATAGCCGATTTTGAACGCAACCAGGAAGGCGGCATCCGGAAAACCGCCCCGCTGGGCGACTTCCTGCCCGCTCAACACCCGGTCGATGCCGTTGGCGGGATCGGCGGCGAGCTTGGCGAGCAGCGCCGCCGTCGCGGCGCGTACCGCGGCATCGCCGGGGTCGGCCAGCATGATTGCCGCGGTGCCGCCCGCCGGCCACGGCATGGCCTTCCAGGCGGTGATCTTCTGCGCCTCGTCCAGCGTGAACAGACCGGCGTCGTGGAAGGCCGCATACAGATTCACGTCGTGCTGGACCTTGGCGAAGCCGTGATCGGAGACCACACAAACCGTGGCCCGTCCCGGGGCTGCTTGCTGCGCGGCGGCGCGCAGCGTGCCCACCAGCCCATCCAGCCGTTCGAGCGCCGCATTCGCGTCGACGCTGAAGGGTCCGGAGCGGTGCTGCTCGGTGTCTAGTCCCGTCATGTAAACGGTGATGAAATCCGGGTGCTTGGTCTGCAACAGGCGCACCGCAAAGCGCACGCGCACGGCGTCGTCCTCGACGCTCTCCTGCATGCCACCTGGGTATGGGCCGAGCTGCGCCGACAGTTCGCGCTCCAGTCCGGGCGTGCCAACCGCACGCTGCAGCTTAAGATCATCGGCCGTGCCCGTGCGCCAGATCTGCGGCAGATTGTAATCCACCCGGGCTCCGACACTGACCGGCCAATAGACGTTCGCGGTGACCAGGTGGGCGGCGGCCGCGGCATCCCACAAGGTCGCCACCCGCACGTCTTCGGTGTACCAGTACCACCCCTTTTCATTGCGGTTGAGCGGATCGAAAGTGGTGTTCGAATAGACGCCATGGCCCGCCGGCCACGCCCCCGTGAGCAACGTCACGTGACTCGGATAAGTGAGCGAGGGCAGCACGCCGCGCACGCCGCTGGCGTGGGCGCCCTCGGCGACGAAGCGGCGCAGATTGGGCACCGCGAGTCCATGCGCCGCGGCATCGAGAACCGCCTCGGGCTTCAGCCCGTCGATGGAGATCAGCATCAACAGAGGGCGGACGGGCGGCGCGGATGCGGCCGCCGGTGGCGCGGCGCCGGCGGTCGAGGCGGCCAGACCGAGGGCCAGGCAGAGCGCGGCCAGCGGGGTGGCGGGGCGGGTCGGGAGTCGGTCGGACATGATCGGGATCAGGCCTCCAGCATTCGGTAGAGCTGCAAAAATTCCTCGGCCGCGCGATGCACATTGCCCTGCCAATCCGCGGCCGCGCCATGATCGGCTCCGTCGGTGACATATTTGACACAGGCGAAGCGCGTTCCCTTGAGCCAGCAGACCTTGGCGAGGGCGTAGGCCTCCATGTCGACCACGTCGCTGGGCACCGGCGCCGGACCGGTCACGAAGGAGTCCCCGCTGCCGCACACGGCGCTGCGCAGGTGGGTGAACAGAGGATCGAAGCGCAGCGCCGGCGGGACCTCGTCGAACGGGGTGACTCCCAGGGGGAAGCCCAGGCCGCTCACGTCCATGTCGCGCTGCACGAACTCATGGCAGGCGAGCAGCGCCCCGCCGGGATGGACCCGGCTGCCGGCGGAGCCGAAATTCACCACCAACGGCGGCGCCTCGCCGGCCGCGGCATAGCGACACAGTTCGGAAGTGAGCGCGATCGCGGCGTTCACCTTGCCGAGGCCGCAATACAGCACCGGCACCGCGGCGGCCTCGAAGACGCCGGCCGACTCGGCCGCCAAAGCCATGACCACCAGGGTGCGCGGCAGCTTCACGGCGGCGCTAATAGTGAATGGCGGCGCGCGCCGGCAGGTCGCGCCAGCGGAAATCCTCCACCAGGTGCAGGTCCAGCAGCACGGCCAGCGCCGCCACCTCAAGGCCCGCGCGTTCACACAACCCGGCCGCCGCCGTCATGGTGCCCCCGGTGGCGAGCACGTCATCGACCAGCAGCACCCGTCCGGTGCCGGATTTCATCTCCAGCACTCCCGACCCATATTCGAGGTCGTACGACAGGTCCACCACGGGCGGCGGCAGCTTGCCCCGCTTGCGCACCGGCACGAAGCCCTTGCCGCAGTGCGCGGCAAGCGCCGCGGCAAGGATGAAGCCACGCGACTCGATACCCGCCACCGCATCGATGTCCGCCCATTCAGCAGGCGTCAGCAACTCCCGAAGGGCGCGCACGGTATCCGCGAAATGCCCGCGCAACAAGGGCGTGATGTCGCGGAACAGAATCCCGGGCTGCGGAAAATCCGGCACCTCGGCGATCAGCCCCCGAAGCTGCTGCGCGTTCACTTGTCCGTCGCTCCGCGGCGGGTCTTGTCGATGAAGGCCGCCACGTTGGCGTGCAGCGCGGCCAGATCGGGCTCATGCGCATAGACCATGTGACCGGAGGTGTAGAAATGCATTTCGATGTTGTCCTGCAGGGAAGCCGGGATTTGCAGCTGATGCAGTTCGTACACCGCCGCGAAATACGGCGTCGCCAGGTCGTAATATCCACCGTTCATCATGACTTTCAGGTTGGGGTTCTGCTTCATCGCCACCGCCAGGTCGGGCATGACGTTGGTGGGACCGGGTATCTTCTGCGTCGAACCGGGCGGCTGATGCAGGAAGTCCCACGACTTCTCCACATCGGTCTCCGGTTTGAAGGTCTTCTTCGCGCCGAACTTGAGCGTGGTGCGCACATAGTCGTTGAAGGCCGATACATACGCGGAGGAAATGGCCGCCGACTGCGGGTCGTATTCCGCCTCCTTGCTCATCGGATCGAGCGTCGGTCCGGCGAAACGGGTATCGAGCCGTCCCGTCGTGGTCTCGCTTCCCAGCAGGCTCTTTTCGAACTGCCCGCCATTCACGCGCAGTCCCGCGCGCTCGATGTACTCGGTGGGCAGCCCGGTGTACTCATGCAGCTTCGCGGCCACCGCGCTCTTGCGTTCGGCGCTCAAGGTATAGCCCTGCGCCAGCGCATCGGCATATTCCTTGAGCGCGAAGTTCTCGACCTCGCGCAACAGCGGCTCGAGCGCGGGCGGCTGATGCGGCAGGCGGTGGTGGTACCAGGCGGTGGCCGCATAGGTCGGCAGGGCGAGGACATAGGGCAGATCCACGCCGGGGTTGAACTGCGGCGCGTCGACGCTGTCGTCGAAATTGAGAATTTGCGACAGCAGGATCACGCCGTTCAGATCGAGCGACTTCTCATTCTCGAGCAGCGCCGCCAGCACGGCGGAGCGCGTGGTTCCGTAGCTCTCGCCAAACAGGTACTTCGGCGAGTTCCAGCGATTGTGCCGCGAGAGGAATTCGACGATGAAATTGGCGAAGGCATGGGCATCCTGATCGACGCCGTAGAACGCCTTTTCCTTGTCGGCGCCGCGCAGATGTCCGAAGCCCGTCCCCGGGGCGTCGATGAACACCAAATCGCTGGCATCGATCAGGCTGTATTCATTGTCGACCAATCGGTACGGGGCCGCCGGACTGTGCGTGCCGTCCGGGGTGACGACGCGCTTGGGAGCGAAGGCGCCCATGTGCAGCCATACCGTCGAGGAGCCCGGCCCGCCGTTGAACAGAAAGGTGATGGGCCGGTGCGTATCCTCACGGTCACCCTTGAAGTAGGCGACATAGGACATGCCCGCCTCGGGAGACGGCAGGGGCTGCGGCCCCGGGACCGCCGCGGCGCCGCGCTCCTCGCGCGGCGGGGGCGATTCCTCGTCCAGGGGATCCTTGACATGGACGACCAGGATGCCGGCTTCCGCCTGATAGGTCACCGAATGTCCGCCGATGTTCACCACCCCCTGCGTGACCTTCAGTTCGTCGCGCAGCGCGCGGGACGCCTCGGCGCCCTCCGCGGAGGCGCCGGCCTGCCCCGTCTCTGCGGCCGGCCCCGGCTCCTTGGGAGCCGCATTCACCGACATCGCCGCAAGCGTCGTTCCCAGCGCCAAAGAAAGAAGGCCGCGCAACTGGCGGCGGACACTGAACCCCATGAATCCTCTCCGTGCGAAATCTTGCAAATGAAGGGCAACAACCAACCCCGCCCGCGGCGCAGACGGCGATGGCGCGCAAACCGATCCGCCAATCATAATATGCATTCCCACCCTTGTGGCATGGACCGATGCATGACAAACCCGGCTAAGACATTCCCCGCGACGCTACTGCCAACCCTCGGCCTGGCTCTGCTGCTCGTTGCGGGCGGCGCGGCCGCGGGCGCCGCGACGGCCACGGCACCGGCGACGGCCACGGCCACGGCACCGGCGGCGGCCGCGGCACCAGCCACGCCAGCGGCACCGGCGGTGGCCGCGCCGGACACCCGGCCCGAACCGATGACGGCGACCCGCGTGATCGAGGTGCTCGACCAAACCGTCGACTGGTACCGAACCCTGGCCATCCAGCAGCAGACGGCGGACGAGCCGAGCGACTTGCTGTTCCTCTACGGCAACCGCCAGACGGCCGATCAGGTGATGACCCTGGCGTTCGATGTGGCACGGCTGAATGCCGATCTGCTGTCGCAGCAACCCGACGCGAATGCCGGCGCCGATGGCGCTTCCACCTCCTGGTCGCGGCTGGCCGATTTCAGCAAGAAGGTGGACGCGGAGGCCGAAGCGCTGCAGACCGAGCTCGCCGACGCCCGTCGCCAGCTCGTCGCGGCGCCGCGTGCGCGGCGCAACGAGGCGGCCGCCAAGGTGGCGGAGCTGCAGGGGGAGCTCGCCTTGCTCGCCGCCAAGAAAAGCGCGATCGCCTCGATGAGCGACTTCGTCGGCGGCAGCACGGTCGGACCCGGCGCCAGTTCCCTGCGCGCGCAGATAGACGCCATGGCGGTGGCACTGTCGGCGACCGGCGGTGCGCCCGGAAGCGGGGCGCCGCCCGCGACCGGCGGCACCGGCAACCGCGCGGGCATGCTGGGTCTAACCCTGCCCATGGGCGGCCTGGGCGGCAACGCGCTGGGCCTGTGGGGACTGGGCGAGAACCTGTTCCGGCTGTCCGAGAAGATCGCCACCCTCCGCGGCGTCGATGAGCGCACGCAGAGCCTGCAGGCGACGCTGACGCGGGTGCGTGAGCCACTGCGCGCCCATATGAAGGCGCTGTCGGCGCGCGGCGATGCGCTGGCCGCGGCGGCGGATTCGGCGGATACCGCCCAGCTCAACGTGGTACGCGGGCAACTCGAGGCGCTGGCGGGCGAGTTCAAGCAGACCTCGAATCTGCTGCTGCCGCTGACGAAGGAAAGCGTGCTGTTGGTGCAATACCGGCGCAACCTCGCGGATTGGCGCGCGGCGGTCGACACCCAGTCGCGGACGGCGCTGCGCACGCTGGCGTTGCGGCTGGGCTTTCTGCTGCTGATTCTCGCCGCGGTGTTCATCCTGGCGGAGATGTGGCGCCGCGCCGTCATGCGCTATGCGCGCGACTCACGCCGCCGCTATCAGCTGCTGTTGCTGCGCCGGATCGCGCTGTGGGTCCTGGTGCTGATCATCGTCGGCTTCTTCTTCGCGAGCGAGCTCGGCTCCATAGTCACCTTCGCCGGACTGATCACCGCCGGGCTGGCCGTGGCGATGCAGAGCGTGCTGGTGTCCATGGTCGGGTACTTCTTCCTCATCGGCAAATACGGCATCCGGGTGGGAGACCGGGTGCAGATCGGCGAGGTGACCGGAGAGGTCATTGAAGTCGGACTGGTGCGCCTGTACCTGATGGAATTGGGGGGCCATGGGACACTGGGACCCACCGGCCGGGTGGTCGCCTTCGCCAATTCGATCGTCTTCCAGGTCAGCGGCGGGCTGTTCAAGCAAATTCCTGGAGTGAGCGTGGCCTGGCATGAGCTCACGGTCACTCTGCCGGCGGGCGCCGATTCCGCCGTGCTCAAGGACCGGTTGCTGCGCGCCACCGAGGCGGCGTTGGCCGATTATCGGCTCGAGATCGAGCGCCAGACCCAGGAGATCCAGAGGACCACCCTGTCCAGCACCGCGCAGGAAATCCATCCGCGCGTGCAGCTGCATTTTTCGGCCACCGGCATCGAGGCCACGGTGCGCTACCCGGTGAATCTGAAGAACGCCGCGGAGATTGATGAGCGCGTCTCGCAGCAGCTGTCGCGGACGATTGGCGAGCCCCTTTAGGCGGGGCGGCGCAGCCGCGGGTGAAGCGAGACCCGATCGACGGCCGGTCCGCGCCGGCCGGTGCTATCCTTGGCGCTGTGAAAAGCGCCGCTGCCGGCGCGGAGTCGGATCCGAACGATGATCTTGCTGATCGATGCGGGTAATACCCGCCTCAAATGGGCATGGCTCACGAGCACCGGACTGACCGACCAGCAGGCCGTCGTGCACCGCGACGCCAAGCCTGGCATGTGGACCGCCGCGCTGTTCGATTCCGGCCAGAGGCCGAGCCGCGTGCTGGTATCCAACGTGGCCGGACCGGCGATGGCGAAGACCCTGGCGCACCGCTGCCGGCGGGTGTTCCGCGTGGAGGCGGAATTCGTCGGCGCGGCGGCCGAATACCACGGCCTCGTCAACGGCTATCTGGATCCCGGGCTGCTCGGGGTGGACCGCTGGCTCGCGCTGATCGGCGCGTGGACACGGGTGCGTTCGGCGCTGTGCGTGATCGACGCCGGCACCGCGGTCAAGGTGGATAGTGTCGAGGCGGGCGGCAGGCACCTCGGGGGCTTGATCGCACCCGGCATCCACATGATGCGCGCCGCGCTCATGAGCAAGACCAGCGACATCGCCGCCGCCGCCGAGCGCAGCACGCCTTCTCTGGCCGGAGTCCTCGCCAACAACACCATAGGCGCGGTGTCGCGCGGCGCCGTTTTTGCGCTGGCGGGGCTCGCGGATCGCGCCGCGGAGATCATCGAGCAGAACACCGGCATCAAACCCCGATTGATCATCACCGGCGGCGATGCCGGCATGATCACGGGCACCATGCGCTCGCCCGGCGAGGTGGTGCCCGACCTGGTGCTGCAGGGCTTGGCGGTGATGGCCTCGAGCCGCGCCTGAGCCCGGACCTAGACGCACTCCAAACTGTCGATCAACCGAGTGCCGCCGAGCCGGGCGGCCGCCAGCACCACCAGGGGATCGCCCGCGCACGGCGCACCCAGGTCGTTGCGCCGCCGGATGGCGACGTAATCGGGATGCCAGCCATGCAGCCCGAGCTCACGCATCGCCTCCTGCTCGAGCACCGCCAGTTCGCCGCGATGGCCCGGCAGCGCGGCGGCGATCGCCGTCAGCACCCGGTGAAGCCGCGGCGCCTCCCGCCGCTCGGTCGCGCTCAGAAAGCCGTTGCGCGAGGAGAGCGCCAGACCATCCGGGTCGCGCACGGTTTGCGCGCCGTGAATCTCGATCGGCAAATCGAACTGCGCGGCCATGCCGGCGACCACCAGCCACTGCTGGTAGTCCTTCTTGCCGAAGACGGCGGCGCCGGGTTGCACCGCGTGAAACAACTTGAGCACGATCGTGCAGACACCGGTGAAGAATCCAGGGCGAAAGCGGCCCTCGAGGATGTCCGCCAGGCTGGATGGCGGACTGACCTGATAGGTTTGCGGTTCGCGGTACAACTCCTGCTCGGGCGGGGCGAACACCAGGTCGCAGCCGGCCTCGCGCAGCGCCTGAAAGTCGCGCTCCAGCGTGCGCGGATAGCGGTCGAAGTCCTCGTGCGGCGCGAACTGCAGCCGATTGACGAAAATGCTCGCCACCACCGGACCACCGAGGCGGCGCGCGGCCTCGATCAGCGACAGGTGGCCGGCGTGCAGGTTGCCCATGGTGGGAACGAAGGCCGGTGGCGGACGCCCGCGTAGCGCGGCCCGCAAGTCGACGGTGCTGTGAATGATCTGCATGGGAGCGGCGCGTCAATAGCCGTGCCGGGCATCGTCGGGAAAGCTGCCGTCCTTCACCTCGCGCACGTAGCGCTGCACGGCCTCGGCAATGCTGCCGCTCCCCTCCATGAAATTGCGCACGAAGCGCGGCAACTTCCCGGGGGTCAGGTCCAGCATGTCGTACAGCACCAGCACCTGGCCGTGACAGCCGGAACCGGCACCGATGCCGATCACGGTGAGCGGCAGGCTCGCGCTCAACGAGCGGGTCACGGTCGACGGCACGAGCTCGACGATGAGCATGCTCGCCCCGGCGGCGGCCAGCTCCGCGGCATCGCGCGCCAGCGCCGCGGCGGCCGGCTCCTCGCGCGCCTGGATACGGTAGCCACCGAGGGCATGCACCGACTGCGGCGTGAAGCCGAGATGCGCGCATACCGGCACTCCGCGCTCCACCAGCGCGCGCACCAGCGGCACCGTCCAACCCCCGCCCTCCAGCTTGACCATGTGCGCGCCGGCCTGCATCAACAACACCGCATTGTGCACCGCCTGCGAGACCGACTCCTGGTAGCTGCCGAAGGGCAGATCGGCGATGACCCAGGCCGTGCGATTCCCCCGCGCCACGCTCTGGGTGTGATAAACCATCTGCTCCAGCGACACCGGCACGGTGCTGGGATGCCCCTGGATCACCATGCCGAGCGAATCGCCCACCAGCAGCACATCGACCCCCGCGTCATCCAGGAGCCGCGCGAAAGCGGCGTCGTAGCAGGTCAGCATGGCGATCTTCTCGCCGGCGGCGCGCATCTGCCCGAGCCGGTGCAGGGTCATTGGTTTTCTGCCGTTCATCCCCATATGTTACCCGTTAAGGAGGGCCTACGACATGAACGACGGCATCCATGTGGTTTGCGGACATTGCGATTCGGTGGTGCGGCTGCCGCAGGAGCGCTTGCGCGACGCGCCGCGCTGTCCCAAATGCCATGCCGCGCTGTTCGAGGGCAAGCCGGTGGAACTGACGGCGGCCAGTTTCGACCGCCACGTGCAGCGCAACGATCTGCCCCTGGTGGTGGACTTCTGGGCCCCCTGGTGCGGCCCCTGCCTCGCCATGGCACCGCAATTCGCGGCCGTCACGCGGAACGTCGAGCCGCGGCTGCGCTTCGCCAAAGTGAACACCCAGGATGAGCCGGAGCCGGCCTCGCGCTTCAACATCCGCAGCATCCCCACGCTGGTGGTGCTGCGCGGCGGGCGGGAAATCGCCCGTCAGTCCGGCGCGATGGACGCGGCCAGCCTGACGCGCTGGCTCGATTCGGTCACCGCCTGAATGCCCTCAGCCGCGCGCCGCGCGCGGCATGGCCAGCAGGGCGAGCAGCGTGACCAGGCCCGCCGCGGAAAGGTACAGGCCCACCGAGGCGATGCCGTGGCCGAGCGCCAGACGGGTCGCCACGTACGGGGCAAGGGAGGCGCCGAGTATGCCGGCGAAATTGAAGGCGAGGGACGTGCCGGTGTAGCGCACGGCCGTCGGGAAAAGCGCCGCCAGCGCGCTGCCCAGCGGTCCGTAGGTGAAACCCGTCAGCATGAAGCCAAGCGCCAGGAAAGCAAATACACGCGGCGTATCGTGCGCGCCGAACAGCGGCGCGAAGGTGAATCCGAAGGCCATGATGGCCGCGGTGGCGAGCACCAGCATGGCGCGGCCGCCGATCCGATCGGCGG
>VFSW01004066.1_pt1 | contig 21830 bp, 18 predicted proteins | sample 5358111 | NCBI WGS metagenome assembly VFSW01 (sample SAMN11554181, study PRJNA540505) | mine drainage metagenome | isolation source: sediment from site ElyBrook_90M | place: USA: Ely Copper Mine, Vershire, VT | collected 2017 | reverse complement strand
AGCTGCGCCTCACCGAGATCACACAACCCGCGATTCTTACCGTTTCGACCGCGGCGCTGCGGATCCTGGAAACGCGCATCCCAAGACCCGCGTTCGTCGCAGGCCACAGCCTGGGCGAGTATTCCGCGCATATCACCGCCGGAACGTTCGCCTTTGCCGACGCCGTTCGCGCCGTTCGTAACCGCGGCAAATACATGCAGGAGGCTGTTCCCGTCGGCGCGGGCGCGATGGCCGCAATCCTCGGCATGGATTATGAAAAAGTCGCCGCCGTCTGCCACGACGCCGCACAAGGCGAGGTCTGCGCCCCTGCCAACATCAATTCCCCCGAACAGATCGTCATTTCAGGGAACACGGCCGCGGTCGAGCGCGCCGCGAAACTGGCCGACAAGCGTGGCGCCAAGCGTGCCAAGCTGCTGCCCGTGAGCGCGCCCTTCCATTGTTCACTGATGAAGCCGGCGCAGGATCGCCTCGAAGCCGACCTGGACGCATTGAAGCTGCAAAAGCCGGTGTACCCCGTAGCCTGCAACGTAGACGCCGCGTTTGTCACCGACGACCTCCGAGCCCGCGACACCCTCGTCCGCCAGGTCACGGGATCGGTGAAGTGGGAGCAGTGCATGCGCCTGCTGATCGCGCAGCAGGTGGAAACGTTCATTGAGGTCGGTCCAGGAAAGGTCCTCTGCGGCCTGATGCGCCAGATCGACCGTTCCAAGACCTGCTTGAATGTTGGAGACGACGCGTCGCTGACGAAAGCACTGGAACAGTTAGCCGCCGCGTCTTGAAGTACCACAGTTGTTGATTGTTGATTTCTGATTGTTGATTAAAAGCCCACCCACTTGGGTTTTAATCAACAATCATCAATCAACAATTGCTTTCCTCAGTACGGCGAAAAACTCATCGTCTTGTCCGACGTCTGCACCCACACCCGCGCCGGCTCCACACGATCGTTCACCGTCACATCCACGATCACGCCGCTGCCGCCGCCGGGAGGCGCTCCAACTGCGTAGATCTTGTGCGACTTGATCCTGCCCCACTCCCCGCCCGGTCCCCAGTCCTGGTAGAAATCGTTGTAGGAATACTTCTTAAAACGTTCCGGGTGCTGCTTCCACTCCGGATCGTGCATCCAGATGCCGTAAGCCGCCTCATAGTTCTGACCCTGCAAGGCATCAAAGAACCGGTTCGCAACGTGTTCTTCCGGCCAGAATCGAAACCACCAGCCAAGAAAAGCCAGAAGCAGCACGAACACCACGGCGGAAATAATCCGCGTCCTTCGCCTCCGCTCTTTCCCCGGGTCGTAATCTTTGGCGTCCAGCAGCGTCATACCCTCTAGCATAACGGACACAGCCCCCAAGTTAAAAGTTCCCGGAAAGAATCGTTAACACTCAGTTAGGATTCTCACTCTGGCTAGCAAGGAGATGCGTCATCCTGAGCGAAGCCGTTCTTCAGGCGGAGCGAAAGCCTGCCCTGAGCGAAGCCGAAGGGGATCTCCCGTCCACCGCCCCGGCCACCGAGAGTCACGCTGACCCAATTCCCTACAGCGTCCTTTTGAACAGCGGAATCGCAATCCCCAGCGTAATCGCGGCAAAAATCGAAAGAAACAGCATGTCGCCCCACACCGCCGACAGCGTGGTTTCCTTCAACAGCAAGCACTTGAAGCCGTCCACGGCGTAGGTGAAGGGATCGCCCTTCGCAATGACCCGCAGCCATGGTGGAAACGCCTGAATCGGATAGATCGCGCCGCTGGGAAAAAACAGCAACGTATTCAGGATGCCGAACATGGCGCGCGGCACCAGCGGGTCTTCGATGCGCACCATCAGCAGAAACATCATGGTATTGAACGCCAGCGACGTCAGCACGATCATCACCAGCAAACCCAAAATCGTCGTGGGATTAAAAATCGTACTCACCCCGGCCAGCAGCGATCCAATCACGCAGATAATCACGCCCGTCATTACCGCTTTGATCGCGCCCGCCAGGTTGAGTCCCAACACCAGTTCCAGCTTCGTGATCGGCGTCACCAGGTAGCCTTCATGCACGCCCCGGGCCTTGTCGTCAATGTAGAGCATGCCCCCGCCGATCATCACCGAAACGAACATCGCCAGCGCCAGCGATCCCGGCAGCAGATATTTCATGTATTCGATATAGGGGTAAAGCTCCACAATGGAAAGCGCGGTCTGCTGCAAAATGCGCGGCTCCACCGTGGGCTGGTTGAGCGAGTTGACCAGATCGGTGAGTTCAGACTCCAACGCGGAGCTCATGAAGTTGTCACTGTTGTCCACCACGACAGCGATTTGAGGATGGTTATCCTCGTAAACACGCCGCGAAAACTGCGGCGGGATAATTACTGCGCCGTCGAGCTTTCCGTTGCGCACGTCTTCCACAGCCTTTCTTTGGTCGTCATAGTACACCGGCACGAAAGTGCGGATGTTCGAGCGTACCGAATCGAAGGCTTCGCGGATCTTCAACGCCTGCGGGCCGCCATCCTGGTCGACAATCGCCAGCCGCGCATCACGAATCTTTCCTCCAAACGCATTGCCCAGAATGATGAGCTGCACCAGCGGAAAAATCATCGACGCCAGCATCAGCGCCGGCGACCGGAAAAACTTGCGCATCTCGCGCTCGACAATGGCCATCATGCGGTTCATAGCGAGTCCTGAGTCCCGAGTTCTGAGCCCCGAGCCGATTTGGCACCCTTTAACGAATTGATCAAACCACTCAATATGCGGCCCAGTTCGTCCAGTTGCTGAGTTAGCTTCGTCGCGGTTGCGGTAGACAAGTACTGCCGTTGTTGTGCAATCAGAACCTGGGTTTCGATCTCGGCAAGCGACCCGCGGGCATGTCTAAGAAATCTTATGAAGTCGGGATTGGAGTAATGCGCCTTTCCCTCCGCGATGTTGCTGGGAATCGAAACGGCAGCACGACGGAGTTGGCTGATGAGGCCAAAATGCTCGTGCGCGGGAAAGCTTTGTGTGGCATCGTAGATTGCAGCGACAAGTTCCATTCCCTTCTGCCATGCGATCAGATCTTTGTAACTGCTCTGACTCATACTCTGAACCTTCTTAAATCGTATCTCGGCTGCCACCACGGACCTCGGGACCCGCGACTCGGGACTCACGACTCTACGGCTCTACGGCTGCAATCCTGGCCTTTGCGGCATCACAAAGGCATAAGCCTTTTGCAGTTCGTCGCGCAACTGTCGCCCCGTGTAGTGGACGAATACGTCGTCCAGCGTGGTGTTCTGTACCGAGAGCGCCTTCACCGCAACTCCGGCCGCCACGGCCATCTCCACCAGTTCGGTGGTCGTCCGCGAGCCGTTGCTGGTCAGCACTCGATACATGCCCGCGCCTTCGTGCTGCACTGACGTGACGTCGTCGAGCGCGTGCAGTTTCTGCTCCCAGTCCGCCGGCGGATTCTCGAACTGCACTTCAATCACGTTCGATCCCGGCACGCTCGCCTTCAGCGCCGCCGGCGTATCCAGCGCCACCAGCTTGCCGTGATCCACGATCGCGATCCGGTCGCATAAGCGGTCGGCTTCGTCCATGTAGTGAGTCGTGATCAGGATAGTCAGCTGGCGATGGGCCTTGATGTTGCCCAGCATCTCCCATACCGCCACGCGCGACACCGGATCGAGCCCAGTTGTGGGCTCATCGAGAAAAAATATTTTCGGATGATGCACCAGCCCGCGCGCAATCTCCAGCCGCCGCCGCATGCCGCCGGAGAGTGTTTTCGTCTGCGCGCCCCGCCATTTCGTCAGGTCCACCAGTCCCAGCAATTCCTCAATCGAGCGCTTCCGCTCTTTGGCCGGAACGTCGTAGAGCTTGGCGTAAATGTTCAGGTTCTCTTCCACCGTCAGGTCAAGATCGCTGGTCAACGCCTGCGGAATCACTCCGATCACGCGCCGCGCGGCATCGGGATCTTTGGCCACATCGTGGCCTGCGATCGTCGCCATTCCGGAGGTGATGGGGATGAGCGTGGTCATCATGCGAATCAGCGTCGACTTTCCCGCTCCATTCGGCCCCAGCAGCCCGAAAATCTCGCCTTCCTTCACGTCGAATGACACGTTGTCGACCGCCGTGAAGTCGCCGTATTTCTTTACGATGTGCTCGACCGCAATCGCCGATGGCGCGGCCGAGTCGTAGACGGGCTTCTCCAAACTTTGCGGAGGAGCCTGCGCGTCCGAAGCACTGCCGGCATTTGTGGTGGTGGGCGAATTCATTACCGCGACCCCGCTGCCGCCGTACCCTGCGTGGAGCCTTCGCCCTTCATCTGTTCCGGTGAGACCAATACTTCCGCCGTCATTCCCGGCACGAACGCGCCTTTGGGGTTATCGAGACGCACCTTGAGAACGATCGTCTTGATATCCCGCTTCCGCCGGCTGACATCGCGCTGGGTCGCGAAATCTCCCTCGACGCCTTTGAAGAAAACCTTGCCGCTGGTGGCGGTCCCGCCGGGCAACCGCACGCGCAATACATCGCCGTAGCCGATGTGGTCGGCATAGGTTTCCGGAATCGCCGCCCGCGCCCAGGTATCGGTGAGATCGACGATGGTGACGATGGGTGCGCCAATGTTGACCACCTCGCCCTGCCGCGCTGCACGCACAGAGACCGTGCCTGTGACGGGAGCGTAAACATTCGTGTATCCCAGCCGTACTGCCGCCTGATTCTTCTGTGCGATCGCGTTCTTGACATCAGCCTCGGTCGATTGCACCGTGCTCTTGGCCGCGCTCGCTTGATGTGTGCGCGCAATGGCTGAGTCCAGGTCAGCCTGCGCCGCTTTCACCATCTCCTGCTGCGCCTGCATTGTCGCCTGAGCGGCCTGTAAATTTGTTTCCGCTTGCACCCGATCCTGATCGGAGGTTACGCCCACCTTGGCCAGTTCAATGGCGCGCCGGCTGTCGCTCTGGGTGCGATCCAGAGCGGCTTGCGCCTGCAAAAGTTGCGCTTTTGCCGACGACAACTTGGCCTGCGCGTTGGCGACGTCGCTGGAAGTTGAGCCGGATGTCGATTTCTCCGTGGACTGCATCTCCGATACTTTGTGCTGCAGACTGTTGATGGTCGCGGCCGCCGCGGCTTCCTGCGCCTGCAACTCAGATGGATCGAGCACGGCGATCAGATCGCCTGCTTTCACCGGCGTGCCTTCATCCACCAGCAGCTTCTGGATGCGGCCTTCCACCTGCGCGCTCACAATCACCTGGTTCGAGTCCACCGTGCCGATCAGCACCAGGTCTTTGGAATGGTCGGTCGAGAGCGCGTAGTAGATCGCCGCGATTACGAAGATGATTCCAAGAAGTATGAAGAAACGATTGCGCGCGCTCATGAGCGTGCTCCCTGACTGCGAGTAAGACTAAGCTTGGCGTCGGGTTGGAACAACGCCGCCGAAATGAAGTCGAGCACGGCCGCCCGCCGCTCAGCGATCCGCTCCGGCGTCAGAGGATTAAAGCCGACAATTTTCTGCATCATGGGCGCGCTGCTGAAATAAAAAACGATCATGGCCACCATCGACGGAACGAAATGCGCAGGGCTCACTTTGCGGAACTCTCCGTCGGCAATGCCCTTGTTCAGCAATTCTCCGACGCGCGCGAAAATGGGCTGGAAATAGTTCTTGATCAGCTTGTCGAGATGCGGCGACTGCCCGTCGCGCGCCCGCATCATCTCGCGCTGCATCAGCTTGGGATAAATCTGGTTGGCGGCCACGAAATCGAAATAGGCGGCCACGTAAGCCAGAATCTTCTCCCGCGAGGGCAAATCACTGTCGAGCACGCGAAACACGTTCACCTTCAACGCCGAAAACGCTTCATCCAGCACCGCGCCGTAGAGGGTTTCTTTGTCCTTGAAGTAGTAGTACAGCAGCGCTTTGTTGACGTGAGCCTCGCGCGCAATAGCGTCCGTGCGCGCCCCGGCGATGCCGTACTCGGCAAACTCACGCGCCGCCGCCTGCAGGATGGCCGCCCGGCTCTCCTCCGGCTGCCCCCGCGTTCCCATGCGGATGCGGCCAGCGTGCTGAGGGGGTTGCGGATGATGACGAAATAGTCGAGCCATAAATCCAGTCCATCGCTGCCGAGTTGGGCGGCAGCCTCCCTTAATTAACTAGTTAGTTAGATTATACGCCGCCTTGCGCCGGATACAAGACTCTTTTTCCATCGGCCGGCCGCAGAAAAACGTCGCAGCTTCACCCACTCTCCAGGGGCCCGTTCGGTCAAGGAACCAACGAGCCTTTCAGTCGCCGACAACTCCAAGGCCTGCATTGACTTGCCGGTTTCGCACAAGTAAGATTCGCGCCAATGCTGGGGCAGACCATCTCGCATTACCGGGTCATTGAGAAGCTCGGCGGTGGCGGGATGGGTGTGGTCTACAAGGCCGAAGACGTCACCCTGCATCGCTTCGTGGCGCTCAAGTTCCTGCCCGATGAAGTTGTGAAAGATCCGCAGATGCTGGCCCGCTTCCAGCGCGAGGCACAGGCAGCGTCGTCGCTGAATCATCCCAACATCTGCACGATTTATGAAATCGGGCAGCAGGACGGCCAACCCTTCATCGTGATGGAGTTTCTGGACGGGGTGACGCTGAAGCACCGCATTGGAGGCAAGGCGCTCGACATCGAGACCGTGCTGGCGCTCGGAATCGAGATCACCGACGCGCTGGACGCCGCCCACGCCAAGGGAATTATCCACCGCGACATCAAGCCCGCGAATATTTTCGTCACCGCGCGCGGACACGCCAAGATTCTAGACTTCGGCTTAGCCAAGCTGATCGCGGAGAGCGCGCCTTCTTCCTCAAACTCGCCCGAAGAACCGACGCTATTGACCGCGGATTCGGCAGATCCCAGGTTGACCAGTCCAGGGTCGGCGGTCGGCACCGTGGCTTACATGTCGCCCGAACAGGCCACCGGCGAAGAACTGGACGTGCGCACGGACTTATTCTCGTTCGGCGCAGTGCTCTACGAAATGGTGACCGCGAAGCCTGCGTTCAACGGAAATACTTCTGTGGTCATCTTCGACGCGATCCTGCACAAAGCTCCCATCGCGGCGGTCCGTCTGAATCCCGAGTTGCCGCTGGAGTTGGAGCGCATCATCAACAAAGCGTTGGAGAAAGACCGGCGCCTGCGATATCAAACGGCTACGGAACTGGCGGTGGACCTGCGGCGGCTGAAGCGCGAGATTGATTCCGGAGGAGCAAGCTCGGTTTCGTATTCGACGATTGCGGTCCCCACGGCCAAGCCGGCCGCCAGCCGCTCCCGCGCGGAAACATCTCCCTTATTGCTGCAGCAGTGCTGATTGCCGCTCTCGGCCTGGCTTATCTATTCCGCCCAACTCTTCCCCCGCCGAGGATCACCGGCTCAAGGCAGATCACCCACGACGGTCAGCAGAAGGTATTCGTGGGGCAGGTAACCGTTACCTTGCTTACCGACGGACCGCGCGTTTTCGTTCAGGAGAACGTCGGGGGCCGTTTCGTCGTCGCCCAGGCGTCATCCGGCGGCGGTGACACGGTCGTGATCCCGACCAACTTCCCCAACATAAGCCTGGCAAACATCTCGCCAGACAAATCGGAACTTCTGGTTGGAAGCTTCACCGGAACGGAAGAAGAGCAAGAACTTTGGGCGATACCGGTACTGGGAGGAACGCCGCGCCGGTTGAGCGATATTCCTGGCGTGGATGGAGCGTGGATGCCCGATGGCGACTTGCTGGTTTCGCATCAGAATGAATTATGGGTTGTCCCCAAAGAGGGCGGTACAGGTCGCAAATTCGCAGACCCAGGTAGCTTTTCCTGGTGGTTCCGCTGGTCTCCGGACGGCAGGGCGTTACGCTTCACCAGAAATAACGTAGCAACTGCCGGTAGGGAATTGGTGGAAATTTCTGCTGATGGGACAGACTCCCATCGAGTATTGCCCGGCTGGCATGACGGTGGCGACAAGGCGATGGGAAGCTGGACAGCGGACGGGAAATACTTCGTGTTTATCCTCGGCAATGCCGACCACGACGACATCTGGGCGGTGCGCGAGAAGGGTGACTGGTTTCACAAGGTGGACAGGCAGCCTGTGCAGCTCACCTCCGGCCCTTTGAGCTTTGACGCACCTCAGCCCAGCGGGGACGGAAAAAGAATTTTTGCCGTAGGCGCGCAGTTTCGGGCGGAACTATCATGCTATGACCGGAAAAGCGGTGGATTCGTTCCGTACCTGGGTGGAATTTTGGGGGGAGGAGTCAGCTTCTCGCCGGACAGGCAGTGGGTTGCTTACTTCAGTTATCCTGAGGGTCTGCTCTGGCGCAGCCGGGTTGACGGCAGCGAAAAGCTGCAACTGGCCTCCTCTCAAGCGTACTTTAAATCAACGCGGTGGTCGCCCGACGGACGCCAGATCGCATATGTCTCTAGCTCACTCGGACAGCCGGATCGACTGCTTATCGTTGGGAAGGACGGCGGCAGCCCACGCGTTCTGTATCAGGGTCCCGCCCTTTTGCACCCAAGTTGGCGAATCGACGGCAGCGCGCTTGTATTTGCAGAGGCTACCGATGGCACTGAGAAGGCAGAGATCAAGATGGTTGACTTGAAAAGCGGGCAAGTGAATACTCTGCCCGGGTCAACCGGTTTGGCCCTCCCCATCGTCTCTCCCGACGGACGCTTTGTTGCTTCCGGCACGACCGATGGCAAGAAATTAAAGCTCTACGACTTCAGAACTCAAGCCTGGCAAGAGTTTGTTCCGCCGACTGGTGTGGGAGGCGCTGAGTGGTCGACGGACAGCCGCTATCTATATTTCGACAATGGCTTGAGCACCGATCCCGTTGTCTATAGTTTGCGAATTGCGGATCACAAAGTGGAACAGGTCGCGGGCCTGAAAAACCTTCGGCGCGCACTGTGGGGCAACCTTCCCTGGTTCGGCCTTACTCCCAATGGCGACCCGCTGCTCATGCGCGACGTGGGCTCCCAGGAAGTCTATGCCCTGGATTTTGAAGAACCCTAGCTGGATGAATTCCGCGGCACCCGAGTAGAGCTGTCTTATGGGTACCGACTCGGCGAACTGATCCAGGAGCGTGGAAGAGCGGCCCTTCCAGGGCCGCGTAAGCAGTTTGTCAGCTACTGTGCCCCGCCGGCGATCGAGGGGACGAGCAGGACTTCGTCTCCCTCCTGGAAGGCGTAGGTCGGGCCGCCCAGGAAGCGGATATCTTCTTCGTTGACGTAAATGTTCAGGAACCGGCGCACCTGGCCCGCGTCGTCGCGCAGGTGAGGTTTCAGCTCGGGGAACTTTTCATCGAGGACGGTGAATAAGCCTTCCAGGTTTGTGGCGGCGCAGGTGAGCGAGCCTACCCCGGCGGTATGCCGCCGCAATGCTGTTGGAATCTGTACGGTGATCGACATGTTGGGTCTCCCGGCTTTATCTGGCGTGCCGGCCTCGTTAATTCGTGATGGCTTCAAAAGCCAGTCGAACATTCGCTCGACCTGACGGGCAACAGTGCCCGTCCCTACACAAACTCGTCTCTACACAGACCTGCTTTTTACACGCCTACTGTGGCCGCTTCTTCTTTGAGTACCTCGACCGCGCCAACCGCGTGCTGCAGGTAGTTTTCGAACTCGGCCAACTTGGGAGCGATTGCGCGCTCTTCCTGATAGACGCCGGCCAGCACGTCGGTGGTCTTCAGGCCGTTGCCGGTGATGCACAGCACGGTTGTCTCTTCGGGCAGGATGCGGTCCTGACGATAGAGCTTGCCCGCGCAACCTACGGTTACGCCTCCGGCGGTTTCGGTGAAGACGCCCTCGGTCTCGGCCAGCAGACGGATTGAATCGACCACTTCGGGATCGCTGATGTCTTCGCTCCAGCCGCCGCTCTGCTTGATGGTTTTGATAGCGTAGTGTCCGTCGGCGGGATTGCCGATGGCCAGCGAACGGGCAATAGTCGCGGGTTTCTGCGGCTCGATCTCGGAACTGCCGGTTTTCACTGCGGTCGAAATCGGAGAGCATCCAGTAGCCTGCGCGCCAAAGAATTTCACCGGCTTGTCTTCCACCAGGCCAAGCTGGACCAGTTCTGAAAAAGCTTTCTTAATTTTGACGATCAGCGAGCCGCCCGCCATGGGGCAGACAACGTTGTCGGGCAAGCGCCAGCCCAGTTGCTCGGCGATTTCAAAGCCCACGGTCTTCGATCCTTCCGCGTAATACGGCCGCAGGTTCACGTTGACGAAGCCCCAGTTGCGCTCGTCGGCGATTTGCGAGCACAGGCGGTTCACCTGATCGTAGCTGCCAGCTATGCGAACCACCTTGGCGCCGAAGACGTTTGTGCCCAGAATCTTTGCGGGCTCGAGATCGGCCGGGATGAAGATCCACGCCTTCAGCCCTTCGCGGGCGGCGTGCGCAGCCACGGCGTTGGCCAGGTTTCCGGTCGACGAGCAGGAGACAGTATCGAAGCCGAACTCCCGGGCCTGCGCCAACGCCACGGCCACCACGCGGTCTTTGAAGCTCAGCGTGGGTAGGCAGACGGCGTCGTTCTTTATATAAAGATTCTGCGGCCGCGCGCCCAGCTTCGCCGCAAGCCGTGGAGCCTGAAACAGCGGCGTGAAGCCCACCGGCAGGCTCGGCTGAAATCCCTGGGGGAGGGGTAAAAGCTCGGAGTAGCGCCACATGTTCGGCGCACGCTGGGAAATGCGCTCTCTGGTAAACGTTCCTTGGGCAATCTGCGCGCGCACGGCGTCATAGTCGTAGGCGACTTCCAGAGGAGAGAAACACTCATCGCAGATGGAACGAGGCTGGTTGCCCCAGGTCCGTCCGCATTCCCGGCACCGCAGTTCGTAGTGAGACATGTAGCTACTCGCTTTCTTCTTTGTTACGCGAGTAGCTGGGGACGAGCCTCGAAAAAGCGGCCTAAAATACAAAGGCCTCTTTTTCCAGGAAAAGGAAAAGAGGCTATCGGAAAGCGAGTGCCAATACAGCGCGCGTTCCGAATCCCATGTTCCCTGTTTCCAGGAGAGAGTTGGCACCAAGCACCCGGGATATATGATCCCGGATCGGTTGCCGTGGCGTCACAGGGCTCGTCCCTCAGCCACTCTGCATGAAATTCAGGTCTGCTCCCCACGTGAATGAAGAGCAAACTTGTCCTCACCATGCTACAAAATGCTGGCGGGGGAGTCAAGGGCTAACTGGGGCGCCTGGAATGTGGCGGGCTGCCATTCAGTTCGCCACCGGGTGCACGAGGAAAAGGTGGCTCGCAAGATGATGAAATCACGCTCTCAGACACTTAAACGCTCGATGATGACGCTTGTGGCCGCCGGGCCACTGTTTTTGGCAGGAGTCGGATTTCACTCCGCAGGAAAAAACGACGAGCAGAAACAGGACTGGCCTTCCTACGGCGGCTCCTCCGAGAACAATCACTATTCGCCTCTGACCCAGATCAACCGCAGCAACGTAAAACAACTGACCATCGCCTGGATTTTTGACACGCAGGAAGAAGGCGGCCTGCAGACCAGCCCGATCATCGTCGATGGCGTGCTCTACGGCATTACTCCTACACAGCGAGTTTTCGCCCTCGACGCCGCCACGGGCCGTTCGCTCTGGGTATTCGACTCTGGGATTCGCGGCACGCAGCCTGACCGTGGGCTCGCATATTGGTCGGATGACAAAGATTCCGATGGCCACAAGAACAACAAGCGCATTCTGGTCGGCGTGATGAACTTTCTCTACGCCCTGGATGCCGCGACCGGCAAGCCGATCCCCGGCTTCGGAAACGACGGGCGAGTCGATCTCCGCGAAAACCTGGGGCGCGAGCCGGCGGCCGCGCAATCGATTACCCTGACCAGCCCCGGCATTGTGTACAAAGATCTGATCATCGTCGGCGGGCGTAATCCTGAGACGCTGCCCGCGCCTCCCGGCGACATTCGCGCCTTCGATGTCCGCACCGGGCAACTGCGCTGGTCGTTTCATACCATTCCCCGCCCCGGCGAATTTGGCTACGACACCTGGCCGAAGGACGCGTGGAAGACCAGCGGAGCAGCCAACAACTGGGCGGGATTCGCGCTCGACGCCAAGCGCGGTATCGTCTACGTTCCGACCGGCTCGTCGGCATTCGATTTCTACGGAGCCGACCGCATCGGAGACGATCTCTTCGCCGATTGCCTGCTCGCGTTGAATGCGGAGACGGGCGAAAGAATCTGGCACTTTCAAGGCGTGCGTCACGACCTGTGGGACCGTGATTTTCCTTCTCCGCCCGTGTTGCTCACGGTGAAGCGCGACGGGAAAGACATTGACGCGGTCGCGCAGACCACCAAGCAGGGGTTCGTCTACCTTTTTGATCGAACAAACGGCAAGCCGCTTTTCCCGATTGAATATCAGGCTTATCCGGCCAGCACCGTGCCCGAGGAAGTCGCCGCTGCGCAGCAGCCGCTGCCCGTCAAACCCGCGCCCTTCGCCCGCCAGCGCCTCACTGAAGATCTTCTGACTAGGCGCACGGCCGAGGCGCATCAGTGGGCCGTCGACGCATTCCGCAAATTTCGCAACGAAGGTCAATTCGTTCCTTTCAGCGTGGGAAAAGATACGGTGATCTTTCCCGGATTCGACGGCGGCGCCGAGTGGGGCGGTCCCGCGGTGGACGAGGAAACTGGCACCATCTACATCAACGCCAACGACGTGGCCTGGACCGGAGCGCTTGCTCCTAACACCGGCGAGCATAGCCCGAAAGCGATCTACATGAGCCAGTGCAGCGTCTGCCACGGGGAGAACATGGCGGGCTCGCCTCCGGCGCTGCCTTCGCTCATCGGAGTGGAAGCCAGGCTCACGCCCGCGCAGATTGCGGCCACGATCAAGAACGGCAAAGGGCGAATGCCCGGCTTCCCGAATCTCACTGACGACGAAGCCTTCGCCCTGCTCGGCTACCTGACCAGCGGCGAGAATAAGGAACTGGCAAGCTCTGGCCCAGCGCCACCGGCTATGAAATACCGCTTCACCGGATACCGAAAATTTCTCGACTCGGAAGGATATCCAGCCGTAGCTCCGCCTTGGGGAACATTGAACGCGATCAATCTCAATAACGGCGAGTATGTGTGGAAGATTCCGCTGGGAGAATATCCGGAACTGGCGGCGATGGGGCAGAAGGACATGGGGCAGACGAACACAGTTCTGAAGAATACGGGCACGGAGAATTACGGCGGCCCGGTCGTAACCGCGGGCGGCTTGCTCTTCATTGGAGCCACCAACTTCGACAAAAAATTCCGCGCGTTCGACAAAGCCACCGGCGAGTTGCTCTGGGAATCCACGCTGCCGTTCGCGGGCAATGCCACTCCGGCCACCTATGAAGTGGATGGACGCCAGTTCGTGGTGATCGCCGCCGGCGGAGGGAAAGATCCGAAATCGAAATCCGGCGGAGTTTACGTTGCGTTTGCGCTTCCGAAACGTTCGGCGGACAATCCATCTCGATCACCCGCACCGAAATGACGCCCGATGCGCGCCCTGGTTGAAACCTGCCCGCAGGGTTTTCAATCAGCAGTCAAAAATCAGCAATCAAAATTGCCTCATCGGCTGTACTGATTCTTCTTCTTGTCGTCATGCCGCTCCAGGCCAAGCTGTATCAGCCGGTCGATCAGGTCCCCGTACACCAGCCCAGACGCCGCCCACAGCTTGGGATACATGCTGATCGCAGTGAATCCCGGCATGGTGTTGATCTCGTTCAGATAAATCTTTCCCGCGTTCTTCCCTGACTTGGCGCGAGAACCAGGCTCCATCAGGAAATCCACGCGTGCCAGGCCCGAGCAGTCCACAGCCTTGAAGGCTGCGATCGCCAGTTCCTGCACTCGCTTTGTGTCGGCCTTCGAAAGCTTCGCAGGGATAATCAGCTGCGAGCCTTCGTCGAGATATTTCGCAGTGTAATCGTAGAACTCTTTGCCGGGCACGATCTCGCCGGGGACCGACGCGGCCGGATCGTCGTTGCCGAGCACCGAGCATTCGATCTCGCGGGCTTTATTCTTTTTCCCGCCCACGCCCTGCTCGATCACAATCTTGCGATCGAACTTGGCCGCTTCTTCAAGCGCTGGGCCAAGCTCCTTGTGATCGTGCGCCTTGCTGATTCCCACTGACGATCCCAGGTTCGCCGGCTTCACGAACACGGGATATTTCAGCTTGCTCTCCACCAGCTTCTGCACCTTCTTCGGATCTTTTTCCCAGGCGCCGCGAAGAATCGTGACGTGCTTCACGATCGGAATTCCCGCCGCAATGAACAAAGATTTCATAATGTCCTTGTCCATCCCGGCCGCCGAACCCAGCACGCCCGCGCCCACGTAAGCGATGTCCGCCAGTTCAAGCAGGCCCTGAATCGTGCCATCCTCGCCGAACGTGCCATGCAGCACAGGAAAAATCACATCCACGTTGATGGCGCGGTCGCTGGCCCGCCGCGTGAGCGCGGCATCGCTCTGAAACGGCACCAGCCCGCTACGCCGATGCACCGGTTCCGGCGGAACGATCACCGCTTCACCCTGCGCCAGCACCGCCGCCGCGGGCGTGGTCTCAGGGTCGCCCGCCCGCAGGTGGCGCGGCTCCAGCACGATCTTGCCTTGCAACAGGTTCTCCGCATGCTCCGCCGTCAGCCAGCGCCCGTCCTTGGTAATGCCGATGGGCACGACTTCATATTTATCTTTATCGATTGCGTTAAGAACCGATGCCGCCGAGAGCAGCGACACTTCATGCTCTCCGCTGCGCCCGCCAAACAAAATGCCGACCCGAATCTTTTTCATAACCTTTTAGTGTGGACGGAAGGCGTTTTGCCGTCAATTGCGGGATTGGTGCATGCTGCCTGGGCAGTGACGAAAGCGCCGACTCTACGGCTTGGCGGCATGGGGCGTGCGCTTCTCCCATTCGTCGAGATCGACGCTGTTGCGTCTTGGCTTGCCTGGGGCATAAATGGTGAAGAGCGTTTTAATACACTCACCCTCACCTGTGCCAGCCTTCCGGAGCTTCTTCTAAATCAGGAGCCTCAGGACCGCCCTTCAGCCAGGCGTCCAACTCCAGGGCCATCGGCGCGAGGAATTGTCGCTGGTCCACTCGATTTCGCAAATGGTCTCGATAAGAGCGGCACCGGGCATCTCTTGGCGGCCTGATCTTCACTGCCGCCATTAAGTTAACCGATGGCGTCTACAATCTGCCGGGAAATACGCTTGGACTCTTCCGAGCCGGGTCGAGTCTTTTCGAGCTGCGCGTAGAGATTAGACAGAGACTTGTTTTTCGAGGCGGGCGCTTTGCGGACGGGAGCTGACGAACTGGAGCCGGTTTGCCGCTGACTTTGTTTCGCCGTTGCCATGTATTAATGGTAGCAGAGGGGGGCGGAGCTGCAAAATCGGCTGGAGTCGACCTCATGCTGTTACTCTATAATGTCCGGCTTGGAGGGCCCCTCAACCCAGGAGGTAACTGAGGGACTCGGGATTCGTGAGTTCGATACGTTTATTCGAGGTGACTTTAAGAAGGAAATCAGGAAGGCATACAAATCGCCGGAGATCTTCTGTGAGTCAGATTTGCAATCGCTAGCCTGGTCGCTACTAAGGGATTTTGTCAGACAATCAGGCGACGGAAAGATGCGTGTGCTGAACAGGCCGTACTTCAAAGACCTAAAGCTTTACCCCGATCTCGTCGTGTTCAGGAAAAACAAGCCTTGGGTCGTTGTTGAGCTCAAAGAGAAAAAGCAGATGGGCACCTCACACATCGAGAAGGAGAAGAAAAAGATACTTCACGCTCGCGACAGAGTTCGTGATATCCACGCCAAGTATCCCAAACGCGGATACCTAATCTGGGTAAGCCGCTATGCGACCGAACAGGCTATGAAAACGCCAAAGGGTGACGGGGCGAAATTCTACTTTGAGGTCCCAGTCGCGCTGGATGAGTGGATGTCAGATGATGAAATAGGCGAATGGTACGAAGCGAAATTCAAGCCATTCGCGAGGTTTGTGCTTCCGGAGAAAACGAAAAGAGCCAAGAAGCCCGCCTGACGCTGGCGCGCCGATCGCTACAGAATCTTCTTCCCAAACGCCGACAGCGCCAACTCCACCGCCAGGTCGGCGGTTCGGTTGTGCTCATCGATCACCGGATTTACTTCGACAATCTCGAAGCTCAGCATGCGGCCGTGGTCGGCGATGATTTCCATGGCGAGATGGGCTTCGCGGTAGGTCGCACCGCCGCGCACCGGAGTGCCCACACCAGGCGCGTCCTCGGGATCGATCCAATCCATGTCGAGCGAAATGTGATAACCGGCGGTGCCACGTGTGGCCATGCTAAGCGCATCTTCCATCACGGTGCGCATCCCGCGCTCGTCGATATCGCGCATGGTGAAAACGCCAATGCCCGCGCGGCGTACATTTTCTTTTTCAACGGCATCGATATCGCGCACGCCCACCAGCACGCAATTCTCCGGTCTCACCTTAGGAGAAAAATCGAAGATGTTCGACAACTCCGCCGGCCCCAGTCCCATCAGCGCCGCCAGCGGCATCCCGTGCACATTGCCGCTCGGTGAAGTCTCCGGCGTGTTGATGTCGGTATGCGCGTCAATCCAGATCAACCCGATCTTCTGATTCTGGCGGCGATAAAATTCTGCTACGCCAGAGACCGTTCCGACCGCCATCGAATGATCTCCGCCCAGCGCCAGCGGAGCTTTTCCCGCTTCCAGCGTCTTGATCACTAACTCCGCATGCTTGGTGCAGGTGGCCGTGATTTCCTTCAAATACTTGGCGTGCGGATCGCCTTCCTTTTTCTGCTCCGGCATAGCCACGGCAACATTTCCGCCGTCTTCAACCTCATGGCCTAACGCGTCCAGCCGGGCTTCAAGCCCGGCCACACGCACCGCCGACGGCCCCATATCCACGCCTCGCCGCGACTGCCCGAGGTCTAGCGGCACGCCGATCACGCGAATTCTCCTGCCGGAGATGTTGGAGGTCGTCATAGGTTTTTGAAATATCACTCGACGTTCGCGGCGGTAAGAACCCTTCTAGGGATACAGCCGGTAGAGCATCCGCGGGAACGGAATCGTTTCCCGCACATGCTCGAGCCCGCATATCCAGGCCACAGCGCGTTCAATGCCCATCCCGAATCCGCCGTGGGGCACGCTGCCGAACTTGCGCAAATCGAGATACCACTTGAACGCCTCTTCCGGCAAGCCGTGCTCGTGAATGCGCTGCAACAGCAACTCGTGCGAAGCCATGCGTTGCGACCCGCCGATAATCTCGCCGTAACCCTCCGGTGCCAGCACGTCCACGCACAACGCCAGCTCCGGCCGCTGCGGGTCGGGCTCCATATAAAACGCCTTCACCTTCGCAGGATAACGATGCACCATCACTGGCTTGTCGAACTGTGCTGAAAGATAAGTCTCGTCCGGAGAGCCCAGATCGCCGCCCCACTCAAACTTCGTCTCCAGCGCGCCTTTCGCGTGACCCTCTTGCAGATTCTTGACCGCGTCGTCGTAACTGATGCGTGGAAATGGCGGTTCGATTTTCTCCAGTTTCGAAACGTCACGGTCAATCGTATGCAGATCGGCGCACCGACGCTCCAGGCAACGCCTTACGATAAAACTGATCAGTCCCTCGGCCAGATCCATTACGTCGTCGAGTTCTGCATAGGCAACTTCCGGCTCGACCATCCAGAACTCAGTGAGATGCCGGCGCGTCTTTGATTTCTCCGCGCGAAACGTCGGGCCGAAGGAATAGACTTTGCCCAGCGCCATCGCCAAGGCTTCCGCATAGAGCTGCCCCGACTGGGTGAGATACGCCTGCTCTTCGAAGTAGTCGACAGGAAAGAGCGTGCTTGTCCCTTCGCACGCGGCCGGAGTAATGATCGGCGGATCGGTCAGTGTGAATCCGTGTTCGTCGAAAAAATCGCGCGCCGCTTTGATGATCTCCGCCCGCACTCGCAGAATCGCCGCCTGCCGCTGCGACCGCACCCACAAATGGCGGTGCTCCATGAGGAAGTCGGTGCCATGCTCTTTGGGAGTGATGGGGTAGGGATCAGACTCCGGAACGCGCTGAATGACCTTCACGTTCGCCACGTCAAGTTCGTATCCGCCGTGTGCGCGCTTATCGGCGCGAACTTTACCTTCGACGATCAAACTCGATTCCTGCGTCAGCGTCTTGATCACTTCAAACACTTCCGGCGCAACCGCGTTCTTGGGCACGACGCCCTGAATGACGCCGGAGCCGTCGCGAAACTGCGGAAACAGCAACTTCCCACTCTCGCGCAGGTTATAGAGCCAGCCCCGGATGGTAACCGAGTGGCCTTCGTGCTTGCCGATTTCCGCAATGGTGGTTACTGGTGAAGACATAACTGATTGAGTCATTGAATCACCGGATACCGGATTATTGAATCATTGGCGGCCACAGCGCGGGTTGTCAATGAGTCGGTCACTCAATGAGTCAATCTCTCAATTCCTACGCTGTTTCCAGCTTCTCAAACGTCTCCGCCAATTTGTCCAGCGGATTCACCTTCTCGTCGCATTCGAGTTCCAGCAGCAGAGGCGGGGTCTGCGGCGCCGAGCGCAGCAACTCCATGGCCTCGTTCCAGTCAATCGTCCCCTCGCCCGGCCACAGGTGAGAGTCCTTGTCTTTGCCGTTGTCGTGAATGTGCGTCGAACAAATGTGGCTGCGCAGAATCTCGAACGCCTCGGGCACCGAACTCATGATGTGCGCGTGACCCACGTCGAAGCACACACCCACGTCGTCGAAGTGGGCGCCGCGAATCATTTCCACCAGCTTCTCCGGCGTGGAAAGTTCGTTGGGAATATTCTCCAGCAGAATCCTCACACCCAGCGGCTTGGCGAACGCCCGCAGGTGTTCAATCGAAGTCATGGCCGCTTCAAATTTCTTCTCGCTGAAGTCTTCATTGGGCGTGCCCAGGTGCTGCACCAGGAATCGGAACGGAATCTGCTCCGCAATTTCGAGCGCCCGCTTGATCTCGTCCATGGCCTCGATCCGCCCGGCGCGGTCGGTCGAAGCGATGTTCACCGGAGGTGCGCCCGCGCGTCCCCACTCGTAGTCGGCGTACAAAGGCGAGTGCACGGAGTTGAGCGGAATCCCGCTGGCGCGGAACCACTCGGCAATTTCTTTAACGTGCTGCTTGCGGTTGGCGTAGTCGACGTGCTGCCGTGCGGCGAAAATCTCCACCGCCTGCACTCCACTGCGGGCCAGCCCGTCCAGAATTCCGGGATGCAGCCGCTCCTTGACATACACGAACGTCGACACCGCTTTCAGCATGCTCAGTCCTTAAGAATTGCTGATCGATGATTGCCGATTGTTGATTAACAACCCAAGCCACCGCGCTTTTGATCTTCAATCAACAATCAGACATCGACCATCGGCAATTCCTTTCAGTACCCCACGGCCTTTCCGTTATTCCGCCAATCGCTGGCTCCCAGCCGCTCACCGGTTTTGGCATCGATCGCAATGCACTCGGCGTCGCTCCAATAGCCTCCTCCGTCTTCCCGCAGCCCGATCTGCACGTGGTGCCCCATTTTCTGCAACGCGCTTATCGTGTCCGGCGAAAACCATTTTTCCACGTTCACCACGTCAGGAAGCCATTGGTTATGGAAGCGCGGTGCGTTCACCGCTTCCTGAATGTTCATCCCGTAATCCACCACGCCCATCAGAACATTGGCCACGGTGGTGATGATCTTCGAACTCCCCGGCGACCCCAGCACCAGAAACGGCTTGCCATCGCGCGCCACAATGGTCGGCGTCATCGAAGACAGCGGACGTTTCCCCGGCCCAATCGCGTTCGCCGCTCCCTGGATCAGACCATCGGAATTGGGCACGCCCGGCTTGGCGGAGAAGTCGTCCATCTCGTCGTTCAGCAGGAAGCCCAGCCCCTCTGCCGTCACCCGCGACCCGAACCAATCGTTGATCGTCGTGGTCACAGAAACGGCGTCACCGTCCGCATCTACCACGGAATAATGCGTCGTGTGCGGCCCTTCTTGCAGGCCCATTGGCTGAGGATGACTCGCCGCATACTGTTCCAATTCATTGAAAATGGCAGGCCGCTTCAATTCTTTGCTGACACTGGCGTGGGTCAGATCAATCGACTCTCGCCACGCGGCCGCATATTTCTTGTCGATGAGCTGGGCCACGGGAATCTTCGAAAAATCCGGATCCCCCATGAATTCCGCGCGATCAAAAAACGCCCGCCGGAACGCTTCCGTCGTAAGGTGAATCGACTGTGACGACCGGTTTCCCAGCTTCGCAAGATCGTAGCCCTCCAGAATATTCAGCGCTTCAATCAATGCTGTCCCGCCCGAGGACGGCGGGGGCGCGCTGATAATTTCGTATCCCCGATAGGTCCCACGAACCGGCTCGCGCTCTTTCACTTCGTAATGCGCCAGATCAGCGGCGGTGATGATTCCGCCGCCCTTCTGAATCGCCGCCGCTAGTTCGCGCGCCAGCTCGCCATGATAGAAGTCGTCCGGCTTCGTGGCAATCCGCTCCAGAGTACGCGCCAGATCGGGCTGGCGGAAAACTTCTCCCGGCTTGTAGTAATCTCCATCGCGCTGCCACACGCGCCGCGACTCGGCAAACTGGCCCAGGTGCCGATCGAACTGAAAATCGTGGGCTTCTCCCCAAGCGAGGGCGTAACCCTCGCGCGCCAACTTGATCGCCGGAGCCATCACCTGCTGAAGCGTCAACTTGCCATACTTTTTTTCGGCGTAAACCATGCCCGCGACTGATCCTGGCACGCCGATCGCCTTGTATCCGTATTCGCTGGCGCCTTCGATCACGTTCCCCTGCGCGTCCAGATACATGTCGGCCTTCGCTGCTGCGGGAGCATTTTCGCGATAGTCGACAAAGTGCGACTTGCCATCGCCCATGCGGATCAGCATGAATCCGCCGCCCCCCAGATTTCCCGCCGGCGGATGCACCACCGCCAGCGCGAATCCCGTGGCCACCGCGGCATCCACGGCATTGCCGCCCGCCTGCATGATCTCGACTCCTGCCTGCGAAGCCAATTCGCGCACGCTGACCACAATCGCATGCTGCGCGTGCACCGGCTGCGTGGACGCCGCCGCACCAGTCGCACCGCCCACCACAGCGGCGGCCATCAGCAGCCAAATCAGTGATTTGTGAGGAGATCGCATGCCGATTGAAGGTTCACGAAGCCGACCTCTGAGGCTAGCCGACCGCAGCAGGAGAGTCAAATCCCGTTCGTCCGTGCGGGGTGTTCGAATGGACGGGCTTATGTGGGGCGGGCACTCCCTTCGGCTTCGCTCGGGGCAGGCCTGCCCGCCAACTTTGTCCACGCACGCGAAACTCAAGCTCTCTTCTTTTTCCTGCTTGGAGAATAAATCTCACCAGGCTTCTTCTTATTTCTGGCCTTCTTCCCCGGTGCCTTTGCCGCCACCATCTCATACGACAGCCGAATCGATTCCTCCAGTTCATCGCTCCGCAGCGCATCCAGTCGATCGAGCACCACCCACTTGTACCGCCCCACATACGGCGCAGGATGAATATCCTCGCGCTCGATCAACTGGGCGAACCGCTCCGGCGAGCATTTGAAAGTCAGCCGCGGGCGGTCCAGCCCCAGCACGGCAAACATTTTCCCGCCCACCTTGAAGCAGAGCGCATCGCCCCACTGCAGCTTCTCCGTAGCCCGCGGACAGGCCAGGCAGTAGGCGCGAATGGAATCGACGTTCATGGAATTAGCGGAAGGCTGTCACCCTGCGTTTTAGCTGAAACCTGACGGCTGATGGCTGAAAGCTGACAGCTGTCTCACACCTGCTGCCGAGCTTCTCCCAGCCGGACTTGCACGTCCATTTTTTTCTTGCCGCGAAAGATGGTGATTTTCACGGTGTCCCCGGCACGGTGGTCGTTCATCATCTGGGCGAGGTCTTCTTCGTCCGTAACTTTTTCGCCGTCG
>VFSW01004065.1_pt1 | contig 21832 bp, 19 predicted proteins | sample 5358111 | NCBI WGS metagenome assembly VFSW01 (sample SAMN11554181, study PRJNA540505) | mine drainage metagenome | isolation source: sediment from site ElyBrook_90M | place: USA: Ely Copper Mine, Vershire, VT | collected 2017 | reverse complement strand
CGGGCGGCCTGATGCGCGATCTCCCCGCTCGGGGCGGCTACACCAACTCCGACGTGGTGGGCTACCTGACGGTCTTGACGACCAAGATCGCGGCCATCAACGATCCAGACAACGTTCTGGTGGTCTCGACCCTGACCGTGACCGACCCGACCTCGGGCCTGCCGCGCGAAGCCAAGACCTTCGAGGTCGCCGCGATGGTGGCCGCGCTCCGCGCCGGACTCGGGCCGAACGCCCCCCTGACCTACAAGAACCTCAAGGGTTCCAAGCCGTTCCCCACCTGGGACTTGGGCGGCGGCATCACCAACTCGAACACGCTCTGCAACATCGGCGGACTCGGACTCGAGACCATCGGCAACGGCAACCCGCCCCGAATCATCATGGGACGGACGACCTACACGGGTGAGTCGAACGCCACCAACGAACTCGAGAAGGCCCGCGCCGTGGTCAACTCCATCGCCCGGAACTACAAGAGCCTCGAAGAGCAACTGATCCCCGGCCAGAACGCCACGCCCAAGCAGCTCGGCATCTTTCAGCGGGAGTCCATCCGCTTCTTCCAGAACTACACCAATCGCGGCTGGCTGACGGCGGGCATTGACGCCACGGGCAACCCCTTGCCCCCCTTCACCTTCTCCTTGCTGGGGACGGCCTGGCATGGCCGCGCGGTCAATAGCGTCGTGCTGATTCGCCCCACGCTCGAGTTCCAGACGGTCGAGGCCGAGATCACCGCATCGCCAGCCGAAATTTCTGTGGGCTAAAATAACGCGTGAGGGACGCATAATTTGCGTCCCTCCTCGTTCGGGTTCGCCCCTTCCACCCGATTCCGCATCCTGACCGAGAGAGGTTCAAACCATGCCAAACGAAGCACGCGTTCCCCAGAAGGTCAACCTGGATTTCACAGACACCAAGGGGTTCAACCAAGGGCCAGTCTCGGGCAACCTGACGGCGGCCATCTTTACCTACGCCAAATTCAACCCCGACGGCTCCCAGACGAACCAGGAGCTGATCATCGGCGCGGGACTCGCCAGCATGAGCTACAGCGAATCCCACAACGTCGAGCAGGTGCAGTCCATCGGTCACGTGGACTTCATCGAGACGATCACCCACGGCGTCCGCTCGCGCTCGATCCGCATCTCCAAGATGCAGATGATCGCCCGCCAGCTCTCCAAGATCGGCATCGTCGGTCTCGGCGTGGACAACATCATGGGGCCGTACCTGAACATGATCGTGATGTCCTCGATCATGGAGTCCGCGCCACCTCAGACCGGGGCTGGCAGCACGGGCGCGACCAAGACCTCCGTGGAGTTCCTGAAACTGACGGGGCTTGTGTCCTCCGATTACGGCATGAGCATCCGACCGGGCGCATCCAACAGCGAGGATGTCACCTTCGCCGTCAACGGCACGGAACCCGTTCGCGGCGACTACGCCGAGAACCTGTACGCCATCCTCCAGAAGCGCTTTCCGCGCTCCTACCAGGCATACGGCAGCTACACCCCGACCAGCTTCTCCAACTGATCCGAACCTTGAGTACCCAGGACTGCCCGCGACGGGCAGTCCTGGGTATCGCCATTTTTGTACACCCAATCCCGCTCGTAGCCTTCTCGCATGAGTGATGACACCGCAATGACCGCCAACGGCGAACCGAAGCTCGAGACCCAAGAGGATCGCAACGTCTACGCCGCCCAACTCGCCGCCCAGGTGATCGCGGGAACCTTGCAGGTGATCCCGCTGGTCGCCAAAATCAACGAGGGCAGCGAACTCGAGCAGACGGTGCGGCTAAACGTCTCCGTGCCGAGTATCGACGACGACGCGATGATTGACCAGTTGAAGGTCAGCTACTACCCGAGCATCAATTTCGGCACGCTTGACTTCCCGACGCAACGCTTCGCCAAGGCCCGCGCCTCGCTCGAGTGGCTGGCCGTCGGCCCCTACGAAGGCTGGGTTCCGAAGAGCGACAAGCCTTACGAGGCTCGCGGGGGCACGATGTCGATTCGCCCGGACTTCGGGAAACTCCGTGGTCGCGCTCGAGTGATCGCGCTCTACGGCGAACTCGAACGGGTGATCGCCCGATTTCAGTAGGCACACCCACGCCTTACTCCCCGAAATCATCGGGGTTTCCACCCTCGTACTGAGGGATCGAATTGCCTTATCGCTTGGCAACGGGATCGGCCCATTCGATCCCGTTGTCGGGCGCATGACCATTCAGCAGGCGATCACGCTCTTCGCCCTTCGCAATCCCGCCTACCAGAAAGAGGCGATGGCCGAGGCCGCCGCGAAAGAAGCGATGGAGGCGGACATCAGGGCACTTGAGGACGAGGACGACGATCTGGATGATCTCACCATCGACCTACCGTCAGCCTATGGAGAATCAAGCGATGACGCCTGGGGCGCGATGGAGGGCGGAATCGAACCCGCCTTCGGGGACGGTGACGAGTAAGTGGCGAACGATTCAGTAATCGGCGATGACGCCGCCGCGATGCGAGAGATCGAGGCGCTGGCCGCCGCCGCTGGCATTCCCGTCGATACGCTCATGGCTTCGCACGCCGCCAATTTCACACCTGACGCTGGCGCGGATTCGTTTATTCAAAAACAGTTTGCCAAGGCGGGGATGGCCGCCGCCCGAGGGAACTCGAGCGGCATCTACTCGAGCGCGGATCGTCTCTCCAATGCGGCGGATCGAGGCTATTACCTCGGGCCACAAGGACGCGTCTCGCTCGATCAAGCGCAGCGCACATCCTTGATTGACCACGCCGAGTACCTGCGTACCTCCGGGCCACCACAAGCCCGCATGATGCACGAGGTTAAACGAGCCGGGGCGTTGCGCTCCCGGTTCGGCGTGCTGTCCTCGACCGCTGACTTCGCCCGAAACAACGGCGGTAACGTCCCAGTTGGCCCGCTGCTGGATGCAAGCGCCAGAATCGGCGGCACGGTCGCCGAATTCGGCGGTCAGTACGGCTCCGAGTACCCCGATCTGACGACCGATCTGAGCGAGATGCAGTCGCAGCTCCAATCCCGCGCCGAAGAGGTGCGCGATCAGCACGCCTACGACTCCAACACACTCTCGACCAGCGCGAAGGGTAGGCGCGTCATGGAGCGCCGCGACAAAGAGCTGTACGACCGCTCCAACCGCGCGGGAGCAGAGAACTACCGCGATCTCCAACGCGGCGTCAAAGCGGAAGAGAAGGACTTCTACCGTCAGGCCAAACTCGCGGATCAAGCTCGAGCCATCGAGGAGCGCTCGGAGGTCAAGGAGCGTCGGGAGCAGGAAGCCTTTGGTGAGGCGTACAGCCGCGACTACGAGAAGTTGTCCCAGAATCAGTACCGCAACCGCGTCAGAATCGGCATGGGGCAAGCCAAGGACGCGGAGAAGGCCAACGACGAGCGCTACGAGGTCATCAACGGCGCTCGGGACAAGTTCGATAACGCCCAGGGTTTCCTCGGAGCCGCCAAAGACCCCGCCTTTTCCGCCATCGCCGATAGCCTCAAGCGCATGGGCACGAACAAGATGGAGTCCTTGCTCCAGGAACTCGTGCGCCTCCAGGCCGACTCCAAACGCCTGCGCGAATCCAACGACCCCCTTGATCACGCTGCCGCGAACGAAGCCGATACCCTCGCGGCCCAGATCGGTAAGGGTATTGGTCAAAGCGGTAAAGGGCGCTTCGGTGGCGGCATCGGCGGTTTCTTCCAAGGCGCAGCTAAGTCATTCGCCAACGGGAACTTCAACCTCGGCGAAATCGCCACGGCGGGCCTAACCGGAGCGGGCGTTCCGGGGGTCGGACTCGGTATCGCTGGAGTCGCCGCCATCATGGGCGCAAACGCGCTGACCTACAATTTGGGGCAGAAGGCTCGAGGCGAAGAGTCGCAGTATTTCGGCCTCGGCAACCAGCTCAATGTGCGCGGACGAATCCTTGAGAATCTGTACCCGAGTCGCGGAAAGCTCGACTCGAGATTGATGGCTGCGGGCTACGGTGATACCGAACAGGTCGGGGACTTCCTCGGGACGCTCGGCGCAGTCGGCGTCCAGAATCAGGCCAACCTCGCCGTGACGGGTGGCAACCTCGCCCGGATGCGCGGCCTCGATCTGGGGCAGGTCGCCGGGATCGGTTCGACGGCCCGAATCGCTGGCGGCAACATGGACGCGGCGGGCATCACGCAGTTCTACGGTCAGTTGAGCCAGGTGCTCTCCGATGGCGTCGAACGCGGCGTCAACGCTTCTAAGCTACTCGACGCGACCAACTCCCTCGTCGAAGCCTCCGCTTCAAGCGCTGGTGGCGTCCTTGGGGGCGGCGCATTGGGCGACCTGATGGCCCGCCTCGACAACATGCAGAACTCGAACAACGCCGCCCTGCGCGGGGCGAGCGGCGCGGCCATCGCCGGAGCGATTAGTGAAAGCCGAAGCAACGCTCCGATTGAGGGCCTGGGATTGGTCAACGCCAATATCCAAAATCAGATGCGGGCCACAGGGAAGAGCTTCGGTCGCCTCGCGGTTGGAGGCGCAACCGACGCGCGTTCTCTGGCGGAGATGCAGCTCTTGAACGAACAGTACGCCAGCAACCCCGCCGCCGCGATCCAGATGGGCATGGACTTTAAGGCCCCCGGTCTCGCCGCGATGTACGACCAGAGCGCTCAACAACTCGGCGGCGGCAACTCGGGCCGAGAACGACTCGCCCTCAAGGGGTTGTACCCCAACATGGCCCTGTCGCAGATTGATCAAGTCATGCTCGGCATGAAAATGGACGGCAAGTCATTCAGTCAAGAGATCGGCCCAGGTGGGCGCTTTGAGGGCTTGCGTCCCGACGCGCAGGGCGGAGCGAACAATATCACAACCAACACGCTTGGTCAGGGCGCGATTGACCAGTTCGCCCGCACAGCGCAGATTCAGCTCCAACAATCAAGGCTCTTTCTCGAGGGCTTTAAGGGCTTCAACGACGTATTCCAACAGGGCGCGCTCGGCATCTATCAGGCCAGCTTGAATTTCCTGGATACCACCAACATCCTCGCAGGGAATGCCCCCAATAAAGGTCGCGGCTTAACCCCTGGTTCGCCCGCCGAAATCGCGCTACGCGGGAGCAGCAGCTCGGTATCTGGCAGCGGCGGTATTCTCGGCCAGATATTCAACGCTCCTGGCGCTGCCGTGGCGACCGCTCTCGACTGGGGCGGTGGCGGAAGCGTCAAGGGGTTGAGTCCAAAGTCCGCGCTGAACGAAGCTGGATTTATCGAGGGCGTCAACGCGATGGCCGCCCGCCTCGGCGTCGGCTCAGCCGACCTCCTCCGTGTGATGAACGCCGAATCCAAGATCGACCCCCACGCACGCAATTACGATAAGAAGGACGGACGCACTATCGCTGGTGGCCTAATCCAGTTCACCAGACTCGCAGGCTACGACCCCGAGGCGATGGCGAGCATGACGGGCGTACAGCAACTTGCATCAGTCGAGGCATATTACAAAAAGCAAGGCGTTCGTCCGGGGATGAACTTCGGAGACCTTTACATGGCGACGCATTACCCAATCGCTATGGGGATGGCTGACAGCACCGTGCTTTACGGAGAGGGCGGAGAGGGCATCGGCATGAACGCTTCTCGCCGCGCCACCGCCTATCGGCAGAACACCGGGGGAAATCGCAACGGCGTAGACCTCAATCACGATGGGCAAGTCACCAAGGGCGAACTGATCGCGTGGGCGATCAAGGCGTCGGGTATGACGGGCGGCGCAAATACCTCCCACTCCTCCAGCGTCAATGTCTCCGGGACAATCACGGTCAACGGCACGGCGGTTTCGAGCGCAACGGGAGCCAAGATCGGGGCCAAGATCACCAGCAAGGTCGTCCCCGCAGTCAAGGCTGGAATGAGGCCCGCCAACACGGGGCGAAGCTCGAGGCCGTAACGCGCCGATACAAAATGTGATACCGTCGAGCCATGCTGAGATACACGAGCGCGAGCATCTTATTGGCGACGGCGATTTTGTCAGGCATCGTGTTCGTGATTTTTGGGTATTTCACAGTAGTCGGCGTCGTGGATTTTTTCACCGTCCCCGTGCATTGTTTTAACGACGGCTCCTGCGTTCACCCGACGCTGGCGGTGCTGCCGATCACCGCGCTGTTCTCGTTTCTGGCCTACCGCCTGATGCAAAACTGCCGCGCGTATTACGCGCAGAACCGCAAGGGCGGCTAGAGTCCGCGCTTGCGCCGCGTGGCGATTGATCCGTTTTTGGCGTTGATCAACCCGATCACGGGGGCGAAGGCTTCGTCAGCCCGCTTGCGCCCGAGGTGATCCGGGTACTCATCGCGGTAGACCTCGAGCGGTAAGCCACGAGTAACCACCAGCGCGGTGTGGGCGTCGGTCGGCGTGAAGCTGTGGGTGTAGCCCTCGACGTAGTACATCATGCCGTCGTTGACGTACCTCGAGCCGAGTTGAATCCGTAGGTCGCCCATGCCCTCAATGGTTCCGTTGTACCAGCGATCCGCGTACTGGTGGAAACTGAAGGCCGTCTCGGAGAGGTAGCGCAGGAACGAATCCACGTCCTGAAGCACATCGCCCGACTTCGTACCGGAGGAGGCGGCGCTAAGCTGGCCCGTGGCGGAGTCGGTGATGTTTGTCAACCCCGTATCGCCTCGAGCGCGAATCGTGGTGCGCTTGGTGGAGGCGTTGAACGGCCTCCGACCGCGCAGGTCGTTGGCCTTCGCCAAATCCACCACGGCGTTTTCAGCCTTCAGAACCTGCGTGTCCCCACCGTTGCCGCCGAGAATTTCGGCGGTGTAAACCTGGAAGGTGGTGTAGATGCCGTCGAGCGAACGCCCGACCGACAGGGCGAACTCACCGACCTCCTCGCGGGCCACGACCGTCGGCAGGGAGTTCCAGGCGGCGGCAGAGTACCCGCCGTCCTTGTGAAACTCGGGCAAGGGGCAGGGGCGCAGACGGATGATCTCGGCTCGAGTCCCGGACTGACCGGGAAACACCAGTCCGGAGGGTTTGATCTGCCGCGTCGAACCCTGCGGGGCATCCAGGATGTCAATCTTGGCCGACTCGACAAAGAACTCGTAGAACACCGGGGCGTCGAGCAGCCCCATCAGCCCGTCGAGGAAGGTCACGTCGGCTTGGGCGAATTGCTGCGACACGCTGGCGTTGATGCGGAAGTCATCGCTGTCGAAGCGGAAGCCGTGCGTGTCACGCCAGAGCATGTCCTTTTGGCCGATGCGCCGCTGCACGGCGAACATAGCGTAGATCAGTTGGCGCATCAGGTTGTTGGCCGCGACCGCCATCGTGTTGTACAAGAGCAGTTCGCCGCCCTGCCCGACGACACCGTTGGTCGGGTTGAGGGCGGCGGCTTGAATCTCTCCCGCTCCGGGGATGTTGGTGAACGCGCCCTGCCAGTAGTTGAAGCTCTCGGCCTGCAAAAACCCGAGCGTACAGGTGGCGGAGATGACGCTGGTTCTGGTCAGTTCGGTCTCGGAGACGGAGTTGTTTCGACCCGCGTAGGTTACGAAGCCGAAGAAGATCGTGCGCCAAGGGTCGGAGAGTGCGTCCGGGTTGCGCCTGATCGTAGCGTCAATTTGAATCCAGTCTCCCGGCGAGATCGCGTCCGACCACCAGTTGCCCTCCGGCCCCTTGAACCCCGGCAGCACCACGTTGACCAAGGCTGGGGCGTTCAAGGAGCGCTGCACAGTGACGCTCAACAGGTCGCTGCGTCGCCCATCCGAGGCGAGTCCGAGTACCACCGGAGCTTTACCGCGACGGTAGACCGTGACCTTGACCGCGTGAGTCTGAAGAACGCCTGACACCCCTCCATGCTCGACGCGACTTCGGACATACCAAGCCAGCCTCGAGACTCTGTGCAATGGATCACGCCACCAGCCAAGCCATGCCGAGCGCCCAGACGTTGATTCTGGTGCGGGTGGATGGTCGCTACCAAGACGAGAACGGGCACTGGCGGCTACGGGTTGAAACCAAGTCGGGGCGCGTAATTGACGGCGTATGGCCCTCCTCACCCGACGAAGGGCTGCGGAGTGGTTCGCGGCCTAGGCTCCCCGTGATTGATGCCGTCGGCGTCCTGGGGCGCATGGACGAGGACTCCAACACGGGCAGCGGCGTCTGGCTCGGCTGTCTCGACTGGGATATTCAAGGGATGCACCAAGCCGACCCCGACGATGCCGTGTCGCTTCACCCCTCCGGCCTCGCGTCGGCCACTGCCCGCAACGGGCAGTTCACCTGGCGTCAATCCAACGGCGACACCGTATCCGTCGGGCCGAGCGAGACGCCGTATTCGTTTCAAGTCAGAGACGAGAACGGCAAACTGTCACCCGCCCCGGTCTTTCGCCGCGCGATGTTCTGGTTGCTCGACCTGCCCCTGACCAAGAAGATTACGATCAGCGCCGCCAAAGCCCTCCGCGTCATTTTCGACGCCTCCAAGCGCTCCCTGATCGTCGGCATCGGCGAGGACGCGATGCAGATTCGAGACGGCGGCATTTTCCTGACGACGGAGATGGTCGAGATCGGCCCCGATCCGGCGGGCAGTACCGCCGTGGCTTTGGCTGCCAAGACGTTTGCCAATGACCGCCAGTTGCGGCTCGAGCTTGAAGAGACCCGCAAAAAATTGAACGAAGAGATTCGCGCGAGGCAGGCGCTGTCCGACCGCCTGACGCAGCACCTCACCGCTTTTAATATCCACATCCATCCAGTGATCAGCCCGGGCGTACCAACTGGACTACCCGCAAAGCCGGATACCAGTTTTCCCGGTAGTCCAGTCCCCGAAATCCTCGAAAAGCTTGTGGACACCATCAACCCCGCTAGCACGCACCTGAAAGCATGATCATGGCAGACACGATTGGTTTTCCTAAAACAATTGCGGGGTGGGCGCTGCTCGCCGACAATCTACCCGCAACCACTCGAGCCAATTTGATCGAACAACTCCGCACCGTCTTGAAGTACCTCCGCAAGTCCGCCGCCCTCAAGCGCGACGCCAAAGACCTCGCCAGCATCGCCGCCAGCGTCGCGGGGCGTGCCACCGCTACCGCTAAGCAGTACGGCGACCTCGTGGCCGCCATCCAGGAAATTGCGGTCGCCCCACTCGCCATTCTGGATTCGGGAACCGCAAACGGGATCGCGGGGTCGGTTTCGCTGATTGACCCAATCAACATCCCGACCGACCTACAGACTGAGGCCGAGACCCGCTTCAACGCCTTCATCGCGCCCTTCACAACCATCGGACAGGCCTACGTCGAGGCGTCGAAAGTCTTTGAGGGGATCGAGTTCGCCAAGTCCACGGTGGCGGGGCTAGGGCAGGACTACACCGCCGTGACCGACATCAATTTTGGCTACATCGAAGATACCTTACTCAACTTGATTGACGCTTTAACGTTCGGGCAGCTCGAGACCGCATTGGAGGCTACGTCGTGAGGATTGGATACTCCACCATCGTCAACGGTAAACTGCGGACGCCCGATCTCGGCTCGCCTCAGATCAACGTCTCGGGCGCAACCCTGGCCCGCATGGGTTGGATCAACAATCGCGGGCGGGGCTTGCTCGCGCCCGAGCAGTACGAGGCTCGAGTCTGCTATTTCTTCGTCCGACGTCAGGGGGCGAGCGGTCCACTGACTTCCGCCGATCCGCTCTACAAGAAATTCCGTTCGGGGACGCTGCTCGTCTTTAAGATGAACCCCTCAAGCGTCACAATGGAGCGGGGAGTGCGAGTCGGGGTGCAGCAGGGCTTGCGCGGCTACGTCGTGACCGAGGGCGGCAGCGCCGAGCCTCGAATCACGCTCGAGGGCCACTTCGGCGAGATGCTCAAGCAACCGAAGATGCCGGACGAGTTCTCGGGACGCACGGCCGTCCCGGCGACCAAGAAGCTCGACGGCCAGCAGTTCTGGCACGCCCTGTACGAGATCACCGAGGACTACCTCGCAGTCAACCAGGAGCAAGCACTCGCTGGTGACGCCCTACTCGAACTCGTCTGGACCGACCCAATCCACGGCAACGACCGCGCCCCCTACGGCTTCAGGTGGGTCGTCACACCCGCCTCCCTACCGAGTTTGCGACACACGGCGGCACAGCAGGCGATCCACCCATACCGACTCGAGCTGATCGGCGTCCGAGACGACACCGTGAAGCCGTCTGCGTCTCGAGCCTACGCGATCCCAGTCTCTCGACTCGAGACCGCCATTCTGCAACCCACCCGAATCGCTACCACGATCCAGCCAGATCAGGGCGCGTCAACCAAGACCGTTGTTCGCACGGGAACCTCTGGAGATTCTGGAACCGGAGCCGCCAAAGGCGCGGGGACGGGAACCGCCGCATTGCGCGGAGCGCAAGCAAATGCACTGGCGCAAGGGGTACTCGGAGCGGATGTTGCCCAGCCGAAACCAACGGGGTTCGACTTCCGTTTCGGTTACTACGCCGAGGGGCGCTTGCTCCAGGAGCTATCCAAACTCAACTACTCCTCCGCCGAACACGCCCCCGCCTCGAAAGAGGACTACCTCGCGGGTGCCAGGACGCTCCTTCACGGTGTCCAGGACGATCCGATCTGGCATACCGAAGAAGCGAAAGCCGCACAAAGCAGGGCGATCAACAATGCTCAATCCAACGGCAACCTGGGAAAATTCACGCTACTGTCAATCCCCAGCCTGTCGGCGGCTCAAATGATTGGAATCAACCCCGGAGACAGTGGAGCGCCCTACCGCTGGGAGAGCGCTTTGATTCCGCTACTCGCGCTCGTTAAGCGCCGCCTCGCGGCTGGCCTGACGCCTTGGGGAGCCTCTCGAAACTACAAGTCGAGCAGTACCACCAAAGCCATCCCGATCTCGATGCCACCCGCTCCCTACAAGCCCCTGACGGGTAATCCGATTTCCCCCACCGTTCCCGGTGTGCCGTACCGATAGGAGCGACCTCCAATGCCGATCACCGCAAACACACTCGCCTATTTTCAAGGCGGCGCTGGCACGAATTTCGCCGATCCGCGTGGCGTGTTTACCCCGCAGGAGCAATTTGATACCCCGCTAACAACACTTGGGGCCACCAGTTTTATTTTGAATCTCCCCGTCCCGGACGTTGCGACCGCCAACGTCTCGTCGGCGCTGCTCAGCACCAAGATGACCGTGATCGCCGCTACCGCTGGCGTCGCCAGTTTTACGGCTTCAATCACGGGTGGGTCGTGCCGAATCCTGGTTAACGGCGTCTTGTTCTCCGGGGTGAACTTTGGCCCCGTGAGAGCCACGCCGTCGCCCTATACCCTCGGTAGCTTTTCAATCAACGCCACGGTTGGGCAGCAGTTTGATATTACGATTCTCCACGATGCCAATACGGTCGCTGGGTCTTCGTGGCAGACGCTCTCGCTCAGCATCAGCGGAATCGCCGTCGCTAGTTCAGTCGTCACCGCCACCCCGGCGCTACCCGCTCGCAAAACATCCCTCGGAGCAGTAGCTCGGGCCGTACAACCCGCTCAGACCACCGGGGCGCTCAGCGCACCGAGAGCGATCATCGCGGGCAATGCGTTTGTCGGTTATTCACCGCCGATGGGTGCTTCAGCGCAAACTGCCGCCACATCCGTGCTGAACACAGCCGCTTTTGTAGACAATTCGGGCGCAACCGACTTGGCGGGACTCGGAGACGGGACGCCACCCATCGGCGTTGACCAACTTCAACTCATGCTGAGTGAGGCCGATAGCTACGAAGAGGCGTCTCAAGCCTACGACAGCGCCCTGAACGGCCTGGATGTTGTATACGTTCGCTCGATTCAGAAGCGCTGCTTCCAAATCGCCTCCGAACTCGCGCCCTTTGCGGGGTCTCCAATCGTCGCGGGTTACATCTTCCTCGCTAGGCAGCTCGGGGCACTCACCGTTATGCCCACGATACCTCTGGATACCCTGCTCGGCTCGAACCTCGCCTGGACGGGTCCAACGAATTACTCGACCATCGCCTCGCGCGTCGGACTGGAATACAGCGCCCTCGCCAGCACGGGGACGGTCAGCGGGCGAAGAATCGCGGACTCACTTCAGGCGAACGCTTTTCGGGCGCGGAATACCAACAATTACGACGCCGACGTGGTGATCCCCTCGCTGGTCGAAGCCGCCACCCAATCCGATTTCGCCGATTCCAGCGCCACCCAGACGGACTTCATTGAGCAGTACGCCGAGGCGGTCATCGCGCTCCCCAGAGCAACGCTGGGTTCGAGACCAACCTACACCGTCACCGCCGAGGACACGCTCGAGACCATCGCCCGCAACGTCTTTGGAGATGCCGACGCGTGGACATCCCTGGTCGAGCGCTACCACCTCGAGCCACCCTACATTTCGAGCCAACCGAGGCGCTACGCCCTGTTTCCCGGCGTTCGGATCGTCATTCCCCACGACGCTCAGACGCTCGCCGCCTCGGAGACCTTCGGGGCCACCTGGGGGATCGACGTGACGGGCCTCAACAATTACGACCTCGCCGTCGATAGCGCCACCGGCCTCGTCGGTCTCGAGGGCTTCGCGGCGGTCGAAACGGAGCTGTTGATGATGGCGGGGCAGCCATACGGCGACTGGGCCGAGCCGGAACTGGCCGATTACGGCGTCCCCGAGTACCTGATCGGCGAGTACGCGACCTCCGGTATCACCGCCGACTTCGCCTTCGCCGCCGCGCTCCTGAACGATGATCGCGTACTCGCCAGCACACCGATCAGCTTCGCCACCAGCCAGATGTCGGGCGTCGCCATCAACCGCGTGCTGGTGACGCCGATCCCAACCCAGGACGGGAGATAGCCTATGGCGATGCTGAAGGCCAAAGACATTCTCCTCGGACGCCGAAACGAACTCCGCAAGGCCATCGTCGAGCAGCGCATGGAGTGGTTGCGCGGCTGGACAGCCGTGGAGCGCGAGAAGGCCGCCAAGCGGGTCGCGGTTTTCAATCAGACTTACAGCGCCTTAGCGGTCTCGCGGAGCTTCGCTAGCGCCTCTTCGTCGCTTCCGGGCGTCGAGATGATCGTCCGACCTTTCGATAAGGCGCTCGAGATTGAACCCGAGTGGAAACCTCGCCTTGACGCGCTACTGCTCAAGAACGAAGTCGATCTTTCCAAGTACCCCCGCATCATCCGCATCGTCCCCAACACGGGTAAGACGGATTTGCAGAATCAGGCACTAATCCTTGACCAACTCCGTGTCGGCTGGGGTGAGACCTACGAGCGCTGGGGAAATGTTGACATCAACCACATGGCTTCGCCCACCCGCACGGAAGAGAAGGCCAAAAAGAAGATTCTCGACGAGGGCTACGAGTGGACGGCGAAAGGCAAAACCTTCCTCGAGATCGGCAGGCCCATCCCCAAGACTTTCGACCCGCTCGACTGCTCGTTTCTGGTCTATATCTACCATGACCGCAACGACGACGACTCGCTCTGCAACTGGTTCTGGAAGACGCTGACCGAATACGATCCGCCGCGCGTCTGGAAGGCGTCGGTGGGTATGATGTCCATGCCCGCGACACCGGGAATGATCCAGGAGACCATCGGCGACCGCACGACCACGCTCGCGGTCGGCATGATTGAACGCGCCGCGTGGTACGGCATCTCGATGACCGAATTGCCAGTGGACTCCTTTGTCCCACCCGTGGATGTCATCAAAAATACCGCGCCCGCCAAGAAGCCGCCGCGTCGAAAAAAGAAGGCGGACTCCACTCCTCCCACGACTGAAGTCACGGGAATCCGTGGAGTCTCGTGAATTGAAATCGCCCCACCGCCACGCTGCCTACCCTGATCATGAGGTAGGCAGCGTGATCTTAAAAAACCTGCAACAACTCTTGTTCACTTTCGGGGTCGATGCCGCGTTGTTGATCGGCGGCGCGACCATGATCCTGTTTTTAGCGCAACGGCGATCCAACGAACGGCTGCTGATCTACACGCTCGCTACGGCCTTTTTCGCCGCCGTATCGGGCGCGGTCTTCGCTCAGGCGCTCGGTAACACGGTTGCACGCACCATGATCGGCCCGTTTATAGCGAACGCCGCAGAAGACCTCGATATTGAACGCCTGAAATACGCAGCCCTCACCGGCATGGTCGTCAACGCCCTCGTATTGATCGCCTTTGGCAAAGCATTTCAGCGCTGGAACGTAGCCAAAACCAACGCGCAGCGCTTTCAGGCCGTGGTCGCCAGCGTCGCCGAAGCCATCGTGTCCGGCATCGCCGCCGCCGCCGTGGTCGGCTTCATGCGCGGCGTCCTCAACTTCGAGTGGCGACTCTCAGGCGAATTTACAGTCTCCGCCGTAGCCGGTTCGCTCTCCGCTCGCGCGATCTTCGCTCGGCTGGACAAGTCGATGCTCGGTAAGATTTTGGCCGAGGAGGTCAAACCATGACCAACGAGATGCTTCTCTCGGTGGGAGCGGCGGTCGTCGCCGCATTTGCAATTCTCGCTGGATTGACGCTGCTGCGCCACGGCGTCAAGTTCTACGGCATTCTTTGGCTGCTCACTGGCGTCCCACTCGTCATAGAGGCGTGTAGCATAGTCGGGGAACCCCTATGGTGGGCCGCGAGGTTCTTCCGTAACGTCATGGGCATCGTCATCATCGGCACGCACGCGGGGCCGATCGTTCAGGTGACGCTGGATTACAGGGCCAAGACTGCGGCCCGTAAGCCACACTAGCCTCGCCCTCCCATCGCTCCGCCGAAGATCGCATCATGGCAGACCTGAACCTCGACATGATCCCGGCGACCGAAGTGGTCATGAAGGCCATGCTCCACGCTGGCCTCGACACCGTTCGCGGGATGCAAGACCACGACGTAATTGATACCGATAAAGCCATCGCGCTGACCGAGTTCGTCTCGGCGGGCGTCAAGTCATTCGCCCCAGAGGAAGCGCTGAAGGCCGTCGAGGTCTTCAAAGGTCTCGACTACGGGCGCGATACGACCGACTTAGCGGAGATGGCCGATGGCCGCGCACTCGTCTTACAGCACCTCCAAAAGCGCAAGGAGTACCACAAGGCGCTGATGCAGCTCGCAATGGAAAGGGGCTTTCTGCCCTTTGATCACGGCGAAACCGAGATTGAAGTCATGAAGGCTGGATTTGCCGAGTACCTTCAGGAGAGCGCGGGCTTTGGAGACGATGACGCGATCAGCATGGGCGCGGAGATGACCCACGAGCGGGTCAAATCACTGACCTTGGTCGAACTCGACAAGGGCTGGCGACCGTCCGGCATGAGTGCGGGCATGAGTGCCGCCGAGTGCGTCGAAGCGTTCAAGGCGCATTACATGGCCGAAAACGGCTGCGAGGACGAAGCGGAAGCCGAAGAACTCGCCAAGGCGACGATGGCGGCATTCGCGGCCAAGGCTTAGCCCATGCCCCTCACCGACCGCGAGGCTGAGCGGGTCACGCGCCTCAAGACCTCGCCCGACCCCTCCGAGCGCAACGACGCGATGGGGCAATTCCTGTGGCACTTCGTTGACACCAATCAGGTGCGAAAGTTCCAAGATGTCCTCCCCCAGACGCCCCAGGAGATGTACCCCCTCTTGGTGCGCGGCGCGGAGGCCGAGAAAGCCATGCGCCTCAATCGACGCAACTCGAGCGACGGGTCTTCGCAGCGCTCGAGCCTGGATCGGAATCCCTGGAACACCAGCACTGACGTACCGGGGCTGCGATCCCGCAAGGGCAAGACCCCCGGCTGGCTCCTGCGGGCCGAGGCCGACCAGAACTTCGTGATCTCGAGCATCCTGTCCCTGATCAAGAACCGGACGCTCAATCACGCTCGACCCTACGAGCGAAGTGAAACCTCGATCCTGAACCAGCTCGAAGGCTTCGACTTCATCCTCGTAGACGCTCCGCCGCACGAAGAGCTTTCAGAGGACAACGCGGCCTACCGCCGGATGCTGGTCAACTTCGCCCTGAGCTCGGGCGACACCCCCAGGTACGTCCCGGACGGCGGCAAGACCAGCGCCGATTTGCGTCGCCTCCCGCTTGATAACTTCTGGGAAGAGCTGACCCACGACCGCTTCACCATCGCCCAGCTCGCCATCGAGCCGAACTACTCCCGCAATGGCAAATACATAAAGGGCTACTACACCGTAGACCCGGACACGATCTATCACTCGCTCGCGCCCTGGGAAGACGGTTACGGCGCGGGCGTGCTGCGGAACCCCGACCTGCTGTACGCGCAAGTGATCAACAAGCAAATCTACACGGCCTTCAAAAGCAACGAGCTGTACTTCTCGATCGCCAACTCGAGGTCGGCCCTCGGCGCTCCGGGCTACGGCTTCAGCGAGGTCGAAATGACCCATAAGCTGACCGTGGCGATTCTGAACATCCTCTCCATGACCAACAGCCAGTTTGATCGGAACGCCTTACCGGAAGGCTTCGTGACGCTCTCCGGCAACTTGTCGCAGGAGGCGTTGACCTACTTCCGGGATGACTACCTCGCCTTCCGAGAAGACCCAGGTGGCTCGCTCGGCGTTCCCGTGGTTCACTTCCCCGACCCGCAGGCCAAGCTCGGCTTTACGCGCATCGGCAAAGGCCCGGACGACATGCAGAACCAGCACTACGCCTCTTTGGTGATCGCGGGAACCTGCGCCCCCTTCGGCGTGGACGTGCAGGAACTGAACTTCTCGAGCCACGGCGGATCGAACGCAGGACTCTCGAGCGGTAAAGACACCAAGGCCCGCATGGAGGACTCGCGCAACCGGGGCTGGCTGCCGTGGATGAGCAAGCTCGAGCGCACCATGAACGACGTGATGGCCCCGCTGCTGGGGACGAAGTGGAAGTTCGTCTGGCGCGGGTTGACCAAGCTCGACCCGACCGCCCTCCACGAAATGTTCCTGTTGGCCGCCACCGTGGACGAGGTTCGGGCCACGATGGGCATGAAGCCTCTCGGTGGCGACTCGGGGAATTCGCTCGCTAAAAATCCCGCAATCAGCCAACTGATTCTCGCCAACAAGGGTCAGGGTGTCAGCGATAAAATCTCGAAGCCCGCCCCTAAAGACAAGAGTTTCACCGATCCTTTCGAGCGCTGAAATACTGCCCGTAACGGGCAGTATCGGAGTCCAAAAATGTGAGCAATCCTTGTGCAAATGAGAATTGTTTCAAATCGCTAAGCAATGCGCCCAGAACATAGAAAGCGTTTGGAAAGTTTTCCCAGGCTACAATCAACCACAGATACAGCGGGGAGGAAAATGAGTACAATCGAGACGATGGAACAGGATGCTTGGCGCTCAGAACAACTCGACATTATTCGTGCAAGGTTAGGCTCTGTTCGGTTCGACGCGATTCAGCTGTGGTTGACCGATGACGAGGTGATTCAGTTCTGGGAAGAACGGGGAATCCCCAAGAAGCTCCTACGACTCGTTACGTTCGACCCAGCCGACGCCGCAATTGCACACTGATCTCTAGCCGAGGCCCTGTGGTCTCGGCTTAAACAATCCTGGATGGCGCGCCACGCAACCCGCCACCGGATCGTCGGCGGGCGTGGTCAGGCTGCGGGCACTACAGAACGACGTGGTGAGATCGAACCACTTGCACTCGCCGCACACCCGCTGCTTCTTTTGCGCCCTGGACGCGTAGGGCGACATCGAGGGCGCGACGAACTGGCCGCGACGCATCGAGAGTACCGACCCGCCCCCGCCGTGGAGGTGGGTCGCCATGATCATGTAGATGAAGGCGAACGCGAAGTGGGGATCGTAGCGCCCCTTGCCGATACTCTCGTCGAACTGACCCGCGATCTGGATTGTGCCACGACCCCCCGGAAGGCGTTCCTCCTTGGGCCTGTGAACCAGCTCCACGTTCAACAGGTGATCCAGGAACTCCCCCGCGACATCGAACTGCGAGTACATCTTGCCTTTCTCCCTCGCGGCCCTGTAGCCCGCCTGGTAGAGCGGCCCAGGGGGAAAGGCGATGGCATCCTTCTTGATCTGCCCGTAGCCGTAGACGAACGACTTGACCTGATCGAAAAGCGCCATCTTCGCCTCCCTCGCGTCACCCGAGATGCTCGAGTCCGTCTGGGCGTCGCGCCACCTCGCCATCGCGCCGGGGCGGAACATCGACACACTGGCGACCGGGTTGCGCTTGACAAACGCCAGCGTCAAATCGGTCAAGGGAATGTAGTCAATGATGCCCGCGTTCGGCGCGAGTTCCTCAATGCGCTTCTCGAGCATCTGCCAGTTGTTCGCGCCCTGGAACACCTCGAGCCAGGTGATGCGGGTCGCTGTGCCGACGACGAGGTGAAGCTCCTGGGTGCGGCAATCCACCCCGAAGTAGGTCGGCTCCGCGATCGGTGACGACGACCACTCGAGCAACTCCTGGCGCTCGCCGTAACTCGCCCCGAGTTCCTTCATTCTGCGGAGGTGGTCGTAGTTGACAAACGCGCCCGCACTCGAGATCGTCGCCTTGGCGAAGTAGTTGTTCCAGAACTCCTTGCGATCCCCGTCCTCGCGGAAGTGCTTGAGGGTCATGGTCGCGTCAGTTAGCGGGTTAACAAAGGCTGGGAAGTGGATGCCAACCATCGGCGCGTCGGGCGCATGGGCAACGAAGTGCCCCTTAGTCGGCTCTAGTACAAGTCCCGTATCCCCGCAGTAGAATTCAGTGATGCCGCCGACTTCACGGATGATTTGCTCGACCTCCATGTTCGCCATAACCTTGCCGGGATGACCGTCGGTTGAGCAAGAGCAGTTGGCGCATTGAGTGTGCCACTCCATCTTGGTCGAGCCCTCGTAAAGCTTTTCCATCGTGTCGTTCGGCGCACCCGCCGTCGAGGAGTAGAAGCGAGCCTGAACCGGCTGGGCGCGGAGGCGGTGATCGGCTAGCTCGACCGCACTCCCAGGCATGTTGCGAACTTCGTCCCACCAGCCGACATTGAGGGGGAAGGTGTCCACTGCGCCGACGCCATCGGTGTAGAAGAACATCAAGAGGCTGTTGCCGATTTCCTTGACGCCCAGGTTGTCCACGCGTCCAGGCTTTAGGTATGGGGCGAATTTGGGGTGCTTCAGAATCGGGTTAAAGCGGGTTCCCACCATGATCTCGAGCTTGGTCTTCTGCGGGAAGAAAAACCCGATCTTGAGGCCGAACTCACCAAGGCACAGCCAGATCAAAAACAACAGCGCGGCGGTCGTCGCGCCGATCTGAGACGGCTTGTAGACCACCAAGCCAATCTTGAACTTGTTGTTCATGACCTCGGTGCGGGTGATCCGATACACGGGATCGAGCCACGGATAACCATCGGGTTCAATCAGGTTCGACTTGTCGAAGATGAACTGGCCCTCTTTGAGAAACATGTCGAAGCGCTCGATAGCCTCAGACGAGAAGCGATCTTTGCCATCGAGCTTGAAGACCTGATCGAGCGGGGATTCGCCCTCGGCCTCAACTGGAATCCAGAAGGGGTCGGGGGTGAAAAACCCGTCGTTGCTGAGATCGTCTTGCACACCCCACTGTCGTCAGGGCGTTGGGGTGGAGGGATCAGCGGCAATCCACATGGCAAAATCGGCAACGCTCAATCCTGGGCGCTGATCGGGTTGACGATTCGCGTACAGTTTACGGCTGGCGATCCAGGCATCGGGGCGGCGGTACGGCTCTATGCAGCTCGCCACAATCACCCTTGTCCGATAGTAATTATGGCGTACCGCCGCAGCGTATTCCGGGTCGCCAGCCGTAAACTTTCGCCTGTTGCCCCAAGCATGATGCGAACCCTCCATCAAGTCGCGGTACGAATCACGCTTAAGGCGGCAGGCGGCCTGCCATATATGCCGAGCGCCACGAGAGGCCGCGTTGAATTCTAAATGCGTCAACGCCTCGCCCCAGCCAACGCCCCCGCCTCGCGCATGGTCTTGAGGACGCCGGGATTCTTACCGTAGAAATCGTTGCGGACGGCCTCGAGTTCGTTCTGGAGCTTCTCGCGCCGCACGGGGTTGACATCAAGATAACGCCCGTAGGCCGCCGAGAGGCTGGTGATCAACTGCATGATGTCGATCATCGGCACGACTGTACCGCGTTTGATGTCGGCCTCGATCAGCTTCAGGTGTGCCTGAGAGAACATCACGAGGCTGTTCTGAATCTTGGATTCCATCACGTCCATACGAAGGACAACGGCCCCATAGCGCTCTGTGGCGACCGCATCGGGTTCGCGGGATGGTTGCGGGTCGCTCATGTCCCAGGCCGCCTCGAACGAATCCCGGATGATCAGCAGGCGCTCCCACTCCTGAAACTGGCGGGTCGTGACCTTGTTGAACATCTCGAGGTAGGTCTCCGGGTCTCGACTCACCTGGACGCCGCAATCTGGACGCGCTCGAGGTCTTCACCGAAGGCGGCGATATTGTCGTTGAACTCGAGAAACACCGTCAGTCCGTCATAGGCGCGACGCAGACAGGTCTCGAGCGCCTTGGGGTCAATCTGTCCGCCGTCCTTCTGGATGCCGTCGATCCAATCGCCCATCCAGTCCATCAGGCGCGTCCACTCGGTACGGTTCTCGGCGGCCCAACGCTTCCAGAGGCGGGCGGGGGGGTGATCGCGCACCGGGTCGAACAATTCGTGAATGTGTTCGACGTAGGTGTTGACCTTCAGCAGTTCCTTCTCGTAGCGTCGCGCCTCCTGCTTTTCCGCATCTCGAGCCTCGGGGTTGACCTCCTGAATCTCCTGGAGCATCTTGGCGACGCCCGACATCACCAGCTCGAGGCGTTCGCGCTCGACGTGAAGTTCGGCCCGTTCCTGCACGGTCAAAGCTCGACAGGCCACCAGGAAGGTCTGCGTAGCGCGAGAGAGCGAACCCTCGACGAGCTGCGTAATCTCTTCCGGGATGGCCTGAATGAAACCGCGAAAATCGTCAAGACTTGAGCGTAGCTCAGCGTTCTCTCGCTCGAGGGCGAGGTAACGGTTCTCAGGGATAACGGCAGTAGACGGCGGGGTATCAATCCGCCGCCTACTGCCCGTAGCGGGCATTTGCCCTGATTTGATCAGTTCCCAGTTGCGGTATTCGGCCAGTGTCGGAAAGATTGAGGATGCCATGTACTCAGATCGTAGCAGAAAATCGCCAAAGCGTGCAAGATTTTGCACCCCTTAGACAATGGGGCGCACAGGGATGTACCCAGCGTTGCCCGTGTCCCGATGGTAGAGCAGCCCCTCGGCCTCACGCACGCCAAGGTTGAAACCCTTCATCGCGTGCCACGCGTCAGCCGAACAGAGGGCGGGGATCACCTTGACTCGAACGCCGTCGAGTTCCTTGACGGGCTTGTAAACCGTCTCGGATTTGCGGTGGAAGTGCCCGAGTAGCCACTCACGGTTCGAGCATCGCGCCCACTGCTGCGCCGCTTCGTGGGCCATCTGCATCGGGAGAACGGCGTGCTTCTCCTCGTCGCCGTGGGTTAGGCCGAGCAGGTTGATGCCGTATTCGTAGTATTTTCGCAGGGTCGGCGACGAGTCCACGTTGACACCGGAGTCGTTATGGTAGTACGCATCAATCACATCGCCGAGGTGCTGCTCCGCGTTTCTGGCGTGATTCCCGGCGACGATCACGACATCTACCGGGGCGAGTTCGCGGCAGCGGTCAATGGCGGCGACCATCGCCTGACGCGCGACCTTGAAAATACGGTGGTAGCGCCCGAATTCATCCTGCGGCGTCCCTTTGGTTGTCGTGCCCGTATACTCGTTGTGTAACAAGTCGTTGCCGATCGGAAACATGATCCGTTCGATCTCGTAGCCTCTCGCTCGCGCGAGCATCTTGTCGAGCGTGGCAAAGAAAGTTCGCACCGCGATTTCATCGTCCCAAGCGGGGCCACCGGTCTCCTCCGACCACGCGAGCTTGCCGATGTGGAGATCGGGGATGCCGATGGTCAGCAGGTGCGGGTCCGAGAGTACGGGGTACGAGCGCTTCGGGGCGGGGCGAGACAGGGCCGCCATTTCCGCCAGCA
>VFSW01004064.1_pt1 | contig 21834 bp, 25 predicted proteins | sample 5358111 | NCBI WGS metagenome assembly VFSW01 (sample SAMN11554181, study PRJNA540505) | mine drainage metagenome | isolation source: sediment from site ElyBrook_90M | place: USA: Ely Copper Mine, Vershire, VT | collected 2017 | reverse complement strand
CCCCCACCGTGTGGCCGGTGGCACCCTTGGTCGAGGAGCAGGGTACGCCGCCGCAGAACAGCGCGGCCACGGCCCGGCCCTCGGCCGCGTCGTTGGCGGGCGTCGCGGTGCCGTGCAGGTTGATGTAGTCGATGTCGGCGGGCGCAAGCCCGGCCGAGCGCAGCGCGGCCGCCATCGCCAGCTGCGCGCCCAGCCCCTGCGGATGCGGCGCAGACATGTGGTAGGCGTCGCTCGATTCGCCGGCCCCGAGCAGCAGCACCGAACCGGGCGCGGCGCCGGCCGCGCGCTCGAGCAGGGCGAAGCCGGCGCCCTCGCCGATCGAAATGCCGTCACGCAGCGCATCGTAGGGCCGGCAGGGCTGCGGCGAGGTGAGTTGCAGCGAGGCGAAGCCATGCAGCGTGGTCAGGCACAGCGTATCGACCCCGCCCACGATGGCTGCATCGATCATGCCCAGCTCGATCTGGCGCGCCGCGGCGGCGAACACCTTGGCGCTCGACGAGCACGCGGTCGAGATGACCATCGCCATGCCCTCCAATCCGAAATAGGCGCGCGTGAATTCGCCCAGCGAAAAGCCGCTGTGCGTCGTGCGATAGATGAAGTCCCCGGGCAGCGCGCCGGTTGTGCGGTCGCGGCGGCGGTAGGCAAGCTCGGTTTGCAGGATGCCGGCCGTGCTGGTGCCCAGGAAGACGCCGACCCGCGCCTTGCCATGGCGCGCCACGGCCGCGCGCACGCGCTCCGCGAAGCCGTCGGTCTCCAGCCCCAGAAGCGCCAGGCGATTGTTGCGGCAGTCGTAATCGGCCAGGGCCTCGGGCAGATTCACGGCGTCGACGCCGGCCACCTCGCCGATCCAGGTATCGAGCGCGACCGTCTCGAATGCGCAGGGCGCGAGGCCGCTGCGGCCGGCGCGCAGGGCTTGCCGAGTGGCGTCGAGCCCGCGACCGAGACAGCTGGTGGCGGTGTAGGCGGCTAACAGCAGCGGGGTCAAGGGTGGATCCCGGAAGTAGGATCCAAAATTCTAGCAGAGCCATTGCGGCCGGCCCGCCGCGCAGGTTCGACGGGCCGGCTCATGCCAGGGCACCGGCGAGCGTCACCGGCTGCAAGCCCCGTTCGGTCAGGGTGTGCAGCAAGCGCGGCAGCACGGCGAGGATCACCGGCTGACCGGCGGGCGAAACAGCGGCGTGGCCGTCGTGCAGCAGCAGAATGTCGCCGGGGCCGAGGCGGCGAGCCAGCCGGCCGAACACGACGTCGGGTCGGCCCTCGCGGGTGTCGTACGCGCGGCGCGACCAACTGGCGAGCCGCAGATCGAGCGCGGCCAGCACCGGATCGAGCAGCGGGTTGCGCAGGCCGGCGGTGGGCCGGAAGAAGCGCGGCGCCTGGCCGGTGATCTGCGCCAGAGTCGCCTGCGCCGCCGCGATGTCGGCCTGCATGCGGCGGGGTCCGAATACCGCGAAGGCCCAGGAATGGGAGTCGCCGTGGTTTTCGACGCGATGGCCGCGTGCGACGATTTCGCGGCACAGGGCGGGCTGCTCGCGGGCACGCCGGCCGATGCAGAAGAAGCTGGCCCGAACGCCGGCGGCGTCGAGCAGGTCGAGCACGCGCGGGGTGACCTCCGGGTCGGGGCCGTCGTCGATGGTCAGCGCGATTTCCCGGCGCGCGCGGCAGGCAGGCGGCAGCCGGGTCAGGTTGTCGCCGAGCAGGCTGGAACGCGGCAGCAGGCCGGCCAGCGTCAGCACGGCATGGTCGAGGGCCAGCGCGCCGAGCGCCCAAGGCCAGGCGGCAGGCACGGCCAGCGTTCCGAGGGCGGCGGCGCCGTGCAGGGCGAGGCTCGCCTGCAGTGCGGGAGCGGGCTTCCAGGGTCGCGTCATGGCTCGGACCTCACGGGGGCGAAGATCGCCGACATCAGCAGCGCGAGCACGGCTCCCGGCCCGACGGTGACGCCGATGGCGTGCAGCACCGGGACCGAGGACAGGGCGAGCGTACCGAAGCCGATCACGGTGGTGGTGGCGGCCACCGCCATCGACGTCAGCGTGGTGGTGTCGAGATGCGCACCGCCGGCGATGCGGTCGAAGAACAGCGCGTAGTTCGAGCCGACCGCGACGATCAGCAGCATGCCGACCAGGTGCAGCAGATGCAGGCGCTCGCCGGCCAGATACAGCGCGGCGGTGACGATGGCCACCGCCAGCACCAGCGGCAGCAGCACGCCGACCAGCCGGCGCGCCGAGCGCAGCGCGACCGCGAGCAGTGCGACGATGGCGAGGAAGCCGGCGCTCGACAGCCGGACGGCCTGGCGGAGGTAGTCGCCGTAGAGCGCGTCGAACTGGCCCTGCGTGTCGATGAGCAACGCGCCGCCGCCGGCCAGCGCGGCGCGCACCGTCGCGACCGGAACGTCCAACCCCGGCTGCTCGCCCGCCGGGCGCCGCGGCAGCAAGGCGTGCCACCCGTCCGGCCCATGCAGCAGCAGGGAATCGACCGCGAGCGCCAGTGCGCTGCCGTCGAGATCGCGCCGGGCGAGCAAGGGCTGGCGGCGGGCGGCCTCGAGGTCGGCGGCGAAGGGTGCGAGCTTGCCGATCGACAGCGGCAAATCGGCGAGCGCCGCCTGCAGTCGCGGGCGAAGTTCCTCGGCCGAGGGCAGGTTGGCGCGGCGGGCGGCCTGCGCCGCGGCGCTGGGCAGGAAGCGCGCCGGACTGTCGTAGCCGCCGATCACGCCGTCGGCGACCAGCCGGTCGAGCCGCCGTCCCGCCCGTTCGGCCCCCTGCAGCACGGCTTCGCCGCTCGCGCCGGTGACCACGACCAGGTAACGCGTGTCCGCGACGCCGAGGTCGGCGCGCAACCGGGCATCGAGCGCGGCGTCCTGGGCGCTGATCGTGGACAGCGCCGCCAAGTTGGGCAGCCACAGCCGGTCGTGGCGGACCGCGAGCGTTGCGGCGGCCGCCAGCGCCAGGACGACCGCCGGGCCGCGCAGCATCCGGGCATGGCGCAGGCCGGCGGCCAGCGATCGGCCGACGCCCGCGGGCACGGCGACCTGGGTCGATGGCCCGGCGAGCGGCGGCAGCACGAAGCGCGTGACCAGCGCGGCGGTCAGCACGCCGGCGAGCGAATACAGGCCGAGCTGCGCCAGGCCGGGAAAGCTGGAGAAGAGCAGCGCCGCGAAGCCGACTGCGGAGGTCAGCATGCCGAGCCGAATGGTCGGCCACAGGCGTTGCCGCCAGCCGTCAAGGCCGAGCCGGCCGGACTGCACGAAGTAATAGATGGCGTAATCGACGGCCTCGCCGATCAGGGCCGAGCCGAAGCCGACGGTGATGCCGTAGATCGTGCCATAGGCGAGGCTGACGGCGACCACCCCGGCCAGGGCGCCGCTCGCGACGGGCAGCAGGCTGAGCAGCAGCACGCGCGGCGACCGGTAGACGAGGAACAACCGCGCGACGAGGGCGGTGAGGCTGACCAGCGACAGGCGCGTGACCTCGCTCTTGATCGTCGCGCGCGACTCGACCGCGAACAGGCCGGGGCCGGCGAGGCGCAGCTCGACGGTGCTCAGGTCGGCATCCCGGGACGCGGCGGCGAATTGCCGCCGGATCAGCGCGATCGCCCTTTCCTGGCCGTCGGTGTCGGAGCCGAGCGCGCGGGTCTGCACCAGCAGCAAGGCACGCCGCCCATCGCGCGCGGCCCAGACGCCGTCGACGCTGTTCGGTTGGGTGCCCCCGCCGAGGCTCCCCAGCAGCTCGACCATTTCGCCGGTGGGATCGCGGGTCAGGTAGGGCTTGAGCAGCAGGCCGGCCGGTGAGGCCAACAGGTCGATGCTGTCGGCGATGGCGGCGTGCAGGCCCGCCACCGTGAAGCGCTCGGGCGTCACCGCCGGGCTGAGCAGATAGCGATGCGCGAGCAGGAAGTCGCGCTCGGCGTCCTGGCTGCCGGCGTCGCCGTTCTGCGCCGAGACGAATTCAGGCAGGGCGGCCAGCCGCCGGCGCAGGTCGCGCGACAGCTCGGCGCGCTGCGCGGCATCCCCGCCCTCGATGGCGAGCATGAGCAGGCGCGAGACGGCGCCTTCCTCGAGCTGGTCGACGAGGATCTGCTGCTCGGCGGTTGGCCGCGCCGGCAGGAAGAAGGAGATGTCGGCCGAGAAGCGGCCGTGCCAAGCGACGGCGGCCCCGGCCAGCATGGCGAGCAACCACAACAGGAAGGTGCGCCGGGCGGAGCGGGTCATCGCGGCTCGAGGGGCTCGATGGTGAGTTCGGTGCGGTCGCCGTCGGTGAGCAGGTAGTCGATGGTGCGGATCTGGTCGTTGCTGCCGCTGACCGTGATGCGCTCGAGCAGCGCCGCGATCGGCTGCGCAGTGGGCGCGAGCGTCAGCACCCACTGCTCGCTGCTGCCGCTCAAAGTCAGCGTGTAGTTCCTCTCCAGCGCCTCGCGGTTGCCGGCCAGCGTGCGGCGGATGCTGTCGACGAAGGCCAGCGCCTCCGGCCGGCTGGCCAGGTCGATCGAGAACCTGCGCTTGCCGCGCTCGACGACGACCTGATCCTGGTCGAGCACCAGAGTCTCCGGCTTGGGGGTGAGGGTGCGCTTTTCCAGGTGGTCGGGCGGGGTGTAGGTCATCTCGCCCTTGGCGATCAGCGGCCGCTCGAGCACGGCCAGGTAGCGCTTCTCGACGAACTTTGCGCGCCCCCCCCGGTTCTGCGCCAACTCCGCCATCAGTTGATCCATGGTGAAGGCGGCGTGCGCCGTGGCGGCCAGGCTCGCGAGCGCCAGCGCGGCGATCAGCTGCCGGAGCATTTTTCCTCCCGCCAGAAATCGAAAAAATTGAACCAGTTGTAGGGTGCCAGCCGGCAGAAATGGGTCAGGCAGTCGGCATAGCGGCGCATCGCGTCCGTGATCGCGGCGTCGCGCTCGTCGTGCGGCGTCGCGGAAAAATCGGCGACCGGCACGAAATGCAATTGGTAGCGGTTGCCGCCGAGGTATAGCCCGGTCATGAAGAACACCGGCCGCCGCAACATCGCCGCCAGGCGCCATGGCCCGAGCGGGAAGGGCGCGGCGGCGCCCAGGAGCGGGTGGCTCGCCGTGGCATCCCCGCCGAGCGAGCGGTCGGCCAGCATCCCGACGAGATACCCGGCATCCAGTTTGTCGCGCGCCTGGAGCATCGAATCCATGCGGCCGAGCGGGATGACGTCCTGGGTCGCCCGCGGATTGATGGCTTCGAGCGTGGCGTTGATCTTGCGTGCGTTTTCCTCGTACATGAGCATCGCCACCTTGAGGCCCGCCCGAGCGCGGCCGACTGCGCGCAGCACCTCGAAGCTGCCGAGGTGCGCGCCCATCAGCAGGACGCCGGGCTGGCGGGCGAGCGCTTCGTGCAGGGCCTCGGCACCGGCGACTTCGATGTCGAACAGGTCGAAGCGCTCGTTGAGCAGATAGATGCGGTCGTGGATGGTGGTGGCGAAGCTGAACACGTGGCGATAGCCGTCCGCCCACTGAGCCCAGCGGCCGAGCGCCCGCTTCAGATAGGCGCGGCTGGCGCGGCCGGCCTGTGGGGCGAACAAGGTGAAATAGAGCGCGATGCCGGCGAGCACGGCGCGGCCGGCGGGGCGGCCGAAAGTCAGGGAAATTCGCGCCATCAGCTTGAGAATCGCGAGGTTGCTGCGTTCCTGCTGGCGCATCCAGCCCGGCGTCTCGCGCGGGCTCACGATGCCTCCGGGGCGAGGCTGCCGGCGGCGATCGCGCGCGCACCGGATGTCACCGTAAAGGCGATGGCACCGTGCGGCGTGGGCCGCAGGGAAAACACCAGCGATTCGGACGGCCCGACCGGACTGTGGAACTTGGCCGTGCCGATTTGCCAGCGTTCGACCGGGGCGGCGAGCAGGGTTTGCGCGAACAGGATGGCCTGATCGAGCAGCACGACGCCCGGCACGATGGGGCGGCCGGGAAAATGGCCGAGGAAGGCGGGATGCGCCGCCGGCACGACCCAGGTGAATTCAGTCGCCGGCATGACGGTGCCTTTCGGTGTACAGGGCCTGCAGCGCGCTACGCGGCAGCTTGCCGGTGGCATCGCGCGGCAAGGCGTCGACGAAGATCGGCGGGCGCGGTAGAAAGATAGCATCGATGCGTCGGCGCAGCGCGTCGATCAGCTGCCGGCGGGTGAGCGTCGGGGCGACCACGAAGGCGGTCAGGCGCGTGACGCGCCCGAGTCCCTGGTCCTCTGGCAGGAAGAAGGCGGCATCGAGCACGCCCGGCACGGCGGCGATCTGGTGGTTGAGGTAGGCGAGCGAGGTGCGCTTGCCGGCGATGTTGACCACGTCGGCGTGGCGGCCGTGCAGCAGGAAGCGCCGGCCGGGCAGCAGTTCGATGACGTCGGACAGCGCGATGCGGCCTTCGACGTGGCCCCCACAGGCGATGGTGGTCTCCCCCGCCTGCTCCAGGCGGAGGCCGGGCAGCAGCGTCCACGCCGGCCCCTCGGCCGTGCGTCGGCTGGCCAGTTGACCGCTTTCGGTCGAGCCGTAGATCTCGTGCAGCGGCGCGCCGCTGCGCGCTTCCGCCTCGGCGGCGAGTCCGGCCGACAGGGGGGCGGTGGCGCATAGCCATCGGTCGATGGCCGGCAGCTCGATGCCGGACGCCAGCAGCGTCGCCAGGTGGAAGGGCGTGGTCACCAGCAGGCGCGGCCGCGGCACCGCGTGCAGCGCGGCGGCAATGTCCTGCGGATAGAAGGGTTTGCCCGACCAGAAGGCACAGCCGCCGTGCAGCGCGAGCAGCAGGGTCGATTCGAAGCCGTAGCTGTGCTGCACCGGTACGGTGCCGACGAGCACGTGCGGTGCCCGATCCAGGCCGAGCGCCGCCGCCTCGGCACGGCCGTTCGCGACCAGCTTGCCCCAGGTCTTGCGGTGCGGCTGCGGCTGGCCGGTCGAACCGGAGGTGAACAGGATGGCGGCCAGGCGGTCGGCGGGAATCTGCGGAACCCCCGCCACCCGTCGCGGGTCGGCCGTGATCAAGTCCGGAAAATTGCAGCGCGGCAGATCGAGGGTGTCGAACTCATCGTCGCACAGGCAGGCGACGTCGGGGTGAGCGGCACGGATGCGCTGCAGCGTGTCGGCAGACTGCGATGCGGGCTGCAGGCTGGTCCTGCCGGATATCAGCCCGGCGGCAAAGCCGACCGCGAAGCGGTACCGGTCGTGGCACAGATTGAGCAGCGTGCCGCCGGCCGGCAGGCGGGCGGCCAGGGCTTCGGCGTCGGCGAGCAAGTCGCGAACGCGGCGCGGACCGCCCGGCAGCCAGGCGAACACCTGGTCGAGGCCGAGGCCGCTGATCAGCGGCAACGTGTCCGGCACCGTCGACGTGCCCATCAGCTCTTGGCGGGAGTGCGCCGGCGCCAGGTACGGACCACGTCGGCCACGCTCGGCCGTTCCTCGGGCGGCAGTGCATGCAGGCGCCACAGGTGGTCGGCGACGAACATCAGGCCGATCAATGGCGCAGTCAGGAGGCTCGCGTAGAACGACCAGACGGCGGCCGGCGCCAGCGCATAGATCAGCGCAGACAGCGCGGCGTTGGCGAAGAAGAAGCCGGCCCACGCGAGCGTCGCCTGCCGAGTGAAACGGAGCTGGCGTGCGGACAGCACGCCCCGGTTGGCGATCCGGGCGAAACGGGTGATCAGCGGTTCGCCGGGACCCACCAGAGTCCTGCCGAACAGGCCGGCGAGCGTGACATTGGTGCCGATGTGTTCGATGAAATACAGCAGGACCGCGTTCTGGCGCAGCGACGGCCACAGGCCGGTGAGTGCGCCGGCCAGGATCAGGCCGCCGGCGGCCACCCACAGCGGGTGCCGCGACCGCCACAGCAGCACGGCGAGGCAGGCGACGATCGGGGCCGCCCCGACGGCGGTGTTGAAGTCGGGGCTGCCCCGGCCGGTACTGCCGAAATACGCGGCGATGGCCCAGGCGGGCAGCAGGGCGACCAAGGCGAGCCGGCGCAGCACCCGGGAAGTGGTCGAGATCATTGGGTCCGCTGGCCGGCGATGTGGGCGGTCAGTGAGCGCAGGGAGGCAAAGATCCGTACGTTGTCCGCGTTGTCCGAGCGCATATGAAAGCCGTAGCGCTTGGAAATGACCAGCGCGATTTCCAGCACGTCGATCGAATCGAGCCCAAGGCCGTCGCCGAACAGCGGCGCATTCGGCTCGATTTCCTCGGGTGTCATTTCGAGGTTGAGGGCTGTGACGATCAGGGCGGCGACTTCCGGCAGCAGGGCGTCGACGGCTTCCGGGGAGATGGATTCGGGCATGGCGGTCACTGGTGGCCTCATCGCGCGACGGCGCGAAACGCGAGCACCGCGTTGCTGCCGCCGAAGGCGAAGGAATTGGACAGCGCGGTGCGCATGGGCACGCCGAGCCGGCCGGTGTAGACGTGATCGACGCCGCTGCAGGCGGGGTCCAGCGAGTCCGGCCCGAGGTTGGCGGTCGGTGGAATGACCTGCTCCCGCAGCGCGAGCACGGTGGCGATGGCCTCGATGGCGCCGGCCGCGCCGAGCAGGTGACCGTGCATGGACTTGGTGGCGCTGACCGGAAGATGGCCGGCGCGCCCGCCGAATACGGTCTTGATCGCGGCGATCTCGGCCGTGTCGCCCTCGGCGGTCGCCGTGCCGTGTGCGCTGACGTAGTCGATGTCGGCGGCGGTGAGTCCTGCGTCGTCGAGCGTCGCCCGCAAGGCGCGGATCTGGCCGTCGACGTTCGGGCGAACGAGGTGGCTGTGGTCGCAATTGGTGCCGTAGCCGACGAGCTCGCCGTGGATGCGGGCACTGCGGGCCACGGCATGGTCCCAGTCCTCGAGCACCAGCGCGGCGCCGCCTTCGCCCAGCACCAGGCCGCGCCGGTTCTCGGCGAAGGGGCGGCAGGCGAACGGCGCGGTGTCTGCATCGCCGGGCGCCATCACCCGCATGGCTCCCCAGGCGCGGGCGACGCCGTAGGCTTGCGGCACGTCGGAGCCGCCGGTGACCATCACCGGCGCCTCGCCGCTACGCACTCGGCGGAAGGCCTCGCCGATGGCGATGGCCGACGAGGCGCAGGCCACGGTATGGCTCATGCTCACGCCGCCGAGGCCGAGTTGGATCGAGATGTGGGCGTTGGCCGCGTTGTTCATGCCGAGCACGACGGTGAGCGGCGACAGCCGGTCGCGCGACTTCAGCCACAGCTCCCGGTAGCCCTTTTCGTAGGCCAGCGTGCCGCCCAGGGCGGTGCCCCAGCAGACGCCCCAGCGATCGCGCGACTCGCCGTCGGCGGCGCGTGCCAGCCCGGCGTGGTCCCAGGCCGCGAAGGCGCCCGCCATGCCGAGCTGCGCGAAACGATCCATCATCGAGGCGAGCGGCGTGCCCAGTGCGGCTTCCGGATCGAAGCTTGGACAGCCGGCAAACGGCATGGACAGCGGACGCGGCGGGTCGTCGGTGGCCAGGTAGCGGATCGCCGACTCACCGGCGGTCAGGCGGGTGAAGAAGTCGGCGAGATCGCCGCCGTAGGGACTGACCAGGCCTAGGCCGGTGATTGCCACACGCCGCTGGTTCATGACTCAGCCGTTCTGGCTGGCGATGAGGCCGTCCATCAATTCCACCATCTCGCCGACGGTCTTCGGGGTCTTCAAGTCCTCGGGAAGCTTGATGCCGAGCTGGTCTTCGCATTCGAAGATCAATTCGAGCATCATCAAGGATTCGACCCCGAGATCGGCCAGCAGCGCCTCGGGGACGATGCTTGCCGGCTCGATGCCCTGCCGGGCGGTGAGGAAATTGCGCACCAGTTCGATAGATTTCATACTGGGTGAATTTTATACGATCGCCACCCGGCTCCCCAGTACTTCCGAAATTCCTGCACCTGCGCCAAAACGAGCATCAAGTGGAGTATTCGCCCGCAATCCACTGGCATCGTCGGCTCGCGGATCGCGCGGCGTTCCTGTGGCCGCTCAAGGCGTTAGGCACCATGGGGTTCATGGCTCTGTTCTTCTGGGCCTATTTCAGCATTTCCCGCAATCCGCTCACGCCGCCGCGCGTCATGCCCGTGACCTGGCTGGACACGTGGATCGAATTCTCGCCGGCCGCCCTGCCCGCCTACCTCTCGCTGTGGGTCTATGTTTCGCTGGCGCCGGCCCTGTTGGGGAGCCTGCGGTCGCTGCTGCGCTTCGGGCTCTGGATCGGCTGGCTGTGCACGTTTTGCCTGGCGATCTTCTGGCTGTTCCCGACCAGCACGCCGCCGTTCGGCATCGACTGGGCCGCCCATCCGCAGTTCGCCTTCCTGAAGGGCATGGATGCGGCCGGCAATGCCTGCCCCTCGCTGCACGTCGCAACCACCGTGTTTTCGGCTCTCTGGCTCAACCGCGTGCTCGGCCGGCTGGGCGCGCCCAAAGCCCTGCAGTGGCTGAGCGCGCTGCAGTGCGCGGTCATCATCTGGTCGACGATCGCCACCCGGCAACACGTGGTGCTGGATGTCATCGGCGGCTTGGCGGTCGGCATCGCGTTCGCCGTCCTGTCGCTGCGCCAAGTCCGGTGCGTGTGACGACCGCCGGCCGACGGCGGTCGCCATCAATAGGCGGCGGCGCGCGTGCGGGCAAAGCGCCGCAGCTCGTCCAGGCCGCCGCCGGACGGGGCCAGCCGGATGGCCGCACCATCGGCACCGGCGACGGTCAGTTCCAGCCGGCGGCTCGATGCCAGCCGCTCGAGCAGGCGCGCGTCGAGCGCGAAGTACGCGCTCGCTCCCCAGTCCACCACCGCCCGGTAGGGCGCGCGCGCGGTGTCGGGCGCCTGCATGGGGTCGAGGGCGACCGCCGCGCCGTCCAACACCAGATGCACCGCGCCGGCTGCGTGCAGATCGCCGGGACGCCCGGCTTCGCCCGGCGCCACCTGCAGCCACAGACCTTGACGCAATTGGCCGGCGCGGTCCCATTCCACGGGGCCGAGATAGGCGAATGCCGGCCGCCGGCCGATGCCGCGGCCCGGATCGTCGGCCTTCTGCACGAACTCCACCGGCTTGGGCAGGGCGGCGACCGTGATGCCGCTGCGCTCGTCGAGAAATTCCGCCGATTCGACCGCCGGGCGCCGATCCATGCAGCCGGCCGCCCATGCCGAGCAGATGATTCCGACGAGGAGGTGGGCGAACCGGATCCGCTGCATCGGGGGCATTATACGGAGCCGTGAGCCATTGCCGATTATGTCGTGCCATGCCAGGCTATACTTTTTTTATGTCGGCGTGGACTGAACTTCGCTTCCGACGATTCCGGGGCCTGAGCGCGTCCGGGATCGGCGCATGGGTGCTCGCGGGCGCGGTGCTCGCGGGCAACGGGCCGGTGCGCGCTGCGGAACTGGAATCCGCCGACCATGTGGTGGTCCACAAGGCGGCCCACAAGCTGTACCTCTATCACGGCAATCGGCTGCTCGGCGAATACAAGGTCGCTCTGGGCTTGATGCCGGTCGGCCAGAAGGAGCGGGAACATGATTTCCGCACGCCCGAGGGGCGCTACTACCTGTCGCGGCGCAACACGCGCAGCGAATACTTTCTCGCCATCCAGTTGTCGTATCCGAACAAGCAGGATGAGCTGCGCGCCCGCAAGAACCGCTGGCAGCCCGGCGGCGCGATCATGATCCACGGGTTGCCCAACAGCCCGAGGCATCCGCTCAGCTATTACTCGGCCAACGACTGGACCGACGGCTGCATCGCGCTGTCGAATGCCGACATGGTCGAAGTGTGGATGCGCACCGAGGATAACTCGCCCATCGACATCTACCCGTGATGAGCGCGGATCGGCCGTTGCAGACCACCATCCTCTCGTCCGACATGGTCGACGCCCGGGTCGCGCCCAAGGGCAGCCTCGAGTACCTTTCGCAGCAGGAGATCGCCAAGCTCCTCGATCAGGGGCAGGGCGGCGTGTACCCCTTGTTCCGCAAGTGCGCCCTCGCGGTGCTCAACTCGGGCAGCGACATCGACGACTCGCGGCTGATCTTCGAGAAGTACCGCTCCTTCGACGTCAGCATCGTCCGGCAGCCGTACGGCATCAAGCTCGAGATCAAGAACGCGCCGGCCGCCGCGTTCGTCGACGGCGAGATGATCCGCGGGCTCAAGGAGCACCTGTTCGCCGTGCTGCGCGACGTGGTCTTCATATCCAACGAGATCGTCGAGAGCGGCCGCTTCGACTTGACCTCCTCGCCGAGCATCACCAACGCGGTGTTCCACATCCTGCGCAACGCCCGGGTGCTCGAGCAGCAGGTGAAGCCCAACCTGGTCGTGTGCTGGGGCGGCCATTCGATCAGCCGCGCCGAGTACGACTACACGAAGAAGGTGGGCTACGAACTCGGCCTGCGCGGTCTCGACATATGCACGGGCTGCGGTCCCGGCGCGATGAAGGGCCCGATGAAGGGCGCCACCATCGGTCATTCGAAGCAGCGCATCGCCGACGGCAGGTACCTCGGCATCACCGAGCCCGGCATCATCGCGGCCGAGCCGCCGAATCCGATCGTAAGCCAGCTGGTCATCATGCCGGACATCGAGAAGCGCCTGGAATCCTTCGTGCGCGTGGGGCACGGGATCGTGATCTTCCCGGGCGGCGCCGGCACGGCGGAGGAGGTGCTCTACCTGCTGGGCATCCTGCTCGATCCGGCGAACCGCGACATGCCGTTCCCCGTGATCTTCACGGGTCCCGCGGTCGCCGCCGAGTACTTCCGCCAGCTGCACGAATTCATCGGGGCGACCCTGGGACCCGCCGCGCAGGCGCGCTACGAGATCGTCATCGACGATCCGGCTCGCGTGGCGCGCGCCATCGTGCACGGACTCGCGGCCGTGCGCGAGCATCGCAAGCGGATGAGCGACTCCTACGGATTCAACTGGCTGCTGCGGATTGCGCGGGAGTTCCAATCGCCCTTCGAGGTGACCCATGCCTCGATGCGCGCCTTGCGGCTGTCGCGCGATCAGCCCGTGCACGAGCGGGCGGCCAATCTGCGCCGCGTCTTCTCCGGCATCGTGGCCGGCAACATCAAGGACTATGGAATCGAGGCGATCGAGCGCGACGGCCCGTTCGAACTGTCCGGCGAGGCGGCCATCATGGAGCCGCTCGACCGGCTGCTGCGCGCGTTCGTGGCGCAGCGGCGCATGAAGCTCGCGGGGGCCGATTACACGCCCTGCTATAGACTGGTGGCATGACGCAGCTGCAGCGAATCCGTTACCGGTTCGACCTGCCGGACGGATCGCAAAAGACGCTGGACTTCTTCTTCGACTCGGTGGATTTTCGTCTGCTCAACCCCGCGCCCGCCGAGCCGCCGTTCTGGACCGAACTTGCCTTCAATCGTTGCTCCAACTGTCCGCTGGAGGACGGCGGACGCTGTCCGTCGGCGCTGCACATGGTGAAGCCGTTGGAGGGGCTGGAGGCGCTGGTGTCCTTCGACACCGTGAGGGTCACGGTGGCCCAGGCGGAGCGCACGGTCTACACCGAGACGTCGGTGCAGCAGGCGCTGAGTTCGGTGCTCGGCCTGGTGATGGCGACCGCCGGATGCCCGTGGACCGCACATCTTCGCCCGATGGCCCGTTTCCACCTGCCGTTCGCGAACGAAGCGGAGACCATGTATCGCACCATCTCCATGTTCCTGGTCGCGCGCCAGCTGCGCGGCGCAGGCGCGCCGGCCGACGCGGCCGCGGGCGGCGTAGCGCCCCGCGCGGGCCGGGTTGCGCACCGGGACGTCGGGGATAGCGCCCTGGGGCGCCGGGGCGGCGCCGCGGCGCGCCCGACGCCGACGCGGCGGGCGGCTTCGCGCCGCTCGAGGCCCTGTATGCTAACCTGCACGTGGTCAATCGCGCCATGGCGCGCCGTCTCGGCGCCGCGTCGCGCACCGATCCCGCGCGCAACGCCATGGCGCTGCTCGATTCGTACACCCTGCTGCTGCCGGAGGCGGTCGAATCGTTCGCGAGAGAGCTCGCGCCGCTGTTCGGAGTGTGGCGAAGCGGCGAACCGCCCACGATTTAACTTACCGCGCCGTTGATTGAGAGACGCATCGCAATGCGCGCCGGCGCGTGCCGCGGGCGCGGCCCCGCCTGTGACACAGTTCCTGTCGAGCGAACGGACCGGCCCTTACTGTCTGTGCCATGAATGCGGGCATCCCACGATGAGCGACAAGAAGCCGACCATGCGCTACACGGGGGTGGATCGTCGCGCCCCCCGCAACGACGGGGTCGCCGGCGCATCCGCGCCGCGCGAGCCGTACAAGCCGGGCGGGCGCCACTCGGCGATCACCAACAACCTCTACAGCTGGCACAGTTACAAGAACTGGACGGAAAAAATGCGCGGCTCGTGGGAAGACAAGAAATAGCCGACGCGGGGGCGCGCGCCTGCCTTCAGAGGCTCGCCGCCACCGGCGGCGCCGATTCCGACGGACTGCGGGCCGATTCCCGCGCCTTCAGCCAGGCGAGCAGCGGGCGCCAGTCATCGAGGTCCTGGGCCACCAGGGCCGGCTTCATCTCGTGCAGTCCGACGCCCAGTTCGGCCGCGCGCACGTAGTTTTGCGAATCCCGCAGCGTCGCCACGATCGGGATCCTCAAGGTCTCGAGGAAGCGCATCAGCGATTGATAGATCCGGGTGTTGCGCTTGACGCGATTGGCGACCACGGCGATCCGGTGTTCGTCCCGCCGCACCTTCGCGATCAGCAGCAGATCGGCGATGCATTTCGAGCAGGCGTGGATGTCGATGTCGGACGGCATCACGGGCACGATGATCGCGTCGGCGGTGCGCGTCATGTCCGGCATGTCGTGCGCGGGCACCGCCGCCGGGGTGTCGATCACCACGTGACCGGCGTCCGCGGGCACCCGCAGCTGCCAGGCGCGGGTGACCCGGGCGTTGCGCTCGAAGGCGGCGATGCCGTGAATGACCGGGTGCTCGGCGGTGCGCTTCCTGAGCCAGCGGGTGCTGGAGCCTTGCGGATCGTCGTCGGTCAGCAGCGGGCGGTCCCCGATGCTCGCGAAATAGCTCGCGAGGTTGGTCGCAACCGTGGTTTTCCCCGAACCGCCCTTGGGATTCAGGACGAGAATTCGCTGCATCGACCGTGAGCGTACGCAGGCCACCGTCGCGTGGCAAGTCTGTGACCGCACTCACGCCGTCCGGCCGCCGCCGATCCCTAGAATCGGCGCATGGAATGGGTGCTGCAGCTGGCCGATGAGATCGACGATGCGCTCGCGGCGCTTCGGCATGGGCTGCTGGCGCTGCGCGCGCGCTGGCCCTGATAGTTCGCCGCGCAAATCGGCTAAGATGCCCCGCATGAAGGCATCGAACCCGTTCGCTCCGCTGGTCGCCGCGTTCTGCGGCGCGCTCCTTCTGGGTTGTGCACCCAAGCCGCCGGCCACGGCCACGGCCACGGCCGCGGCGCCCGCAGCGGGCGCGACCGCCCTTGCGATCCTGGACCTCAAGCCCGGATCGGGAGATGCCGTGGCGCCCGGGCAGCGCGCCCTGGTGCAATACACGGGCTGGCTGTACGACGCCGCCGCGCCGGATCACAAGGGCCGGGAATTCGACAGCTCCCGCTCCTCGGGTCAGCCGTTCGGCTTCGTGGTGGGCGCCGGTAACGTGATCAAGGGCTGGGATCAGGGCGTCGCCGGCATGAAGGTCGGCGGCAGCCGTCGCCTGACCATTCCCGCGGAACTCGCCTACGGCGATGCCGGCGCGGGCGGCGTCATTCCCCCCGGCGCGACGCTGGTGTTCGACGTCGATCTCGTCGCGATTCAATGAGCTCGGCAGATCCGCTCCAGCCCGCGCGCAGCGCGCTTGCGGTCGAGCGCACGAGCATACCGGGGCCCGCCGGGGATCTGCAGGCGATCATCGAGGAACCCGGCGGCCCGAGCCCCTATTTCTCGGTGGTCTGCCACCCGCACCCCCTGTACGGCGGCACCATGGACAACAAGGTGGTCACGACGGTGGCGCGGGCCTTGCATCTGCTCGGGATTCCGACCGTGCGCTTCAATTTTCGCGGGGTGGGCGCGAGTGCCGGGCAATTCGACCATGGCGTCGGCGAGACCGGCGATGCGGCCGCCGTGGTCGAGTGGGGGTGCAGGCGCTGGCCCGGCCGCTCTCTGGTGCTGGCCGGATTTTCCTTCGGCGCCTACGTGGCGTTGCGCCTGGCGCAGACGCGCGCCGCGGCGCATTCGATCCTGGTCGCGCCGCCGGTCGCGCTGTTCGCCTTCGCCGGGCTCGAGGCTCCGCCCGGTTCATGGCTGGTGATCCAGGGGGACCAGGACGAGGTGGTCGACCCGGCAGGGGTGTATGCGTGGACGGCGAACTTCGTGCCTCCGCCGCGCCTGGTGGTCATGCCGGGCGCGGGGCACTTCTTCCACGGCCGGCTCCCGGAACTGCGGAACGCCGTGATCTCGCAGATCGATCCGGAGCGGCTGATAGAGATCAACCGCTCCGAATCAGCTTAATCCCGTCAGTTCACGAATTCCTTGAGGTTCTTCAGGGCGGCGATCCGCACTTTCTTGCTCGCGGGCTTCGCCTTGAACATCATCTTTTCGCCGGTGAAGGGATTGACGCCCTCGCGCGCCTTGGTCGCCGGCTTCTTGACGACCTTCATCTTCATGAGGCCGGGCATGGTGAACATGCCGTGACCGCGCAGACTCTTCTTGATCACGGTGGAGAGCGAGTCAAACACGGCTCCGACCTGCTTTTTGGAGAGTTCCGCTTCCTTGGAAATCGTAGCGAGAATTTCGGACTTGGTCGGTGCTGCATTCTTTTTCGCCATATATGAATCTCCTATTTTGCTTGCGACCGCGGACGAGGATCGTCCGCATCATCAACTCGGCGCCGAAAATAACACAGAAAAAAGCCGATGTTTAGCGCAAACGAAAAATATTGTTTGCGCGCGCAGAAGCGCCGGAGCCTGTTTTTCTCGGGTCCGCATCGATGTTCACCGCACCAGCACCAGCATGGCGCCTATCAGGATCGACACCCAGAGGACCGAGAAGTCGATTTGGCCGATCGGCGGAATCAGGCGCCGAACCGGCTTCAAGATCGGCTCGCAGAGCTGGGCGAGCAAACGTAAACCGGGGCCGTAGCCGCCGGGAGACAGCGCCGAGCTCAGCCAATAGAGCAGCAGGGCGAACAGGTACACGCGCAGCACCATCTCCACGAGGTCCTGCGCCGTCAGGCGCAGCAGGGCCGCCCAGGGGATCCCGTAGCGCCCCGAGAGGGCGAGCAGCAATGCCTCGCGCGCGGTCGCGACCGCCGCCACGGCGACCACGGTCGCGGTGTCGACCCTGCGCAGCGGCGGCAGCAGGCGCCGCAGCGGCAAAACCAGCCAGTTGGTGACTCGAACGACCGCATCGGCCACCGGATCCCGGAAATCCGCGCGCACCCACTGCAGCAGCAGGCGCAGCAGGAATGCGAGCGTCAGCAGCCAGAGCAGGGTGTCGACGACGTATCGAATGGCTTCCATGGGCGGTCTTCCGTGATTTGCGGGTTCAATCCGTGCCGAACTCGGCGGCGAGCTCGGCCGAGCGTCGATCCGCGGCGGCGATCGCGTGCGCGACGATGGCGCGCAGCCCGGCCTCGTTCAAGACCTTGAGGGCCGCGGCGGTCGTGCCGCCCTTGGAGGTGACCTGCTCGCGCAGCGCCGCGAGAGGCAGCTCCGATTGGCGGGCCATCTGGGCCGCGCCGAATGCCGTCTCCAGCGTGAGCTTGTGCGCGATCTCGCGCGGCAGCCCGCGCTCGTGGGCGGCGGCCTCGAGCGCCTCCATGAACAGGAAGAAGTAGGCGGGTCCGCTGCCCGAGAGCGCCGTGACGGTGTCCATCTGCGATTCGTGCTCGACCCATACCGGGGCGCTGACCGCCGCCATGACCGATTCCGCGAGCGCCCGATGGGGCGGGTCGACGCTTGCCGGCGCGTACAGCCCCGTGGCTCCGAAACCCTCCAGGGCCGGCCGATTCGGCATGGTCCGCACGATGGCGGTCAGCGGCGCGAACCAGCGCGCCAGGGCGGCGTGCGGGATTCCGGCGGCGACCGATATGATCAGGGGATCGGCGTTGCGCAAGTGCGGCGCGAGGGCCAGGGCCACCATGCGCATTTGCTGCGGCTTCACCGCCAGGATCACGACCTCGGCGTCGCGCGCCGCGCTCGGGTTGTCCGCCGCGCAGACCACGCCGAAACGCCGCTCCAGCCGCTGCAGGGTTTCCGGCGCCGGGTCGGCCACCGCGATGCGTGCGGCCGGCAGGCCGCGTTTGATCAGGCCGCCGATCAGCGCCGCCGCCATGTTGCCGCCGCCGATGAATGCCAGCTTGCGAATGTCGTTCATCATGGTCTCTCGTTGTGGTCAGCCATCGCCGCCAGATGGCGGGCCGCCGATCAGCGTCGCTCCCCGAACAGCGCCGTGCCCACGCGCACGAGGGTCGCGCCCTCCGCGATCGCGGCCTCGAAATCGGCGCTCATTCCCATCGACAACGTGTCGAGCGAGTGGCCCGCCGCGTTCTGCTCCAGCAGCAGGCCGCGCAGCCTCGCGAACATCGCCCGCTGGGCCGCGGCGTCCGGCTGCGGCGGCGGGATGCACATCAGGCCCCGCAGGCGCAGTCGCGGCATTGCGGCGACCTGCGCCGCCAGTTCGGGCAGGCCGCCGGGCGTCACCCCGCCCTTGGCGGGCTCCGCAACCAGGGCCACCTGGAGGCAGACATCGAGCGGGGGAGCGTGGAAGGGCCGCTGCTCCGAGAGGCGCCGCGCGATGCCCGGCCGGTCGATGCCATGCGCCCAGGCGAAGCGCTCGGCGATCGCGCGGGTCTTGTTCGACTGGATCGCGCCGATGAAGTGCCAGCGCAGCGGCAGATCGGCCAGGCGCTCCATCTTCGGGAGCGCCTCGTTGAGATAATTTTCGCCGAAATCCGTGACGCCGGCCGTGGCGGCCTCCCGGATCGCCTCGGCATTCTGGGACTTGCTGACGGCGACCAGGGTGACCGAACCCGGGTCGCGCCCGGCAGCTTCGGCGGCGGCGCGCATCCGCAGGCGCAAATCCTTCACGCGAAGCGCCAAATTCTGCGGAGCAATTAACATATTGGGTGCCGGCACCCTCTTATATAATGGCGAAGGCTGCACTCGAGCCCTATCAGGAGCCGTAAATGGCGGTCGACATCGCGCAACTACTCGCCTTCGCGGTGAAGAACAACGCGTCGGACTTGCACCTCTCCGCCGGCGTTCCGCCGATGATCCGGGTGGATGGCGATATGAAGCGCATCAACATGCCGCCGCTCGTGCACAAGGAAGTGCATAGCATGGTGTACGACATCATGAATGACAAGCAGCGCAAGGCGTTCGAGGAGTTCTTCGAGACCGACTTCTCCTTCGAAATACCCAAGCTCGCGCGCTTCCGCGTCAACGCCTTCAATCAAAACAGGGGCGCCGGCGCGGTGTTCCGCAACATTCCCTCGACCATCCTGTCGCTCGACGAGCTGAACGCGCCGAAGACCTTCAAGGACCTGTGCATGCTGCCGCGCGGCCTCGTGCTCGTGACGGGCCCGACGGGCTCGGGCAAATCGACGACGCTCGCGGGCATGGTCAATCACTGCAACGACAACCGCCCCGATCACATCATCACCATCGAGGATCCGATCGAGTTCGTGCACGAGAGCAAGCGCTGCCTGGTGAACCAGCGGGAGGTGCACCGCGACACCCTGGGTTTCACCGAGGCCCTGCGCTCGGCGCTGCGCGAGGATCCGGACGTCGTGCTGGTGGGGGAAATGCGCGATCTGGAGACGATCCGGCTCGCCCTGACCGCGGCCGAGACCGGGCATCTGGTGTTCGGCACGCTGCACACGAGTTCCGCCGCGAAGACCATCGACCGGATCGTCGACGTGTTCCCGGCCGCGGAGAAGGACATGGTGCGTGCCATGTTGTCCGAGAGCCTGCGCGCCGTCATCTCCCAGACGCTGATGAAGCGGATCGGCGGCGGCCGCATCGCGGCGCACGAGATCATGATCGGCACGCCGGCCATCCGCAACCTGATTCGAGAGGGCAAGATCGCGCAGATGTATTCCGCCATCCAGACCGGGCAGGCCCAGGGCATGCAGACGCTGGATCAATGTCTGCAGGACCTCGTGCAAAAGGGAGTGGTCAGCCGGGAAGAGGCGCGCTACAAGGCGCAGAACAAGGACAGCATCTAAGAGGACGCAGCCCGTGGAGCGCGATCAATCAATCAAGCTGATGCAGGACCTGCTCAGACGCATGGTCGAGAAGAAGGGCTCGGACCTGTTCATCACCGCCGGCTTCCCGCCCGCGATCAAGATCGACGGGGAGATCCGCCCGCAGTCGGACCGCAGTCTGACCGCCGAGCAGAGCGCCAGCCTGGTGCGCGCCATCATGAACGACCGGCAAACCAAGGAATTCGACGCGACCAAGGAGTGCAACTTCGCGATCGCGCCGCCGGGCATCGGCCGATTCCGCGTCAGCGCCTTCGTGCAGCAGGGCTACACGGGGGCGGTGCTGCGCACCATCAATGCCAAGATACCCACCCTCGAGGAGCTGGATCTGCCGCCCATCCTCAAGGAAGTGGTGCTCTCCAAGCGCGGCCTGGTGATCTTGGTGGGGGGCACCGGTTCGGGCAAGTCGACCTCGCTCGCGGCGATGGTCGGCTTCCGCAACGAGAAGACCCGCGGCCACATCGTCACGATCGAGGACCCGGTGGAATACGTGCACCCGCACAGGGGCTGCGTCGTGACCCACCGCGAGGTGGGCGTGGATTGCGAGAGCTGGCATCTGGCGCTCAAGAACACGCTGCGGCAGGCGCCGGACGTGATCCTGATCGGCGAGATCCGGGATCGCGAGACCATGGAATACGGGATTCAGTTCGCCGAGACCGGCCACCTGGTGCTCGCGACGCTCCATGCCAACAGCTCGAATCAGGCGCTCGACCGCATCATCAACTTCTTTCCCGAGGAGCGCCGTGAGCAGCTGCTGATGGACCTGAGCCTGAACATCAGGGCCCTGATCTCGCAGCGCCTGATCCCGCGCGAGACGGGCAGCGGCCGCATCGCGGCCATGGAGATCATGCTGCATTCGCCGCTGATCTCGGACCTGATCTTCAAGGGCGAGGTGGGCAAGATCAAGGAAGTGATGGCGCGCTCCAACCGCCTCGGCATGAAGACCTTCGACCAAGCCCTGTACGAGCTGTACGAGGCGGGATTGATCTCGTACGAGGACGCGCTGCGCAACGCCGACTCGAAGAACGAGCTGCGCCTGCGGGTCAAGCTCGAGAGCAAGCGCGAGATGAAGAATCCGGAGGACGGGGGCGGAGCGCTGCAGATCCTAGAGGAAGAAGAAGGCAAGGTGTTCTAGCCCATGTCCGCCGCCGCTCCCAGCCAGGTGATGAACACCAAGCCGCTGTTCAAGTTGATGGTGGAGAAGAAGGCGTCGGATTTGTTCTTCACCTGCAATGCGCCGGTCAAGATCAAGATCGAGGGGAAGATCTTCCCCGTCAACAAGCAGGTGCTGAGCCCCGAAACGGTGCGCCAGGCCGCGCTCGGCCTGATGACCCAGGAGCAGATCGACCATTTCAACGAGGACCTGGAGATCGACTTCGCGATCTCCGAGACGGGCCTCGGCCGTTTCCGGGTGAACGTGTTCTATCAGCGTGGCTACCCGGCCATGGTGTTGCGCTACATCACGGCGGACATGCCCAAGCTGGAGGATCTCGGCATGCCCGACATCCTCAAGGAGCTCGTGATGCTGAAGCGCGGGCTCATCCTCATGGTGGGGGCGGCGGGCGCCGGCAAGTCGACCACTCTGGCCGCGATGATCAACTACCGCAACGAAACCTCCTCGGACCACATTCTCACCATCGAGGATCCGATCGAGTTCCTGCACACCAACAAGAAGTCGATC